>Ga0172371_10013012_pt1 | contig 10882 bp, 12 predicted proteins | sample Lak12m_FD_114543 | JGI IMG/M metagenome (GOLD analysis project Ga0172371, IMG submission 114543) | Freshwater microbial communities from Kabuno Bay, South-Kivu, Congo - kab_022012_12m | ecosystem: Environmental > Aquatic > Freshwater > Lake | place: Democratic Republic of the Congo: South-Kivu... | reverse complement strand
TGTGACCAGTCCCAAAACCGCTCTCGTGTCCGGTACCGTGATCCAGGGCACACTTTCATAGGAAGCCGGGCGGGGTTTTTGGGCAAGTACCGCACAAGCTCCTGATTTTATGGCATCATTGATGTAGTCGTGCCCGTCCCTCTTCTCCCCGGGAATGGCGACAAAGAGACCGCCACTTTCAACCTTTCGGCTGTCATGGGCCACATTGTCCACCAAGGTGGCTGGATCTCCCTCGAAGCAGGCGTCCGCCAGAGCAAGGAGCAATTCTTTTACCGTGATGCTCAAGATTTCTGCCCCTCAAAATTGACGGTCAGGGGTGCGCCTTCTTTCAAAACGCTCCCTGGTTTGGGATTTTGGTTCACTGCATGGCCGGTTCCGGTGAATGCGGCATCACACTTTATCTTTCCGCAGACGTCCAGTACCTCTCTCATGTCCAGACCCTTAAGCTCGGGCACAATCCATTCACCGGGCTTGGGCCCTTTTCGCACAGCTACCTTCTTCTCGATGGCGGCGCCAACCGACCGCGCGGGTCTCGGAGACGCGGCGAAAATCAAACGGTCGGTATTTATCGGCTTGCTTCCGCACAATGCCAGGATTCCCTCGCCTATCTTGCGAAAAGTCGGGGCCGCTATTTTGCCGCCGGTCCGGTTTTTCCCCGCGGGCTCGTCAATCACAACGAAGATAACCAGCCTGGGCTTCAATGCCATCAACGCGCCGATAAACGACGCCACATATTTGTCTTTGGAATATCCCCCGGACTGGTCCGCCTTCTGGGCGGTTCCCGTCTTACCGATCACTTCCGCGCCGGCTATTTCCGCGGCTTTTCCGGTACCTTCCGCGACCACTCTTCTCAAGATTTCCACCAGGTCGCGAGAAGACGACTCCTTGATGGCCTGTCGTACAAGGACAGGAGGGTTCTCTCTGATAGTCTCTCCCAATGCGTTCGCCATGCGTTTCATCAGATGAGGTTTGTAGAGCGAACCGCCGTTGACGGCAGCGGCGAACGCGGCGGTCATCTGGAGCGCATTCACAGTAACGCCCTGACCGAATGAGATGTTGGGCTTGGTCAATGCCGACCACTTTCCCGGCACAAGCAAGACACCCCGCCTCTCACCAGGAAGGTCCACGCCGGTGGGAGACCCGAAACCGAATCCCTGGAAAGCCCTGTAGAGCTCACTCTTGGTCAATTTTTCGGATATCTTCACAGCCCCGATATTGCTGGAATGGATCAGGATCTCGTCGAAAGTGAGCTTCTTGTACGGAACGAGGTCGTGGATCTCTGCACCTTTGAAGCGATAGTGCCCGTTGTGGCAATCAAACCTCTCGTCCCGAGTAACCTTTCCAAGATCCAAAGCGGCAGCTGCGAGGAACACCTTGAAGGTGGAACCCGGCTCAAAACTATCCGCCACAGATCGGTTTCTGCGCACTTCCGGCGAGGTCTTCTGGAAGATGTTGAGGTTGTATGTGGGCCTGACTGCCAGCGCTAGAACCGCCCCGGAGTCCGCATCCATGACAACGGCTGTGCCACTCTTGGCCTGCTCCTCACGTACCGTCTCGTCCAGAACCCTCTCGGTGACAAATTGTATATTCCTGTCAAGGGTCAGGTGCAGGTCCCGTCTGTTGGGGTTCCTGTCAGTGGCGGCGAAGATGACCGGGCGACCGAGGGCGTCCCTTTGCGCTGTAACCGGAATGGGCTCGGACTTGAGGTCCTGATCGTAATATAGCTCCAGCCCTTCCAGGCCCCTGGAATCAATTCCTGCAAACCCAACCGCATGGGCCGCGAAATCCTTTAGAGGGTAAAAGCGCTTGAACTCGCCGACCAGATAAACTCCGTCCAACTCTGCCTGCCTTATCCTTTCGGCCACTAACGGGCTTACGCGACGCTTGATCCACACGAAAGTCTTGTCGTCTTCAAGCTTGTGCAGCGCTACTTTTTCATCCATTTCCAGAATCTGGGCCAGTTTGCGGGCCGTTTCCTTTTTGTTGCCGATCCGACGGGGCCTGGCGTAAATGGAATTCACTTCCAGGCTGGCCGCCATTTGCTCTCCCGACCGGTCGACGATCATGCCCCTGCGAGCCTCCAGGTAAAGCACTCGTGTCCGCTGTTTGTCCGCTCGCTTCTTCAACGCATCGGCATCGGAGACCTGAAGCCGGTAAGCCCGCACCAGAAGCAATACCGTCCCCACTGCAAACAGCGCTGCCACCATTGCAATGCGCACGGAAACCCAATTAATTGGTTTTGCCTTCTGGTACATGCACAACCCTCTCCATTACTGGAGCAACAAGGCCGTGTTTGCGGGCCTTCTTCTCGAGTTCGCCCGGAGATTGGAGGGAAGCGATTTCCAATGACAACTCCCTCTTCCGGTTCTTGAGTTCCTTGTTCTTCAGTTCCAGCTTCGAGATCCCGTAACCCACTTGAACGATCTGCATTCTCGTCCAGACGTAAAACAAACCCACAAAGAGCGCTGCAGCTAACAAAACCACCGCCATGACCGGAGCTGCCCGACGTACCTCGACCCGGTGCCACGATCCCCGCAAGACATGGCCCAGTAGGGCATCGGTCCGGGTAAATATCTTTGACAAACCGGTCATAAACTTGGCTTTTCCATTGCTGAAGGACTCAAGCCGAATCGCTTTCAGCGAAATGACGTCACGCACGCCCGGACGCGTCTCCTGCAGCGAGGACTCTCATTCTGGCCGACCGAGCTCTCGGGTTTGCCTTGATCTCGTCTGCCGAGGGCCTCACAGGCCTCGGAGTTAACACCAGCCACCGCGCGTGTTCCTTTTTTCTCTCTCTGAAAGAGAGCTTCACCTGCCGATCTTCCAGCGAATGATAGGACACCACACAAAAACGGCCGCGAGGCTTCAACAAGTCAGGGATTTGCTGGAGCGCTTCCTGCAAATTCTCCAATTCCCGGTTCAGAGCTATTCTCAATGCCTGAAAAGTTCTGGTAGCGGGATTGATCTTGCCTCTTCTCCTTCGCAAAAGTTTCCCGACCAGATTGGCAAGATCTTCGGTGGTGTTGACTGCCCCACGTTTGCACGCGTCATGAATCCCGGTAGCCAGCTTCCTGCAATACCTTTCCTCTCCATACGTTGCAAGAATTTCTTCAAGTTGTATTGTAGAAAGATTGCTCAAGTAAGCGATAGCAGTCTCTCCTGACGATCTGTCAAACCTCATGTCCAGAGGACTCCTGAACCGAAAGCTGAATCCTCTCTGAGTGTCGTCCACCTGCTCCGAAGAAAGGCCCAAATCCAGGACCGCGCCATCCAGGGCGTGTATGCCGTGAGCTGCCAGAATTTCGGCCGCATGGTGAAATCCACCGTGAACCGCGCTGAAACGCTCTCCGTACCTCTCGAGGCGGATGGTTGCACGCTGCACTGCTTCGAGATCGAGATCGAGCCCGATGACCCTGCCGTCCGGCTCGCTCGCCTCGAGTATGGCCTCCGCGTACCCGCCGGACCCCAAAGTCCCGTCGAGGTACACCCCGCCGGCAGCGGGCTGAAGGGCTTCAACCATCTCTTGAAGTAGAACGGATACATGCAACCTATTTCTCCGTTTGACTGCTCCCCGGGATACCCCGGATCTACCGGCTGTCGCCACAGCGAAATTGATCTGGCACGATGAATTCGCCGGATTTCCAGGCCAGCTGCAGTCCGATGGTTGTCCCAGCGCACAAGAAGTAGCGGGGGAGGTACCGGTAGCCAGCCGGGCCGAGGATTCCATGGGGTGGCGTCTTAAAAATAAATTATAACCAGTAACTTCGGTTGTCAAGCTATTTTTGACTTGATGTTTGATAAGTGAGTGGCTATAATAAAGAATTTTTCAATACAAATGGCCCGTCTAAGAAGCCATTTTCGCCCCTTCTCAAATTCCTCCCAAGATCACGTCGAACCAAAAACTGTATCTATAACATATCACACGTCCCATGTCTCGACGTGCGTTCAAGCGAGACGGAATATGTCTAAAGTCATTGAAGAGCAGATTGAACAAACTCCTTTGGGCTTGACGAACAGCGCCCGAACGGATAAACTTAGCATAAGCCGAAGTGGTGGAATCTGGTAGACACACCATCTTGAGGGGGTGGCGGGCGCTGCCCGTGCCGGTTCGAGTCCGGCCTTCGGCACCATCGATCTTTGCAACATGCCCGGCCATCAGGTCGGGTTTTTTGTTTGAGGTCCGCATGTCAAGAACGATCAAGATCATGAGCTGGAACGTCAATGGAATCCGGGCTGCAGCAAAGAAGGGATTTGTGGAATGGCTAGGCGCCGCCAGGCCCGACATCCTGTGCATTCAGGAAACCAAAGCGCATCCCGAGCAGCTGCCGCCAACTGTGGCTAATCCGGCGGGGTATCGGTCATACTGGCTGGCTGCGCAGAAGAAGGGGTACAGCGGAGTCGCCGTTTACACCCTGGAAGTGCCCGATTCAGTGGAAACAAGCATGGGCATCGACCGATTCGACGAGGAAGGCCGTTTCATTCGCCTGGATTTCAAGGAATTCACACTTTTCAACGTCTACTTCCCCAACGGCAAGATGAACGAGGAGCGCCTGAAGTTCAAAATGGACTTCTACGCAGCTTTCCTCGAACTTGTAGAGAAGCTACGGAAAAAGGTTCCCCGGTTGGTCTTCGTGGGGGACGTCAACACGGCTCACAATGAGATCGATCTTGCCAGGCCCAAGGAAAATTCCACAGTGTCCGGATTCCTCCCCGTGGAGCGGCAATGGATTGACCGGGCAGTTTCCCTGGGATATGTCGACACTTTCCGACACCTGCACCCGGATGAGGTTCAGTACAGCTGGTGGGATCTCAAAAGTCGGGCCAGAGAGCGGAACGTTGGCTGGAGAATCGATTATGTCTTCGTCAGCAGCCAGATGGCCCATTCAGTCAGAAGCGCGTTTGTTCTAGCTGATGTGATGGGCTCAGATCATTGCCCGGTAGGAATCGAACTGGACGTCAAAGGGTAGGAAAAAGCTGCCGTTTGAATGAGCCCGCGACCCCTCGAAGGACAAACGCCGCACAGAGGCGGCGTTCCGTCTTTCTCGATCCTCATGTCCGGGGCTGCCGAGTACGCAATTATAGTCCTAGGCCAGTAGCGGTCTACACCATCATCAATGCTTGCGCTCCACGTCAAACGAGCCCCGGAATCTTAACTCCGCTCTCCGCTGGTTGAATCATGGACAGAGCGTGCTTATAGATCAGTCTTATCTCTTGGGCGTCCTCGATGATTAGGCAGAAGCTGTCGAAGCTCCGCACGTATCCCTTGATGGATGTCCCGCTGAGCAGAAGCACCTCTACCTCGATTCTGGCTTTACGAACTTGATTGAGGAACTGATCCTGAATGTTGAAATGTGTCTTAGGCATTTGCGCGCACCCCCGTGGCGTTAATCCCCCCAACGGAGTTTGCCCACACCACGTACGGGTACCCGTTGCGGGGGAAAAATTCCCGGACGACGTCCTATCGGCCGAGAAAATTAGCAGCAGCGAGTCGAATTTGCTCGACTCGGTCGGGATCGAACCACAAAACCTCGGGCTCTGAACGAAACCATGTGAACTGCCTTTTGGCGTAGCGTCGGGTGTCCCTTTTCATTAACCGAACCGCCTCGGCAAGATCAGTCTCTCCTTTCAGAAACATGCCCATATGGCGATATCCCAGGGATTGCAGGGCCTTGAGTCCCGGATCATATCCGCGCCAGAGCAGTTGTTTCACTTCTTCCAACAATCCATCCTTTATCATAGTGTCCACTCTATTATCAATCCGTTCATACAAAAGAGCGCGATCAGGCGCGATGCAAACAAAAAGATGTCGGTAAGGGCGATCCTTGAAAGAGTGTTCAGCCTGAATCTGAGACAGACTCTTCCCTGTAGTTTCGATCACTTCCAGCGCCCGGATTATCCTCGAGACGTTGCGGGGGTCGGTTCGCTTCGCGGTCTCCGGGTCTACCCGGACCAGGCGTCTGAACAGAGTTCCCGGGCCATCGCAGTCTTCTTCGGCTCTAAGTCTTTGCCGCACGCTGGAGTCGGCAGACTTGAGTTCGGCTATCCCCCCGATAAGTGACCTGATATACAAACCCGTCCCCCCGACCACAAGAGGCACCGCGCCTCTTTGACGGATCCCGCTTATGCATAAGCGCGCTTCCCGTACGTAATCCCCCGCAGAGAAATCCTCGTCCGGATCTCGGATGTCGATCATATGATGGGGCACTCGAGCCCTTTCTTCTCCGGAAGGCTTTGCCGAACCGACATCCATATGTCTGTAAATCTGGACGGAGTCCGCCGAGACTATTTCTCCTCCCAGCTTCCGGGCGAGATCCAAAGCGATAGCGCTCTTTCCCGCAGCCGTAGGTCCGGCTATTATGACAATTGCGGAGCGGTGATCTGGCATTTCCGAGGTTCAGCGACACAATAATCTAGCAGCATGAGTCGGTCCGGGTGGCAAGTACTATTCGGGGAACATGTCTTCTTCGTCTTCAAGACCAAGAGTTTGAGAAACGGTTCGCGAGGGGGTTCGCCTGCCGCGATGCCGTACAACCTCGATTTCCAGTTCGGCCATCCCTCTGTAGAACGGGCTTCTGTCGATCTTCACACCGGGATGGACAGCCAGAATTTCCAGGCAGTATCTCGAGCATCCGCCGCTCTCTATGATCTTGCCGTCGGGACGCGCTATGAAATGAGGTATTCCCGCCAGCCGGCAAATCATGGGACGGTACTCGTACAATGAGCACAACCCGTCGAAGTTCAGCGCGCAGACCGCGTTACGGTACACACCTAGCGGGTCGTCTTCCCGTGCTTTGATCATGGCCCGGCATCGACCCAGGACTTCCAACTGCCTTCCGGTGTCGAGGCTGTTGAACCCCTGTCTCAGAAAAAGCATCTCGACAAACGTGTGCAGACTGACGTCCACAGTGCAGCACTTGACGCCATCGCAGCCTTCACATGAAAATCCCACTTGCTCACCGGTGGAAGCATAGGTAGCGTCGATTTCCAAGTAAAGCTCTCGGAGGCGCGGTATCAATTCCTCCTCGGCAAACATTATAAGCACCCCTGAAAGACGAGAGGACATTACCGGAAAGGGGCCTCCCGAACTTCCAATCTCGCGACTACAAGTGAAAAATCAATACAGGCGAGCCGTCACCGCCTCGATGCTGTCCCGGGAATGCAGGGGCTGCCCAGACGGCGCCCCTGAATTCCGACGCCGATACCCGCACCATTCATTATAGCGTGGTAAATTGAAAAGGCGGCAGGCAGGACGCGACGGGAGTAGCAGCCTCACTCCTGCCAGGAGATCGCCTCTTCCGGACAAGTGTCAATGGCTTCTTGAATATCATCTTCGGAACACGCGCCTATGTCCGTTACGTAAGCCTTTTCGGTCTCCTCGTTGAGCGCGAAGCAATCTTCGGCTATGGCTGCGCAGGTCCCGCATCCGCTGCAAGCCTCTTGATTGATGACAACTGTCTTTGCCATTGTTGCTCCTTTCCCTATCTTCTCGGTTTATTTTTTGGAAAAAAAGAAGGTTGATTCAGAGACCATTACCTCTTCCTGTTTTTCCAGTCAACCCCTATTAGCTATCCCGGGGGAACTGTCTCATCCGAGCCGCTCCGGGTGCGTTCTTCCTGCGTTGCGGCTTCCGAATCTGAGCGCAACGTCCACTCCCACGCCCTTCCGGGCCCCCCGGCAGACGGCCAGGCGGCACATTTGAGCGCGGTCGAGGCACGGAAAATGCCGCGGTTGGGAAATAGTCGCCAGAAAATAATAGTGCTAAAAAAAACCGCAGTAACCGGACTCATCACCCGACGAGGCTGATATTACAGCACATTATTCGTATCCCTCCAATTCTGAGCCTTGGGCAGCGCGCAAGGAAAGTGTGCAATAGTGCGAATTTTCTTGACTACGTTAAAGCTCGATGTCTATAGAATTACCATCTGGTCTGGGAAATCAAAGCTGAGCATGAAGAAAGTGAGGAGGCGACATGACCAAGGCCGAATTCATCGAGAAGCTGGCCAAGAAGGGGGAAACGACCAAGAAACAAGCCGCCCAGGCGATTGACATGGTGTTCACCACCATAGCCGAACAGCTGTCCGGCGGCGAGCAGATTTCGGTTCCCGGTTTTGGTAAGTTCTCCGTGGTTAAGAGGGCGGCGCGCACCGGGATCAATCCGCGTACGAAGAAAAAGATCAAGATCAAGGCAACAAAGGCTCCAAAGTTTTCAGCTGCCAAGGCTCTCAAGGAAGCGGTGAAGAAATAGGGCACCGGACGCGATGAGAGTCTGATTGACGGCCGCAAGAGCAAAGGCCCGGAGAGGCTGGAGGTTGGCTCTCCGTCCGTGCTGACTGCCATCGTGAGCCGCGGACTGGGTATCTCGTCCTCGGTTCGCGATGGAGGACTGCGCGGCAGGGTTCGGTGCGCCAACTTCAGCGCACTTCAAGACTACGCGAAAGGGCCTGGCCGCCGCCGGCGGAGCGAGAGCGGGGCGCGGAGGGTGTCTCAAAGCCAAAGCATCCTCGAAAATTGCAGTACGCTTGAATCCGTCACCCTATTTCCGCTATTGTAGACGCGGCACATGTGCCGCCCGCGGGTGAGGCATGCCTCGACCCTGCACAAGACGAGGGAGAGGGTTGGGGTGTGGGCGATCGGAAGCCAACGAGAGTGCATTCGTAGCAACATGCCGGTTCACGCCGGAATTCCGAGACAGAATCCATGTGTCGCCCGCAGAGAGTTACAGGAGCCTTTCCCGGCAATGGCTTTGTTGACCGCCGAGTACCATGGGCCCCCGATGATCGTGCCGGGAAGGGTTACCCTTGAGCGACATCTCGGAGCTCTGCTGCGCACCCACGGCCGCGTATTCCCAGCGTCGCCCGTTACGGAAATCGAGGTGCGCGAAAGGCGGGCAACGTATATTTAAGGAATGGGGCACCAGGCTGCCCGGAAAATCGCTCAGTGTAGGCTCGAGATAGACCAGCGGTAGGCGGAATGTTTGTTATTGCTAACCTGATCGGCGCGTTGGCCGGTGTGCTCAACACCGCGCTGACAATCTACATGTGGATTGTGATCATTTCGGCGCTCCTGTCTTGGGTCAATCCTGACCCGTATAATCCTATAGTACGCTTTCTCCGAAGCGTTACCGAACCGATCTTCACATACGTCAGGCGAATATTGCCGTTTCCTCCCATGGCTCTGGACATATCCCCTCTCATTGTGATTCTCGCGATAATTTTCCTACAAATGTTCTTGGTCAACACACTATCTCAGGTGGCAGCACGCTTGCAATAAGCCGCAATCTAGTTCGCTAAGTCCTTTGCAACATTCAGGGGGACCACCATGTGGTTCAAGGTGAACGACGCGGGGGTGACCATCGCGGTGCGGACAAGTCCCAACGCGTCCAAGGACGCGATTGCTGGGGTGGTCGGCGACCGCTTACTGGTTAAGCTGACAGCCCCTCCAGTGGAGGGCCGTGCCAACAAAGCGCTCGGAAAGCTCCTGGCAAAAGCGCTTGGGGTCAGTCCGTCCTCGGTAAGCATAGTGCGCGGGCACACCTCGAGAGACAAGATCGTGTCTGTTACGGGCATAGATGAAGCTACCGTAAGGAGTTTGGTCTGATTTTGCTGTTTGCCACAAAAGGCGATGCGCGCCCCACCAAAAACTAGTTCGGCATCGCTATCCATCCCGGACATCGAATTCGATCGGAATTTGACGCAAGTGCAGCAGGGGGCGCGTAGCGGCTGGGCGCATGAGCCATAGCGGAATGATACCAGTTCGCTTTCAAAGAAGTAATCTGGGGAGACCCTTCCTATGTAAATACTACGTTTCTGAGAAACGTGGCATTTTCACGGTGCGTTGTGACCCTTAGGATCATGGGAGTTTTTGAAAAAAGGTTTCTCCCCAGACCCCTCTCCAAAAACTTCTAGTTGGCGTTTTCTGTCCGCTTTCCTTAATGAAAGCGGACAGAAAACGAACATTAGAGTTTCTTGAGGGGGGTTCGGGGGGAAGCTTCTTTGCACAAAGAAGTTCCCCCCGATCTTACTCTTTTGAATGCGCATTCGTATGAGTTGTTTTGCGCGGTGGAAGCTTCCCCCGGATGTTGCTTCATTTTTAGACCTGTCCTTCGAAATGCAGGGGAGACACATGTATGCCTGGCAGGCGGAAAGGACCCCGAACGACGCGCTTCCCGATGGTCAGCGCATCCTAAGCCGCTGCCGTTGGTGAAGAAGTTCTTACCGGCATTCCGGCGAAGCCCGCATCCAGGCGCTCTCACACTTTCTGGAATGCGGCGTTCGACGAGGTGAGGGCAAGGGCAGACCTGGGGCTACTAAGATCAAACGCAGGCCGGTCTCGCTCCCCCTTTGAGGCTTCAGCGGGGCCGAGGGAACAATACCCTGAGAAACACTTCCAGCAAATTTTTGTACGGAAAGGCTGCAACCGCGTTAAATCTATAGCTTTTTACTCACGCATATGATATAACAGAGCCGCGGTGTGTAGCAAAAGGTACCGTGCGACGCGACGATGATGGATTCGAGATGAGAAAACAGTGCTTCCATTGCAGGGAAGAGCGACTGGTTAACAGTCGGGCGCTTGGGTGGCGGCAATTTTTGCTTGACACTCATCTTTGCTTGATGGTACAAGAATGTGAATCCAAAAGGTCCGTAAACGGTAAGCAATAGGATTGCCGGACAATAAGGCAGCCTGAAACGTTCAAGGCCCCGGCTGATCGGGGAAGGACGGGAGGGCGGCGTTGGTAGCCGGCGGATGTTTCCCCGAGAAAAGGGCTGATTTGCCTTCGGGCTCTTGTCTCGATTTCTTGTGGATTTGGAGGAAAAGATGAAAAGATTTTTAACAGTTTTCGTGGCCGGGTTGCTAGTTGTAGCACTGACCGCGCCCGCCTTCT
>Ga0172371_10013010_pt1 | contig 10882 bp, 9 predicted proteins | sample Lak12m_FD_114543 | JGI IMG/M metagenome (GOLD analysis project Ga0172371, IMG submission 114543) | Freshwater microbial communities from Kabuno Bay, South-Kivu, Congo - kab_022012_12m | ecosystem: Environmental > Aquatic > Freshwater > Lake | place: Democratic Republic of the Congo: South-Kivu... | reverse complement strand
TTAACCGAGTGGTTAATGCATGCTCGCTAGCTTACAACGGCCGCTCGGACTGTCAAGGCGCACGGCGAGCCGATACGCAGAAGAGGTGGCTTGATGCAGATGCAGGCGAGCTGGCTGAGCGACGAGGAGAAGTCGCGGGTCTACGAAGGTGCGCTCTGGCTGCTGGAGCACGTCGGCATACGCATGCACGGGTCGCGGGCGCTGGACATGCTGGCGGATCTGGGCGCCACGGTCGATCGCGAGCGTTCAGTGGCACGCCTGCCGGAGCATCTGGTGCGGGACGCGGTGGCCGCCTGCCCGCGACGGGTGCTGATGGCCGGCCTGACGCCCGAGAGCGACCTGGTGTTCGACGAGGGTCAGCCGCCGCACTTCAGCATGTCGGGATGCCTGGCCAAGACGCTCGATCACCGCACCGGCGAGCGACGGGCGAGCACGCTCGAAGACATCCGTGTCGGCACCGCCGTCTACGACGAGACGGCGGAGGTCGACATGGTCTGGACGTTCCTCACGGCCAACGACGTGCCGGTGGAGCGCCGCGAGCTGGTCGAGTATCGCACGTACCTCAGCGAGACGGCCAAGCCGGTCCTGATGGTCGATTGCCCGACCCATCTCGAGCCGGTGCTGCGCATCTTCGAGGTGCTGTCCGGCGACCTGGAGAGCTACCGCCGGCGCCCGCGGACCGGCGTGGTCTGCACCTCGTTCTCGCCACTCGGCGTCAACGGCGAGCTGCTCGACCTGGTCACCGAGCTGGCCGGCTATGGCACGCCTGTCTGGGTGTACTCCATGCCCATCAGCGGAGCGACCGCCCCGGTGACCCTGGCCGGCACGCTGGCGCAGCTCTGGGCCGAGGTCCTGGGCATCGTGACGGTCATCGAGACGGCACATCCGGGGGCGGCCGTCGTCCCCTGCTGCGGTCCGGGCGTGCTGGACATGCGCAGCACGACGATGTCGCTCGGGTGCCTCGAGAACTCTTTGGCCGGTGTGGCCAGCGCCGAGATCGGTCACTGGCTCGGGCTGCCGGTGCACAATGCCGGCCTGCACACCGACGCCAAGCACGCCGGCATCCAGGCGGGCTACGAGAAGGGGCTCAAGGCGCTGGCGACCGCCGCCGGCGGCGCCGACATCTGTTCCGCCGGCTTCGGACAGATGGACAGTTCGAACACGTGGTATCTTCCCTTGATCCCTATCGAGGCCGAGATCGTCGCCATGGTCAAGCGCATGCTGGCGTCCGTGGAGATCAGCGACGAGACGCTGATGCTCGCGTCGACCGAGCGTGTGGGTATCGGCGGCTCGTTCCTGGGAGAGCGGGAGACGAGGCGTCGCATCCGGGCCGGCGAGCACTTCATGCCGTGGATCGGCGCCCGCAGCTCGTTCGAGGCGTGGCAGGAGGCCGGCCGCACGGAGATCGACGCCGCCATGGAGCGCATCGAACAGCAGCTCGCCGCGCATGCCGCCCGCGATCCATACCTGACTGCGGATCAACTGCGAGCGCTCGACGACATCTGTGGCGCGGTGTAAGGGCGCCGACGAGGTGAGGTGAGACACGTGGCAGGAGTCGAGCGACACGGTCACCGTGGGGCAGCGCGTCCGCCGGCCGCCGGCGACGAGCGCTCCTGTCGCGTCGGCCCCGGTCCCGGGATCCTCGGCGGGCACGAGTCGGCGGGCGGCGCCGATGATGAGGCCGCCGGGGGCGCAAGGCAGAGCGTCACAGAGATGGCCGCCGACCGTGGCAACGTCCGCACGCCGCAGATCCCCGTCGACGATCCGCTGGCCGCCCTCTCCGCGACCGCCATACGCGTGCTGACCGCCGCCCAGCGCATCCTGGCCGAGCGCGGGCTCTCGGCGCTCACGCTGAATGCGGTCGCCGAGGAGTCCGGCGAGAACAAGGCGATGACGAAGTACTACTTCGGCAACAAGGCCGGCCTCATCGCCGCTCTCGTCGATGCGGCCGTGCACGACGAGTGCCTCGACTCGGCCTCGCGCATGCAGGGCGTCACCGATCACGACCGCACCCGGCGCCTGGTCGATGAGCTGCAGCACATGAGCGAGGCGAGCCCGAGCTTCCTCGCCTTCTATGACCTCCTGCCGCACGCGCTGCGCAACGACGATCTGCGGCCGCGGCTGGCCACGCTCTACGAGTGGTACCTCCAGCTCAAGCTCGACTGGCTCGGCCTCGATCGCGACGGCGACGTCGAGCTGCGCGCCGAGCTGCGTCCGCTCGCCCAGCTTCTGTCCGCCGTCATCGACGGCCTCGCCCTGCAGGCTCTCATCGATCCGCAGCGGTTCGATATCGAGGCAGCGTACGCCATGCTCGAGCGGATACTGACGCTCGTGCTCCCCGAACTGCTCGATGGGACGGCGGAGGTGCAGCCCGCCTCGTGACGAGGCGGCCTGGCCTCCTGAGCTGAGCTCGGAGGCGCTCGTTCCGGCCCGGGGCAGCGAACGTTCCCTTCCCGGTCGTACTGCAGGGCAGAGTGCCGGAGGGTCCGCCCGCGCGGTCACCTGTCGCGGGGCAGTGCGGTGGACGACGATCCACTCCATCGGTCACCGGCGGCGGCGTCCCGCAGTCCAGAACCGACGAGCGACGACTCCGTCGCCCGTGTGCGAATGATCTAGGATCGACGCGATCATAGTGCTGCGCCAGCGCACGGCCACCGGTGACGGCGTCGACCCGAGTCGCGGTTCGTTGAAAGGCGGAGAGATCCCAGGACGACACAGATATCTGCCGGCTGCCGCGCTGGCGCTCCTGGCGCTGATCTGGGGCTACAACTGGGTGGTCATGAAGGTCGGCCTCGAAGATGCACCGCCCCTCACCTTCGCGACGCTGCGCAACCTTCTCGCAGCCCTGACGCTGTTCGCCGTCCTGGTGGCACTGCGGCGACCGCTGCGGCCGCCGCGGCCGCTCGGCCTGGTCCTGCTCCTGGGAGTCCTGCAGACCACCGGCTTCGTGGGGCTCACCATGTGGGCGCTCGAGAGCGGTGGCGCCGGCAAGATCGCCATGCTGACGTACACGATGCCGTTCTGGCTGCTGCTTCTGGCCTGGCTGCTGCTCGGCGAACGGCTCGCAGGTCTCCAGTGGGCGGCGGTGACCGTGAGCGCTCTCGGGCTTCTCCTGGTGCTGAGTCCCTGGCAGCTGCGCGGCCTCACCAGCTCGCTGCTGGCCGTGGCCGGCGGCCTGTCATGGGCCGGCAGCGCGGTGATCGCCAAGGTCATCCATCGCCGCGATGCGTCCGGGGAACGTACCGATCTGCTCTCACTGACGACGTGGCAGATGCTGCTCGGCACCGTGCCGCTGGGGCTTGTCGCCCTGGCCGAGCTCGACGATCCGATCGTTTGGTCGGGGGCGTTCGTGGGAGCACTCGCATTCAACGTGCTGCTGGCCAACGCCCTGGCCTGGGTGCTGTGGCTCTGGATCCTGCGTGCGCTGCCGGCCGGGATCGCCGGTCTCGGCACTCTGGCGATCCCCGTCGTCGGCGTGATCTCGGCGGCGGTACAGCTCGGCGAGCGGCCGGACCCGGTGGAGGCGGTCGGGATGGCGCTCATCGTGGGCGCGCTGGCGCTGCTGAGCGTCGCCACGATGCGCGCCCGCCCGTCTCGCGCTTCAGCCGCCCTCGTGCGTCGGTAACCCTCCTGACGGCCGGACTCACCTGTTAGTCGCCGGAGGCTGGCGACGTGTACGGCTCGAAGCCCTGCTCGGCGAAGTGACGGTCGACCGCCAGGTAGCGGCGGATGCCTCGGCGTCGCATCATCGCGAAGCTGACGCAGTCGACCAGGCTGAGGCGCCGGCGCCCGGCCGTGAGCAGAGCCGTCTGCCCGGCCTCATGGTCCTGCTCCGCGACCCACTCGATATGGACCAGTGGCAGTACCTCGTCGACCAATGTCCTGACCGCCTCGATGCCGAACCGCCGCTGCGCGACCGCGCACGACTCGAGGACGACGTAGTTGCTGGTGACGAACCCCTCGCCAGCGTCGATGCCGCCCACCCAGGCGCAGCGAGAGGCGGCGTGGCCAACGTCCTGATCGTCCAGCAGAGCGAGCAGGGCAGAGGTGTCGATGAAGACGCTCATCCTTCGATGGCCTCGGCGAAGTAGTCGTCGTGCCGCACCGAGGTGTCGCCGGTCCGGGAGTGGAAGCGACCGAGGGCGGCCTTCGCCCTGGCCACCGCCTCGTCGCGACCCCGATTGTCGACGACGCAGCGGTCGACGGCAGCGCGGACCACCGCCGAGATCGAGACGCGGCGTTCGGCGGCGGTCCTGCGCAGGGTCGACGCCTCCTCCTCGGTGAACTGGATCTGCATGCGGACCACGGTCTTCCCCATTTCCGTCATGATGGCATGGAAGACCAGTATGATGGCATTCTGGGCGGGAGTCAACGGCCGTGCGGGGCTTTCGAACGGGGTGAGGCAGCGTCGGGCGGCGTGTGGAACGTCAGGGTGGAGGACCGAGTGAGGATCCAGGGGGGTCGGTCCGGAGCGCAAGAAGAGCGAGCGCCCGACGGTGGGGGATCCGTCGGGCGCTCGCCCCGGGTGGTCCGTTGCCGTCAGAGGATCACTTGAAGTAGACCTCGCGGAAGCGCCAGCGGCCGAGCGGGATGCCCATCACATCGTTGGTGACGATGCCGCCGACCTTGTCGCTGTACGCGTCGAGCTGGTTCTTGAAGGTCGGGATGATGTAGCCGCCCTCGTTGTGCTCGATGGTCGCCGCCTCGCTCACCAGAGCGTTGCGCTGATCGTCGTCGACGGTGCGCAGCGCCTCCTTGATCATCGAGTACCACGTGTCGTTCTTCCAGTGGGTCTCGTTGTAGGGGGCGTCGGGCGTGGAGCCGGACAGCGCCTGCTGGAGGTAGTTGCGCAGCCCCCAGAAGTCCATCGAGAAGGGCCACGTCAGGTAGTCGTCGCCCCAGAGGATGCCGCCGTCGACCTTGTTGACCTTGACGTTGACACCGGCGCCCTTGGCGTTCTCGGCAAGCACCTGGGCGGAGGCGACGGAGCCGGCGCCGACGGCCTCCGAGCAGATGAGCTCCACCGTGAGATCCTCGTAGCCGGCCTGCTTGAGCAGCGACTTGGCCTGCTCGAGGTCCTGCTCGCGCTGGGGAAGGTCGCTCGGATAACCCTGATCGAACGGCGAGTAGATGTCGTTGGCGATCCAGCCGATGCCGTTGTAGGCGTTGTCGAGGATCTGCTGCCGGTCGACGACCAGGCGCATGGCCTGCCGCACCCGCACGTCGCTGAACGGCTTCACGTCGATCCGCATGCAGAACGGAACCCAGCCGCCGGACTTGGCGTTCAACGGCACCAGGCCGGCGCTTTCCACGGCGGTCATCTGCGAGTGCGGCAGCTCGGCGATGGCGTCGACCGTGCCGCTCATGAAGGCGTTGATGCGCGCGGTCTCTTCGGGGAACTGGATCAGCGTCACCTCGTCGAGCATCGGGGCGCCGCCGTGATAGTCCTTGAAGCCGGAGAACGTGAACTGATCGCCGGGCTTGAAGTCGACGAGCTGGAACGGACCGCAGCCGATCGGGTTCTTGGGGTCGAAGTCGGCGGGGACGATGTGCACGAGCCGCTGGGTGACGGCGTCGGTGGCGAAGAGCACGAACGGCTCGTCGTAGGTGAAGCTGACGGTCAGATCGTCGATCTTCTTGACGTTCTCCGGCTTGAGCCCGCCCATCGCCGAGGCGCCGTCGAGCGGGTTGTCGGGATCGCAGATGCGCTGGAACGTGAAGACCACGTCGTCGGCGGAGACCGTGTTGCCGTTCTGCCACGGGATGTCGGGCTTGAGGCGCACCGTCCATACCGAGGCGTCGGAGTTCGGCGTGATCTCCTCGGCCAGCAACAGCTCGGGCTTGTAGTCCGGGCTGTACTGGGCGAGCCCCTCGTACATGAGCCAGTTGATGGCGTCGTCGGGCACGAACGGAGCGATGTGCGGGTCGGCGGTGTCCTTGCCCTGGCCGCCGGGGAGGCCGACTTTGAAGATGCCGCCCTTCTTGGGGCTGCCGCCCGTGTCACCGCCGCCGGTGTCTCCACCGCCGCTGTCGCCGCCGCAGGCGCTGATCACCGGCCCGAGGGCGAACGCGCCGCCGACGGCGGCCGCACCCTTGAGCAGGTCGCGGCGGGACACCGGCCGCTTGAGGAAGTCGAAGTCCCTGTGGTCTGAACCCGAAGTCATGTCTCCCCCTCTGTTCGGTGGTCTATCGACGTGCATCGCTTGGGAGCCCCTCGCAAGTACTCCCACGGGCCCGTCGTGCCGCCATTAACCAATCGGTTAATGCCAGACAGGATACGCTTTCTGGGGCGGCTGTCAAGTCCCCACGCACTTAAGAGACGCAGGAGCGCGGTCCGGCATCGGAAAGACACGGCTACGGGTGAGGAGGTACCGTGAAACCGTGGCGCTTCTCCGGAGCTGCCGGTGCAACAGCGTCGATGGGATTTACGCATACAGGATGCCGAAACTATGAACCACGTTGGTTTCTGATGCAGAATCCTCAGAGACATGCTTCTCGCACACATACGGCCGGCAGAGGGCATTTGAAAGACAAGACACCGTGTTGACAGCGTCGCCGTCCTCGTGCCATGGTGCGGCGGACGTCGGCAACGCGCAGCAAGAGATCGGAGAGGACATGGATATGAAGATCGGCTTTGTCGGCCTGGGGAGCCTCGGCGTCCACCTGGCCGGGAGCCTTCTGCGGGACGGCTTCGAGCTGACCGTCCACGATCTCCACAAAGAGGCCGGCGCCGGTCTGGTGGCAGCCGGCGCCGCCTGGGCCGGCTCGCCGGCCGATGTCGCGGCGCGGTCGGATGCCGTCATCACCTGCCTGCCTTCTCCCGAGGCGGTCACGGAGGTGGTGAGCGGCGCCGACGGCGTCCTGGCCGGGCTGCGCCGGGGCGGCACCTGGATCGACATGAGCACCAACGACCTGCACGAACTGCAGCGTCTGGCGGCACTGGCGGCCGAGAATGGTGTGGCCTGCCTCGAGGCGCCGGTCACCGGCGGCGTGCACCGGGCGGCAGCGGGACAGATCACCGTGCTGGTCGGTGGCGACGAGGACGTCTTCAGTGCGCATCGTCCGGTCTTCGAGTCGATGGGCGGCAAGGTGTTCTACATCGGTCCACTGGGGCGTGCCTCGGTCATCAAGGTGATCACCAACATGCTGGCATTCATCCATCTCGTCGCCGACGGCGAGGCACTCATGCTGGCCAAGCAGGGTGGCGTCGATCTCAAGCTGGCCTGGGACGTCATCAAGGCGAGCTCCGGCAACAGCTTCGTCCACGAGACGGAGGGTCAGCTGATCCTCAGCGGCAGCTACAAGATCGACTTCACGATGGACCTGGCCCGCAAGGACCTGTACTTTGCGCATCAGATGGGCCGCGAGTTCGGCGTTCCGCTCGAGCTCGGCGGCCTTACGGAACAGATCTTCGCTCGCGCCCGGGCTTTGTACGGCGGCGAAGCGCAGTCACCGATGGTCGTCAAGATGCTCGAGGACGCCGTCGGCACCGACCTGCGCGCTCCGGGATTCCCCGACGAGCTGGAGCCGGAATGATCGCTCACCGGGCGCGTGTGCCCCGGCGCCGACAGACGTTCCTTTCACTCTAGGAGGGTCAGGCAGGATATTGTTCGCTCACTAGATTGACTTCGCGAACATCTCGTCGAATACTCGGACCTGCGGCGACAGCTACGGCTGCCGCTCTGCGAAGGGGCTGCTGACGTCGCCGCAGATTCGGCCCGTCAGGACCGAACGCCTGGATCAGGGAGAGCGCTGCGATGGACATCAGGGATTTCACGATGGATGTGTTCTCACTCGAGGGCAGGAATGCCATCGTGACCGGCGGCAACACCGGGCTCGGGCAGGCGTTCACGCTGGCGCTCGCCAAAGCCGGTGCGGATGTGTTCGTCCCGAGCGTGGTCAAGGATGACGGATCCACTCGCGCGCTCGTCGAGGGCGAGGGTCGCCGCTACGTGTCCGTGGAGGCCGACATCACAGCGCCCGGCGCTCCGGCTCAGATCGTCGCCGACTGCGTCGCGCGTCTCGGGTCGCTCGACGTCCTCGTCAACAGCGCCGGCGTCTGCCCGCTGGCCGAGGTGCTCGAGTTCGGTCGCGAGAAGTGGGACGCGACGGTGGCGGTGAACCTGACGGCCGCCTTCGAGATGGCCTACGAGGCGGCCCAGGTGATGGTCCCGCAGGGCCACGGCAAGATCATCAACATCTGTTCGCTCTTTTCGTTCCTGGGCGGTCGCTGGTCGTCGGCCTATGCGGCCACCAAGCACGGCCTTGCCGGCTTCACCAAGGCGTACTGTGACGAGCTGGCCGAGCACGGCATCCAGGTCAACGGCATCGCCCCCGGCTACTACGCCACCGAGATCACCACGCAGACGCGCAGCGACCCGGTGACCAACCAGCGGGTCCTCGACCACATCCCCGCGGCCCGCTGGGGCGAGCCGTTCGACCTCATGGGAACCTTAGTCTTCCTGGCCGGCCGCGCCTCCGACTACGTCAACGGCCACGTCCTGGTCGTGGACGGCGGCTATCTGGTCCGTTGATGCCGGCCGTCGCCATGAGACCGGGAGGCGCCGATGGGGTGGGCTCACGCACGGTGACCCCGAAGTACCTGATCGGTATCGACGGCGGATCGCAGAGCTCCAAGGTGGTCATCTACGACCTGCAGGGAAATGTCGTCTGCCAGGCACAGAAGACGCTGCGCCCCACCAGCCGGCCGCGGCCGGGGGTCGTCCTGCACCCCGACGACGACCTGTGGGAGACGATCGCCGCGGCCAGCCGTGAGGCGCTGGCTGCGTTTCCGGGAGACCTCGGCGACATCCTCGGCGTGGGCCTGTGCACCATCCGCTGCTGCAAGTCGTTCCTCAGGGCCGATGGCTCGCTGGTCATGCCGGTCATGAGCTGGATGGACTCTCGCGCCTACCAGCCCTGGCTGCCGGACGATCCCGAGCTGGCCTGGGCCACCACGTCGTCCGGCTACATGACGCACCGCTTCACCGGCCGCTTCCGCGACTCGGCCGCCAACAACATCATCCTGCAATGGCCTGTCGATACGGACACATGGCAGTGGAGCGACGATCCGGACCTGATGGCACAGTTCAACATGAGACGCGAGCTGCTCGTCGAGTTGCAGATGCCGGGCGACGTCGCCGGCCGTGTGACGGCCGCGGCCGCCGCCGCCACCGGCATCCCGCAGGGCCTGCCGGTGGTCACCACGGCCAACGACAAGGCCGTGGAGGCGCTCGGCTCCGGCTCGCTCGACGAGCGCACGGCACTCATCTCCCTGGGTACCTACATCGCCTCGATGGTCCACGGTCACGACAACCGGAAGACGCCCGAGGCGTTCTGGACCAACTTCTCCTGCGTCCCCGGGCGCTATCTCTACGAGAGCCACGGCATCCGCCGCGGCATGTGGACGCTCAGCTGGTTCCTCGATCTGCTCGGCCCCGAGCTGGCGGCAGCCGCCGTGGCCGAGGGCATCCCGCGTGAGCTCTACCTCGAGCGCGAGGCCCAGCAGGTGCCGGCCGGCAGCGACGGCCTCATGACTGTGCTCGACTGGCTGGCGCCCACCGACAAGCCGTTCCGCAAGGGCATCATGCTGGGCTTCGACGCCCGCCACACGCGGGGTCATGTGTACCGCTCCATCCTCGAGGCTATCGCCCTCTCGATGAAGAACAACGTCGACGCCATGTGCAGCGAACTGGGCATATCGCTCGAGCGCATCGTCGTCTCGGGCGGCGGCGCCAACAGCGCGCTCTTCATGCGTATCTTCGCCGACGTGTTCGGTCTGCCGGCCTCGCGCAGCACCGGCGGCAGCGGAGCCAGCCTGGGTGCCGCCATCTGCGCCGCGGTCGCCACCGGCGCGTACCCGGACTTCGAGTCCGCAGCGGTGGCGATGGCCTCGGGGCATCGCGAGAGCTTCGCCCCCGACGCCGCCACCAGTCGTCTCTACCGCAGCATGAACGCACCCATCTACTGGACCATCCGTGACCACACGGACGCTCTCCTCGAGCGGTCCTATCCGATCTTCCACTGAGAGCCCGACGCACCTCGCCAGCACGAAAAGGAACGTCATCATGAGCTTGAGCAGAGAGGCCATCGTCGAAGGCCTGGAGCGCATCGCCGGCCCGGAGCACGTGGTCACCGACGAGCGGGTCCTCGTCCAGAGCAGCGTCGACAACTTCCGCAAGCTGCAGAACATCTTCGATGTCCACACCATGCCGGTCCCGGCGGCGGTGGTCATGGTCCAGAGCACGCAGATGGCCGCCGAGCTGCTGCGCTGGGCCGACGAGCACGGCGTCAACGTCATCCCGCGCACCGGAGCCACGGCCACCGAGGGCGGCCTCGAGAGCGTCGTGCCCGACTCGGTGATCCTCGACGGCTCGCCGATGGATCGCATCGTGAACGTCGACGCTTACAACATGCAGGCGACCGTCCAGTGCGGCGTGCCGCTGCAGGTCGTGGAAGACCGCGTCCGCGAGCTGGGGCTCACCACCGGACACTCGCCGCAGTCCAAGCCCGTCGCGCATCTCGGCGGGCTGGTCGCCACGCGCAGTATCGGCCAGTTCTCGACTCTCTACGGCGGCATCGAGGACATGGTCGTCGGCTGTGAGGCCGTGTTCCCCAACGGCGAGATCTGCCGCATCAAGAACGTGCCCCGCCGCGCCGCCGGTCCCGACATCCGTCACGTCGTCATCGGCAACGAGGGCGCTCTCTGCTTCATCACCGAGGTGACGGTCAAGCTGTTCCCGTACTTCCCCGAGAACAACACGTTCCTCGGCTGGACCCTCAAGAGCATGACGACCGGCTTTGAGGCGCTGCGTGAGGTCATGGTCAACGGCTACAAGCCGTCGGTGGCGCGCGTCTACGATCCCGGTGACGCCGGCCTGCA
>Ga0172371_10013009_pt1 | contig 10882 bp, 6 predicted proteins | sample Lak12m_FD_114543 | JGI IMG/M metagenome (GOLD analysis project Ga0172371, IMG submission 114543) | Freshwater microbial communities from Kabuno Bay, South-Kivu, Congo - kab_022012_12m | ecosystem: Environmental > Aquatic > Freshwater > Lake | place: Democratic Republic of the Congo: South-Kivu... | reverse complement strand
TAAAGTATTTGCCTTCAGTGATGTGCTTTTTATGTTCCTGAGTTCAGTATCAGAAACCTTAACAGGACTGATCTTCTGTCTGACGGTATTAATCTGATTGACATTTGAGATCTGCTGGGCTGATACCATCGGGATGTCCAGCACAATGCAGGCAAGCACAATGAAGCACTTTGCCCATTGCCTCCCTGCCGTTCTGATCCTGAATATATTGTTTTTCATTTGGTTGTTTTCATTTATGTTGTTAAACGTTAAAAGACTACCTATAGTGGCATGGGAAGGAGTAACTTCGGGCATCACCTCTTACTTATTTCTGAGAATCAGATTCCATGAAAATGTAAGATCCTCCCTCTCGTTTCCTCCGTCCAGTTTCTTCTCGGTTGATTTCTTCCCCTCGCCGCCGAAGCTGGTTTTTCCATCTCCTTTTGTAACCAGGAGGTCAGGCCTTATTTTCTCTGTAGATTTTTCATTCTGCATATTTTCTTCAGCATCAGGAAGCATTGAAAGAATTTGTTCTCCCATGGTTCCCTTGAGTTTCTTCTTCATGGCGGCAAGTGAATCCAGCACTGGATTGTAATTAATCTCCAGGGGATAAGGATCGGGAACTGGATCTCCTACCGGGCTAACGCTTATTATGGTTCTCTTCTCCTCACTCTTTGAGGAAGATGAAGGAGGTGAATCTGACGGCCACGATCTCGACCGGCTTTCTTCAGCCTCATTGTACATGAACTCAATACCCACATCATGAAATCCTATTTTCAGGGCTTTGCCAGTCTTAGGGTCAAGGCTTACTGCAATACTGTTTGGCACAGGCACCAATCTGACCGAGGGTGTTCCGGTTACAGACCTTGTGCGAAAACGGCTTCCCTCCGACCCGCCGTTCCGGCAGTCCGAACCTGTTGTTTCCTGACGCGAAAAAGAAGATTCGCGAAGGTTGTAACTGAACGCTGTAATATCGGCTCTTACCGGGGTAAACCCGATGGCAGTCTGATTTACCATTACAACCGGACTCTGCCTCATGATTGTATTGCCGTTCAGCATTATCCTCACTGTAACATTAAGCTCCTCGAGAAATTCTTTTCGCGATGAAAACGAATTACGGCAATCCTTTCCTGCTTCGGTCTGATTGCTGCCTGCGGAAGAAGTCTGTCTATCCTTATGTGTTGTGGCTGTTATTGTAAGCACCGCATCATAGCTGTTTACTTCTATTCGCTTTTCGGCGATCTTATCATCAATTCCGGTCTTGCTGTAAGGTACTTTATATTTCGGGAGCACATCACATGTATTATATACCTTTATGATATCACTGTTTTCACTGCCATCAGCGGGAGCCCGATAACGTGCCCTGACAATACCTTCCTTCCTTACTTCAAATACCTTGTAGCCGGGGCCAACGTCACATTCGTCACCGTTTGTGATTTCTCCGTTGTCAGCGTGCACTATGATGCGGTTAAACTCGCGGGAATTCTGCCCGTATAAGTCCCGGAAATCCGTAATTTTTATTTCCATTACCTCCCCGGCACCCAACCATTCATACTCAGGGGTAATCGTGCATTCAACGGGTCTTTTTTCAAAACGTTCTATGATCTCAGTAATGCTCTGACCATCATTGAACTGCGTTGACATCATATTCCCATGGCCGAAAAAAGTCGTTCCCGTATTGCGTTCATTGGGTGATGAGGGTCTTTTTTCCTGTGTCCCCATGGTTTGCCAGCTGTGAACCAGCTCACGCTGGCTTCCTTCAAACCAGAGTGATATTGTCCATTTTGACCTTACCGGCCGGCCGTCCGGGCCAGTCTCGTTCAGCCCGGAAACAAGCTCCGATTCAAATGAATACTCAGCAATTCTGCGTTCAGATCCGTAGCCGGCAACAGAACCAACAGCCCTCAGGCTCTCCGAATAGCTGTCTGCCTCTGATCCGCTCAGATGAAAGCAGGGTGTGGTTGCCAGTTCTGCGATCCGTGAGAAAACTGATGGGCGGAATGCATCGGAAGAAACCAGTTTCATGGGATCATTAAGCAGCGTGTTGGCAAGAATGGCCGTGCGACTGCAGCCATCGCAACCCGAAGGCTGTGAAAAAGCAGCAGATGGAAGAAGCAGAGAAGCCAGTACCGGAATGATTAATCTGCTGCGGCAATTATTTCCTGATGGTTTCATAAGCCTGGCAGCTAATTTACAACTTGACAAACTCAACTCTTCTGTTGTTGGCCTTTCCTTCAGGAGTTGAGTTGTCGCTGAGAGGTTTGCTTTCGCCCCAGCCTTTTGAAGTGAGCCGGCTCTTGTCAATCCCCAGTTGCAAAAGTGCATTGAGAACTGTTTCGGCACGCTGTTCCGAGAGATTCTGATTAAAGGAATCATCGCCGTCGCTGTCGGTGTGCCCCTCGATGCTGAATCTCAATTCAGGGTGTTCAGTCATCAGCTGGAAAATTGTATTTATCACACCCATCGACTCAGGCCGTAGGGTAGCCTTGTTCACATCAAATCTTATCCCGTTGCTGATTATTTTCCCATCCTGCAGCAACCTGTCATAAAGCTTTACTCCACCCTCCGCAATCCTTATGTTCTTGATGAAGCGGTTAATACCCTTTGTGCCTGCAGAATTAAAGTAGGGTACACCAATAGTCACACCTGTAGGGTTGCAACCGAGATTAGGGATATTAACAAGACGGACGTCATCGAGATAGATCTTAAGGGCACGCAAATTAAATGACAGAGCTATGTGCCGCCAATAACTTTTGTCAAGATTATCATCATACTTTTCTCCCGGATAAGTTGATCCGCCTACACCTTTATAATAAACTGAATTTGAGGAGATTGTAATCAGGTTGCAGGAAGCCGGTTGGTTCTTCTCGTCAAAGAGCTTGATGTTATAATAACAATACTCCTTTGCTTCAAACCATGCATCGAATTCGAGAGTAAAAACATCAGGCAGATAATCATCTTTGGGATTTTTAAGGTAAGGAACAATCAGTGCATTCTCTGACCTGAAATAAATGACTTTCTGGTTATCAAACACGGCATTTTCGATTCCGCCGCCACGGACAAGGTCCCAACGGGCAGGAAATTCGCCGTTTTCTTCATTTTCATGATTGTCTTCGAAAAAGACCTTGTCTCCGGGAACAAAATCATATTTTGCCCATATTAATGAAGGCTTTTCCTGTTCGGGGATCTGGGCTGCAGCTGCCTGATTTCCAGATTCATTATTAACTTTACTGTCAGCATTTTCCCCCGATTTCTGATCTTTATTGCTGTTACTGTCAGCTGTCTGATTTTTGTCTTTTTTCCTGAATATGGAAGCAATGCCTTCTTCAGCTTTATCGAAAGCTTTATCAACAGCCTCATCAGTTTTGTGGTTGGCCCTGCGGTCGGCTTCTCTGGCCACCTTACCCTTCAGGTCAACCTTTATCTGCGCATTAATGGAAATAAATGGCGCAAAAAGAAGCATAAGAAGCAATACCTTTTTCATAGCCATAAATATTTGATTTTATAACCATATAAAGTTATAAATCAGCAAGATAGAAATCAAAAAAATGTGACAAACCGCACTAAGGAGTGATGAAATGCATTAATGGAGTGACAACAGGAAATAATAAGTTGCTTCTCCTGGCTTCTGGTGCATGGATGTACAGGCAGGAGGAAGATAAAACACTTATGTCAGGAAGACTAAAGCGAACCAGGTTCCTCTGGCACTGCCTGGAAAGCAGTCATTGGTAAACTACTGCTTTTTTCCTGCTTGTAACCAAAGGGTCCGATTTCGGTATAAAAACCAGATGTTTCTTCATAGGTCCATTCACCCTCATCGTATTTGAAATAGGCCCCTGCCTCGAATCCTGCAATAAACCCCACGCTCACATCCATTCCAACCTGAAACCCAAAGCCGGTAGTTGGATTCCATGTCGCTCCCAGAGTTATTCCGAGGTCAACATTGAATTCCCATTCCCCCGATTCAGGATCGTATTCGATACTTATTATCCACAGGTCAATGCTATAGACTTCGTTAGTTGACACTTCAGGAGTATTTTCTGACCCTGTGAAGCATTTTGCTTCATCCTTGCAATATCGTTTTATTGTCAGGCATGCAGCCGGTATATATAACGACAGTTGGTAGAAATGACCGGGAGTTATTGTAGTTACTTCAGGGTCGGGAAGATTAAAATATGGCCATGCCGGAGCAGTAAGATGCCCATTGCCTAATTTCATTGGCTTCAAATAGCACTGTTCCATTGCATTTTTAAGAGCTTCCCTGTATGCACCTGATTTTGCCTCTGCAAGTGTTTTTGCCGGTATCACATCCTCCATTCCTTCCCATTTCTCAAGTTCAGTTTTATATTCATTTTCAGCTTCTTTCAAGGCACAGCTCATAAAAAATGAACTGTAACCCAGTATTTCGGCGCCCATTCTTCTGTTGAGTGCGGCTCTTTCATTACTGGCAGCAGTTTTGGCCTCTATGTAAAGCTCACGTGATTTATCATGTACTACAGGCAACCCTTCGGTAAATTTCGCCCAGTCCCTGCAGACATCCTTCCATTCAGGCATGTAAGGTTTTATCACCTCTTCAATTTTTTTAGCCACATCATTTGAGTATGATCTGGCCATTTCTTCAATCTGCTTCTCGTATTTTTGCTCAATAGTTTCTGCGATAGTCATTGACTGGTCACAGCATGACTGTTGATCCCAGGGAACAGGCAACTGATCTTCTGTCCAGCCAGCCTTTTTCCCCTCGTTTATTTGCTGGTTTACAGCGTCCCTTATCTCTTCTGTTGTAATAGGTTTTTTTCCCGGAGGTAAATCAGCAGGTCTTGTAAGATATGAGAACAGGAATTTTTTGTTATCGCCCGGATTAAGTTCAGATGCTTTTCTGAATTCTTCCCATGCTTCTCTGTTTTTCCCAAGCCGGAGGAGTATTACACCAAGATTGAAATGGTACTGACCGGTATTGGGAGAGAATAGCACAGCTTCCTCATAATATTTTCGTGCCTCCTCATTTTGACCGTGCCGGGCAAATATCCAGCCTGTTGTCGTGGCAGTTGAAGCTGACCGTGGGAATATTTTTCTGGCATAGGACAACAGCAGAAGAGCCTCGTTATATCTGCCTTCCATAGCAAGGCAGAATGCCAGGTTGCCTGAAGGCAGTGAAGACTGGTCTTTTATCTGGTGAGCCTTTCCGAAACCCCACTTTGCGGCATCCAGATTTCTTTTGGCCAGAGAGGTAATGCCGACAAGCTGATAAACATACGCTTTCTCATCAGAAGACAGGGCTTTGTCGCTGGTTAGGGATTTGAAAACCTGTGCCTCGAAACCGGCAGGCAGACTGGCTGCAGATTTTGATACAATACCATCAACAAGAGCTGATATCGTATTTATGTCAGGTGCTGCAGGAAAATTTATACGGCCTGCAGGACTGAAGTCCTCATCATCCACAACACCATTGCAGCTTCTGTCGAGAACCGACAGTTTCACATAGAGATACAGGACATCGTTAAAATCTTTCTTTCCATCCCTGTTGATGTCTTTATCAAATCCCTGCCACATATTTTGCCTCAGTGCGTCAATATCTGACCTGTCGAACCTGCCATCCCTGTTGATATCATACAGCTTCCAATCATCAGCGGCGGCTGAAATCAGATTTGCTGACAGGTAAAACGAGACCAGCAGAAACAATAAGAAACGTGCATAATTTCTCATATATCAGATTTTAATATTTCAATCTTTTAATATTTCTGATCAATTAAAATACCTGATATTTAGTTAATTAAAGCTAACGATCCCAATGTTTAAAAAGACTTAACTTAAGTTAAAGGTAGAAATCTATGTTCTGTTATTCAATATTTTGTGATAAACAGCGGTCCGGAGTGATGAAAAGCAGTCATATCGTGATTACTGATAGCATTACTTTCAAAAAGATTATCAGAAATCAATATGTAGAGTCTCTTTAATTTTTTCAACGAACAGCCGTCCGACAGGAATCTCGCTATTTCCGACGATCATATGGCTGTATTCAATGGCTTCAATGTGATTTATATTGACAATGTAAGATTTATGGATCTGAAGAAAGACCGTTGGTGGAAGTTTATTAAGAAAATCTTTAAGTGTTGATCTGATCAGATGTTTTTTCCCGCCGTTGCAGTATAACTCGAGGTAGTTGCCATCTGATTTGATCCACAGCAGGTCATTGAACTTTATCTTTATCAGAAGGTAATCTTTCTTTATGAAAATGCAGTCATTCAACACTTCGCTTTGTGACTCACGCAAGGCATCGTCTGTTTGTCCGTTTGTCCTGCTTTTCCTGAATATTGCCACTTCGATTGCTGCAAAGAGATCCTTATCAGTGAAAGGTTTGACAAGGTAACCGTCAGGCATCACTGTTTTTGCTCTTTCAATTGTGACTTTGTCAGCGTAAGATGTCAGGAATATAAAAGGAATCTTATACTGATCCTTAATTATGCGTGCGAGATCAATTCCATCCCTTTCACCTTTAAGCATGATATCGAGCATTACGAGATCGGGCTTTTCGGATTTCAGCAGATCTTCTGCCTCATCTGCCGCTACTGCCATCCCGGTAACAGTATATCCAAGACTGACAAGTTTTGTACGGATGTCTTCAGCAATTATTAATTCATCCTCAACTATAAGGATCCGTATTTCACCAGATGCTTCCACTTTAAGCAGTTATTATCTATGTATATTCTGAAATCAAAATACAAAATTACTGCCACAATAATAACTGCAATACCTAAAAAGTTATTGTGATTTCAGTCCCGACACTGTTGGAAATTGATATACTTCCTCTTAATTGTCTGACAAGAAGAGACACAAGTTTGAGTCCCAGAGTTTCAGACCTGCATGTCTTGAAATGATCAGGAATTCCAACCCCATTGTCCTGAATCTTGAAAAGATACCTGTTTTTGCTGTTTCTCCGGAATGATATGTTAATTTCTCCCTTATCCTTTCCCTTGAAAGCATATTTGTAGGCATTTACGATCAGCTCATTAGCTATCAATCCCAAAGGTATTGCTGTGTCAATATCTATACGGGTCTGGTCGCAATCGATACTACAGGATATATTTGAATAAGGATTGATAAAAACCGCAGAAACAGAATCAGTCAGCCTCTGAAGATACTGTCCGAAATCGATTTCTGAGAGTTTTTCCTGTTGGTAGAGCATCTGATGAATAAGCGCTATTGATTTTACCCTTTCCTGGCTTTCCCTGAAAGCTTCTTTAATATTGCTGTCGTCAATATTATATGACTGCAGGCTTAGCAGGCTCGAGATTGTCTGGAGATTGTTTTTCACTCTGTGGTGAATCTCTTTCAGAAGTATCTCTTTTTCTGAGTTTGCTTTTTTCTTTAGTTTATAGTTGTGCCAGAGTAATATTGTAATGGCCGTTACAAGAATCAGAGTGGCGCTGAGTGAGTAGCCAAGTATTTTCTGGCTTTTCAGCCTGGCCTCCTGTATCCTTTGCTGCATTCTGAGAGAACTGATTTCACTGTTCTTTTTCTCAGTTTCATACTTAAGCTGAAGTTCATTCAGGTTTTTGTTTTTCTCAGATGATACGATTGAATCGTTCAGCGACTTATATGTTTTAAAAAATTTAACAGCGTTTCTATAGTCTCCCATACTTTCGTATGTTTCAGCAAGTTGTTTGTTCAGGAGCATGCTTTCGTAAAACAGTTCAAGTGAATCGGAAAGTGAGACTGCGTCGTTCAGGAGTGATAATGCCTGGTTATATTTTCCTTTTTGTTTGTTAAGAATTCCCAGGTCGTATAAAATATTGATTCTTTCGCGTATATTTTTTGAAGCGATTGATTTATTGAGGCTTTCATAGAGCAGTAAACCGGCGCTGTCGGTTTTTCCCTGGTCCAGAAGAACCTCCCCCAGGAAACGCAACGAAGACATCTCCCCGCTTCTGTCGTTCAGTTCCCTGGCCAGTTTAAGGGAGTTGCGGAAATAATATTCAGCTGAGTCCTGCATTTTTAACCGGCGGAATGCCCTGCCCATGAACCGGTGAGCTATTGACTGGCCCCAGTAGTCACCTGTCTGGCTTAATCCTTTATTGGCTTTTCGGAGATATTCGACGGCTTTTTCATTGTCCTGCATCTCAAAACAGACAGATCCCATGTAATTGTATGCATATGGCAACCGCGACAGATAGTTCATTTGCTCAAAAATCTCTATTGAATTGAGGATTTTTGAAGCAGCCATCTCATAATATCCCATATCCTGATATACTATTCCGGCCAGAAGATTCAGCATGCCCTTCATAAACGGGATATTGGCTGAATCACTTTTTTGAAGCGCTTCATTGTAGTATCTAAGGGCTTTTTCAGGATTGTTCCTGAGCCAGTTTATCCTTCCGATATTTGTCAGGGATGAGATCTGGATACGGATCAGGTTTTTCGTGGTGGATTTCTGAAGGTTATTCTCAAACTGTTTAAGAGCATTGTCATAGTTACCCTGAAGGTAAGCAAGGTTTGCCCTGGCATTTCCGACATTCAGCAGTCCTTCGGAATTATTCGCCCTTTGAAAAATCGTTTCGGCCCTGTCAAGCATTTTAAGGCATGTATCATATTGTCCTATTGACATATAATTGGAAGCAATATGAAAGCATGCCCAGGCTTCTCCCGTGGAATTTTTTTCCTTCCTTGCAGTTTCAAGTGCTTCGGAAGCTGTCTGAAGTGCTTTTGAAGGTGAGACATACTGATATTCAGCGGCCAATTCAATGAGGATATCTGTTTTGTTCCTTGACTTTCTGAGAAGGTTATTCAGGCTGTCGGTAATGAAGTTTTCCTGGGAGAATAGATTTCCCGGGCACAGCGATACAATAATGAAAAACAATACAGGAAGACTGAGAAAGTTCTTTTTGTAATATGTCAGAATAAAATTCACCGCTATAGCTCAAGTTTCATTGTAGTCTAAGGCTTATCTCAAAATTAATATGAAATCGGGTATTAATAAAAAATATTGCATGGAGGGAAGAATCCTTTTTGAAATCGTCAGCTATACTTTGACAGGGTATTATTATTCAGGTAAAATAATTATTTTTGTCAGCGGAAACAGAAGCCGGTTATCCGAAAGCCAGTTCAGGATATACCGGGTGCAGGACGTTGGCCGGGGCGGGATTAGTTAGTCGCGGACACTCGGGATTCAGGGTTCCGGTAAATCAGAAGGTAAGCGTGCCACGTTCGGGGTCCCGATGGCTCGGGACAGGCTCCGTTGGTTAGCGCGCCACGTTCGGGATCCCGATGGCTCGGGACAGGCTCAGATGTCGGAAGTTCTTTAAAATAAAAAAATATACCACTTTCTCATTCACTTCGCAGAAGCTACGGTTAATGAAGAAAGCTATGGTGATCATTTCGGGGTGTAGTCCCGATGGCTCGGGACAGGCTCCGTTGGTTAGCGCGCCACGTTCGGGACGTGGAGGTCGGAAGTTCGAGTCTTCTCACCCCGACTATAAAAGATTCATTTACAGTTAGTTATAAGGTTTTATGAACTGGATATGAACCGGGAAAATGAGAAAAAATCAAAAGAGTATAATTTAATTTTCTCATTTTTCAACACCATAAACACCTTCATCATTTAATTGGTGAAGGTGTTTTTTATTAAATTCTGGTATGATCGAAACCGGTCGCAGCATATATTATCGTTGAGTAATCAGGTCTAACAGTTTATGATTAACATAATATGTTGTTTTACCATATTTTATGGGCTTTAGTATTGAATTAGCCGCCAGTTCTTTAAGATAAACAGCAGCAGTTTGCCTGTGAGCGATGCCTTTCTTTACGACTAATTCTATTTTAAGATAGGGGATGGAAAACATTAAATCGTATAGTTCATGCCTTTTGTTGAATTTTTCCAAAACCTGCATAGTTTTCTCCTCCATCTCCTTCTTTAATTGGACAATCCCCCGGATTTTTCGGTTTGTAAGATTTGCAGTTTCATTTACTGCAGTAGTCATAAACATTATCCAATCAACCCAGTTTTGCTTCTCCGTCACTTCACGCAATAACCGATAATAGTCCTGCTTGTTATCTATTATATAAGAACTCAGGTATATTACTGGATAAGACAGCAGATTTTGTTGTACCAGATAAAGGCTGTTTAATATTCTTCCTGTTCTTCCATTACCATCACCAAAAGGGTGAATAGATTCAAAGTGATAATGAAGAAGTGCCAGTTTAATTATCGGATCAAGTTTACAAAAGTCCGGGTCGTTTATAAATAACTCAAGATGTTTAAGTTTCTCTCTTAAAACATCTTCACAGCACGGTGGAGTATATACGATTTCACCAGTGATATTGTTTTTAAGTGCGGTTCCCGGAGTCCTTCTGATGCCACTTGTATTCTGAGTTATCTTCTGAACAACATTTACCATAAGGTTTGTTGATATTATGTTGTTCTGCTCTTTCATATAATTTAGTCCTGCGTACAATGCTGTCCGATATCCCAGTACCTCTTTGGTTGCTGAAGTTGTTCCGGCTTCTTCAGCCGCAGCCTTGTAAAGTTCATCCTGGGTAGTAACAATGTTTTCTATTGCAGAACTATCCTTACTTTCCTGCAGTACAATTGTATTTATCAGAAGATTATAAAGTGATTCCCGGGGCAGTGTCTCACAAAGTCCCTTAAGTTCTGCCAGGCTCCTGGCAGCTTTTAATGCATGACTAATTAGTAATTCACGGGTAGCTACATCAAATACCGGAGGAAGATCAGGAAGATCATTATATGGAATTGTTCTATTAAAGGTCATTGTGGTGATATTAATAGTTTATTCAAGTTTCGCAAGCGATTTTAGGCCGCTTGCTTGAGTTCGAGATTATCAAGATTTATAAAATGCTTAAAAGTTTCACTACGGTTAATGAGGGTATCCATGACTCTTTCATCGTCGAT
>Ga0172371_10013007_pt1 | contig 10886 bp, 8 predicted proteins | sample Lak12m_FD_114543 | JGI IMG/M metagenome (GOLD analysis project Ga0172371, IMG submission 114543) | Freshwater microbial communities from Kabuno Bay, South-Kivu, Congo - kab_022012_12m | ecosystem: Environmental > Aquatic > Freshwater > Lake | place: Democratic Republic of the Congo: South-Kivu... | reverse complement strand
CGGCTTTGTCAATCATATAACTGGACACAATGGTCTTGCCCACCTGCGCCGAGCGATTCCATCCGGGCCGGTGGGTACACAGGTACCAGACCGCGACGGTCAGGTAGTGATTCGGCGCCATCAAGCCCTGGCTGGTGGTGACGATGCCGTGCCGGTCTACATCGGTGTCGTTGCCAAAGGCGATATCGAAGCGCTCCTTCAAGCCAATTAAGCCGGCCATGGCATACGGCGACGAACAATCCATGCGGATCTTGCCGTCCCAATCCACGGTCATAAAGGCAAAAGTCGGGTCAACCACACAGTTGACCACTTCCAGGTTGAGGCGGTATTGCTCGGTGATACGATCCCAATAAGCCACCGCCGCCCCGCCCATCGGATCCACGCCGATCCTGATCCGAGAGGCCGAGATGGCCGGCATATCCAGGACGTTTTTCAGGTCGGCGACATACGGTTCCACGAAATCGTAGGATTGCGCCTTGCCAGCCGCCAGCGCTTTTTCATACGACATGCGTTTCACCGCTCGCGGGCTATCTTGCAGAATCTGGTTGGCGCGCGCTTGAATGGAGCGGGTGATGGCAGTATCGGCCGGGCCGGCTTTGGGCGGGTTGTATTTGAAGCCGCCATCCGCCGGTGGGTTATGCGAGGGTGTGATGACCACGCCATCTGCCAGCCCCTGCCGTCGCTGACGGTTATAGGTCAGGATGGCGTGGGAGATCGCTGGCGTGGGGGTATACCCCAGGCCGCTTTGCAGCCGCACATCCACGTCGTTGGCGGCAAACACCTCAATGGCGGTGGTGTGCGCCGCCTCCGAGAGCGCATGGGTATCCATGCCCAAAAACAACGGCCCGTCTATCCGGTTAGCCTGGCGATACTCACAAATTGCCTGGCAGATCGCCAGGATGTGGTCCTCGTTGAAAGATTTTTCCAGGGCAGAGCCGCGGTGACCGGAGGTGCCGAAGGAAACCTGCTGGGCAGGCTGCGCCGGATCGGGCTGGTAAGCGTAATAGGCCGAGATCAGGCGCGGGACATGGATGAGCAACTCCCTAGGCGCTGCATAACCCGCCAGATCATTGACTGCCATTGGCAAACTCTCCTGGCAGCTTACCCCAACTGCCTGGCTAAGGCTGCAATATAAGCCGGGCTGCTGCCGCAGCAGGCGCCGACAATTTGAGCGCCCAGGTGGACAAATTCGGCCATTCGCCCGGCAAACTGTTCCGGCGCCAGATCATACACCGTCTTCCCCTCCACCAGCTTTGGCAGCCCGGCGTTGGGTTTGGCGATCAGGGTCGCCTCGGGCAAAGCCTGGCGCATTTGCGCCAACACTTCTGGGATCATATCCAGCCCTTCGCCGCAATTGGCGCCGATGGCCGTCAGACCCAGCGGCCATAGCTCGAGGGCGGCTTGCCTGGGCGTGACGCCCATCATCGTGCGCGCCTTGCGGCCAAAGCTGAGCGAGCAAAAGACCGGCAGATCGGTCGCCTGGCGGGCGGCTGTCACTGCGGCGCGCGCTTCAGCCAGGTCGCTCATCGTTTCCACCCACAGCGCATCCGCCCCGCCTTCGGCCAGCGCAGTGGCTTGCTCTGCAAAGGCTTCCAGCGCCTGTTCAAAGGTCAGCGCGCCCATTGGCGCCATCAATTCGCCGGTCGGGCCGATATCGCCGACCACATAAGCACGCTCGCCGGCGGCCTGGCGCGCCAGGCGGGCTGCCGCCAGGTTGAGCTCATGGGCGCGCCCTGCCAAACCGGTCTTGTCCAGCTTGAGGCGGCTGCCGCCGAAAGTGTTGGTCAGGATGATCTGCGAGCCAGCCTCCAGATAGGCCTGGTAGAGCGCCAGTACCTGCTCCGGCTGCTCGACGTTCCACAGCTCCGGCGCGGCGCCCGGCGGCAAGCCGGCGGCCATCATCATCGTGCCGGTCGCGCCATCGGCGATCAACAAGTTACCTTGCGCCAGGTAATCTTTGAGCTTTGCATCCATCTGCTGTCATCCTTTCTGATCTGGTATTCGCCGGCCTGGGTTGGTTCAGGCATATCTCTTGCCAGTGATTTTAACACGCGCCAGGCGCGCCCGCTCGTTCAATTGCGCAGCCGCCAGGATGTCAATGTTAGATTACCGGTGTGATAGTCACAATCAACGCTTTCGCTCGCTCAACCACTTCTTCGGGAAAGGGACAGGCTTTCCGGCGCTCGGTATCCATGTGAATGCCGGTGATCATCGTCGTGGCCGATAGCGCGCCGGTCTCATCGTTCAGCATTTCGTGATAGAAGCGAATCTGCTTCTGGTTGATTTCCAGGATGGCGGTGCGGATGCTCAGCAGGTCGCCGGGGCGTAACTCGCGGCGGTAGGTGAGCGTCTGCCGCACCGCTGCCACCCCGCGCTGCTGGTCGCGCAGATAGCCGGGGGTGACGCCAATCGCGCCGAACATCTGCCAGGTGGCCTCGTCGAACTTGCTCACGTAATGGCTGACATTCAAATGCCCCATGTGGTCGCATTCGTGCGGATAGACCACCCCGCGATGGGTGATAAACATCAAGGAAACTTAGCGCCTCAACAGCAATAATATTCCCGCTGCCAGCGCCAACACGGCCATGATGACGCCCAAGGCGGCGAAGCTTAAGTGGATCAGCGGGATGAGGCCGCTGACAATCAGCCAGACGCTCAACAGCAGCAGCCCGAGGTTGCCTTTGAATTTCAACTTCCGCTGTCCCAGCAACATCAGTATTCCGGCGGCAATCGCCAATAACCCGAGCAGCATTTCGCCGTTCGGGATGCGGATGCCCAGCAGGGCGATCAAACCCGACGCGATTAACCAAATTGCCAGAAGGATCCAACCCAAGTTTTGCATATGACGCCTCGTAATCAAAGTTTAGCGGGATGTGAACCGGCTTGACCGCCGCGGTTAAGCCTGCCTGATTTTACCGCAAAGGTTGGCCGGTGAAGGGACGCTTTATGATGAGAATCCTGTTTTGGGGCAAAGCGCCGGGCGGTAAAAGGCCGGGCTTTTGTTATACTTACCGCATGCTTGAAATCAGTCCGACAGTCTCGATCAATGAGAACGAAATCCAGATTGAGTTTGTGCGCGCCTCGGGCCCGGGCGGGCAAAACGTCAATAAGGTCTCGACGGCCGCCCAGTTGCGCTTCGATATTCAGAATTCGCCGTCGTTAGAGGCTGAGGTCAAGGCGCGGCTGGTGAGGCTGGCCGGCAGCCGGGTGACAGAAGAGGGGCTGCTGGTGATCGAGGCACAACGCTACCGCACCCAGGAACAGAACCGTGCAGACGCTTTGCAACGGCTGGTCGCGTTGGTGCAAAAAGCGCTGGAAGCGCCCCGCCCCCGGCATAAGACTCGCCCCACCCTGGCCTCGAAACAAAAACGCCTGCAGGCTAAACGTCAGCATAGCGAAAAGAAACGCCGGCGCGGCCGGCTTACGCCCGACGAAACCCAATAAGGGTTGCGCCGGGCGCCGGCGGCAGCATGGAAACAGAGGAATGAACGGATGAAGCAAAAAGGCATCGTTTTTGTGTGCGTCGCCCTGTCGCTGGCGGCTTGTACGTTGCTGCCGGCTGCGCCCAGGCCGACCAGTAAGCCGCTCCCCAGCGCGCCGGCTCTGCCATCGCCAACCGCGCGGACTTTCCCCACGCCCGAACCAACCCAGGAGCCGGCGCGCCTGCAATTACAGGCGTTGATCGGCTCGAAGTATTGGCCCGCTTTGGGTCTGCCAGCCGGAGTAGCCGATAAATGGCTGGCCTATGCCTCAGGCAGGGCGCAACTGTCAACCAGCGAGAAGGCCGGGTTGGAGAACTTCCTGGCGCAGTGGGGGAAATGGAGCGGTTGGCTGACCAGCGCCCGCATACCGTCCTATGAGACGCTGACTTTTCAGGTGCAAGAATTTCGTGATGCGCCGGCCGGGCAAGAGCTGACGCTGTATGCTTATGACGAAGCGTCTACCCAGAAAGAAGGCGCCCCAAGGCTCTATCTGCCGCCGCCGCCCGAACTGGATCAACCGAAGGCGCTGATCCTGGCGCCCAGGATAGAAGGGTTGAGCCAGCGGATCAGTCAAACGGGCGCTGAGGTCGAATATCTCACCGAACGCGAACAACCGCTGTTAAGAGTCGATGCCTTCCGCATGTGGAACAACGTTTTCATGGATTACATTAGACAGCGCTACGCCGGTTCGTACAAGGTAGCCACGTTGTACCCTCGTTTTCGGTTCTTCATCCCTGAGGTGTCATCTGGATTCTTCTTGCTGGATAAGAACCTTTCGTTGGAGCAAATAAACTTCCTGGAACAGACGCTTGAACTGTACAACGCGCCCGGGTTGGAGCCGCTTAAAGCCAAATTCTTCGCCGAGAAAATGATTTACATGGTGGTTGGGAATATCACCGATATCCCCAACGCCTCGGGTCTGACCAGCGCGGGGGTTATCATTCTGGATCGCGGCGATTTATTTCATCTGAAGGATGACCTGGCGGCCGTCATCGCGCATGAGGCCACGCACGTGCTGCAGGTGGATTCCATTACCGCCCGCTGCGCCTATGAAATTGGCGATGGGACGATCCCGCCGGGCTTCGAGGATTGGATGGCCGACCAACTGCTTGTCGCGATCGAGGCCGGCAAGATCGGCGCCGAACATACTGAGCTGTGGGTGTATTTCAAGCTGGATAGCGGAGATACGGCGATTCAATCATCGCGTGACGCCATCCTGAGCCAGGGAAAAAACTACTGGGATTACTGCTCGCCGGGCGGCAGCGCGCTGGCGGAAGTCGAGATCATCAACCAGTTGGGCAAACCGTTAAAGGTGATTTTACGAGGCCCGACCCCGAAGACCATCACCATCCGCGCGGGCGGTTCTGTCACGATTGAAATCGAGCCAGGCGATTATGAATATGAACTGATCGTAACCGGGTATGAGCCGTTGCGGGGCTTTCGTTCATTTAGCGCCGGGTCGAATCCCTGGCGCGTCTATCGCGGGTAAGAGGTTTTATGGCTGCCAGGCGAGCAGCAAGTCCAGAATTTTCAAGTTCGTTTCAAATTCCGAGTCGCTCGAACTGTTCAATTCCAAATCCACCGCGGCTTGCACGCCGTGGTGGACTGCCGAATCAACCAGTGTGCCGGTGAATTCGCAGTTCGTTTTGACCGGTGGGTAGGCGTAGGGGCTGATTTTAGCAATGGCCTGCGCCAGCTTCACGGAGGCGGATGCAGCGGTCTGTTCGGCAGGGAAAATGCCCAACCCGGCGCTGTGATAGTTGATCAACGCTTCGATCGGATGCTCCTGCAAAAACTTTAGCAGCGCCTGGGTTTCCGGCTCGGAGGCGGCGGAGGGGCCGGCGGTGGCCGGCGCGGTAGAGACACAGTCTGCGCCGCTCCAGGAGGCTTTCCAATTCCGGTCAAAATTGCGGTTCAGGTCAACGCCATGCGCGTTGAAGCGCGCCTCGGGGATATCGCCCAGCGCCTCGCCATCCGGGTTTAGCGAGCGCAGGATATACAGCGAGACATCTTCTGGAACGCTGGTCGGATTTTTCTGCAAGTGTCCGATCAACTGGTCGGCCAGGGCGATGGTGTTGGCTTCGCTGCCGCCATGTATGCCAGCCACAATCAGGCGCTCATGTTTGCCAGCGCCGAAGCGGAAGACCAGGATCGGGCGGTTTTGCGCCGATTGGCCGATGATGATCCGCCAGAGGGCGAAGAAAGGCGTGATGGATGGCACTGGCGTCGGTGTGAAGGGCGTATCAGTGGGTGAGAGAAGCGTTGCAGAGGGCGCGAGGGGAGTGTCCGAAGCAGCCGGAGCCAGCGTGGGCGTCCAGGTGGGCGGCATGGCAAAGGTTGGAAGTTCGACCGGCGCTTCCAGGCGTGGTCTCTCCGGTTGCATCCAGGGAAACAGATCGCCCTCGGTTTGCTGGAAAACCACCAGCAGGACGCCGATGGCCGCTATCGCCAATAGCGTCAAGAATAGCAGGGTGATGACCTGCGCCAACCGGTTAGCGCGTTTTTTCTTGGGCGGCGGGGCATTTCGGGGCTTGCGCGCATCGGGCGGGCGTTCGGCCGGCTGCGGCTCAACGACAGGTTCATCTGGGGGAGTGGGCGAGTTGGTTGGCGGCTCTGGCGGGGTGGGTTGGGCTGGCAGCGGGGCGGGTGAATCAATGCCGGGCGGCGCGGTGGACAAAGCGTTAAGCGCCTGGATGATCTGCGGAGCATCTGGCTGTAAGGCCAGCGCTTTTTCCAGGCAATAGCGCTGCTTCTCCGGTTCGCTCCAGCAGGCGGAAAGCCAAAACCAGGCGCGCGCCTCGCGGGGATCGTTTTTGATCGCCTGGGTGAGCAGGCTGCGCGCTTGCGCCAGTTGGCCCCCCTTCAGGGCTTCAATAGCCCGCTCAATTATTAAGCCGGGATCAGACATCGGATGCGCCTCGCATAATCAGCAGGTTAAGCCTCCAGGATAAAAACCAGCAGCGTTTTTGGCCCATGCACGCCGATGGTCAGGGTCATCTCGATATCCGCCGTGCGCGAAGGCCCGCTGATCAAGACTGAAGCCGCCGCCTGGCGCACCTGCGGCAAGGCCAGCGCCTGGCCCAAGCGATCCAGTATATCCTGGGAGCGCAAGATTGCCAGGTGGGTCTCCGGCAGCAACGAGGCGGTCAGCGGTCGCCCGGGGACGCTGGAAATGACCAGCGTGCCGGTTTCGGCGATGCCGGCTAATGCGCCGGTGAGACCGACCTTCGCCTGCGGATCGGGTTGGTGTGTGACCTGGATGCCCGCCGCTTTCAGCGCCTCCAGCAAGCCTTGAGGCAAGTACGCCGCTTCCCAGGCGTAGAGCGAGGCGATTTCTTGCGCCTTGAGCGTGTGCAGGATGCAGCCGGCTAAATCCTGGGTCTGGCAGCGCACTGCCTGGCCGCCCAGAGCGGTCAACTCGGCGGCAAAGCGTTCGATTCGCTCGGGTGGGGTGAGAGTCAGGGGCGGCGTGGGGTCAAGGCTGGCTTGCGGGTCTGGCGCTGCGTGGGAAGTCTGCCTGGAGCCTGGCCGCGTAGCGGCGTGGGTCTCAGCCCCGGATTTTGACGCCAAGCTGGCTGCCAGCAGCGAAGCGCTGAAGGGTCGGGCGGCCGGACGGGGGAAGTCACGCGCCAGGCCCCAGCCGGTGAAAGCCGGCAGGCGCATCCAGCCGGCCGGGGCGGGTACGAGGCGGCTGAACAGCCCGGCTATTCTTTGCGCCAGGGCAAACAGTCGCGGGCGAGCCGCCGCCCAACTGAACAGGCTCAACCCCAGGCGTAGCGCCGATGGGACATGTGAGTGGGTAGACGGCTCCGCTGCGGGCGGTAGCCCCAGAGTCGCCGGGTCGGCGTCGGCGGCGCGGATCCGCAAGAGCAGTTTCGGCAGGTCAATCTCCACCGGGCAGGCCTCTGTGCAGGCCCCGCACAGGCTGGAAGCCCGCGCCAGGTTGCCGAAGCTAGCGACGCCAAACAGCCCAGGCGAGATGACCGAGCCGATTGGCCCTGGATAAGGGGTCATCTGTCCCTGCGGGCTGATATAGGCATGTCCGCCGATCTCGCGGAAGACCGGGCAGACATTCAGGCAAGCGCCGCAACGGATGCAATACAGCGCTTCAGCCAGCGCCGACCGGCGCAGCGCCAGCCGCCCGTTGTCAATCACGATCAGGTGACGCTGAGACGGTCCGTCGCTCTCGCCTGGCCGGCGCGGCGCGTTAATCAGGCTGGTATAAACGCTCAGTTTTTGCCCGGTAGCCGAGCGCGGCAACAAAGCCAACAGCAAAGCCAGGTCGTCGAAGGTGGGTACTAACCGTTCCAGTCCCATCAAGGCAATATGGATGTCTGGCAATGTAGTACACATCCGCCCGTTGCCCTCATTGGTCACCAGGCACAGCGTCCCGCTCTCGGCCACCCCGGCGTTGACGCCTGAGACGCCAATATCCGCCTCCAGGAAGGTCTGACGCAGCACGCGGCGCGCCGCGGCGGTCAGCGTCGGGATGTCAGTGGTGAAGGGCAGGCCGAGCTTTTCTTCAAAGGTGCGCCCCACCTGGCTGCGGGTCAGATGCACCGCCGGAGTGATGATATGCGCTGGCGGTTCGCCGCGTAGTTGGACGATGTACTCTCCCAGGTCGGTTTCAACTACCTTGAGTCCCTGGGCTTCCAGGTGTTCGTTCAGGCGGATTTCTTCGCCGACCATCGTCTTGGATTTGGCGATCAGGCGCGCGCCGCTTTCGTGGGCGATCTGACTGACGATGCTCAGGGCTTCAGCGGCATCGGCGGCGCGGTGAACCAGCAGGCCGTTTTCAGTGGCGTGGGCGATGAATTCGGCCAGGTAGCTTTCCAGGTTGGCGATCACGTCCGCGCGCATGGCGTGGGCGCGCTGGCGCAATGCCGCCCGCCCCTCCGGGATGGAAGCAAAAGCCTGGGTGAGCGCCTGTAAGCGTCGCTCAGCATTGCCATCCAGCGCGGCTTGGAGCTGAGAGTCGGCCAGGGCAGTGTGGATACGGCGGTGAAATTCAGTCGGCATAGCGGTTATCTAATCGGTCAGGCCGTTCGGGCTACGGACTTCCTGTCCGACAGCACCTGGGCGATATGGACGACTTGTTGAGTCATCCCGTTACGTCGCAGCCCGCCCTGGATATTGGTCAGGCAACCGGCGTCGCACACGACGACCGTCGGCGCGCCGCTCAAGCGGATGTTTTCCAGCTTGCGCGCCAACATAGCGCTGGAGAGCGCGGGATGTTCGGCAGAGAAGACGCCGCCGAAACCGCAGCAATCGCCGGCATAGGGCAGTTCGACGAACTCGGCGCCCTGCACAGCCTGCAAAAGCTGGCGCGGTTGGCGGTCAATCCCCAGCTCGCGCAGCAGGTGGCAGGAGGAATGGTAGGTCAGCTTACCCGGCCAGCGGGCGTCCAGGTCGGTCACGCCCAGGTAATCTACCAGAAATTCGCTGAACTCAAACGTGCGCTCGGCCAGCGCGCAAGCTCGTTCATACCAGAGCGGGTCTTCAGCGAATAGCTCCAGGTATCCATGACGGATCATCCCGACGCATGACCCGGAGGGGATGACGACCGGGCCGCGCGTCTTTTCAAAGACCTGGATGGTATGTTGAGCGACCGGACGCGCTTGCTGGCGCAGGCCGGCGTTGAAGGCGGGTTGTCCGCAACAGGTCTGCCCGGTTGGGAATTCGAGCTTAACCCCCAGGCGTTGCAAGACTTCAACAACCGCTTCGCCAATGGGTGGATACAGGGTGTCTAGCAGGCAAGTGATGAAGAGTTGAACAGTGTCGGCCATGGGTTGTAATTGTATCCTGGCGTATAGATTGGTGCAAGGAGGCTGCCAGGCGATGTAAGATTCGATTTTGCCGCCCGCGCCTTGTGGTATTATTACACGTTGTTTCGGATTCTCAATCCGATCTTGCTGTTATTTTGTTTGATGGGCGATGAAACTGTTCGTCCAGAAGGATTTACATAACCATGTCGAGTTTTCGCGTTCAAGCCCCGAATGCTTTCAGTCTGCCGCGTCGTATAGACCGGCTGGGTTTCCTGGCCTACAACCTGTGGTGGACCTGGAATCCCGAGGTGCAACGCCTGTTTTTACGCATTGACCCGGAATTGTGGGAACGCACTTACCATAATCCAGTGACCTTCCTGCGCAAGGTGCAACGCGCCCGTCTGAATGCGGCGACCAATAACCGCTATTACCTGGAATTCTATAACCGCATGATCCGCGCCTTTGACCAATACATGCAAGCGGATGCGACCTGGTTTTCTCAGACTCATCCCGAACAGCGCCAGCAATTGATCGCCTATTTTTCGATGGAATTCGGCTTACACGAAACGCTGCCGATCTACGCTGGCGGTCTGGGCGTGTTATCGGGTGACCATACCAAAGAGGCCAGCGACCTGGGTTTGCCTTTCGTCGCGATTGGTTTTTTCTATACCGAAGGCTATTTTGCCCAGCGCATCACCGAGGATGGTTGGCAGGAAGCGCAATACAACGTCCAAAAGTTCGAAGATTTACCGGTATTGCCCATCCTGGATGAAAATGACCAACCGCTTACCATTTCGGTGGAGCTGCCGGGGCGGGAGGTAAAGGTGCGGATGTGGGAGGTGCATGTTGGGCGTGTGCCGTTATACCTGCTGGACGCCAATATCGAGAGCAACAGTCCCTCCGACCGGACGCTGACGGCGCGTTTATATAGCAGCGACCCCGATTTGCGTATCTCACAGGAGATACTGTTGGGAATTGGCGGCATCCGCGCGCTGCGTAAATTGGGTTACCAGCCAGCCGTCTTTCATATGAACGAGGGTCATTCAGCCTTCCTGGTGTTGGAACGTATCCGCGAGTTCATGGAGGGGGGCATGAAGTTTGATGAAGCGGCTGAAAAGGTGCGCAATAGCACCGTGTTTACCACCCACACCCCGGTCCCGGCTGGCAATGACGAATTCCCGCTCTGGCTGATTGATAAATATTTCTCTGGCATATGGTCGCAGTTGGGTCTTGATCGGGAGCAATTCATTGACCTGGCGCGTCACCAGGTCAGTTGGGGCGACACCTTCAGCATGCCGGCGCTGGCATTGCGCCATTCGGCGGGCAGCAATGCGGTCTCTGAGTTGCACGGGCGGGTGGCGCGCAAAATGTGGGCTTATCTGTGGCCGGATATGCCGGAAGATGAAGTCCCGATCATGCACATCACCAATGGCGTTCATGTCAGCACCTGGCTGGCGCGCCGCCTGCACAACCTGTATGACCGCTACCTGGGCGCTGAATGGCTGGAACAAGCCGACGACCTGGACATCTGGGAACTGGTGACAAATATCCCCGACGAAGAGCTTTGGGCGGTGCGTACACATCTGAAGCGCAAGCTGGCGGCGTATGTGCGCGAACGCGCCCGGCAGCGCTGGTTGCG
>Ga0172371_10013006_pt1 | contig 10886 bp, 10 predicted proteins | sample Lak12m_FD_114543 | JGI IMG/M metagenome (GOLD analysis project Ga0172371, IMG submission 114543) | Freshwater microbial communities from Kabuno Bay, South-Kivu, Congo - kab_022012_12m | ecosystem: Environmental > Aquatic > Freshwater > Lake | place: Democratic Republic of the Congo: South-Kivu... | reverse complement strand
AGCTTCCTTCTGTCTTGAAAAGCGAACTGGCATCCCTCAACCGGCGTTTTCAGCCGCTTAGTCCGAAGCCGACCAACTGGGTGAAACCGGAAATTCAGCATCTCACTTTGCTGTTTATCGGCGAGGTGCAACCCCGCCAGATCACTGAGATAGAGGAACTGCTGGACAACGAACTGAACGGCTTTCCGGCTTTTCACTTCACGCCGGAAGGACTGGAGTTCTTTCCTTCGGTGGCGCCACATTTGCTGTGGCTGAAGCTGGCTGCGGAAAACGACGATATTTTCAAGCTGAACCGCCGACTGCTAAAAGACCTGGAGCGGATGGGGATCGACGCCGACCGCAAGACCCTGAAACTGCATGTTACCATGGCAAGGCTGAAAGCACGGTTCAGTCCTGAGCTGGAACGCGAAATAATGCAAAGTTCCCTGAGCCGGGAAGCCCTGAACTTTAACAGCATCTGCCTGTTCAAAAGCGTGCTTCACACCTCAGGACCAGAATATACAGTATTACACAAATATAACTTACGATAACCGGAGGTAAAATGATTGATAGAAACAAAGAAGCTGCCCTAAAAACAGCGATCTCGCAACTGGAAAAGAAATATGGCGTCGGAACGCTGATGCGTTTGGGCGACAAACCCTTGCAGGTGGTGGATGTGATCCCCACCGGAGCCTTTAATCTGGACATCGCTTTGGGCATCGGAGGCATCCCCAAAGGCAGGATCACCGAGGTTTACGGTGCCGAAGCCTCGGGAAAAACAACCCTTACCCTGCATATTGCGGCGGAATGCCAAAAGCAGGGCGGAACCGTGGCTTTCGTAGATGCCGAGCACGCTCTGGATACTTCCTACGCCAAGCGTCTGGGAGTGCAGACCGACAATCTGTTGCTTTCCCAGCCAGATGGCGGAGAGCAGGCTTTGGAGATCGTAGAAACCCTGGTGCGCAGCTCCGCGGTTGATCTGGTCATAATCGACTCCGTGGCGGCTTTGGTGCCCAAACAAGAGATCGAAGGCAGCATGGGTGACAGCCATGTGGGGCTGCAAGCGCGGCTGATGAGCCAGGCTCTGCGCAAGCTTACCGCCATTGTAGCCAAAAGCAACACGGCGGTGGTCTTTATCAATCAAACCCGCATGCGCATTGGCGGAAACCCCTATATGAATCCAGAAACCACCACTGGCGGCGTAGCCCTGAAATTCTATTCCTCGGTGCGGATGGAAGTGCGGCACAGCGGTCAGATCAAGGAAGGCGGCACAGATACGCAGGTGATCGGCGCCCGCACCAAGGTTAAAGTGGTGAAGAACAAATTTGCCCCGCCCTTCAAGACCGTGGAATTTCCCATCATTTTCGGCGAAGGGATCAGCCATCTGGACATCATTCTGGATATGTCGATCCTGCACGAGATCATCAAAAAGAGCGGTTCCTGGTTCTCCTATAACGACCAGAAACTGGGACAGGGAGCGGACAAAACCAAGCTATACCTGCGGGAAAATCCGGCGCTGCTGGAGGAAGTGGAAACCAAACTGCGGGAAAAGATCAATCCCGGCGATTTCAATTCTACTCCTGAAGACCATGAAACTGCAGCTAACGAAGAGCTTTGAACGCGACCGAAACAGCCTGATTACGCTTGACAACGTTGAAAGGGGGATCCTGGCAGACAGGATCCTCCTTGGTTTTTTTCCCCCCAATTTTTGCGGCGAGATCAGCGAAAGCCAGGCGCAGGAACTGCTTTGCCTATTGGAAAAGCAAGCCCGCGAACAGCTGCTGCGCTATTTAGCCGAGCGCGAACACAGCAGCCATCAATGCCGGGACTTCCTGCGTCGTAAACACTATCCTTTGGAGCTGATCGACCGCCTGCTCAGCGAATTTGGCGACCAGCACTATCTGGACGACGCCCGCTATGCCCGGTTGCTGATCACTTCGCTTAGCGAAAGAGGCAAAAGCAAGCGCGCCATAATCACCAAACTGCGGGAATCCAGACTGCCGGCAAGCCTGTGGGAATACGAACTGAACGAACTTTTTGACCCTGCCCAGAGCCTGGAAAACCTGAAGGAACAGGTGTTGAAGCTGCGTTTGAGGTATGCCGGACTGCCCAAGGAAAAGCAAAAGCAAAAGGTCTTCGCTTCGCTGTTCCGCAAAGGCTATGACCTGGACGACATCCAGCAGGCGTGGAAAAGCACCTGAGTGCCAGCTTTCCTGCTTTCTAAGCGCTGCCAATGCGCTATCATTACGGATAAAGTGCGTATTGATAGCGTAATTACAGCGTAATGCCGGCAGGGATGGAAAGACAAAATTTGAGGGAAAAAACAAGGTATGAACAACGCCATTGACAGTTTGACAGCCCCAAATTAGCCTGTCCGCAAGAGGTATCGATGCAAGTTCATTTTATATTATTGCGCGCTATAGAAGGCATTCTGCTGCTGGGTGTTAGCGTTTGGCTGTTTGCCGGAGAGGTCACTTCCTCGTTGCTGGAAACGCCTTCGCTGCCGCCGCTTTCGCCTCAGTATTACCGGAATCTGGACGAAATGCTGGGCGAACTGCAGTTGAACGCCGCTGATCTGAACTATGAGAAGGACTGGGATCTGTCCACACAGTGGAAAAGCAGACAATTGCTGAAAGCCCTGCAGGAGCCTTATCAGGGGCTTGACTTGGTGCAGCAGATGCGGGAAGGCTGCGCTGATGCCGCTACCTACGAAGGGATCGCCCGGCTGCTGGACAGGCTGTTCACTACGGCGCTTGACCGCCAGGAAGGCATTGGCACCTATCTGCATTATCGGGATTATTATAACGCTTTGTGGCAGAAGGATGTAAGGCGACCCAAAGACATTTTCCGGTTTTACGAAAACCTGCTGGACAACACCATTCCCGTGCTGGCGAACACCTTTTCCGATCTGGACAAGGATAGCTGGCAAAGCCTGATGGCATGGCTGCACGGAGCCTTGATGGAAAGCGACGACAAGGCTGCCAATGACGAATTTTTTACGCAAAACGGCTTTCCACCCGCCGATTCGGTGAGTGCGGACAAAGTAAGCGAACTGCTGAAAGGCATCTATGAACCCTCGCTGCAGCTTGCCGCCCTACAGTTTCTTGCCGGTTCGGAAGTGCTCGCCGCCAATGCCCAAAACCTCAGATTTACCTCCCGAAAGCCTGTGGTGAAAACTGGTTACTATGGCACGATGATCATTGGTGGATGCGGTGATGACCTCTATAAACAAGGGCAATTCAGAAAGCCGGTTATCCTGCTGATCGAGCCTAACGGGAATGACCGTTATGAGCTGGACATCAACACCGGTTGGGATAATTACACCTATCTGCAGATCGATTACCACGGCAATGACGTCTATGAAAACACCAAAACCGGAGCCCTCTTCTATGCCCTGTCGGGTTTGGGCTATGCGCTTGACTGCGAAGGAAATGACGTTTATCGCGGCGGAAATTTCAGCTTTGCCTCACTATTGGGGGCAAACCTGCATCTGGACAATTCTGGCGACGATCTTTACGACAGCGGACTGTTCAGCCAGGGAGCGGCGCTTTTGGGTTGCAGCCTGCTGATCGATCGGAATGGCAGGGACAGCTACCGGGCTACCGGACTGGCACAGGGCTTCGGTTCCTATCGCGCCGCCGGAGCTTTACTGGATTTTGAAGGTGCCGACACCTATGAAGTGGGCGGCAGATATCTGCATACTCCTCTGATGCCCAATGACTTCCGCAGCATGGGGCAGGGGATGGGCTTTGGTTTCCGTCCCGGCTATGCAGGAGGTTTGGGCTTGCTGTATGACAAACAGGGTAATGACCACTATCTGGGCGGAGTTTATGCCCAGGGAGTGGGCTATTGGTATGCCGTCGGAATGCTGATCGACGAAAGCGGCAACGACGTTTACAACGCCATTTACTATCCGCAGGGTTCGGGAATTCACCTTGCCTGCGGCTATCTGTATGACGGCGAAGGCGATGATAACTACTACAGCCGCAACGGACCCGGTCAGGGAGCAGGTCATGACTGGGGACAAGGCATCCTGATCGACGCCGCCGGAAACGACGCCTATTCCATTCCCGGCGGAAATGGACTGGGACTGAGCAACTCTGTGGGAATTTTTGTGGATAAAAAAGGCAATGACCGCTATGAGCGCAAAGAAAGCCAGAACTACGGCAGTGCCGCTTATAGCCGCTCCACAGGAGGGATCGGACTTTTCCTGGATGGCGGAGGAACGGATCAATATCCAGACAGCACTATGGCGGACGGAACAACTTGGAAAAAAGGCACTTATGGCATTGGTAGGGATGTGGCTGGAGCTGCTGAACCGGTTGCGGAAAGCTCGCTCACCATGCTCGATCCGCCCTCTGAGGATGCTCCGATCGAGGATATTTTTGCAGCTGCTTCCGAATGGGAAGTTGGTTCGGCGGTTAACAGGGTGAAAAAAGCCCGGGAGATCATGCTGAACCGCGCTTCCGAAGCCACGGACTACGCTCTGGAAAACAAGCTTGCCACAGATTCCGGTTTGGAATACCGCGCTTTGGAAACCCTTACTTCCGGCAGCAAGGATTTTCTTGCCCGGCTCTTTGCCTATACTGACGATCCGGACAGCCTGAAAGCCAAAAACGCTTTGTCGCTGATCGCCGGAGTGGGAGACAGCACCCTGATCGAGCCGGTGCGCAAGCATCTGGATAAACAGCAATACGTTACCGCCTGCATCTCGCTTTTGGGCAGCGTTAAGACCCACGAAAGCGTGGAACTGCTGAAAAACTATGCCTTTCATCCCAGCGAACGTTATCGCTATCTAACCGCCCGCAGTTTGAAACAGATAAACAGCCCGGAAGCGATTGCCAGCCTGGAAAACATGGCGGGAGACAGCTCGTTTCTGGTGAAGGCGCTGATCCGCAAAGCCCGCGAGGAGCGCAAATGACCAGTGGTAAAGAGCGATTCGAGGCTTATCTGCAAAGCCGTTGCCCAAATTGGCAGGATGCTTTGCAGAGATTTGAAGAGTATTTCTCAATGCTGCAAACCGCCAATCGCAACGTGAATCTGGTGTCCCGCAATCTGCCTGGCGACCGGTTTTGGGTGCAGCATTTTCTTGACAGTCTGCTGGTTTTGGAATGTTTGGATTTATCATGTAAAACCGTGCTGGACTTCGGTTCAGGGGGTGGATTGCCCGGAATTCCGCTGAAACTCGTGGTTCCGGACTGCTCCCTCATCCTGCTGGATTCGGTGCGGAAAAAAACCCGCATCCTGGAAGAAATTGTCCACGAACTTGGTCTCAGCGGGGTGGAAGTGCAGAATTCCCGGGTTGAGGATTATGCGTTTTTAACGGTTCGACCGAGTTTCGACTATATCCTCTGTCGGGCGGTTGCCCTGGAAACACGCTATATCCCGCCTCTACGGCGCTTGCTGAAACCAGGTGGCATGGCGGTGTTTTACAAAGCCCAGAAACTGGACGATCTGGAGCGCCTGAACTACGAACTGCTGTGGGAAAAAATCGACAGTGACCTGGGACTGCGCCGCTTCATAGGGATCAGCCACAAAAACCTGATACAGCGCTGAATAAGAGATACTTAAAAAGGAATTATGGCGAAAGTAATAACGATCGTGAACCAAAAAGGCGGAGTGGGTAAAACCACTACCGCGGTGAATCTTGCCGCCGCTTTGGCAGTGCTGGAAAAGCGCACTCTGCTGATCGACTTCGATCCCCAAGGCAATGCCTCCAGCGGGGTCGGCATCGAAAAAGACAAGGTGGAACTTCAGATCTACGACGCTCTGATCGGCAAAGTCCCTCTGGAAAAGACCATTCTGCCTACCAGCACCCAAAATCTGTTTTGCGTGCCCGGCAATATCGACCTGACCGGCGCAGAGATCGAACTGGTGCATGAATTTGCCCGCGAACACAAGCTGAAAGAAGCCCTGCAGCCGGTGCTGAGCAGCTTTGACTTTATCTTGATAGATTGCCCGCCTTCCCTGGGGCTGTTGACCGTGAATGCCATGACCGCCAGCACAGAGGTGCTGGTGCCCATCCAATGCGAATACTATGCCCTGGAAGGAGTTAGCCAGCTGCTTACCACCATCCGGCTGATCCAGAAGAACCTCAATCCCAATCTGGGCATTTTGGGAGTGCTGCTCACCATGTTTGACAAGCGCGTGAACCTCTCCATGCAGGTTGCCAAGGAAGTGCACCGCTATTTCAAGGAAAAGGTGTTTCGCACCATCATCCCGCGCAATATCAAGCTTACAGAAGCGCCGAGCTTTGGCAAACCCATTTTTCTGTATGACATCCGCTCGCCGGGCGCCATGAGCTATCTGAATCTGGCAAACGAGGTGATCACCCGCAGCAAGGAGGCAAAGGCATGAGCGACCGCTTGGGAAGAGGTTTGTCGGCTTTGATCCCCGATTCGCAGTCGCCGGATAATCCGCAGCCGGGGATCGGAACTTTGCCGCTCAGCAGTATAAAACCCAATAAGTATCAGCCGCGCAAGAGCTTCGATAATGCCAAGCTGCACGAACTGGCTGAATCTATCAAGGCGAATGGGATCATCCAGCCGCTGATCGTTACCAAAACCAGCGCATCGGAATATGAACTCATCGCCGGCGAACGCAGGTTGGAAGCAGCCAGACTTGCCGGACTGGAAAGCGTGCCAGTGGTGATCCGCAGCGTTTCCAAAAAAGAACAGCTGCAGCTTGCCATCATCGAGAACATCCAGCGGGAAGACCTCAATCCGATCGAGGAGGCTCTGGCTTACGCTTCTCTGGCGGAGGATTTTTCGCTTACTCACGCCGAGATCGCCCAAACCATGAGCAAAGACCGGGCTACCATCACCAACAGTATCCGGCTGCTAAAGCTTCCGGAAGAGATCAGGGAAATAGTGGCTGGAGAGCAGCTAAGTCCGGGGCATGCCCGTTGCGTTCTGGCGGTGGAGCCGGAGTATCAGCCTGGTTTTGCCGAATTTATCCTTAAATACAAGCTTACCGTCCGTCAGGCTGAAGAAAAAGCCAAAACCTATGTTCAAAGCCTGCAAAAGGAGGAGGAGCATCACAAGAAAACCGCTCTGATCCGCAGTTTTGAGCAGGAGCTTGCCTCCACCCTGCATCTGAAAGCAACCGTGCGCGAGCACAAGGGCAAAGGCAGGATCACCCTGGAATACAAGAATCCCGCTGAGCTGGAGATGTTTAAAAATCTGCTTGGCAAACTAAAATAATCAGATAAAATTTCAAAAGAATAATTGCTTCGTGCAACTTAAAGGGGACTACCGATGCATAATGACGTGGTAAAATACTTTATGAGCCTGATCGCCATCGACAGCGAATCGAAGAACGAACGTGCCATGATGGATATCCTGAGGGCGGATCTGGAAGAACTGGGAGCTAAAGTGGAGGAGGACAATTGCCACAAGCACAATGACGGCAATGCTGGAAACCTCTATGCCTATCTGCCGGGCTCAATAGCGAAAAAGCCAATTCTGTTCTGTGCCCATGCCGACACCGTGATTCCCGGAAACGGGATCAAAGCCAGGATCGAGAACGGACGCATCATGTCGGACGGAACCACAGTGCTGGGTGGAGACGACAAATCCGGCATCGCCGAGATCATCGTCGCCCTGAAGAACATCAAGGATTCGGGGATCGAGCATGTACCGGTGGAGGTGCTGATCACCGTGTCCGAAGAGATCGGGCTGTTGGGTTCCAAGTGCTTCAACAAAGCCAGGCTGAATGCGGCGTTCGGCTATGCTCTGGACACGCATCAGGTAGGTGAACTGGTGGTCGGAGCGCCGGCTCAGAATTCTTTCATCATCACTATTTACGGCAAGGAAGCGCATGCCGGAGTGGAGCCGGAAAAGGGCTTGAACGCCATCAAGATCGCTTCCGAAGCCATCACCGCCATGCCGATGGGCAGGATAGACTTTGAAACCACTTGCAATGTGGGCAAGATTTCCGGCGGCTCGGCTACCAACATCGTTCCCAACCAGGTGATCATCAAAGGCGAAGCCCGCAGCCACAATGCCCAGAAGCTGGAACGGGTGTGCACCGACATCCGTCATGCGGTGGAATCCACAATCGCCCGTTACAACAACGAGGCAGGCAAAGCGGATTTCAGCTTCAAGCTGGAAACGGAATACCATTCCTTTGGCATTGCCGAGGATGCGGAAGTGGTGCAGCTGGCGGTTTCCGCCCTGCGCGGACTGGATATTCCCTACACCGTTTGCAAGGGCGGCGGTGGCAGCGATGCCAATATCATCAACGGTTCCGGCATCCCCATGATCATCGTGGGAACCGGCATGAACAAGGTGCATACCGTCGCCGAGGACATCGAGATCGAGGAACTGCACCGCGGCGTGGCTTTCGTGGAAGAGATTATCCGCCAGTATTCGGAGCTGTAAGATGAAAATCCCGCTTTGCCTGATCGGCTATGGCAAGATGGGTAGGATCGTGGCTGAGCTGGCTGCGGAAAACGGCTTTGAAGTGGTTTCCGCCATCGATCCCGTGCAGGAGAACTGTGCCCGGGAGATCAGTCTGGAAACCCTGAAAGGCGCTGAAGTATGCATCGATTTCAGCCATCCCACGGTAGTGCTGAAAAACATCCGCCGGGTGATGGAACTGGGAAAACCTTTGGTAGTGGGAACCACTGGCTGGCATAGCCATCTGGAGGAAGTGAAACACCTGGTGCAAAAAGCCGAAACCGGTCTGGTTTATGGAGCCAATTTTTCCATCGGAATGAATATCTTTTTCAGGCTGGTAGCCGAGGCTGCCAAAGCCTTTGACCGCTTTCATGCCTATGACGTGTTCGGACTGGAAATGCATCACAATCAGAAAGCCGACAGCCCTTCCGGCACTGCCATCGAGCTTTCCCGGCTGATCATGGAGAACAGCAGCCGCAAAAGCAGCGTGCTCTACGATCCGGCATACCGGCAGATCGAACCCTTTGAATTGCATTTTGCCAGCCTGAGAGCGGGAAGCATACCTGGAACGCACACCGTGGGTTTTGACAGCGAAGCCGACACCATCGAGCTAACCCATCGGGCGCGGTCACGCCGCGGCTTTGCCCTGGGTGCTTTGCAGGCTGCCAAATGGATCAAAGACCGCCAGGGCTGCTACGATTTTCGCGAGGTGATCGCCGAGCTGATATGCTGATCCCCTTTCTCAAAATGCACGCCCAGGGAAACGACTTTGTGATCCTGGATGCGTTTTCCGCTCCGGCGGATGCCTTTACTGACCAGGAACTTGCCATTCTGGCAGCAGAGGTTTGCCAGCTTCATACTGGCGTGGGAGCTGATGGCTTGGTGGTTCTTTCGCCTCACGAGGATGCGGGCGGCAGGATGCTGATCTTCAATGCGGATGGCTCGCGGGCTGAGATGTGCGGTTCGGCGCTGCGTTGCTGTGCCTGGATTTTGGGCGAAAAACTGAAACTCAGCGAGCTTATCATCCACACCGATTCCGGTAAAAAAACCGCGGTTATCACTCCCGAAGGTGAGATCTGCGTTAATCTGGGGCTGCCCAAACTTTTGCAGCGCGATCTGCCTGCTTTGGGCTTTACGGGCGACCTGATCGACAGCGGAAATCTGCACTACATTGTATGGCAGGCTGAGCTTTCCAACGCTCCGCATCTGCAGCAGGGAGCGGCTTTGGAGCATTTTGCCGGCTTTCCCCACCCGGTGAACGTGCATTTTGCCAGGGTTTTATCTCCCAACGCAATCGAGATAAAGATCTGGGAGCGCGGCGTGGGTGCCACTCTGGCATGCGGAACCGGAGCGGTAAGCTGTGTGTGCAGCGCCTTGCAGCGAAACCTGATCAGCGGCAAAACCACTGTCCAGATGCCGGGAGGAACGGTCTGCGTTAGCCCAACCCCCGAGGGCTATTTGCTGTCCGGTGAGGTCTGTCTGGTGTTCCGGGGAGAGTATTCATGGAAAATTTAGGCAAGTATTTCCTGGAACTGCGGATCAAGCGCGACCTCAGCTACAAGCGCATCTGGGAGGACATCCGCATCCGCGAGGAGCAGGTGAAAAGCCTGGAGGAAAACCGCATTTTCGAGCTGGGACCCTACGGCGTGGCAAAGGCGCTGGTGTTCAACTACGCCCGCTATCTGGAAGCCGATATAGACGCCGTAATGCACGAATTCAAGGTCATGATGCCGGACACCACCAGAAGCAAATTCACTCCCAGCAAAGCCGTGAAAGAAAAAAAGATCATGCTGTCCACGAACTTCTTGTGGATGGTTGGCATTATTCTGATTGTGGTGATTCTGGGCTCCATTCTCGTGCACGCCTATCGTCAGGGCTGGCTGGCAAAACCCATGTTCTCGTCAGCTCCCGCTGCGGATAGCACCAGGCTGAGCCAGGACGGAAACAGTGAACCGGCAAAAGAGAACAAACCCGATACGCTGCGCACCCGGATGCGCATCCTCAGCGAAAACATTCAGAAAAACGGCACCCCCAACCCCACTCCCCAAGCGGCTACCACCGCCCTGAGCGATACCACGGATTACCTGGGCAACATTCTGGAGGACAGCCCGGTAAATGTGCCGGTGCATTAACTTGCTTTATTACTAAGCTTTTACGGCTGAACGCATTTTTCCTACCTGCCAGAATTGCATTACCATTACGCTGTCATTACGCAGTTTGTCCGCATTGATAGCGTAATGATAGCGCACTGTAGTATAGGATGCCAATCCTGTTGTGTAGGCAGGATGCCGATCCTGCCTCAAAGCGAAGGTTTTGCTGCTAAAAATGGAGTTAACGCCGAGATTTCTTTTTTAAAACACAGAGACACAGAGGAACAGAGAGAAGCAGAGGAAATTTATCAACAAAGAGCAAAAGAGCAAAAGAGAAATAGAGAGACTTGATTTACCACTTCACTATTGCGCCACTTCACCCAAGTGAGTCAGGAGTCATTTCTGCCGACCCTATCTT
>Ga0172371_10013005_pt1 | contig 10886 bp, 9 predicted proteins | sample Lak12m_FD_114543 | JGI IMG/M metagenome (GOLD analysis project Ga0172371, IMG submission 114543) | Freshwater microbial communities from Kabuno Bay, South-Kivu, Congo - kab_022012_12m | ecosystem: Environmental > Aquatic > Freshwater > Lake | place: Democratic Republic of the Congo: South-Kivu... | reverse complement strand
GTTTCTCAAAAAACAGTTAATATTATTAAAGAAGGGATGAAACAAGCATGTTCGGTGGGAGGAACAGGATGGCCTCTTTTTGATTTTAAGATAAAAAAAGCCGATTCTAAAGAAGAAATTATTCAAACGGCTTGTAAAACAGGGACAGCAGAATCCCATGCAAAATCAGGAATGCCCCATGCTTGGATATCGGTTTTTGCTCCATACAATAATCCTGAGGTTGTTTTAACGATACTTATTGAAGAGGGGGGTCAAGGATCAGATGTCGCAGGACCACTTGCTAAGGAAATCTTAAAGGCTTATTTTGAAAGAAGTGAATAAAACAAAAAGTATTTATAATCTTGATCTTTGGCTAACTTCTGCCTCAACCAACTCTCTTGGTCTACCAAATTTTAGTCTTGAAAGCTGAATAATCGCCTTTGATATCTTTTCATTCGCGCCTTCTTTAAATTTCTTAATGTCCTTTGTCATATCGACTGAAAATGGATCAACCGGCTCATTATCAACAATTGTTTTTACATAAGTATGGAATCTTTCAACATTAATTAAATCTGATTCGCCAAAAACAGGTTGGTATTCTCTTTGTAAGTATGAAGCATCTGTAACACCAACACGGAATGTAACAAGAGTACCAACATTACCAAATACGGCGTTTTTAACCTCTTCTTCCATCTGACCAATAAACTGATTCGCTACAGTTAAATTAAGATGATATTTACGTGCCTCAGATAAAATTGTCGCAAAATCTGGTGTTGCAAAGTTTTGAAACTCATCGACATATAGAAAAAAGTCTCGTCTTTTATCCTCTGGTATTTCTTGACGACTCATTGCAGCAACAAGGATTTTTGGAATTAATACTAAGCCTAAAAAGCTTGAATTTTCTTCTCCTAACTTTCCTTTCGATAGATTAATTAGTAATATTTTTCCTGTATCCATACAGTTTCTAAAATCAAAGGCTGATTTTGATTGACCAATAATATTTCTCATCGTCTTGTTTGTAACAAAACGACCAAATTTAGAGACAATATAATCCAAAACCTCTGATTTATGAAAATCTGAGGTCTGAGCAATTTGATCGGTCCAATAACGTCTTACGATTGGATCTTGTACCTTTGGTAATAACTCTTGAACATATTTTGGGTCTGATAAAATTCTCACAACCTCAACAAACGTCGATCCTGGTTCACACATCACGGTTAACATCGCGTTACGAACCGCGTGCTCAAAACGAGGACCAATAATTCCTGTTCTTTGTGGATCATAAAGCTTATACATTAAATTAATGATTGAGGTTGTTATAAAATGTTTTTGGTCTTCGGTTTTAGCCTCAAGTAAATTCAGACCCATCGGGCGCTCAGTATCTGATGGATCAAAATAGATTACATCCTCAGCGCGTTCAGGAGGAATATGTTTTACAATCTCATCAATTAAATCACCGTGTGGATCGATTACACAAACTCCGTGACCTGCCTTGATATCTTGAATAGCCATATCTTCAAGCAACACTGATTTTCCTGTACCTGTTTTTCCAATTATATAAACATGTCTTCTTCTGTCTTCAAAACCAATAGAAACCGGTCTTTTTACACCACGGTAGTAACCATGTCCAAAAAATGTCCCCTTGTCGCCTTTAACCTCCGATGGAACTGGTGCGGTTTTTGCCTTTAACCATTGAATATGAGGTGTTTCAATCGTTTTATTAGGAAAGTGAAAGATCGTAGCCAACTCATCTGATGTTAAAATTGATACCGACTTAAAAAATGGTAAATCTACAACAGGAAAAAATTTATAAATAAAATCAATCATAAAGCTTCCCTTAAAAAGATGTTTTACACCTGAAAAACTATTTAAATCAGAGTTAAATTGTGATAGAGCTGTCTTTATGTTTCTTATATGAGCGGCTGCTAAATCTTTATTTGGAGATGAGACAACAAACCTAATAGTTGTTTCAAATCCAGGTCGACCACATTTATCATCTATTCGTTCAAGTACTTTAGGATCTGTTTTGAAGGTGGCTTTTTCTGGGTTTGCTTCGTTTTTTTTGGTTGAAGATACATAGGCTTTTCCTTGTTTCTTCCATTTATCAGGAGCTGGTCTAATTAATAGTTGAAGTATTGCCCCTTCATTATCACTAATTTTTGAAAAGGCAGAGGTAATAGCTGATAATGGATCTGTAGCAAGATCTCGATAAACTTTTATTGGCATATATTGTTCTTTTGCCCTAATTGCACCAAAAGCTACTTTTCCGTCTTCAGTAAATACATTTGGTTCTTCAACTTTTTTTATATCAGCGTTTGGATAGTAACCATAAATTGTTTTTTCAATTAAATCTATTATTCTGTTTGGAGCTGAGACATAAAAACGAATCTCCGCCTTAGTACCTACTAACTCAAAAGATATTACATCATTTAAGTCTAAAAAAGAAAACATTCCTGATTTTTTTAGAGAAGAGAATGATGCAAACATCTGTTCAGCTGCGTCTATCTTTATCTCGTTTTCTTTGGGTAGTTTAACCTCAAGAGTAATCATTTCCAAGGAAATTTCTTCTCTTTTTTTTAATCTTAATAGAATAATAATTAAATATATTAAGGCTAGCGTTAAACCAGCCGCAATAAAAGAGGCCAAAAGTGCCAAACTAATTGTTATTATCTTGTCAATAAAGGTTTGAAAATATATTTCTTCCATAAAAATATGCTATAAAAAAAGTATATAATAAAAACACCGAACATGAAACACCAAGAGTTTATTACTAAATTTAAATATCGTCTTCCTTATGTAAAAAAATTTATTTTAATTTTTTTATTGTTGTTTATTTTAGTTTTTAATATTGTCTATTCCCAATTTATTACCCCTCTTTATATTAAGTTTACCTACCAAGACCGTGGGGCAACTATCAGTTATTTACAAAAAATTAAAGATACTAAATACTATTCAAAACAAATAAGTAGATTTAAAAATATCTATGATCCTTTTATTGAAAGCGAGGTTAACCAACAAGAAATATTAAAAAACGAAGAATCAATAAAACTTGAACAAATATTAAAATTAAACCCATTATCGCGCGATGTTTTATATCGTATTTATCAATTAAAAGCAGATGGGGGCAATAATCCGTATCAAAACGATTTATTAATTAAAATAAGAGAAATTGACCCAACTATTAATAATTAATTCATTCAAATATGTTAAAACAAGCTCACTTATATATAAAAGGAGACGTAATAGGTGTTGGTTTTAGGGCCTGGGTTAAAATCCAAGCAAAAATAAATAACATTAAAGGTTGGGTAAAAAACGTTTTTAATGATTCCAACACTTTTGGAATAAACGGTGGGGTTGAAGCACAGATTCAAGGAGAAGAAATTCAAGTTAATAAAATTGTTGAAATAATAAAAAAAGGCTCTCCTATTTCTAGGGTCGAAGAGGTTGAGATAATCTGGCAAGATGCTAAAGAAATATTTAATGGTTTTGAAATAATAAAATAGCTAAATTTTAATCTTTAGTATTTTTGGGTATAAATAATTGACTATCTTTTCGTATCCGTACCTGGTAGGGTGATCGTCTGGAAAATATAACTTATTATTAAGATAGATATTGGGGAGATTATCGATAAACTGACATTTATTTTTTAAACAAATTTTTTTTACCCCCTCTTTATACTCGTGATCTAGGTGTTCAAATGTCATAATGATAAGCTTATTTTTTAAAATAGAAGATAACTTTTCAATTTCTTTTAGGCTTTTCTTAACAATACCCTCACTTGTTAATCTTTTCAGTACATCTTGACTACCTAACGCCGCATCAACATAATCTCCATATATTTTTTCATATTTTTTTCTTTCTTCTTCCGGTAGGTTTTTTTCATAATATTCAGCCATACCAAGCTCTAACTCGCTTATATTTGTAAAATCATTATCTATTAAAAACCATAATACTAAATCGGGCTTATATTTTTCCCCCCTTAATCTATATCTTTCTGCTGCAAAGGCAGTGTCATAACCAGGAACACCAAGATTAATAACTTCATATTTATTTCTACTTTTATCGTTAAGTTTGTTTTCAAGTTGTTTTGGATAGGTATTTTCATCTTCTTCCATCTGTCCGTAAGTAAAAGAGTCACCAATAGTAATTATTCTTATTTTATTTTTATCTTTATTTATAGAATATTCTCTCTTTGCTCTTATCGTATCTTTATTAATTGTATATTTTACTGTTTTTCCTTTATCCCATGAAATAGGTTCAAAAAGTTCTCCACTTGTTGGTTCGTAATAATATTTGTAACTACTTGTAATGGGTTTTTTAATATTTTCTTTATTTAAAGGAATAAATTTTGTTTTCTTTTTATTTATAATCTTACTTCCTACAAAAAAAATTATTAATATTTCAATAATAATAAGTATCAATATAAGAAGTTTAAAGAATTGAGTTTTTTTTAATCGCATAAGAAGGTGTTGGTGGACCCGACCGGATTTGAACCGGTGATCTCCTGACTGCCAGCCAGGCATTCTAGCCGCTGAACTACGGGCCCTTTTTTACTTTCTAAAATCTTTTAAATTATATCATTTATATCCAAACATCTATTATTGAATTTTCGCTATACTAAATTTATGGAACAACATCCGATTCCAAGACAGATTACTTCTTTTGAGTTTAAACTTATAGGTTTTTTAACTATAAAACAATTTATATATTTATTAGTGTTTATCGGTTTTGGTATTGTAATATATCTTTTAATCCCTATTCCAATTATTAATATTTTAATGGCTTTACTCTCTGGTTCGATTGGTGCCGCGCTAGCATTTATACCCATTAATGATCGACCGCTTGAAGTATGGATTAGAAACTTTATAAAAAGAATTACATCGCCAACTCAGTATAAATTTCAAAAAAATAATAAACCTCCTAGGTTTTTACAGGATCTTTATCCAGGTAGCCTTGATCAAATAACAACACATATTGATTCACAACAAAAATTGTCTCAATATTTATCTCGGCAATCTACCCCTACAAATACTCAAAAACAGTCTATCAATAATCTTTTTATTCACGGTGGTCCACAGATAAATAAAAAAACGGGCCCTCAAAATAAATCAGTGTCTGAAATTAAGGCAACCGCACACAATCAACCTTTTTTATCTGGAATGGTTAAAAATCACAAACTTATACCTTTAGTCGGGATTTTAATATATATAAAGAAAAATTCTGGCTCTGAACCATTACGAATTTTAAAAAGCAATGTTAATGGTGTATTTGTCACCTATAAACCAATTGAACCAGGTGATTATTTTTTTGAAATTAAAGATCCAACTGGAACTTATTTATTTGATACAATCAAATTAGGGATAAATATCAACAATCAACCTATAGATTTTATTTCTAAAGAATTAATATGACAACACAAAAACCAACATCACCAGTTAAGGCTTCAACTCAATCCTTTATTGAGATCGAAGATATAAAAGACGATGTTGTTTTATTACGGGATTTTTCAGCCGCTACTGTCGTTGAGGTGTCAGCGGTAAACTTTTGGTTATTATCAACTGAGGAACAAGAATCGATGATATATTCTTATGCCGGTCTTTTAAACTCTTTATCATTTCCTATTCAAATATTGATTTTATCAAAAAGAATGGATATCTCTGCCTATCTTGATTATCTTGAAGGAAAAATAACCAAGCAAACAACAGATCTTTTAAAAACAAGGTTATTAGCCTACCGGGAATTTATTAAAAACATCGTGAAAAAAAATACTGTTTTAGAAAAAAGGTTTTTCTTTGTGGTTCCGTTTTCGCCACTTGAGCTTGGAATATCAGGAACAAATCCTGGCTCTTTAAATAAGGAATATGTTATTACCCGGGCAAAAACCGCTCTTTATCCTAAAAGAGACAATCTTTTAAGACTTCTTTCAAAGATTGGCCTTTCAGGTACGATTTTACAAAATCAAGAACTAACCGAGGTTTATTACAATTTATACAACCCATCGTCAACCGGTCGTCGACTTGGCCCAATTGACAGTTATACCGATGTGGTGATGACTCAAAATGTTTAATCTTTTTGGTCCGTCTAACAATAATTCAAAAAAAAATGCTCCTATATCTAATATGGCGTCAACCTTAGTTAATGGATCTGTTTCAATAAAAGATATTATCTCTCCTTCTTATATTGAGGTTGATTTTAACCACCTTAAAATCGATGAAAAATTCTACCGGACTTTATATGTTGTTGGATATCCGCGTTATGTCTCTGCTAATTGGCTTTATTCTTTAATTACCTTTGACCATCCTTTATATGTTTCGATGTATATTTATCCAACTGAAAGCAAAAACGTTCTTGAAGATTTAAAGAGAAAAATTGCTGAGATGGAAGCAACAATTGAAACTGATATAAAAGCTGGAAAAGTCGTTGATCCAACAGTCCAAGTCGCCCTTGATGACGCCCTAGCTCTACAGGCTGAACTTGCTAAAGGGGCTGAAAGATTTTTTCAATTTGGGCTTTATATCACAATTCCCGCAGATACTTTAGACGAGTTAAACCAAAAAACAAAGGAAATTGACTCAGTCCTTGCTTCGCTATTAATTATTGCGCGTCAATCTACCTTGGAGATGGAGGAAGGCTTTAAATCAACCCTCCCTTTATTTTATGATAAGTTGGGAGTCTGGCGAAACATGGACACAACATCGCTTGCAACCACCTTTCCTTTTGCAACAGCCTCTCTTACTCGAAATGAAGGTATACTTTATGGAATCAATGAACATGATGGATCTTTAATTATTTTTGATCGCTTTACTCTAGAAAATGCCAACTCTGTAATTTTAGGTAAATCTGGAGGAGGAAAAAGCTTTTTGGTAAAGCTTGAAACATTAAGGCTCCTCATGATGGGAACCGATGTTATTATTCTTGACCCTGAGAATGAATATGAAAAGCTAACTAAATCTGTTGGTGGAGAGTTTGTTGTTTTTTCAAAATCAGCGCCTTATAAAATTAATCCTTTTGATCTTGTGGTTGAAGATGCTGGTCCTGATGAACTTTCAAACAAGATACTTGATCTACATTCATTAATGAGGGTAATTATGGGAGAGCTTACTCCTTCTCAAGATGCCTTGCTTGATCGTGCTCTCGTTATGACCTATAAAGAAAAAGGGATTACTCAGGATGTTGAAACTTTTAAAAATGAGCCTCCTTTACTCGAAGACTTATATAAAGTTTTTATTGGTATGGAGACTCCTGAATCAAAAGAAATGGCAGATCGTTTAGAAAAATTTGTCCAAGGGTCAGCTTCAGGAATTTTTAATCAAAAATCTAATTTTGATATAAAAAATCCTTTTACTGTTTTTGGAATTCGCGACCTTGAGGAGAATCTAAGACCGGTTGCTATGTATATTGTCCTTGATTATATTTGGAATCGGGTCCGTAAAAATAAAAAAAGAAGGGTATTAATAGTCGATGAAGCTTGGTACTTAATCAAACAAAAAGATTCGGGATCCTATCTTCACTCCTTTGCTAAACGAGCAAGAAAATATCAGTTAGGATTAACTACTATCACTCAAGACGTTGAGGACTTTTTAGCAACGGATGAAGGAAAAGCAATAATTACAAATTCTTCTTTACAAATAATTCTAAAGCAGTCGACTGCTGCGGTTGAGCTTATTTCAAAGACTTTTTTCTTAACAGGTGGTGAAAAACACTTCCTTTTATCAGCTGGCGTTGGTGAGGGTTTATTCTTTGCTGGTCACTCACACGTTGGATTTAAGGTGGTTGCGTCTGAGGAAGAAAAAGGACTGATTGAATAAATTATCTATACATAACTGGTTTTTCTTTTTGGGGAAGAACTAAACTCATTCTTCTTTCTTTTTCATTAACTCTTTCTATAAAGGCTTTTATTTTTTGTCCACTTTTAAACTCTTCTTGTCCGGTTAGCTTAGAAATATGAATAAGACCCTCTACTCCAGGTTCAAGTCGAACAAAGTAGCCATATTTTTCTTTACGGACAACCTCTCCCTCTACCTCTTTATCTTTTGGAAATCTTTTTTCAATCTCTTTCCAAGGATCAGGAAGTAATCTTTTTAAAGAAAGGTTTAATTTAAAATCTGTGTTATTTTTTTCAACGACAAACACGTCGATTGTCTCACCTGGCGTAACATATGAGGCCGCGTTTTGAACTTTTTCCCATGAAATTTCTGAAATATGTATTAAGCCCTCGACCCCTTCAACCTCACAAAAAACACCGAACTCTGAGGCTCCCAAAATCTTAGCCTTATAGGTTTTTCCCTCTTTTATTGCATCAAACTTTGCTTTTAATTCTTTCTGAGAAGTTTTATTAACAGAGGCTTTTTGAGAAACAACTAAACGATTTTTTTCTTTATCAACCTCAAGAATCTTTACTTTTATTTTTTGGTGGCTTAGTTTTTCAGGAGAAGACATAAATTGCTCTGTAAGTTGAATCTTTGGAATTACTCCTCTTATTCCCATAAAATCAATAAATACTCCTCCCTTACCATATTCACCACAAATAACCTCAATTTCTTCTTCTTTTTCTTTTTTTTCTTTTAATATCTCCCATTTACCTTTTTCAAAGAACTTTCTTAAAGAAACGACAGGAAAGCCGTTTTTTGATTCTTCAGAGATTATTCTTGCCTGGATTTTATCGCCAACCTTTATATAAGGAAGATATGTTGAAACCTCTTTAATCTCGAGTTCTCCTAATATAGCATGAGCCTTACCACCAATATCAAAGACAATCCCTCTTTTAGATAGAGATACTATTTTTGCTTCAATCTCATGACCTTTTTGAATTAAATTTGGCTTGCTTTTTTTAAGAAGCGCTTCCATTGGGTTTAGGGACTTTTCTTTTTTAGTAGTTTGTTCTGTAGTTGTTTTTTTTGTCATCTGTCAATAAATCTCCTTTTTTGCGATTACAAGAATTAATAATATATCAAATAATCGACTTTTTAGCAAGTATTATTTAGTTTTTTGATTATAAGATAAAATAACCTTGAATATTTAAACTTCTTGTGATATATTATAGGGTGTTATGGATAATGTATTATTACCATCTCTTGTTGAGAGGTTTATAAAATATTTAGAATCACAGTCAAAATCTACATTTACTATCGTTGCGTATAAAAAGGATTTGGAGCAGTTTATTGGCTTTCTTACCTCTTTAGATATTCAAGATGTTCGAGAGATTAAAAAAGAAAATATTGATGGTTTTATAAATAAGCTCATAACAGATTCCTATACTAAAAAATCTGCCTCCCGAAAACTAAACTCAATACGCACTTTTTTCAGATATTTAAAAAATGATGGTGTTATTGAACAAAACCCATCTCTTGATGTTTCTCATCCAAAATATGTTTCCTCACCTCCAAGAATATTTACCAAACTTGAATATCGAGCTCTTCGTGACTTTGCCAAAGAAGACCCCCGCACCTATGCGCTTGTTGAAATCCTTCTTCAAACAGGTATTAAAATCGGAGAGTTAGCTAATCTTCATATTGAAGACGTTAAAGCGAGTACTCTTTTTATAAGGGTTTATGGAAAAACTAAAGGGCGCGATATCCCACTAAACAAGGCGGTAAAAAAAGCCATTGATGATTATCTTAAGGTTAGGCCGACATCAAAAGATAATCATTTATTTATTACTAGAACAGGACACTCATTATTAATAAGAAATATTCGTCAAATTATATCTCGTTGTTTCCGTGAAATCGGAATAGATGGGGCAACTGTTAATGACCTAAGAAATACTTTTATTGCTCACCAACTAAAAAATGGTGCCTCGGTCGAATATATTGCTAGATTAGTCGGTCACCGCAGACTTTCTTCAACCGAACGCTTCTTAAATATGGTTAAAGAAGTAGCCGAACGCAAAGAAGGCCTAGGAGAACTTTAATCTTCATTAATTATTGTGTTTTTTAAAACAAAAATAGTCTTGACAATCTTTGTGTATTTGTTTATTATTTGTGGATAAGTTATCCACAAATATAAATTATGTCTTTCTTATCCTCTTTCTGGAATGGTTTTTTATTAGGTCTGGAGAAAAACCAGCAAAAAATTCCTGTGCTTTATTCTATTTTAAAAAATGTTAAACCCGTAGAATTAACTGAAGAAAAAATAATTGTTTCCTGTGAAAACCAGGGATCAAGAATTTTTTTAGAACAAAGACGTACTGAAATTGAAGATCAATTAAGACAGTATTTAAAAAAATCTTTAGCGATAGAATTCACTATCGCCCCCCCTCAAAAAAAAGAGATTGCCTCGCCTCTTTTATCATTTGAGCCTCGTCCAGAAGATTTATTTTCAAAATCAGGGTTAAATAAAAAATATAATTTTGACAATTTTGCAGTCTCCTCAACCAATCAGGTTGCCTATGCAGCGGCATCAGCCGTTGTTAACAACCTAGGAACGGCTTATAATCCATTATTTTTATATGGTGGCGTTGGTGTAGGAAAAACCCACCTTGCTCAGGCTGTCGCTAAAAAAATTCTCGAAAAGGACACGACAAAAAAAGTTTATTTTTGCCCTGGAGATAATTTTACGAATGAGATGATTGAATCTATTAGAGAAAAATCTACTCCCAGGTTTCGTCGTAAATATAGAAATCTTGACCTTTTAATAGTTGATGATATTCAGTTTATAGCTGGAAAAGAGCATGTTCAGGAAGAGTTTTTCCATACTTTTAATTCGATTGTCACTGCTGGTGGCCAAATAATACTTACGTCAGATCGACCACCAACCGCAATTAAAAATCTTGAAGACCGCCTTCGATCAAGATTCTCAGGCGGTCTAATTATCGATATACAAGAACCTGATTTTGAACTTCGCTGTGCAATTTTACTCATTAAGGCCAAAGAAAAAAATATTAGTCTTGATATTGAGGCGGCTAAAAT
>Ga0172371_10013003_pt1 | contig 10888 bp, 9 predicted proteins | sample Lak12m_FD_114543 | JGI IMG/M metagenome (GOLD analysis project Ga0172371, IMG submission 114543) | Freshwater microbial communities from Kabuno Bay, South-Kivu, Congo - kab_022012_12m | ecosystem: Environmental > Aquatic > Freshwater > Lake | place: Democratic Republic of the Congo: South-Kivu... | reverse complement strand
TTTTTTCAATATTGGGTGGGGTGGAAGCTATGGGGCTCATAGGTTTTTTGGTTGGGCCGGTGGTAGTGGGCGCATTTATTGCGCTAATGAAGATTTATCCTTTTATAATGTCTAACAAAATCAACCCGTCAGTTGACGGACAAAAAAGTGACTAGTTCTAAATTACCAAGTGTTTTAATGTTTGGTTGGGAGTTCCCTCCTTTTAATAGCGGGGGATTGGGGGTTGCGTGCGAAGGGCTTTCTAAGGCTCTCACTTCTAGCGGGGTTGATTTGACTTTTGTTTTGCCATTTAAAATACCGATTTCTGTGCCTTGGTGTAGATTTGTTTTTGCTAATGAATCTACCGATTTGATGGCTGAAAGCCAAATGAGGGGTTTGTTTTCGGGTTATAATAGTCATTCTACTTATATTAAAAATAATGAAGTTCAGGATAATGGCTTGCCAGAGGTCCTCTCAGGAGATTTGATTGAAAGGGTGAGAGCCTATTCGCTTAAAGCTGGGGCGATTGCCAAAAAAAATAGACATTCTGTTATTCATGCGCATGATTGGCTCACTTATCCAGCTGGAATCGAGGCTAAAAAAGTATCAGGAAAGCCCTTAGTTGCGCACATTCATGCTACTGAATTTGATAGAAGTGGTGAAAATATAAATAAAGATATATTTAATATCGAGCTTGAAGGTTTCAGAAAAGCTGATATGGTTGTGGCTGTTTCTGGCCGTACTAGAAAAAAAGTAATCGAAAAATATGGAATATCACCGGATAAAGTAAAAGTGGTTCACAATGGTATTGAATTTAAAAATAATTTTTCTTCCATTGAACACAATTTAGAGAGACTTAAAAAAATTGGTAATTCCGTAGTACTTTTTGTTGGTCGGATTACAATGCAAAAAGGCCCTGACTATTTTGTGACTATGGCAGAAAAAGTTCTTCAATATGAACCTAAAACATTTTTTGTTGTTTCTGGTAGTGGAGATATGGAGGGGCAAATGATAAAAATGGTAGCAAGTCGTGGGCTCTCTTCAAAATTTATTTTTTGTGGTTTTTTAAGAGGAGAAGAATTGAATCAAGTTTACAAGGCGGCGGACATTTTTGTAATGCCCAGTGTCTCAGAACCTTTTGGTCTGGTACCGCTTGAAGCAATGATCTCTGAAGTGCCAGTGCTTGTTTCTAAAGAATCAGGAGTAAGTGAAGTAATCTCGACAGCTCTCAAGTCCCATTTTTGGGATACAGATGATATGGCTGATAAAGTTCTCTCAGTTTTGCATCATAAAAAATTAAGGGATCATCTTTCGGTAAATGGAAGAGAAGAAGTAAAAACAATCCACTGGAAAAAGGCTGCAGACTCTCTAATTTCATTATATAATTCTTTAGACAATGCTTTCAGTATGTTTTTATTTCCAAGTTCATCAACCGCTGCGAGTACGCAAGTATCGCGTGTTTGATGTTGGCAAAAATAGTTCTTATTTTAATGATGAGAGTGGTACCAGTTTAGACAACAAGGCCATAATAGAAAAAGTGGCTCGCAAATGTTATTTGCCGGCCAATGAGGTACTCCTCCAAAATATAAAAAACAATCCAGATTTTAAAGCAAGTTTTAGTATTTCTGGTGTGGCATTGGAGCAATTCGAAAAATTTGCGCCTGAAGTCATAGATTCATTTAAGACATTGGTAGACACCGGTAACATTGAACTTCTTTCAGAGACTTATTATCACTCCTTGGCCTCTATTTATTCTGAAGAAGAATTTGTTAATCAGGTAATACTCCATCGCAAAAAATTGCGTGATTTATTTGGTATCACGCCATCTGTTTTTCGTAATACTGAGCTTATATATTCAAACAAAATAGCGCAGATGGCTGAAAAAATGGGCTACAAAGGCATTTTAGCAGAAGGCGCTGATCATGTTTTAGGGTGGAGAAGTCCAACTTTTGTTTATAAACCAATTGGTATAGAAAATATAAAATTACTTTTGAAACATTATCGTCTTTCTGATGACATTGCTTTTCGTTTTAGCCAACAAAGTTGGGAAGGTTGGCCACTTACAGCGCCAAAATTTGCTGACTGGATCTCAAGCCACAATGGCAATGGAGATACTATAAATCTTTTTATGGATTATGAGACATTTGGCGAACATCAATGGGAAGACACTGGTATTTTTGAATTTTTGAAGTATTTGCCTGGGGAAATATTAAAAAACAAAGATAACAATTTTGTTACTCCTTCCGAGTTGGTTGATAGATATGATGCAAAGGCTGAGCTTGATGTCCCTGAATATGTCTCTTGGGCAGATACCGAAAGAGATTTGTCTGCTTGGATATCAAATGACTTGCAAAGGGAGGCGCTCGATACCATCTACGCTTTAGGTAATGAGATAATTCATATTGATGACCCTGTTTTGCTTGAGGATTGGAGAAGGTTACAAACCTCAGATCACTTTTATTATATGTGTACAAAATGGTGGAATGACGGTGATGTCCACAAATATTTTTCTCCCTATGAATCTCCTTACGAAGCTTTTATCGCTTATATGAATGTGATGCATGATATGCGTTTGCGTTTGGAAGAAGCAAAGAAAAAACAGGAGCATGGTGTTGCTCTTCATCGTGTTAAACCTCTTCGATTTAGTGAAGTGTAAAATATAAGACTTGACAGAAGTTTATCTTTAGGTAAACTTTAAATATGATTACAAAAACAAAAAAAAGAGACCAAATTATTGGCCTTAAGGATTTAAGGCTTAACACTGAAAAATATATAAATAGATTAAATAAAGGAGAATCTTTTACTGTTGTCCGCCGTTCAAAGCCAGTTTTTAATATGGTGCCTTTTGACGAAGACAATGATGGCCTATGGGAAACGGTTGTTGATTTCACTAAGATAAACAAGGGTGGGGTGTCAGCAGAAAAGGTATACAAAGTGATAAAGAAATTTAATGAACAAAATCCTTAAGTCGTTAATAAAATTTTCTTATAAAGAAAGACTGCAAGTGGAGCAAGATGTGTTATTAATTACAAACAGGGAATTTCACGCTCTTGATATTAAAAAATTAAGTGGTTTTGAATTTTTATATAGGGCAAAAAGAGGAAAAGCTCGCATTATTTTTTATATGGACGAAAAAGAGGTTAAAATAATAAAAATCGATAGAAGAAGTGATAATACTTATAAGAATTTGTAAATTTACCTTTATTTTAAGCCACTTTTCACTAAAATACTTGCAATTTTTTGCGTTTAGGTGTGTAATATAGATAGATTATAAATGGCAGCTATGCCTAAAATAGCAGAAGGAGATGACGCCATGGCTGAAACCATGTCCCCATCAAAAATCACTGCCAGCCAGGTCGGCAAAATTCAAAAACTTCTTGGGGCCGCGTTGCGCAAGTCTGGACTGCAGAGTGAGGCGACACGACAAGTCCTCGAAACCCAAGGTGGGTCACTTGTTGCGGAACTGGTTGCGGTGATTCGCAAGCGAGTGGAGGCGATTAGTAAGTTGATCACCCGCCACATCCGCGTTGACCGGACTCTCACTCACCAACAAGCGCTTGATGCTACTGAACGGAAGCAGTATGTCAATCAGGAAGTCCTCTCTCTCGCGCCGAAAGGAAGTGGAGAGGGTGTCGATCTCTGCTTTTTTGACCTGGACTATGATCCCACGGTCGACGAGCTCGATCGGGAGATGGAAGCTCGTGGTCTGAAGCCGGACATCGACGCTCTCGCGGCATTCAACGCTGCTAACCCCGCTTTTGCCGATGACCGTCCCAATGCAACTCAGTGGCGGGATGCTGGTGGCAATGCTTGCTACGCGATCTTCAACCGCTGGATCGATGAGCGCAATGTCAATGTCACTCGCTTCGACCACAGGTGGATTCGGGACTTCCGTTTCGTGGGCGCCCGCAAGTAGTACTTTGGACTGATTTACTCAGGCCTTTCTGGCCCTCTGAAAATCCGTAAGGATGAGTAGGGGGGTCTTTTTTATAAAAAATATTAATGATATATATTTTAAGAAAGTTTTCCCCCTCTTAAGATAAGAAGGAGCAGGGAGTGATATGATATAATTTTTTATATGGCTCGCTCAATGGTTTTGGGAAATGGTAATACTTTAGTTTGCCTAGATAAATTTGGGCAAGTAAGAGATTTTTATTTTCCCCATGTTGGCCAAGAAAATCACATTGGTTCAAACCAAGTTCATAAAATTGGCATTTTTGTTGATGGGGGAATGCACTGGATTGATAATGGTGAGTGGAATGTAGATATAAATTATGAGAGAAATTCTATGGTCTCTCAAATAAGAGCGTTAAATGAAAAAGTCAAGATTTCTATTCAGACAATGGATACCGTATATAATGAAAAAAATATATTTTTAAGAAAAATCACTATAACCAATAATGATTCAAATTCAAGGAATATAAAAATTTTTTTAGATCAACAGTTTAAGATAGGTGATACTAACCACGCTGATACAGCCTATTTTTCAAGCACTATTGAGTCGATTGTCCATTATAAAGGCAGAAGAGTTTTTTTGGTGGGAGGACTTTGTGATGATAAACCATTTGACGATTATAGTATTGGTTTTTGTGGTATTGAGGGGAAAGAGGGTACTTGGAAGGACGCTGAAGACGGATTTCTGTCAAAAAATTCAATTGAGCATGGGGTAGTTGATTCAATCATTAGTTGGAATAAAGATGTCGCGAGTGGGGGCTCGGTAAATTTATATTATTGGGTGGCAGTTGGGGAAACATATAGAGAAGTGTGTGGGTTACTCGAATACATTTTTGAAAAAACGCCAGAACATTTTATTGAATCTACTAAAGATTTTTGGCAGGCCTGGCTTAATCAAGTACCTGTTTCTTTCTCCGGCCTATCCAATAAGGCTAAGAATTTATTTTATGATTCGTTGCTCGTAATGAGAGCTCATTCTGATGATAGAGGAGGCATCTTGGCTTCAGCAGACTCTGGCAATGTACAGTATGGAGGTGATACTTACGGATATGTTTGGCCAAGAGATGCTGGTTTTGTTGCTTGGGGTTTTGATTTGGCGGGGTTCTATGATGTTTCTAAAAGATTTTATAGTTTTGCTAATGATGTTTTGACTGAGGAGGGGTTTGTTTTGCACAAATATCAACCCGATCACTCGCTCGGAAGCTCATGGCATCCTTGGGTTAAAGATGGCAAACGTCAATTGGCAATCCAAGAAGATGAGACGGCGATATTGCTAGTCGGTCTTTGGGAGCATTATGTAAGAGCAAAAGATCTTGAGTTTATAGAAAGTATTTATAATAGTCTCATTAAAAAAGCGGCGGACTTTATGATTCGCTATAAAGATATTCATACAGGTCTTCCCTTATCAAGCTATGATTTGTGGGAAGAAAAATACGGGGTATCTCCTTTTACCTCTTCTGTTGTGTATGGGGGTCTTGTTTCGGCTTATAATTTCGCTAAAACATTAGGGAAAGAAGAGGATGCAGACAGATTTCATTTGGAAGCAGAATCTTTACGCAAAGCAATAACGTCATTCTTGTGGGATGAAAGGGAAAAATATTTTTTTAAACTTGTGGGTGAAAAATTAGATAAAGATATAAATTTAGATTCTAGCAGTTTTTATGGGGCGTTTCGTTTTGGGATTTTAGCTCCAGACGACCCAAGAATGAAAGAATCTTTCAAAATCTTCAAAGACAGATTGAGTAAAAATATAAATATTGGTGGCATTGCTCGTTATGAGGGAGACAGATATTCGCACGTGGGAGGTAGTTCGATTGGTAACCCCTGGTTTATTACAACTCTCTGGTTTGCTCAATATAAAATAGCTATAGCCAATTCTTTGGCAGATTTAAATGAAGTAGTTAATGATATAGAGTGGGCGACAAGATATGCAAAGTCTGGGATGCTATCTGAGCAAATCAATCCATATAGCGGCGATCAAATATCAGCCACACCACTTACGTGGAGTCACGCGGAGTTTGTTCGCACCGTTATTGAATATGATAGAAAAAGAAAATCTTTTGAAGGACCAAGAATGTAATTTTTTATTTAAATCTTTGCATAATTTCTTAAATTGGCTTATATTTTCTATATCTTATTAAGAAAAATATGGCAAAAGAAATAAATTGGAAAACTACAATCGGATTGGAAATACACGCTGAATTAAAGACAAAAACAAAGATGTTTTGTGCTTGCAAAAATGATCCTGATGAGAAAAGGCCCAATACAAACATTTGCCCAGTCTGTATGGGGCACCCAGGGACATTGCCCGTGATTAATAAGGAAGCTGTGAGGAATGTTTTAAAAGTTGGTTTAGCAGTTTTTGGTAAAATTGCTGATTTTACTGAATTTGATAGAAAGAATTATTTTTATCCTGATATACCAAAGGGCTACCAAATAAGTCAGTATAAAAAACCTCTTGTATTAGGAGGAGAATTGGCAGGTATAAAAATTACTAGGATACATTTAGAGGAGGACACGGCCAGATCGAGTCATGATGTGGGAGACTATTCTCTCGTTGATTTTAATAGAGCGGGGGTGCCACTCATGGAACTTGTGACCGAACCGGTAATACACTCTTCTGCTGATGTCGTTAAATTTGGAGAGGAATTACAGCTCTTATTGCAATATTTAGGTGTAGCAGAGGCTAATATGGAAAAAGGGGAAATGAGGCTGGAGGCCAATATTTCCATTAGTAAAACGGAAAAATTTGGTACTAAAGTCGAGGTTAAAAATCTCAATTCCTTTAGATCGGCGGAACGAGCTGTAGAGTATGAGATAAGGAGACAGGCCGAGATTTTAGAAAGTGGAGGAAAGGTAGCTCAAGAAACTAGGGGGTGGGATGACAAAAAACAAGTAACATTTTCTCAAAGATCAAAAGAAGATTCTCATGATTACAGATATTTCCCAGATCCAGATTTGCCAAAATTAAGGTTGAGCGAAATCCCCGAATTTAATGAAAATACTCTGAAAGAGGAGATTAAAGAAACGCCGAGCGAAAAGAGGGCAAGGTTTAGCAAAGATTTTGATCTTAAGGACAGTGATATCAATTTTTATATCACAAATATTAAATTAGCAGATTTATTTGAAAAAGTAGCAACGCTTCTCGATCGTAAAGATTTTCAGCTGCTCTCTAACTATGTGGTTAGTGATATCGCTAGTTTTGAGAGCGATGTCTCTCTTATCAAACCAGAAGCGATTGCTGATCTAATAAAAATGATAGTTGTCGGAGAGTTATCATCTCGGGGTGCCAAAGATATTTTAAAGATTATGCTTGAGGGGGGCGAAGATCCTAAAGTAATAGCGGAAAAAGAGGGTTTATATCAAAAAAGTAGTGAAGAAGATCTTATAAAAATTGTAAATAAAATAGTACTTGAAAATCAAAATGCCGTGGCTGAGTATAAGAACGGCAAGGTCTCAGCCCTTCAGTTTTTGGTTGGTCAGGGCATGAAGGAAACAAAGGGCTCAGCTAATCCAAATGTTCTAAAAGGCTTATTTTTAAAGGTCATTTAGGTTTTCTTTGGCGGTACTTGTAGTAACAAAATCTTTATATTTAAGCTGATCCTTAAACTGTTTTAAAATTATTTCAGTTGAAAGAAAATGGCCCCATCTGTTTAGGCCTATATAGTCTTGGTAACTTGAATAGGGGTATCTATCAAATGAGTTTTTCCAACTCTCTATTTCTTTTGGGTTTTTGTGTATATAAGAGGTCAGGTGCAGCAATTGATCGTTGCCTTTTATATGTACCGCTCTGAATGGGCCTTCAAAAACATGACCCTTTTTATTATATTTTGCATTAAAATATTTACTGTAAGCTGTCAAAATCCTATGCATATAAACAGAGGCAATCCCATCTTCAAGGTTTTGAATTAGTAAATGAAAATGATTGCCCATTAATGCAAAGGCGATAAGCTTGATGTTCCTCTTTTTCAGTATTTCATCCTGCTTTTCATCCTTAATACCAAATATGCCGTTTTTAATAAAGTTGTCTGTATACCAAGTGATGTTATGTACCTTAGTGGGGGACTGTAGGTGAGTAATCAAAAAAATAAATCTGGCCTTGTCTTGATCATCAATAAAAATTTTTTCCTTGTTTGTTCCTCTACCAAATATGTGGTAGTGCTCGTTTGGTGCAAAATTTTCGTATCTCATAATATTTGATTATACCTTTAGTTTGGAGGAAGTGGTTTTGGTGTTGTGGATAACTATCAAACGCTCAGCGTCAGATATAAGACGCTGAGCGTTTGATATAGATTTTTGATATATAATGTTGTAAAATCAATGAAATTTTGTTGAGAGGTTGATTAATATTTTTTGTGAGACATACCATATTACACTCTATTATTAACTTAATAGATCTATTATTTTTTAATTGATTAGTTCTTAAAATTTTTTAAAATTACAAAACAAAGGGAATTGGGGATTTGACTTATGTATATACATACATATACTACCGAAAAGATATATTTCTGTATAAACTAGGCGAGATGGTCGGACGAATATACTTAAATTATTAAAAAATTAGACATGAAAAATAAAAATATATAAACAATCAACGGTTGGTCAGCTGACGTTGATGAGTGTTGATTGATACAGAGATCGCAAGTCTTTTTATTGTAAAAAAGTATGAGGAAATACTTATTGATTGATATAAATTAAGCTGAAAAATTGTTTGAGAATAAAAGGTTGTAATAATAGGGAAATCCTATACTATATTTGCTCTTCTTCAAGGTGACGAACCGCTAGTTTGCGAATGTCGCTTTTTTTCTTTTGCACAACTGATTTATTACTCTCAATCATTTCTAAAACTTTGTCAATGTCCTCGAGTTTGTACACTCTGTAGTTATTAAATGGGTGACGATGAGCCTTTAGCTTACCAGACTTATCCCAATTTCTTAGGGTAAGCTTGGATACTCCTAAAATACTTGAGGCATCTTTAATTGTTATAAAAGCATTAATTTTTCCCATAGATATTTATTAATTAATATGATTATTTATCTCTATATGAACATTATTCAACATATATAAACATTACTACACTAGTATACATAATTATATATAAATATGTAAGTTTGATAATGTGGATAATTTATATTTAGTTTAATCATTTTTATTTTTTAAATATTATTTTTAAATAGATGATTGCTGTGACCCATTAATTATATGGATAATATGTTTTTTGGCAAATGATATCCTGCTTATTATTCTCGAAAGACACGTTTTTATTCTAGAGAGTATTTAGGCTTGTTTGATCAACCAAATCTTTGTTTAAAGATATTAAAAAATTAATTTTAAAAAAATAAAAAAATAATGAGTTTATCCACACATTTTTATTCATCTCGGGTAGCCGAGATAGTATAATAAGTGTGTGAATAAAACTCTCTATTTGAAAGGCAAGAAATACATCTCGGCAAATAGGGCCGCTGAACTTACGGGTTATGCCGGTGACTATATCGGTCAACTTTGCAGAGGTAAAAAAATAACTGCAACTTTAGTTGGAAGAGGATGGTATGTTTTAGAGAGTGAAATAATCGAGCATAAAAATAAAAATCTAGTTGCGCATAAAAAAACTCTTAAGACTCGTAAACTGAAAAAGAATGGCTCTTTGATCTATAAACAAGAGCTGATCAAGAAAGAAGGTAATAAGAAAGAGAAAAAAATAGAAAAAAATGTTGAACCGAAAATCATCCCAGTCAAGAGTTTAAAAATAGAAACTCCCAGCCAACCAATAGAAAATAAAATAAACTCAAATATCTCAGGCATCCGAGATGTCAGAGCGATAAAATCCTTATATTATAAGGATGATTTACCATTATTTCCTGTTTTAGAAAAAAAACACAATACAGACACACTGACAAATATTCCTTTAAAAAATACTGAGTTACCAATAATAAATCCAGGAATAAAATTTAGTTTTAATAGGTTCGTGACTGTAGCTTCATTTGTGTCAATTTTGGTTGTATTAACAGGTTTGTTTATTTTTAACAATTTTGGTAGCAAGACTGTTTCCTTGGTTTCTTCAGGTAGAAGTAATTTTGCATCAGTATTTTCTTCTTCGGGATGGAATGGTCTGACTAATTTTGCAAAAGATATTTCTTATAAAATAATCAAACCTTGGTTAGAAAAATCAGAAACTGTTTTGGTTAAAATAGAAAACAATCAAAACGGTACTACAATGTCTCAAGCCAAAACGGTTTTTGTTGCTGGCTCTGATAGAGAATATGTTGATTTTAAAATTGCCGAATTAAAAAATTACTTTTTATTAAATCCGTTAGCTCCAAACGTAAACAGATATTACATAACAAAACAAAACGATTCAATAGTTAGTAAAATTAGTAACTCCAGTGGTAGTTTTGTTGGTGATGGTGTCGGAGCCACTGCTATGGCAGAGCTTTCAGATGTTATTCTATCCACTGTCTCTAATGGTGATGTTTTGCTGTTTAATGGTACTGAGTGGATAAATAGTGCAACTTCAACTCTTGGCTTGCCAACTTTCAATGATCTAGTCGCTACAACATTTGGTAAATCATGGGAAATTAATGCAAGTGGCTATCTTGCTCCTACGACCACGATTGTATCCCTTTTGAATAATGGGTTTATTTCAACCGCATCTTCTACAATTGTTGGCAATGCAACCACGACTGGCTCAATGGGGCTTGGCGCTCTTTATATAAATGGCGACTACTTAACTGATCTGACTGGATTAGGATTAACAAATAATGGTGGAGCTTTAACTCTTTCTACTTCAACAATGAATTTGACCACTTCCTCTTTTGCTTCAAACAATATCTCACAATGGACTAATGATGCTGGATACACTCAATTCCCATTCACTTCTAACACTAACTATGTATCCACTACCACAACACTCGGACTTCTAAACGGATTCTTCTCTACAGCTTCATCTACAATATCT
>Ga0172371_10013002_pt1 | contig 10888 bp, 9 predicted proteins | sample Lak12m_FD_114543 | JGI IMG/M metagenome (GOLD analysis project Ga0172371, IMG submission 114543) | Freshwater microbial communities from Kabuno Bay, South-Kivu, Congo - kab_022012_12m | ecosystem: Environmental > Aquatic > Freshwater > Lake | place: Democratic Republic of the Congo: South-Kivu... | reverse complement strand
TGGAATAAAATTTACGAATAACGCTGCAGTAAAATTGATAGAAAATGTTAATTTTGATATCAATTTATTAAGAACTGAATATGAGAAACTTTATACATTTATCATCTGCCAAAAGGATAAGATTATTAACGAGATGGCAGTGGACCGGCTGGTAAGTCGAGTATATGATATGAAAATTTTTGACCTTGTTGATTATATCGGAGAAAGAGACAGGGAAAGAGCAATAATAGCTCTTAAACCCATAATAATAGAAAAAAATCCAAATCTTTTGGGGCTTATTACTCTGGTACACAGGATGTTTAAGGCATTCATGTTTATCAAAAGTTCTGATCGCGGCAACAATATTGATGGAATTGCCTGGGCTAAAAAATACATACAAAAGCATATTGGTCATTCACCCTATATTGTTGCCAAACTTATGAATAAATATATAAAAAGCAGCAAAAAATACAGCATGGGAGAGATAGAAAAAGTTTTTGAAATATTAAGTAATTACGATGTTCTTATCAGGACACAGGAAACAGCCACAAAGAACCTCGTCATGAAGATGATTTCAGAAATAACAGATGTTAACCAATAAGCCTTTATTTGCTTTTAGCTTTATCTGATTTTTTAGTTTTATTTAATAATTTTGCTGCTTTTGATTTTTTATTTGCAGCAAAGTTCTTATGAACGGTATTTGTTTTTGCAGCTTTATCAAGTGCCTTGAAATATTCGTTCATACTTTCCTTAGCTTCATCAATCTGGTTTGACTCAACTGAAGACTGAAAATTTTTATTTAATGTTTTTATTTTGCTTTTGGCAGTCTGATTTTTAGAAGCTCTCTTAATATTCTGTCTGTCTCTTTTTTCTTGAGATTTGATATTTGGCATATATTTTAAACCTCCCTAATAATCTGCTAATTTATATGACGAGTTATTCTAACAGCCTTTTTATAAAAAATAAAGGTTTTTATAAAGATATCGGGAAAAATGTTTGCACCATTATTTCGAGAATTGAAGTTTAAAAAATCTTTTTGCAAGGTATAGTAATTGTTTTGGTGAATAAAGACTCTCATAAACTCTTCTAAGAATGTATTTAGGATTTCTTGATAATTTCTTAGCAGCGTCTCTTCTTTTTGTTTCAACATATTTTCTGATTTCAATGAATTTATCGTATACTTCTTTTGATGTCAGATAATCTCTTTTATAGACATTAACGTTCCAGAAGAAATAAAAAAACCAGCGATCTTCTTTTATATTCCCTTTAGCTTTAACATCTTCATATAGTTTACTTCCCGGCATGGGGATCAAAGGATAAACATGTGCAGTATAGCAATCGATGTCTTTTATTAAGTTAAAAGTATCCTCTATTGTTTTATTAGTTTCATTAGGGTAACCAACCATAAAGAACGGGCTTAAATTTATGCCGGCTTCCCGTATGATTTTAGACGCATTCCTGATTTGCTCTATCGTCTGTTTTTTATTAATTGAATCCAGGATTTCCTGATTTCCGCTCTCTGCTCCTATTGAGATTCTTTTGCAGCCATTGTCTTTTAACAATTTGATCAGCTCTTTACTTACAACATTTACTTTTGTCTGGCATTCCCAGCTGATGTCAAGTTTTTTTTCTTTTAATAATTCAAAAATTCTCAAGAGCCTGGGTTTATTTAAAGTGAAAGTATCATCTTCAAAAATAATGTTTCTGGTCCTATAATTTTTATAGAGCATTTCTATTTCTTCAACTACGTTTTCAGCGCTCCTGTATCTGACTTTGTGCCCCAATAGTGATAATCTTGCACAAAAAGAGCAATTATAAGGACAGCCCCTGGATGTAATCATTGGCATTAAAGCAGGAATTGTCGGCTTGTTTTCACCAACTGTATGAATTTCTCTAACCGGATGCTTGGTTTCATCAATATTTTGTATTGCCAGTACTCTTTCCGTTGTTATTATTTCATTTTTCTCATTCCTATATGCAATATTAGGAATTTTTTCCAAAGGAAGCCCTTTGCGTAAATAATCTGTTAATTGGGTTATATGCAGATCGAATTCTGTCAGGGCTACAATGTCAACCGGGCTTTTTACCAGTATTTCTTCGGGCATTAAAGAAGCATGGATACCTCCCTGGATAATAGTCGTTTTTGGATTAATATCTTTCATGGCTTGCGCTAAAATCCTTGCGCTTTCAGCCTGTGGTGTCATAGAGGTTATACCTAAGATATCAGGTTTTTCTTTTTCGAGTATTTTTTTTATTTCTAACCAGATAAGGTTATCCGGATCATTCATCTCCTTATAATAACTCTCTCCCCAATCAGGATCATATTCTTCAAATACTTCAAAGTTTTTACTTGTGCCTGCTATGGTACCCGGAGCGTCAAATTGGTAGATTTTTACATCTGTATAACCATTCGCTTTAAGATTTGCTGCTAAATAGCCAAGCCCTAAATTCTGGTATACAAATGGAACCTTGATAAACTGATAATAGGGTGGATTACAGAAGATAATCCTGTAGTTTTCCTTTTTTCTAAATTCTTGTTCTGTCATTTTATTCTATAATGATAAAAATAATGCTCACGCTGCTGTATGGGCTCTTAATGAATTCTTTACAATTACAATCGGATTTTAGCATCCGGCATTTCTTTGTCAACTGGGTATTTAAATTTAAACTTGAATTACCATAAAAAATTATACAAAAAACCTTAAGCTATCTATAATTACCTCGATTAAAATGTTATAATACCGTTCATTATGCAGGAAGTACACGAAGATTATTTGCTTTCCCGTAAAAGAATTTTTAGTGCAACTGTAATTGTTATAATCATAACACTCCTTTCCAAAATATCAGGATTAGCCAGGGACCAGATAATGACTGGATATTTTGGAATGAGCTATGATACAGACGCATATACCTGGGCTTTTTTTATCCCAAACCTTTTTAAAATCCTTTTTGCAGAATCGTTGATTATTGCAGCTTTTATACCTATTTACTCCTCTTATTTGAAGGAGAAAAAAAATGAAGAAATCAGGATTTTTATAAATTCTGTCACCAATATAATGGTTTTATTTTTTCTTTTCATCTCACTGATAATTTTTATTTTTTCTCCGCAAATAGGTATCCTTTTGTCAAAAATTGCAAATAATCTTATGGATATTAATAAGTTTATTATTATGAGCAGGATAATGTCTTTTTCTGTATTGACGCTCAGTATTTCCGGGTTGACCACAGGTATTTTAAATTCTCATAATATTTTTACAATACCTTCTTTTGCACCATTTGTATTGAACATCATGACTATCCTTTTTGTCATACTTCTAAGCCACAGGCTGGGTATTATAAGCATTGCTATCGGGACAATGGTAGGGTCAGTGCTGCAACTTGTCATACAGATTCCCCAGCTAAAAGTTTCAAAAATAAAATATAATTTTAAAATAGATTTTAAAAATAAGGCTGTCAGAGAGATTTTATCACTTATGCTTCCCATACTTTTAAGTCTTGGTGCAGTACAGGTAAACGTCAGTGTCGATAAATTTTTTGCTCTTAGCCTGGGTGCAGGCAATACTACTGCTCTCGATATTGCATGGCGGGTTACAAACCTGCCTTTTGGGGTTTTTAGCGTTGCTATTATTACAGTATTATATCCATTGATTTCAAGACAGGCTACTAGTGAAGATATAAAAGGAATAAAGGAAAGCTTTTCGCTTGGCGTTAGGGAAATTGGTTATATAATGCTTCCTGCGATAACAGGACTTATTATTCTTAGCCACCCTATAATAAAATTGTTATTCGAACGCAGCAATTTTACACCGGCAGATACAGCAAAAGTAGCAACAATACTTATTTTTCAAAGTTTAGGGCTTATTTTTTTCGGTCTGCTTATAATTTTAAACAGAATTTTTTATGCTTTTAAAAATGTTAAAACTCCTCTCAAGGTTGCACTTATTTCAATTCTTGTAAATGCATTTCTTGACTGGGTGTTTATTAAATTTTTAAACGTTGCAGGTGTAGCGCTTTCAACCTCGCTTGTAGCTGCATACAATGTTTTGGCACTGACTTTCATACTACGAAAAAAAGTCGGTTTTCTGGGCGGTAAAAGAATAGCAAAATCATTTGGTAAAATGCTGCTTTCATCAGCAATAATGGGGGCAGCAATATACTTTTCATGGTCCTTTTTGGAAAAGTACGCCTATATCAATCTCTGGTTTTATATAATCATTCTTTTATCTATAATAATTCTGGGGGCGGGTTTATATATCTTTTTTACATATATTTTCAAAATGGAAGAAGTAAAGTTTGTTTTTAACCTGTTTAAAAACTTTAAAGGAAGTAAAAAAGTAGAATCGGTGCCAAATGACTGATAATAAATTAATCAGGAATTTTTCAATAATTGCACACATAGATCACGGCAAATCTACTCTTGCTGACAGGATACTTGAGATGACTCAAACAGTAAGCCATAGAGATATGCTTGATCAATATCTTGATGACATGGATCTTGAAAGGGAAAGGGGTATTACAATAAAAGCACATGCTGTCAGGGTTCTTTATGACTGCAAGCTTGATAATAACCAGTATATCCTTAACCTTATAGATACTCCTGGTCATGTTGATTTTAGTTATGAAGTTTCAAGAAGTCTTGCTGCGTGTGAAGGTGCAATACTGGTCGTTGATGCAACGCAGGGAATTCAGGCACAAACCCTTGCAAATGTATACCTTGCGATTGTAAATGAGCTGGAGATAATTCCTGTAATTAATAAGATAGACCTTAATAGTGCAAGGCCCGAAGAAGTAAGCGAGGAACTTGGAAGCATATTGGGAGTTGAAAAGAGCAGGATTTTACAAATCAGTGCAAAAACAGGAGAAGGCGTATCGGAAATCCTTGACAGAGTCGTAATTGATATCCCGCCTCCAGGTGGTAGCGTTGAAAACCCGCTGCAGGCTTTAATATTTGATTCGCAATACGACTCGTACAGAGGAATAGTCGTTTTGATAAGAGTTGTAAATGGCTTTATCGATACCGGGATGAAGATAAAATTTATAGCTGAGAATGCTTTTACAACTGTTGAAGAAGTGGGTATATTAAATCCAAAAATGATAAAAAAAGACCAGCTTGTTGCAGGTGAAGTTGGATATATAATTACCGGAATTAAAGAAGTAGGCAATATAGTGGTTGGTGATACTGTTACCAGCGCAAAGGATCCTTCGGTAGTCAGCCTTCCCGGATATAAGAAACCCAAACCAATGGTTTATTGCGGATTGTTCCCGATAGAAGGATTACATTATGAGGAATTAAGAGATGCCCTCGGTAAATTATCTTTAAACGATTCTTCGCTTGATTATGTTCCTGAAGTTTCAAATGCGCTTGGTTTTGGTTTCAGGTGTGGGTTTTTAGGACTTCTCCATATGGAAATTGTAAAAGAAAGACTGGAAAGGGAATATGGCTTAAGTCTTCTAACCACTGCACCTAATGTTGCTTATAAGATTATTAAAAGTGACGACGAGATGATTGAGGTTAAAAGACCTTCAGATTTTCCGGCAGAAGAGAAAATAAAAGAGATACAGGAACCTTTTGTCAACGCCACCATTATCAGTCCAAAAGATTATATAGGTGAAATTATGAAACTTGCCAATGGGAAAAGGGGCGAATTTGTTGACATGCAGTATATCTCAGTAGAAAGAGTCGAAATAAAATATGTACTGCCGCTTTCAGAAATAATTGTTGACTTTTTCAATCTCTTAAAATCGATAAGTGCCGGTTTTGCATCGCTTGATTATGAGCTGAAGGGATATAAAGCTTCCGATCTTGCCAAGCTGGATATAATTGTTGCCGGAAGTCCTGTTGACGAGCTCTCAACCATAGTCCACAAAGAAAAAGCTTATACCCTGGGAAGGGAGCTTGTAACAAAACTAAGAAAACTGATATCCCGTGAAAATTTTGAAATTGCCATACAGGCTGCTATAGGGAAGAGGATAATAGCAAAGGAAAGGATAGCGCCATACAGGAAAGATGTTACTGCAGGTTTATATGGTGGAGACATAACAAGAAAGAGAAAAGTGCTTGAAAAACAGAAAAAAGGTAAAAAGAAGATGAAAAGAATTGGAAAGGTATCAATTCCAAGTGAAGCATTCATGAGTTTCTATAAAATGGAAAATAATTAACTAAAAGAAATTGTTGAAGCTTTAATACAAAAAATACTATATAATTTAATTCAGAAATTTAATTGAAAATTTAATTGTAATAATAAGGTTTTTTTAATATGCTATCATCCTCAATAAAGGATTTTACAAAATGTAAAAATGTAAAAAATATAAAATATAAACAAGGAGAAAGGGACCCGATGAAAAAAATCATAATCACAATTTCAGTTCTATCAGTTGCCATCATGCTCGTTTTGGCGCTTGGCGGGTGTACTCAAAATATCGCTGCAAAGATTGCTGAAAAAGCAATTGAAAATGCCGCTGCTAAAGAGGGTGAAAGCGTGGATGTCAACCTGGATGAAGGACAGGTTAATATTAAGGACAAGGAAGGAAACGAAGTAAACATTGGCGGGACGACTGTACCGGAAGGATGGCCCGATGTAGTTCCTGTAAATGAAAATATTACAATTCAATTTTCAGGCTCCCAGAAGACTGATAACAAGATGAGTTACAATATCAGCGGTCTTTACGAGGGTACTTCAGAAGATTTGTATAATTTCTATAAAGGAGCGCTAACAAGTTTTACCGTTGACAGTGATTCAGTTACGGATTCCGGAGAAGACGGAAAAATTTACAGCCTTCAGCTTAGTAATGATAAATATACTGTTTCTGTGTTTGTAACTGATAACAATAAAGAAGTTGCCGTTATACTGAGTGTTAACGAAAAATAATAGTACCTGAATATATCTAATGATTTTTGTTTTTTAGGATTTTATATTCAAATAAATAAATATTATTAGCTTAAATTAAAAGGCAACCAATCAAAAAGATTGGTTGCCTTGCATTTTAAAATTATATTTTTATATTGAAGCACTTTTATAATTCCTATATAATTCTCATAATCGTTATTATGCTCTAGTGTTGCAGGAACAGCCCTAAAGCATAATAACCCTTTTTATGTATCATAAAAATTAAGTCAATTTTGGTTGACAAAAGGGGGTTAACTTGAAAAGTGACATAGAAATTGCTCAAGCAGCAAAAATGAAGAACATCAAAGAAATTGCAGAGGCTCTGGGTATTGACGAGAAGTATCTGGAGTTGTATGGAAATTATAAGGCAAAAGTTCAGCTTGGAATACTTGATGAACTAAAAGGCAGGCCTGATGGAAAGTATATAGATGTAACGGCAATTACACCTACACCGCTTGGTGAAGGAAAAACCGTAACAACAATAGGCTTGAGTATGGCACTTAATAAAATCGGTAAAAAAACAGTTACCTGTATCAGACAGCCTTCTTTGGGTCCGGTATTTGGAATTAAAGGCGGCGCCGCTGGTGGCGGTTATTCTCAAGTGCTTCCAATGAAAGATTTCAATCTGCACCTTACAGGAGATACTCATGCTGTAGGTCTTGCGCATAACTTACTTGCAGCTTTCCTTGATACTCATTTGATGAAAGGTAATGACCTTAATATTGATCCTTTCAGCATAACTTTAAACAGGGTTGTAGATATTAACGACAGAGTGCTTAGAAATATCATCGTAGGTCTTGGCGGAGCTGCAAACGGACTGCCTAGAGAAACGGGTTATGATATCACAGTTGCTTCAGAAGTTATGGCAATTCTTGCATTGACTACAAGTTTAAAGGATTTAAGGCAAAGACTTGGGAGAATGGTGGTAGGGGCAACTTATGATGGCAGACCCGTAACAGCCGAAGATTTAAAAGTTGCCGGTGCAATGACAGTTCTTCTAAAAGATGCAATAAAACCAAATCTTCTGCAAACAATAGAACATACTCCTTGTTTTGTGCATGCTGGTCCATTTGCCAATATTGCGCATGGGAACAGTTCCATAATCGCTGATCTGATGGCAATAAAACTGGGTGACTATGTAGTTACTGAAAGTGGATTTGGTGCAGATATGGGAGCAGAAAAATTTATGGACATAAAATGCAGGTACAGCGGCTTAAAACCAGATGCAGTTGTAATTGTATGTACAGTTAGAGCTTTAAAGATGCACGGCGGTGGTTTTGAATTCATTCCAGGCCAACCAGTGAACAAAGAGTTAATGGAAAAACCTAACATTGATGCTGTAGTGAAAGGCTGCAGCAACCTGGAAAAAATGATAGAGAACATGAAGCTTTTTGGATTACAGGTTGTGGTTGCGGTTAATAATTTCGATTCGGATAAAAGTGAAGAGATAGAAGCAATCAGGGAACGAGCCAGAGTAGCAGGGGCAGAAGATGCAGTTGTGAGCAATGTATGGTTAAAAGGCGGAGAAGGTGGAGTAGAACTGGCAGAAGCTGTGGTCAAAGCTGCTGAGAAACCATCCAAATTTGAATTCCTGTATCCGCTGGACTGGCCGATTAAGAAAAAGATTGAGACCATTGCCACAAAAATTTATGGTGCAGATGGCGTAGATTATCTTCCGCTTGCTGAAAAGAAAATTGACCTATATAACAAACAGGGTTTTAATAAATTACCTATTTGTATGGCAAAAACCCATCTGTCACTGTCACATGATCCTAATCTTAAAAATAGACCCACAGGATACAGAATTCCGATAAGAGACGTCAGAGCTTCCGTAGGAGCTGGTTTCCTATATCCGCTTCTTGGTGAAATGAGAACCATGCCCGGATTACCAAAAGTCCCTGCAGGTACTAAAGTTGATATAGATGAAGACGGCAACACAGTTGGGTTGTTCTAAAAATTTTATAATTTATATCTTGAAAAAATATAATATGAGAGGTAAAAAATGGCAAAATTGATCAATGGAAATAAAATATCTGCTGATATAAAAAATGAGATAAAGCAGGAAGTCGAGGAACTGGTTAGAACAAAAGGGCTAAGACCAGGCCTTGCAGTAATACTGGTTGGCGAAAATCCAGCTTCAAAGGTTTATGTTGCAAACAAGCAGAAAGGTTGTGATGAAGTTGGTTTTGCATCAGAAACCATAAAGATGCCTGATACTGCCTCAACCGAAGATATCCTTGCTGAAATCGATAAATTGAATAATAGAAAAGATATGCATGGGATTTTAGTTCAGCTTCCACTTCCGCTGCAAGTAGATAAGAACAAGGTTCTTGAAGCTATATTACCGGAGAAAGACGTAGATGGCTTCCATCCTGTAAATATGGGAAGGCTTGTTGCTCAGCAGGAATGTCTTGTTCCGGCAACACCATCGGGAATAATAGAGATATTAAAAAGGGAAGGCATAAAAATAAAGGGAGCAAATGCAACTATGGTCGGACACAGCGAGATTGTAGGTAAGCCTAGCACCCTTCTTCTTCTGAACGAGTGGGCCACAGTGACAATATGCCATATTGAAACAAAAGATTTGAAAATGCATACAAAAAATGCAGACATACTTATAGTGGCGACAGGGGTGCCAAATCTTATAAAAGATGATATGGTAAAAGAAGGTTCAGTGATTATAGATGTGGGCATAAATAGAATTACTAAAGAAAAAGCAAATCCTGAGCTCCTGGAATGGAGAAAAGAAGACTTTGAAACAAAAGGTGCAACATTAATTGGTGATGTTGATTTTCTCAGGGTTGAACCGAAAGTCAGTTATATCACTCCTGTTCCTGGAGGAGTGGGGCCGATGACGATTGCTATGCTGCTGGCTAATGCATTAAAGGCTGCCAGGCGGATTGCGGGTTTAAAATAGACAGTAAACATATTTACTAAAAATTAGTATAATTGTAAGTGAGTAAATATTTCCGTGGCGATATCATAATATAAATGCCTGATTAATTTTATATGAAATTTATAAAGTTAATTGCTAAATTAGAAGGTTAAAAAATGTTTTATGCACGAGTAATTGGTAATGTTGTAAGCACAATTAAGTATAAGGGACTTATTGGCAAAAAACTTCAAATATTGCAGCCTGTTGATATGGAAACCGGAAAGGATTCCGGTATGTTTTTGATTGCTGTTGATACTACAGATTCCGGTATTGGTGATTTTGTTGGTTATGAAGATGGTATGGAGGCTACCTGGGCATTTGATAGTTATGATGTTCCTTCTGATGCTTCCATAGTTTCAATAATTGAAAAAGTTAACGTATTAGATAACAAGTAAAGGATTAAATAAATGGTTCTTGGACAAGTTGTTGGATCAGTTGTAGCTACTCAAAAAGATAAAAGCCTTTTAAGCAAAAAACTTCTTATAGTCAAATCCATAGATCTCGATGGAAATTTACTGGATTCTTTTGTTGTTGCGGTAGATATTGTTGGTGTTGGAGTGGGGGAAAAGGTCCTTGTCGTAAATGGCAGCTCCGCAAGACAGACCGAGGAAACAAAGGACAGAAGCATAGATTCAGTAATAGTTGCAAAGGTTGACAGCTATCAGGTTGTAAAATAACATAAAATAAAATTAAGATAACTAACAATTAAATAAATCAATTGGTAGTTTTTTAAAAAGCCGGGAGTTTAAAGTAATTTAACCCTGGCTTTTTTCTTTTAAGAAAATTAATAAAATCCACAAGCTTGATTTCAAATTTAAGTTTTAAAAAAACAAAATAACTGCCGATAACTATATTAAATCAATATGATTGCGGCGATTATTGGATTTTACTAATAAATGAATAAACTATAGTATTAATTATATTTAATAATTATATTGACATTTTAATATTTTTAACTATAATAAATATACATATAAATAATTTAATAAAATAATAATATTTATATCAATTATTTAGATGCGTTGAAACTTTTCTTTTATTTGGACGCTTGGGGAAAGTGGAGCAAATAGCGTAACCGGCTAAATTT
>Ga0172371_10013000_pt1 | contig 10889 bp, 8 predicted proteins | sample Lak12m_FD_114543 | JGI IMG/M metagenome (GOLD analysis project Ga0172371, IMG submission 114543) | Freshwater microbial communities from Kabuno Bay, South-Kivu, Congo - kab_022012_12m | ecosystem: Environmental > Aquatic > Freshwater > Lake | place: Democratic Republic of the Congo: South-Kivu... | reverse complement strand
TGATGTCCAGGTCGTCACTTGGATCCAACACGAGAAAGATAGGCATTTTACGAGTGGCCCGATCTATGATGCCACCTTCTTCCAGTTCCACAATTTGGCAACCCGCATCGCGAGCTTGGTTCAGCATTTTGAAAAGTCGATCGAAATGATGCTCATTGATAATTCCTGTACAGTGCTCGGTTTGTGAGTAATTTGGAATATGCTTATGCACATATTGCTTTGCAAGTTTCACGAAATCGCACATACGCTTTCGAGGTACCAGACAATAGTCTGCAGAGATACATAGCTGGCCGTTCTTATTTGTTTTTGTTCCGATCACCTGCGTCACAGAATTCATATCGACGGCATCATCATTGATAATCGCCGGGCTTTTACCACCTAACTCAAGGGTCATAGGAACCAGGTTTTCGGCAGCGGCCTTCATGACCTCACGGCCGATTGCAGTGCTGCCTGTATACATTAAATGGTCCCACCTTAACGTTGTGAAGGCGCGAGCTAGCTCGATCCCGCCGGTAACTACAGTAACAACATTCGGGTCAAACGTCTCAGATATCATCGCACGCATCGCCTTGCTACAAGCCGGTCCCAAGTCAGATGGTTTTATGATCACACGATTACCGGCAGAAAGCATATCGACTAAAGGCCCGAAGGCTATATCAATAGGGTAGTTCCACGGAACCATGTTGCCGATGACACCCTTTGGCTGATAACGGATGAAGGCCTTCCCGTTTCCCCAAAGGTTGGCATCACTCTCTCTTACCTCGTCGCTCATCCATTTCTCCAGATTCGTCATGAAATATACTGCGCGATCTACCACTTCGAGAGTTTCTAAGAGATCTGTTGCCAGACCATGATGGACCTTGAAATCCTCAACTAGCGCTTTTCGGATGCGTTCGCGATTGGATATCATCATTCCGCATAAAGCTTCGAGGTTTGCTTTCCGTTCTTCGAAACTTGGATACGGGTGAGCCAGGAACGCTGCTTTCTGGCGTTTAAACGCCGTATGAAGTGCGGTGATATTTTTTAAGTCACCGCCCGATTTTGCTTTATCGTGTTTGATAAAACCTTCTTGTCCCATTTTGTAATCACTCCTTTCTATTATTACTTCTTGATGTTACAGCTTTAAATACCCACTGACTTAAAACTGTGTTAAATGTATCAACCTGATTGAAACTGAATTTCACTTAAAAATCTTTTATGGGACAATAAAACCGATCCTTTAACCACCCCTATCTGATGTCACCAGATCATCAACCGTAAAAAGAGCCTCTTAAAACTATTTGTATCCTGATAAATATAATTCTAAGCCCATCGTTAAACTATCTCTTCTGATTGTTTGGTTCCTTCGTCTGATCTGCGTAAAATACCTTGCAGTATCATGTTTATCTGATGTTTTTTAAACGTAGCCAATGTCATTCGCTTTCGAATGAACCATCGTTTTAAGGCCCAGCTATCACATAGGCAAATTATATTACTCGCAGTTACGCATACGTTCTCTATCTCGAAATCGCCTGAACTACAACCCAATTCCAGTACTTTCTCAAATGCTCGAGACAGTAATTCCTCTTGTGCAATCAAAAGATTCAGTTGTTCTTTGTTAAGACTTATCGAATCTCGAGTCCAGAATAGAATGACATCCTGAAAGTAATCTACGAAGTCGATGTATTGAGAAATTCCATGTCTTAGAGCTTCCGGTGGATTGAGCTTACCAAATTCTAATGTTTGTTTTTCTGTGTATTTGACTATATTCACCATCGTAGCTTCCCGGAATAAGTTTAGGATATCTTCCTTCGATTTAATGTAGTGGTAGAGAGCGCCCAAACTTATGCCACAATGCCTAGCTATATCTCGTACCGATGTATTTTTATAACCTTTACTGACAAATAATGTTGCTGAACCTTTTATTATTTTTTCAAGAGCGGGACTGTTTGACTTTGCAGTCATACTATTATTCATAATATAATCCGAACGTCCGTTTTTTTCACAATATATTAATATACTTGTGGAAATTTGTCAATACGTTGTGATTTGACAAAAGCGAGCGTCCGTTTTATTCTATGCTGTGAAGACAATAAACTTTAAAACCATATGGAGGTATTGTAATGAGTGGTGGATATATGGAAAAGATCCTGAGGATAGATTTATCTGAAGGAAAATTAACAGAAATTCCATATCCAGATGAATGGAAAGAGAAGTATTTAGGTGGATCGGGTGTTGCAGCAAGAATTATTTACGATGAAGTAACGCCAGATATAGATGCCTTTGATCCCAAGAATGCGCTCTGCTTTTTTACTGGACCCTATACTGGTACGCCGGCTCCCAGTTCTGGCAGATATGGGGTAGCTGCAAAATCACCTCTTACTGGCGGGTGGGGTGAGTCCTCTTGCTCTGGCTATTGGGCTCCGGAGCTTAAATTTGCTGGATTTGACGGCGTAGTTGTAAGGGGGAAATCTGAAACACCGGTTTACTTATATATAAATGATGGCAAGCCCGAATTGATGCCTGCCAAAGAACTATGGGGCAGAACGACGTTAGAAACTGAACACCTGCTAAGGGATATGCACGGGGATAAGATAAAAGTTACGTGCATAGGCCCAGCTGGTGAAAAATTGGTCAGGTTTGCTTGTATTATCAGTGACGAAGGGCGGGCTGCCGGAAGGTGTGGGCTCGGAGCTGTAATGGGTTCAAAAAACCTTAAGGCAATTGCGGTTCAAGGAACGAAAGGGGTGCCCATAGCAAACAAAGAAAAACTTGACGAATTGCGGAAAGAAGCAGCCAAAATTATTCGTAAAAGTGTAGGTATGATGTTTCAAACTGAGGGCACCAGTGCCTCTGTAGGAACCTCAGTACATGTTGGTGATTTTCCAGTAAAGAACTGGCAGCTGGGGAATTTCCCAGATGGAGCTAAGCTTGACTCCGCAGCGGACTACAGGAAAATACTTGTTAAAAAATGGCCTTGTTATAGATGTCAGGTTGCCTGTGGAAGGTGGGTAAAAATAGAAAATGAAGTTGCGGATGTACAACCTTTTGAAGGCCATGGTCCGGAATATGAAACACTAGGGGTATTCGGGGGTGCCTTATTAAATTCAAATATCGAGACAATTGCTGCGGCTAATCACGTTTGTAATAACTACGGTTTAGACACAATTTCAACTGGAGGTATTATAGCTTTCGCCTATGAAGCTTATGAGAAGGGTATATTAAATAAAGCTGATATTGGTTTTGATCTGAAATGGGGTGACGGTGAGGCAGCCGTAAAGCTGACACGTATGATAGCTGAAAGAAAAGGCATAGGCGAGTTGTTAGGTGAAGGCCCGGTTATAGCTTCTAAAAAAATCGGTAAGGGTTCCGAGGAATTTGCGTTGCATGTCAAAGGAATGGGCATGCCGGCTCATGATCCCAGAGTTTACGCAGGAGTGGCCGGAGAGTATGCCCTATCAAATAGGGGGGCCTGCCATCTGCAAGGTTTCGTGGAAACATGGCAGGGAATTGAATCATTTTATGGTCCAGAGCTTGGCCTGGATATGGAACAGACTCGATTTTTTGGCCAGAAATTTGGTGATTTGCACGCGAGCGTGGGGAAAGGGATGCCCTTGTATAAAGTAATGGCCATATGTAATACGTTTGATGCCCTTCCATTCTGTAAATTTATTCCGATTTGTGATTTACATGGCGGTAGAGAAATTTGTGAACTAACAAATGCAATTACTGGAATGGATTTAACTCCCGCTGACATAATAACTATAGGTGAAAGACTGATCGCGCTAAAAAGATCTTTCAATATACGATGTGGCTTGTCACGAAAAGATGATAGGCTGCCCCCCAGATTATTGATCCCTGCTCCAGATGCTCCAGAGCAGCACGGTGCAATTGATCTGGATATTCAAATGAAAGAGTTCTATGAAGTTGCAGATTGGGACTGGGAGAGCGGAAAACCGAATAAAGACAGATTGGTAAAGTTAGGATTAAGCGATGTAGTTAAGGAACTGTGGCCAAAATAATTTGTGAAAATATTGAGGTACGAAAGGAGGCTGTTTGTAGTAAAAGGAGTTTAAATCAGTTGAGGACCAAAACTTTCAGCCACAAAATATTATATTTAAGGGGGGAACAGGAAATGCAGAAGAAAGAATTACCGGCTAAAGTAGAAGTAGTAATCATCGGAGGTGGTGTTATCGGCACTAGTGTAGCTTACCATCTTGCTGAGAGGGGCTGCACAAATATCCTGGTGTTGGACAAAGGCGAGCTTGGTCATGGATCAAGCCATAGAGCTGCGGGAACCATTTCGAAATTAGGACTCACAGCATCAGGTGTGGAAATAATGAAACAAGCCTGGCGTACATATGAGAAATTTAAAAAGGAAGGGGATATTGATATACATCCTAATCCCTATATTTTACCTTTGTGGCAAAACAATCCCGGTTATTATAAACAGTATTTAAATGAGGTGGTCAATATCCTCAAGAGCCTGGGGTCCACTGCAAAAATTGAAGCGTTATCACCTGAAAAAACTAAAAATATTGTACCTGAAATAAGGCTAAATGGTGTCGAACCAGGACTTGGAGATGTTCTGGGCGCTGTAATCGATTGGGAAAGTGTGTGGGTCGATCCATATCTGCTCGTAATGGCTTATGCTAAGCGCGCTCGAAAACTGGGAGTCGATATACGTACAAGAGTTGAAGTGACCGGCATAATCGTAAAAGGTGGTAAGGTAAAGGGAGTTGAGACTACGGCTGGACAAGTGGAGTGTGATAAAGTCGTTTGCGCTGCCGGACCTTGGGCTTCAAAGATTGGTAAAATGGTTGGTTTAGAAATCCCTGTGAAACCAGTGCGCAGAGTACTATTAAAGATTCAAAAGAAAGAGGAGACAAAGGATAAATGGGGCCAGTATCAGGATGAACCTGGTTCTCATGAGAAAAGAAAAGGACTCTGGATTCGCCACGATGTAGCGGGTTTTGTCGGTTCTGGCACACATGAGATTGAGGGAAAGGACGAAGCTGTAGATCCCGACAATTATAATGAAAGTTATACCTATGAAGAGGTAATAGACTTCGCAACGAAACTTGACCAGCAGATGCCAGGATTCGGTGAGTTCGATGTAGTGGATGGATGGGCAGGGCTTTATGAGGTCACACATGACAGTAATTGGATTATGGATAAAGCTGAATCGCCTGAAGGATTCTATCTAATTTGCGGATTTAGTGGAGAAGGGATACACGCATCCGCTGCTGCTGGCCTATTTGCATCAGAGCTGATTCTGGACGGGAAAGTGAAATGCGTTAAAGACCCCAGTTTATGGGCTTATAACAGTCAAAGATTCCCTGAGATTCTCTAAGGGATTAGTAACTTAAGAGTGGAGATATGCGAGCCAGAACAAGTGCTCGCATATCGCCTCCTATGTTTGAGGGAAAGCAAGAATGAATATTATTGCAAGTGTAAAACAGGTACTTGTATCAACTGAATCTCTCATACTAACTGGCAAGATTGAAGAAAAGGTCATGTCCTAAGCTATAAATGAATAAAGGGGAGCAACTAAATGTCTAAGTCCATGGTAATAATCGGCGCCGGGTTCGGAGGATTGGCCAGCGGAATATACGGCCAGTTGAATGGATATCAGACCCAAATATTTGAAATGCAGACTCAACCGGGCGGACAGTGTATTGCATGGAACCGCAACGGATATACTTTCGATGGATGTATCCATCACTTCTTTGGCAGCAATCCATGGTCTCGTTTATATACGCTGTGGACTGAGTTGGGAGTCATGCCTCATGATACCGTTGATACCATTGAATCTGTCCGGGTTTTATCGCCTGAGGGCAAATCATTCCATGATTACTATGACGTAGATATGCTGGAACAACATCTCAATGAGCTGGCTCCGACTGATATTAAAGAGATAAAACAATATATCGATTTAATCAAACTGCTGTCTAAGAGTGATTTACTGGGCGAACTGGCGATGGGTACCACAGGTCAATTGCTCAGGATGACACCGACCTTTACTCGAGTACTCAAGTATTTAACCATGCCGATGCAACAGTTTGCTGCGCGTTTTTCAGATCCGTTCTTGAAACAAATATTTCCTCTGCTAGTTTACTCGTGGCCAACCACACCGGTAATTGAACATTTGGTAAGGCACGCGTATGGAAGCAATAATGCAATCCAATGGCCGGTAGGTGGTTCAGGGGAGATCTCAAGGTCCTGCGAGAGACGATATAAGGATCTCGGGGGTGAAATACACTACGGTAAAAGGGTAAAAAAAATCATTGTTGAGAATGATCGAGCAGTCGGAATACGGCTTAATGACGACAGTGAACACCGGGCAGATATAGTGATATCCAATGCGGATGGCCGCAAGACGATCCTCGATATGCTCGATAGTAAATATAAAAATAAACGCGTTAGATCTTTTTGTACGGATCCCCGTAACGACGAAGCTAACTATGCCGTGGAGGTATTTTTAGGAGTCAATAGAGAACTTAGCCGCGATACGTCAGCATTCATCCTGCTTCTGGATAAGCCTGCGCTTATTGCCGATCACGCCTGTAAAAGCCTGAGCATGCAAACCTATGGATTCGATAAAACCATGTCACCTGAAGGTAAAGGAGTAATCAAGGTTGATGTGATCTCAAAATATTCATACTGGAAACAACTTCATAGCGATAAACAGAAATATAGCGATGAGAAAAAACGGGTCGCAGGTCAGGTTATCGCCGAGTTGGAATCACATTTTACCGGTATAAAGAGCCAGGTTGAAACAATCGATGTTGCCACGCCCATGACCTGGGAGAGGTATATGGGTGGAACTCATGGGTTCAGCAATTTACCGAACAGGCATCCGAGCCTACTGGGAAAACTTGAGAATAGTCTTCCCGGACTTGCCAATTTCTATTTTGTCGGGACATGGGCTTCAGCGGAGTGGTCACTCTTTGGCAGTGCATTATCCGCCAGGAAACTTATAACTCAACTATGTAAACAGGATGGCCGAGCCTTTACACCGTCAAATAAGGATTGATTTAACAGTGGATTTGCGTGGAGCATTTCACACTGAATAGTAATGCTCGAAATCATACGGGACAGTAAAAATGAATGTTATTGTATGTGTAAAACTGGTGCTTATATCAACTGAATCTCTCAAACTTACAGAAGCTGGCAATATTGTAGAAAAAGGTATGTCCTACGATATAAATGAATGGGATGGTTATGCGCTGGAAGAAGCCATTTTAATAAAGGAGAAGTACGGCGGATCAGTTACCGCAATTACAATCGGTCCTGAAAGGTCGGACAAAATGCTGAGAGGATGTCTGGCAAAAGGAGCGGATAAGGCGATCAGGTTCTGGGAGCCATTTATCGCAGGAGCCGACAGCAAGATCCTAGCGCGAACGCTTTGTGAAATTATAAGAAAAATGAAATACGATCTGATTATGTTTGGCACGCAGGCATCTGACGATGGCCGGGCTCAATTGGGCCCCATGGTAGCCCAGATGCTTGGCATTCCTCATGCAACCATGATCACCAGACTGGAATTAATCAATGACATAGCAAAGGCACGGCGCGAGTTGGAGGACGGCATCGAGGAGATTGTTGAAGTAGCATTACCTGCCGCTTTCGCTGTTCAAACTGGGATAAATAGAACCAGATATGCTCCTCTGAAAGGCATCATGCAGGCCATGAAGCAGACAATTCCCATTTTGAGTTTGAGCGACATTGAAACATGTGAGTGTTCTTCTCTGCAGGGCATTCCACATGTGAAACTAGAAAAACTTTATATCCCGGAAACCGATAGAAACGCACATATCCTGGAAGGCACGGTGGCTGAGTCAACCGATAAACTCGTGGCTGTTCTTACAGATAAAGGATTACTTTAAATGATATTTGTAATCGTTGAACACAGATCTAATAAACTGAGAGATATTACGTTTCAGATGCTTGCCAAGGCAAGGGCCCTGGCAAATAAAACGAAATCCGAGTTAGTGACCGTGGTACTTGAAGATACTTCTCAATCATTCGAGCACATCCTTAGCAGTTACGCAGACAAAACACTGTTGATAAAAGACAAATACATGGGTAACTACAATTCAGAGATATACCAGGAGATTATATCGCGCCTGATATCCAGATATAAGCCATTACTTACACTGATTGGACACACAAGTTATGGTATAGATCTGGCATCATCATTGGCTGTAGAACAGGATCTCCCAATTGTATCCGACTGTATAGACATCGATTTAAAAGATCAGGGCATCCATGCGACACGTCAGATATATGGCGGAAAAGTTAACTCGCTTGTAACAATCGAGCACGAGCATTGCATAGCTACAGTCAGGCCAAACGTTTTTAAGGCCGGAGAAAAAGCTGAGTTGAGTGGCAGTATCATTGATCACTCCGTCTCCATTGAAAAAACAACTCTGCGAAAGAGATTTATAAAGCTGGTAACCAGTCCAACCGGAAACTTGGATATAACACAGGCTGATAAAATTGTATCAATAGGCAGGGGAGTCAAAAAGAAAGAAGATATTAAAATTATTGAAGACATGGCTGAGTCAATGGGCGCTATATTAGCCTGTTCTCGTGCCATTGTGGACAAGGGCTGGCTGCCGGTCGAACGCCAGGTCGGGTCATCGGGCAGAACGGTGAACGCTAAGCTGTATCTCGCTATTGGGATCAGCGGGGCTTCCCAACATTTAGCCGGTATGAGTTCCTGCGAAACTATTATCGCTGTGAATGAGGACCCGTATGCACCTATATTATCTATAGCTCACTATGCAATCATCGACGATCTCTATAATGTTGTACCGTTGCTTAAAGATAAATTGTGCAGCAAGAGGAGATAATCTATTGATGAATCATTTGAGCCTATAGGATTGGCGTCTTAATAAATTAGATTGGATAACTATGGCGAATGTGAAGGTGATTTTTACTGGCGTATGGTTACTCTGGCTCGGACCAAGCCTAGCATCCGTAGAAGCGGATAACTTGGGAGAAGCAATGGCAATAGTAAATATGAAAATCAAACACGCACTTATAAAAAAGCTGAAGATCATGCACAGCAGTTCGAAAGGAAAAATAGAAAATTATTCATATATTTTGGTCAACGATACTGTGCCACGCAAGGGATTGAAGACCAAATTGGAAGCAGGTGACACAATAAAATTAATACCTAAGATAGTTGGAGGATAATGGCCAAAGTCAATCCTTTTAATTTCGGAGGGAGTGTCAAAAGGACAAGAGATATCAGCAATCATTCAAATTAAAGGAGGTGTCAAAATGAAAAAGGTACTTGCACTCGGGGGTGCTGGACATATGGGTCAGAAGGCAGTTACGACTCTTCTGGCCAGTAAGAAATTGGGGCAGATTATCATCGCTGACAAGGATATTGATTTAGCTAATAAATTTGCGGAGTCACTCAAAGACCATAGAGTTTTAACAGCCCGCATAGATATACTGGATTCAAACGCATTGGTGAAGTTAATGAAAGAAGTGGACGTGGTTATGAATACAGTAGGTCCATTTCAGCGTTTCGGTGTACCAGTGGTCAAAGCCACTATTGCAGCAGGCCGACACTATATCGATATAAATGACGATTACCAACCAACGAAGGCAGTATTAGAGTTAGACGATGAAGCCAAAAAAGCAGGTATAACCGTTATCGTGGGTATGGGAGCCGGTCCGGGAGTGGATAATATTCTTGCCCGATATGCCGCTGACCAATTGGACGAGACTGAATATATACAGACTGCTTGGGGTATCGCCGGCGGTATTCGTAGACCGGGTACAGCTTTTACTAAAGAGTTATTCGAGTTATTGAAGACAGAAGCGGGGGTGGGGGCAATCGAGCATCTGGTCTATTGCGCTACATGGAAGATCCCTTTGTATCGTGATGGAAAATACGTTGAAGTCTTGCCTTTACAGGACGGAGAGGAAGTGAGTTTTCCTAACGGAAAAGCGTTTTTCTATTATATCGGACACCCTGAACCTGTGACATTGCCACGCTTTATCAAGGGTATTAAGGGTGCGTGTAACCTTTGTGGCATGGAACAAGAGGAACTTGACACTGCCATCGCACTTGGAGTCAGGATCAGGGATAAACAAATTACCTTTGAAGAAGCAGTTGCAATGTTCGCTGAGGAGACGTTCAAGAGATTGCAGCAACGTCCACCTTATCCTCAGGATACTGGACCTCTGAAGTGGGGTATTGCTGCCAGCGCGCTCGGTAAAAAAGACGGTAAAAAAATAAGATACACCTGCGGACCTAGAGGCGCACCTCGCGGCGATATGATTGGTGTAACAGGTGTCTCTCTTGCCATTGGGGTAGAAATGCTTATTAATGGAGAGATTGATAAGAAGGGTGTCCTTGCTCCTGAAGGTTGCATCGATCCCTGGCCATTTTTCAAACGTTATATCAATTACTGGGATTTCGATAACAAGAAATACTGGATACCCCGTCCGGATACTCTGGAAAAAGCCTTGTGGCACGTCGTGGAGGAATTATAGGATCATGTCAATTTTAAAGCCATTCCTTAAATAGGCAACTGGATTATATTGAATTTTTAAATTTATGCTGTTATCTGTATCAGTTTAGCTACTTTACCTGCTAAATTCCAAGGTAATTATTCCCCTGCCTTGAGTTCCTGCCGTGCCGGCGGATAGACCTGTAAACACAGAGGCCGCCGTTCAAACGGCGGCCTCTATGAGACGGCTTTATGATCCGGATCAGATCCATTTAAGGCATATGAATAGGATGAGCGAGATGATGTCGACCACCCCGATCACCCCCACGGTTATCAGCTTGCTCTTCATGGTCTTCATGTCCAGCACCCAGTAGCTGACCAGGAAGAAGGGCAGGTAGCCGATCAGCCAGATCAGCCAGGGCGCGCCCAGGCTCC
>Ga0172371_10012999_pt1 | contig 10889 bp, 9 predicted proteins | sample Lak12m_FD_114543 | JGI IMG/M metagenome (GOLD analysis project Ga0172371, IMG submission 114543) | Freshwater microbial communities from Kabuno Bay, South-Kivu, Congo - kab_022012_12m | ecosystem: Environmental > Aquatic > Freshwater > Lake | place: Democratic Republic of the Congo: South-Kivu... | reverse complement strand
TACTAATTGAGTAAACGCAAATTGTCAAGAGCAAAGTTAATCAGTTAGCCGCGAGCCCTGATATAATCGACCGCCTTTTGTATCTTCCCCAGGACCCGCTCCCTGCCGATGGTTGCCATAACCTCGTCTATCCCGGGGCTGACGGTTTTACCGGTCAGTGCAACCCGCAACGCCTGGGCCAGCCATTTGAGTTTCGTTCCCCGCTCCTCGGCCAGCGCCCGCAGAAAAACCTCTATCCCGTCTTTTGTATAATCGGCAACGCCGGGAAGCTTCTCGACAACCGCCTCCAGATGCCCCAAATACTCTGCCGTCAAGAATTTATCCGCCGCCTCCGCTTCGTAGTCCACCTCAGCCTTGAAAAAGAACGACCCGGAATCAGCCATTTCCACAATTGTCCGCGACCGGGTACGGAGGTTCTCCATCGCCTTGCGGACAAATGCGCCGTCGGCAAGATCAAATCCCTTTTCAATCCAGAACGGGGTCACCGCTTCCAGCAGCTTTTCCTGCGGATAGTTTTTGATGTAATGCTGATTCAGCCAGAGGAGTTTCTCGGGATTGAAAACAGCGGGCGATTTTCCCACCGCGTCCAGCGAAAATTCTCGGACCAGCTCCTCTATCGTAAATATCTCCTGATCGCCGTGCGACCAGCCCAGCCGGACGAGATAATTCACCAGCGCCTCCGGGAGAAAACCCATCTCCTTGTAGGCCATAACCGACGTCGCCCCATGCCGCTTGCTCAGGCGCGCCTTGTCGGCGCCGAGAATCATCGGAACATGGCCGAACAGCGGGACATCGTATCCCAGGGCCTCATAGAGCAGTATCTGTTTGGGTGTATTATTGACATGGTCATCCCCCCGGATGACATGGGTGATTGCCATCTGCGCGTCATCGACGACGACCGCAAAATTGTAGGTCGGATACCCATCCGATCTTTCGATTATCAGGTCGTCAAGTTCATCATTATTGAACGATATAGGGCCTTTGATGAGATCACGGACAACCGTGACCCCGCCCTCCGGACAGCGGAACCGCACCACCGTGTTGGCCGATTTTTTCAACCCTCTGTCCCGGCACGCGCCATCGTATTTGGGTTTTCTCCCTTCGGCAAGCGCCTTTTTCCTTTTTGCGTCGAGCTCTTCCGGGGTGCAGTCGCAGTAATAGGCCTTCCCCTCGTCGATCAGCGTTTCCACCATCTGCCGGTGGATAGACACCCTTTCCGCCTGGAAGTAGGGCCCCTCGTCCCAGTTGAGCCCCAGCCAATTCATTGCATCGAGAATTGCCCGTGTCGATTCATCAGTCGAACGCGCCTGATCGGTGTCCTCTATTCTCAAAACAAAAGTGCCGTTGTACCGCTTTGTAAAAAGCCAGTTAAAAAGGGCCGTCCGGGCGCCGCCGATATGGAGATAACCCGTCGGAGACGGGGCAAAACGCGTTCTTATCTTGTCTTCGCTCATAATTTTAACCTTCCGGAAATTGCTCTTCTGCTTTCATCATCTTTCAGCCAGACAATTTCACTGTTCTTTTAACGATTTGTCCCCGCAATCTTCCATGGTTAATGTAAATAACGCCAAACAGGGGCGATGTCTATAGGACTGGACAGGATTTTTGTCAAGCCGCATTTGGCAATCGGCCAGGTCAGTGACGCAATTTCTGCGGGAAAAGGGCCACTGTGAATTTGTTTTCTGCGCAAATCGCTGATTTTCCATTAACGGCGAAAATTGGCAGGAAGCCATTTCCCGCCTCTTTCAGCGAGAACAAAATGACCCTGGAAAAAGGACAATTGCGGTTTCCTATTGGTTATGTTAGGAGGGCAGGGCGGAAGGTCCTTCCTTCCCGATAGTAACATCCTAAAATGAAACAGCGAGGCTGATATGAAGGTAAAAATGATGGGCGCGGCAAGGACGGTTACCGGTTCCTGTTATATTGTCGAAGCGGCGGGACGGAGATTTGCAATCGACTGCGGCATGCATCAGGGCAACGAGGAGATTGAAAAGCGTAACTGGGATGTTGATATTTATAACCCCCATGAAATCGAATTCATCCTGCTGACACACGCCCACATGGACCATTCCGGATTGATTCCCCGCCTCGTGCAGAAGGGGTTTAAAGGAAAAATCTACATGACGCCCCCAACCCAGGAGCTGCTTCATATCATGCTGCTGGACAGCGCCCACATCCAGGAAATGGAGGCGAAATGGAAAACAAAGAAGCAACTTCGCCACGGAGAGTCGGACATATCACCTCTCTACGGACAGAAAGACGCCCTTGATTCCTTTCCCCTTTTTTCCGCGTTCACCTACGATGAACCCTTCTCTCCGTTTCCCGGCCTGACGATTATTTTTCGGGATGCAGGCCACATCCTCGGCGCAACAATGATAGAAATGTCCCTGACGGAAGACGGGAAACAGAGTAAGATCGTATTTTCGGGAGATATCGGCAGACCGTCGCAGCTTATAGTCCGCGATCCGTCTATTATCGCGGAGGCGGATTTCCTTTTCATGGAATCGACCTACGGAAACCGCAACCACAGGGATGAAGCTGACAGCCTCAATGAACTGGCCGAAGCGATTGCGTACAGTTACAAGCGGGGAGAAAAGGTGATCATTCCAGCCTTTGCCGTTGAACGCACCCAGGAGATGATCTACTCTCTGCATCTGCTTGCAAAGGATGGGCGCCTCCCCGACATCCCCGTATATGTCGACAGCCCCCTGGCCATCCAGGCAACGGAGATATTCAGGAAGTGTAAAAAATACATGGATGAGGAGACAAAGCTGATCATGGAGAACGGCGATGACCCGCTGCAGCTTCCCCATCTCAAATACACCCAGTCCACGGCAGAATCGATGGAAATAAACAACAAGAAGGGACCGGCAATCGTCATCTCCGCAAGCGGCATGGCCAATGCGGGCCGCATCAAACACCATCTGCGCCACAACCTCTGGCGAGAGGGGGCAAGCATTGTCTTCGTGGGTTTCCAGGCGCAGGGAACGCCGGGCAGAAAAATCATCGACGGCGCCGAAAAGATCCGCATCATGAACGATGAAATTGCCGTTCGTGCAAAGATATTCACGATCAACGGTTTTTCAGCCCATGCCGGACAGAGCCAGCTTCTGGAGTGGTTCGGTCATTTCCACAACAAGAATATCAAACTCTTCCTGACGCATGGAGAGTATGCCGGACAGCAGGAACTGGCAAGGCTGATCAAGGAACGCTTCGGTATCGAAGCAGCCATCCCTGACTATCTTGAAGATATAACGCTGACGCCGGGAATGCCTCCCCAGGTGATTGCCTACCCGGAAAAGGCCGAGCCCAGGATAGATTGGGGGTACCTGATATCCGACCTCGAAGGAAGACTTGCCCAGATTCAGAGCCGCCGGACAGCGATGGAGAAAAAGAGCTGGGTGGAACAGGCCGATCTGCGTGACCGACTTCTCGAAACAAGCCGGGATCTGGCAGGAATAATTGCCGAAATCTGATACATTCAAAGGTTTATCCGATAGCTGAAGGTGGCGGTTATATTGAGAAGAGAAAGATTGAAGGAGGGGGGGAGCGGCTCAAAGGGCGAAGCGGCCCTGATGCAGGCAAGAGCCCCTTCATCGAGGAGGGCGCTTCCGGAGCTGGAAAGTACGGAAGAACCCTTCAAGGAACCGCTTGCTTCAATGGTAAAGCGGATCACGGTGTTTCCCTCCCGTTTTTCGGCAAGAGCCTGAGGCGGGTATGACCAGCGGCGCTCGATCCTGCTGCGGATTTTCAGCAGGTACGCTTCATAAACCCCGCCGGGATTTTCGAGCCCCACCGAGGCTTCGCGTGCCAACTCTGCTTCCGTGCCGTCGCCGGAAAAAGTCGGCGCCGGATATTTCTTCCGGATGCTGAAACCGGCTTTTGCAGGTTCCTGTTTCGGTTGCGGCGGTTGCAGATCAATCTTCATCACCGGATCGTCATGCACAACTGCCGGTGTGTCGATACGGAGCGAAAGCCCAATCACCAGCGTATGAATTGCCAGTGAAAACAGGATAAAAAGAAACAGGAATTTCTTCTTCATCGTTTACTACCCTGGAATCGTTTGCATTCTGCCAATAACGCGGCTGATCGCCGCTCGTAAATCGTCGTTTACCGCTGCAGTATGGTTAAATTATGTGAAAAAGTCAAAGATGTAAAAATCAACATAGAAAAGAATTGCCACAGGAAGGCTGCGCTCTGACATAAATGCTAAATAAATTAGATGTTTGTCAACAAAGTACGGAAAAAGACGAAGAATGGATGCGGGCAGCTTTTGCCCAGGCTGAACTGGCCCGGGACGTTGGAGAGGTGCCTGTCGGCGCGGTTATTGTAATGAACAATGAATTGCTGTCCAGTGCCTGCAACCGCCCTCTCTCCCTTTGCGACCCCTCGGCCCACGCCGAGATTCTCGCGATCCGCGCGGCCGCCTCGATAATCGGCAATTACCGCCTTGTCGGCGCCACGCTTTACGTTACGCTGGAGCCCTGCCTGATGTGCGCCGGGGCGATCATTCAGGCGCGGATAGCGCGCCTTGTGTTCGGGGCGCCCGATCCCAAAAACGGCGCAGCGGAAAGTCTTTATCATCTTTTCGACGACCGGCGCCTCAATCATGCAGTCGTTGTTGAGGGCGGTGTTTTGCGTGAGGCGTGCGGAGAAATTTTAAGTGGATTTTTTCGCCGGAAAAGGTTATCCTCCTGAGGTCGATTATTACAGAAGCATCTTCCCCCGTTGGCTGGGGGAAGGACTTTGCAGCCCGGAGAGGTACCGAAGTGGTCGTAACGGGATCGACTCGAAATCGATTTGGGGGCCAAAAGCTCTCACGGGGGTTCGAATCCCCCTCTCTCCGCCAATAGTATGTTTGAACAAGTTTATTACAGTTCAGAAAAAAAGAAAAACCCGTTAGAAATAACGGGTTTTTTCTGTCATTAGTCCAAAACGTTGTTACGCAGCTCTCTGGCATCCAAGATTTGTTGGGGCCTTTTAGAAGCGAAAAGCCCCCAACAAAAACTGAAAGCCCCCCAAAGGAGAAAAACCAATGTCGAGGCGGAAACCCTCAGGCCTTGCATCTCCAGAGTTTTGAGGGGTATTCAATGTAAACACCAGTAATAATTAGATTGCTCTTTTAAAAATCTAAATTTTGTAAAAAATTTGCTGCCCCAGAATGTTATGATGTTTATTGACATCAGAGGATATTATTTCAATCATGGGGTGACTAATGCAGGAGGTTTACCATGTTGGCGAGAGTTAAAAAATCTGGCCAGTAGCATTAACTCCAAATTGTCAAGAACCTCAGTGAAGGCACCAAGACGATCCAGAGAGTTATGGCCACCCTCGGGCGGATGGAGCAGATTCAGAAGAAGGGTGAGATCGAAAGCCTGGTTCGCTCCCGATCACGGTTTCCCGAGAAGGCTGTTCTGATTCTCTCAGGGAAGAGCGAGCTCCATGCCCAGGCTAAGAAGATCGGCGCGGTCCTGATCTGTGAGCGACTTGGGCAAGATCATCCGCTGCCTTCTGGCGGGCCGAAAGTTCGAATTTGCCGTGGAGCGGGCGATCTTTATTACGGTTCTGCATCGGCTCTTTGTCTCCGGTTCGGACCGCTCCTGCGACCGCTGGCATCGGGATTATGTGATAGACGGCGTCGACGCCCTGTCGCTGCATAACCTCTACCGGGCAATGGCCTTTCTGGGAGAAGAGACCATAAGACCGTAATCTGATCTCCAAAATCTTTTCTTTGTCCAACAGGGCGAATGTCCGCAATAACAGCAACTGTCATAAAACATCCGGAGGAAAAACGATGAAGTCCCCAGATTTCAGCCACAAGGTCAAACAGAGCGTCGCTGCCAATTTCGATCAGAGTTTTGCGATTTACCAGGATTTTGAAGACAAACATCACTTATTCGCGGAACTTGCGGCAAAGTTGGCCGACTGGGCCGGCGTAAGCCCCGGCTCAGCGGTTCTGGACTTGGGTTGCGGCAACGGGATTTCTTCACGCGTCCTTTGTGAACGCTATGGCTGCAGGGTTTTGGGGATTGACCTTTCGCCGAAAATGGTCGAGGCAGGTCGGCAGAGGCTGGCCGATCTCAGAGATGTCCGTCTTGTCGTGGGCGACGGTGAGCTGCCCGGCGCAACGGTTGGGGATGAGCGCTTTGACTGCATACTCTACAATGCCGCCATTTTCGTTTTTCCCGATGTCGATCTGGCCTTCCGTGAAGCGGCCAAGTATCTCCAAACAGCAGGAAAGATCGCGTTTTCCTTTTATCCATCCGTCCTTGGCCTGGATGACGAGGATTTGCTGGAAGAGGCGTTTCGGCGAACCGGTTACCCGCCTCCCAAATTTCGGGTGATCACCAGTTACGAAGCGGCGTGCCGGGCGCTGGAAGCCCACAAGGGGCCGGTTAGCCACTACCGCTGGTTCCGGCCGCTGGACATGGAGTTTCTGAAAGATTTTTTTTCCATCCCGGCCCAATCCTCGTCGCTTTTCCCAGGGTTGGCCTATGAAGAGCGCCAAAGCAGGGTGTATAGGTTGTTTGACTCCATTGCTGACTGTCGCGAAGGTGGTTCGGTTGTTTGGCGGATGGCAAAGGCGTGATCCCGGCGGGGATAGGCTAACCATGTTCAAATGCTGGTAAATATTCATGCAAATTTCTCGGCTGCCGCGCAGCACGAAAAAGGGAAACGAGTACTCACATTATTGGCATTTGTGCAGAGTTCTATCAGAGAACCTGGCTGATATGGACAGCTTTGAACCTCCCGCCGGAGGCTTCCGCCGCCTTCGCAAGCTGAATCAGGCAGCCGGGGCAAGCCGTTACTACCAGGGAAGCGCCGGTTTCTTCGATGTTCTTTTGCTTGTTCAACAGAATCTTCGCCGCTGTTTCCGGGTAATCGATATGAAACGAGCCGGCGCCGCCGCAGCAAATACTGGCCCCGTTCATCTCTATGAAATTCCCCGCTTTCCGGAGAAGCTCACGGGGCTGGTCGGCAATTCCCTGGCCGCGCGCCAGGTGGCAGGGATCGTGATAGGTCAAGACAGCGTTTGTTTTCTGCCGAGGCTGGTAGGCGGTCTGCGCGAGGTATTCAGTTAAATCCATAACCTTTTTGCTGAATTCCTCGGCCTTTTTCTTGAGCGCGGGAGTGTCCGAGAAAAAAGAGCCGTAATTTTTGAGGGTGGCGCCACAGCTTGCGCAGTCCGTTATGACAATCTCGTCATCAGCAAAAATTTCCATGTTTTTACGGGCGAGCAAGAGAAAATCCTGCCGTTTCCCGTGGGCGAGATGGGGAAGGCCGCAGCAGACGTTTTTTCTTTCGCTCAGGGGGGCGGTGGTGCTGATGATTTCCCGGCTTTGGGCGGCGGCTTCCGGGAACATCATCTCCATGCCGCAACCGTGGAAATAGGAGACGGGACTGTTTTTTGCCGGAGTTTTGCCGGAGGAGGGGACCTTCCCGCCGAGAGCGGCAGGCCCCGCGAACGAACTGAGAAAACGGCTGCGGGTGAACTCCTCCGGTGCCATGCCGTGCGGGGCGAGGCGACCGAGGCCGGTGCGGCGCAGAAGTGACAGGGCTTTTGCCGCGGCAGAGACAAGGCCCGGTCTCTTCAGGATACCGCCGACTATTCGATACTCCAGCTTTGGTCCGCCCAACAGATCGTTCAGATGCTGGCGGACATCAATCATTGTCTCGTCGGTTGGGACATTCGCCGGACAGATCTCCACGCAGGCACGGCATAACAGACAAAAATCTACCGCCTTCAGCGCGGCCCGGGTTGGTTGGACGCCCCCCTCGGCGAGGGCTCGGACGATCGAGTTTTTGCCCCGCGCTCCGGTTACTTCAACTTCCGCTACTCCGAAGAGTGGGCAGACCGTAAGGCAGGAACCGCAGCGGTCACAACTATGTACCATGCTTGCCGCCCTCCGAAACAGGGCGCCGTCGGCTTCTTTTCCTGTCATCTCCGCTGGTGCGAGCTTCATATCCATATTTTCCCCGGATTGAGCAGACCCTGGGGGTCGAGGGCCGTCTTGACGGCCTTCATTGTTCGGATTGCGGTTTCACTGACGGCATTGGCAAAGTACGGCTGCTTTGTGAGCCCGATGCCGTGCTCCCCGGAAAGGGTGCCGCCGACGCTGAGTGAGGCGGCGAAGATGTCTTCAATCGCCTGATGTACCTTTTCTTTTTCCCCCGGCAGGGAAGTGTTGCAGAGGATCGACGGATGGAGGTTGCCGTCGCCGGCGTGGCCGTAAACCGCGATGAGCAGTCCGTATTTTTCTGCGATTTTTCTGATCAGCCGGACTACCTCGGGAAATGCGTCGCGGGGGACGGAGATGTCTTCACTGAAATGGTCCGGGGCAAGGGTAGAGATAGCCGAGCTGATTCCCCTGCGGATGGCCCACAACTCGTCGGCCTCCTGCTGTGAGGCGGCGGCCCGAAAAAGGAGTGATCCGCAGGATTGGGCGACGGTCCTTATTTGGTTTGTCTGGGAATCCAGCGCGGCGTCATCGTTGCCATCGATCTCGATGATCACCGCAGCAGCGGCGCCGCCGGGAATTTTCATGTTCCGTCGTTCCGCCGCAATTGTCAGGCAGGTTTTGTCCAGTATTTCAGAGGCGGCCGGGACAATGCCCGCCTGCAGCATGTCGTGGATCATGCGGCAGCCGTCGTCAAGCGAGGCGAACATTACCTGCAGCGTCCCCCGCTTTTTCGGCATAGCAATCAAGCGCAGCAGAACCTTTGTGATTACTCCCAGTGTCCCCTCAGAGCCGACGAAAATGCTCGTCAGATCATAACCGGTGACATTTTTGATCATTTTGCCGCCGGTTTGCAAAATCGAGCCGTCGGCCAGCACCACTTCGAGTCCCATCACGTAGTTTTTCGTCACGCCGTATTTGACTGCCCTCATTCCGCCGGAGTTTTCCGCCACATTGCCGCCGATTGTCGAAAATTTCCAACTGGCCGGATCGGGTGGATAGAAGAGCCCCTTTGCCGCGCAATGTTCGTACAGATCAACTGTGCGAATGCCGGCCTCAGCGGTTACCATCATGTTGCGTTCGTCAAGTTCGACGATTTGCTTCATCCGGTCCAGCGAAAGGGAGATTCCTCCCTTGAGGGGAATACTGCCCCCGGTGCGGCCGCTGGCCGCGCCCCGCGGCGTTACGGGAATCCGCTTTTCCGAGGCGATCGCCATGATTCCCGACACCTCTTCCGTCGAAAGCGGGCGGACGACCAGCTCCGGTTTGTTGACCGGGACAAGCGGGACGAACGACGAGTCGTAGGAGTAACCGAAGAGGTCAAGATCGGTATCAAGGACGTTGGAGGCACCGACAACATCCCTGATTTTCTGTACTATATCGTTGGACAGCATATGGGGCGTTCTCCTTTCAGGGCGGAAGCTTTAGCATAATCGAGCAGGCGTTACAACCGGAGAAAAAGGGGTGTAATGCAGACATTTTCTGGCTATTTCAGTAAAGGGGATATTCGAGGAGACGGCATTCTATTGCTCCGTTGTAAAAGGGAATGCGCCGTTTTGTTCTTAAGCCGATGCTCTTTGCGAGGGGAAGGTTGCCGGTGAAGATGAAGCCGTTGCAGCCCTTGCCGCGCTGTTTGAAGAAATCGCCGATCCCCTTGTACAGCCCTCCCAGGGTGGCGATATCCCCGGTCCGTTCGCCGTAGGGCGGATTGACTATGATCACGCCGCCGCCGGGAACGGGCGTTTCGGCGAGCGGGCAGACGGTGAATTCGATGGCCTGCTCGACGCCGGCTGTTTTGGCGTTTTGTTTCGCCGCGGCGATTGCCTCCGGATCAATGTCCGTGGCAACTATCCGGGCGCTGCTTTCATGTTTGGCGGCCCGCGCCTGCAGGCGGAGCTTTTTCCATTCGACGGCTTCAAACCCTCGCAGATGTTGAAATCCGTAGTTATTTCTGAGCAATCCCGGGGCCATTCCCTCGGCATACAGAGCCGCCTCGATCGCAAGGGTACCGCTGCCGCACATCGGATTTATGAAAAATCCCTTTCTATCCCAGGCTGTTGCGGCGATAACCGCGGCAGCGAGGGTTTCGCGCATTGGCGCCGCGAGGGGGATCTTGCGGTAGCCCCGCCGGGAAAGCGGCTCGCCGGAGGTGTCGAGATAGACCTCGACGTCGTTTTCTTTCCAGAATACATGCACGACTGCCTTGTCCCGCGTTGGCCCGGAATCGGGCCTTCTTCCCCTTCGCTCCAGCATTCGGTCAACGATTGCATCTTTTGTCTTCTGATTGGCGAAGCGGGTGTCGGTAATGGAGGGAGTGTCCACCGTTGAAGTAACGCACAGATAGGCGTGTTCCCCTCGATCCCACAGTATATCCTCCCAGGCGATTCCCCGTACGCCACGGTAGAGGTCAAAGGGATTGTTCGCGTGGAAGGTTTTGAGTCTGTACAAAACCCGATGTCCGGTTCGCAGGTGCAGATTAAGGCGCATTGTGTCCCAGAGAGTCCCTTGCGTCTCGACGGATGCCTCTTTCTCCTTCAGGTTGACAAAACCGAGGGCGCGGACTTCTCCGGCAAGCCAAGGGGTGATTCCCTTCGGGCAGGTGATCAGAATTTTTTCTTTGCAATCGTTCAATGGCATCGGTTGGTCTCCTCAAAAATCGTTTGCTATCTTCGCCGGAAGCAGGTAGAAAATCAAGCTGTTTTAGCGGGGCGGGAGATTACAGGAAAGACCGGCCGCTCTTCCAGAGATTACAGCTGCAAAGCCCTTTTGCCGCAGGAGGAAAAAGCATGGAAACGGAAGACAATAAAAATATCCCTTTTTTTATTCTGTTGGGTCTTGTCACGATTCTCTTTTTCTGGCTGCTGAAACCATTTTTCTTTCCGATCTTCTGGGCCGCTGTCATCGCCGGCATTACCCGCCCTTTATACTTCC
>Ga0172371_10012998_pt1 | contig 10889 bp, 7 predicted proteins | sample Lak12m_FD_114543 | JGI IMG/M metagenome (GOLD analysis project Ga0172371, IMG submission 114543) | Freshwater microbial communities from Kabuno Bay, South-Kivu, Congo - kab_022012_12m | ecosystem: Environmental > Aquatic > Freshwater > Lake | place: Democratic Republic of the Congo: South-Kivu... | reverse complement strand
CGTCACGCCGCCGCCGGGGACGCAGCCGCTGATCTGGGTCACGCCCGTCGCGACCGTCGAGGAGCCGCTGCTGGCCAAGGGGATCATTCTCGACGACGGCCGTATCCGCTGCGTCCTCTGCGCGGTGGATTGGTGCGGACTGTGCAATTCGTCGCACCTGCTCTTTCGCAGGAAGCTGGCCGAGGCGGTGGGCACGGACGTGGCCCGGGTCGCGGTCGACTGCGTGCACCAGCACACGGCGCCCTATGTCGACGGGGACGCCCAGAGGCTGTTGGATCGCACTCCGTCGCCGCCGCGTTACGTCGATACGGCGTTTCTCGACGCAGTCACCGATCGCCTCGCCGTTGCGGCCAAGGGGGCCTTGGGCAGGTTCCAGGCGGTCGATAGCGTGGGCACAAGCGAAGCCACGGTGGACCGGGTGGCGTCGAGCCGGCGGATCATCACCCCGGACGGCAAGCTCCACGGGCGAATGAGTTCGGCCAAGGACCCTGCGCTAAGGGCCCTGCCCGAGGGGTTCATCGACCCGCTGCTCCGCACGATCACGCTGGCGCACGGTGGGAAGGCCATCGTGCGCCTGCACTATTACGCCACGCATCCGCAGAGCTTCTACGGCGATCCCCGGGCCTCGTCCGACATGCCCGGGTTCGCCCGCGAGAATCTCCAGAAAAAGGAAGGCGTTTTCCAAGTCTACTTCACGGGCTGCGCCGGCGACGTGGCCATGGGCAAGTACAACGACAGCACGCGCAAGGCGCGAAGCGAACTGACGGCCCGGCTGCTGGCTGCCATGGAGGCTTCCGCCGCGGCCACGCGCCTGGCGCCAGCGGGTGAACTCCATTGGCGAACGCTCCCCGTGGTGCTGCCGCTGGCCGCCAACACCGAGGCGCTCCTCGATAAGAGCCGAAAGCTCCTGGCCGATCCGAAGGTCGCTGCGATTCCGCGGATTCGGGCGGCTACAGAAGTGGCTTTTGCCGAGCGGGTCCGCGAGCCGCTCGAACTCAGCGTGCTCCAAATCGGCCGGGTGCAGGTCCTCCACTTGCCGGGCGAGTGCATGGTGGAGTTCCAGCGATTTGCCCAGGAAGTGAAACCGAAGGGGAGCTTCCTCGCCGTGGCGGCCTACGGCGACCTCGGCACCGGCTACCTCTGCACGGCGAAGGCCTTCGCCGAAGGGGGCTACGAGCCGAGCGCGTCGCACGTGGGCCCGCCGGGGGAGGCAGTCCTCAAGGGCGCGATCCGTACCATCCTTGCCGCGCCGTGATGCCCCGCCACGCAGCCCGTGCGAGCCGAACGGTGTGCTCCTGCCCAAAGTGCCGGCTACTTGGCCGCACGATCGGCAAGGCATGGCGGCGTCGTGCAGCCGATCATGTCCTCCCTCGGCCTTTCCCGGAGCAGCTTTCGGATAGGGTCGAACGCGGCGAGGATTCTTCGATAATCGGGATCGTCACGCGATAAGAAGACCGCCCGGCCGCAGCCTCCCGTTCCACCGGCCGACTTGGCCAGCGGGGCGAGCAGGAAGTTGTTCTTCTCCGGCTCGAGGATCCGCGTGTAGAAGGTCCGCGGGACGCCCCCGGGATGGCAGCTCACGCAGCGCCGGGCGGCCACTTCGTCCAAGGCGGGTTTCAATTCCGGCGGCAACATGTTGCGGCAGCCCACGCGGTCCCAGTGGCTTGATGCCGAGGTGCCGTAGTAAGGCACGTTGAGATCGATCCACAGGAAGATCCGCCGCCGCTCGGCCGGCGTCAAGGCCACCTGGGGCTTGCCCTTGGCGTCGGGGTGACCGGCCAGGACGAGGTCGGCGAGCTTGCTGGCAGGCGAGCCCCAGTGCTTGGGAGTGATCTGGAGGATGTTTCGCTCCGTGCCGTTGATGGTCCAAATCCAACTGGTGTACGGGTTGCGGCCTTCCTCCCCGCTGTCCAGGCGGACGCCGTGGAGGTGCTGCGACCGCTCTCCAAAGGTCCCTTTGCGCGCCAGGATCTCGTAGGAGACGTTGAAGAAGTCGGTCCGATCGCCGGAGAGGTCCACTCCGCCCGGCCGCTCGTAGGCGTTGTGGCAACTCGTGCAGTGCTCGTCCAACACCGGCTGGACGACTTCCGCGTAGTTGAACCCCTTCACGCCCCACGCGGGCGCGGCGAGCTCTTGGACACGTATTGGACGGGGGGGACTGAACTTCGGATGCGGCGACAGCTCGTTGCGGTCGGCGTGGCAGCCGACGCATCCTTGCACCTCGCCCGGCATCAGGTGGGTGAAGGTCCGCATCCGCTGCACGGCCCGGCCTTCGGCGTCCAAGGCCATGAAGTAGATCGGGACCTCCGAGGGCACCTTGAAGCAGGCCGAGCCGTCGTCGGCCACGTCGGCGAATCCCCAGACCTTCTTCGGCGAGTACGTGGCCCCGCAGGAGACCAGCGGGAACTGCCAGCCGAACGCGGCGTTGTCGGCGAACGGGCGGACGTTGGGCACACCTTGCACGAACGGCGTGTACACCCCTTTCTCGATCTCCTGGACCACGCAAATTTGCTTGACCTCCCCGCGTCTCACGTGCGGCTGGAGCCCTTGATAGACGTCGTGCAGCACGACCGTGGCCCAGGAGCCCGACACGCTGCCGTCTTCGGCCAGCTTGACCGACGCGTCGACAGGGGCGCCGGCCACCACGGGCGGCGTCTTGACCGCCCGGACCGGCTGGGGGCTGTAAAACCCCAGGCCATTTTTCGGTTCCAGGAGCGACACCCGGGCGCCGTCGAACGTGCGGAGTTGCAGCACGCCGCGCCGGGAGACGAGGTACCCGCCGTTGTCTACCGGGAACGGCGTCTCATAGGGCCCGTCGAGGCCATTGCCGTAGACGCCCGAGACCCGGTACATGTCGACCTCCGGCGTGACGTTGCGCACGGCCTCCCGGGCGTTGGCCCCTTGGCTGCGGTCGATCACGCAGATCGCCCCCCGGCAATCGCCGTTGTGATTGGTGGCCAGGGCGAGCACCTGCGCCGTGCCGGGGATCGGCTGCGCGTGCATGAACGTCCCCGGGGCGAGCACGCGGTTGCCGTAGAACCCGGAAAGCCCCGTGCCGTCGGGGTTGATGGTCCACAGGCTTTGGATCGGGGCCGCCGGCCGATCGACGTACTCCCATCGCGTGTAGATGATCCGCCCGTCGTCAAGCACCGACGGGGTGAAATCCATCAGGTAATTGGCCGAGAGCCGCTTCTGATTGCGGCCGTCCCGGTCCATGCGGTAGAGCACGGGCGAGGTCGTGACCCAGCAGTAGGCGTAGGCCGGCTTCCGGTCGGAGATGAAGGCGATGCCGCCGTCGGGCAGCCAGCAGGCGTTGAGGTTGTTGTGCGTCCCGCGCGTCAATTGCGTCAGCCCGGTCCCGTCGAGGTTGATCCGATAGATCTGGCAGTTGTCGTCGGGCCGGCTGCGGTCGACTTCCTTGGTCCTGGCGTGCGGATGGTCCATTTCCACCCCGCCCCGCTTCCACGAGAAGATCGCCTCGCGGCCGTCGTAGGACAGGTCGCAGTCAAGGATCTCGCCTTGCGAGGAATCGACCAATCGCCGGGACTTTCCGCCGTCGGGCCCAGGAGTGGCCACATAGAGCCCGCCGCCGCGCCGAAAACCCTCGACGTGGTACGTATAGACGTGCGTGAGCGGCATGTGGTGCCGCTGGATGACGAGGATGTCACGAAAACCGAGCTTCCCTGCGAACAAGTCCTCGGCCAAACGATCCTCCTCGGGCGTCCGCTTTTCGCACTTGAAGGCTTGAAGGGCTTCGTCCGACGGGGGCGAAGAGTAGACGGCGATTTCCGCCGCGCCCGGGTTGTTCTGCGATGTGTAGGCGCTGAGAAACTTCAGCGTGATCTTCCGCACGGCCGTGCGGGGAATCGAGATCCGCTGCGGATCGCCGGTGATGCGGAACGTGCCCCGCGCGACCGGCGTGACAGCCCGATCGAGATACACCTCGTAGTCCTTGAAGCACTCCTCCAGCAGCATCGCCGTGCGGCCGTAGTAGACGATCTCGGCCACGTCCACGGGCTTGTCCCACTCGAGGGCAAACCATCCCTGGAACTTGGATTTGACGCCGGGAATCACCCAGGACGTCTCGTAATCCTCGCCGCTGAGCGGCCGCGGGATCTTTCCATCGACCGCGAACCGGGCGGCGAAGCGATGATCGTACTGATCGCTGGCCGACACCTTGGCCTTGAGTGCAAGGTTCTCAGGCCCCCGTTCGGCCGCCAACGTCCACGAGGCCCTGCCACCGGCAACCGACAAAGCCGCCAAGACTAAAACGCCCCCAACGGCTCGCGCGTTCATGGATTCATCCTCCCCTCATCGACCCAGGGCTCGTCGTACCCGATGTGTTCCCCTTTGTCAAGCGAAAGCGAGTATCCGAGCATCCTGGAGGCGAAACGCAGCCTACAGCTCGTGGCGACGCCGGAGATCGCCGAGAGACCCCCGGGGCGGAAGGTCCGCCGGTGCGTGGTTTGGCCGCACAGGTGGTGGACATTGGCCCCCCGCGGCGGTATAGTTGAGATATTGAGTTCTCGGAATCGTTGTCTCCAGCGGCGGGGGGAAGCCATGTTGCGGCAACATCAGGGAGCTTTGAAGGGGGTTGCGCTGGCCGGCGTTTTGTCGTGGGCGATGCTGCTGTGCGGTTGTCGCCAGGCCGTGCGGGAGCCCGTCGAGGACCCGATTGCCACGGCGTTCTCCGAAGGCTACCGCCTCCACGCCGAACATCGCTGGGACGAGGCGATTGAACGGCTCGATGAAGCGATCCGCCTGGAGCCGAACTACACGGCGGCGTATTTCCTTCGCGGGGAGGCCCGCGAGAACAAAGGTCAGGCGTACCGGGCGATCGCCGATTTTTCGCGGGTCATTCAACTCGATCCGAACGATGCGACGGCCTATCTCCGTCGCGGCGTTCTCTACCGCTCGAAGGGCTTTGCCGACAAGGCCCGGACCGACTTCACCGAGGCCATCCGCCTGAAGCCGAGCGATCACGACGTCTATCGCGAGCGGGGGCTCGCGTACCAGCTCAAGAACGAGCTGCGGATCGCCACGGTGGATCTCACCGAGGCGATTCGGCTCGACCCGAACGACGCGAAGATCTACAAGGACCGCGGCCGCGTGTTTGAGAAACGGGCCGACCTGGAGTCGGCGCTGGCCGATTTCACGCGGGCCATCCAGTTGGACCCGCTCGATGCCGACGCCCACTATCTCCGTGGCATTCTTGACGAGAAATCGGGCAACCCCGGCCAGGCGATTACCGACTTCTCCGAGGCCATCCGGTTGAAGCCGGGGTTTGCCGAAGCGTACAAGCGCCGGGCCGAGGCGTATGGGAAGGTGGATTGGGACAAGGCCGTGACCGACGCCGGCGAGGCGATGCGCCTGGCCCCCGACATGGCCGACGCCCCGCACTTGCGCGGCCTGGCGTACCTGGCCAAGGGAGACGTCGACAAGGCGATTGCCGATTTCTCGGCCGCGATCAAGCTCGACCCCCATTACGCCGCGGCCTACGACCACCGCGGGGCGGCCTACCTGCGCCAAGGCAAGCCCGACCCGGCAATTGCCGACTTCACCGCGGCGATTCGGCTGAAGCCGAAGAATGTCGAGGCGTACAACAATCGCGGCGCGGCCTTCGATCAGAAGGGCGACTGCCAGAAGGCGATCGACGATTACTCGGAAGCCCTGCGCATCGATCCCGACTGCGCCGCCGCGTTCTGCAACCGCGGGCTGGCTTGCCTGCGCTGCGGGAAGTTCTACGCCGCGGTGGGCGATTTCTGCGACTTGGCGCGGCTGCACGGCAAGGACGCCAGCGCGATGCGCCTTCGCGGGCTGGCGTACCTGCGACTGGGCGACACCGACCGCGCCCTTGCCGACTTCACCCGGGCGATCCGGCTGGATCCGAAATACGCGGTTGCCTTCGAGGACCGCGGGTCCGCGTTCGAGAAGAAGGGCGATCTGGAGGCCGCGCTGGCCGATTACAGTGACGCCGTTGGGCTGCGGCCCGACGACCCCTCGCTCTACGCCCGCCGCGCTGCGGTGGCCGTGAAAAAGGGCAATTTCGATCTGGCCCTCAGCGACGGCGCCAAGATCCTCCAGATCCGGCCCAACGACGTCAAAGCCCTTTGCGACCGCGGCCTGGCCTATGCCCTGCGCGGCGACCGCAAGCAGGCCGTGGACGACTACAATCGAGCCATCGCGATCGACCCCAAGTATGCCGAAGCCTTCTATCGCCGGGCTCGCGCGCTGCGCGACACCGACAGGAAGCGTGCCCTGGCCGATTTCGCCGAGGCGGTCCGGCTCGATCCGCAGTTCGTGGCGGCCCAGCACGAGCGGGCGGTGGCGCTCTTGGCCGGCGGGGAGGTCGCCGCGGCTGCTCAGGGCTTCACCGAAACGATCCGGCTCGACCCCAAGTTCGCCCCGGCCTATTGCGGGCGGGGCGATGCCTACCGCACGCAAGGCTCTTTGCAGCAGTCGATGGCCGATCTCGACGAGGCCGTTCGGCTGAATCCGAAGTACGCCGAGGCCTATTTGCAGCGGGGATACACGCACTTGGCTCGAAGAGACTACTATGAGGCTGCGGTCGATGCCGATCGCGCCCTGGCTTTGAGCCCGGACCGCGCCGACATCTACGCCCTTCGGGCCGCGGCCGCCGTGGGGAGCAAGGACTACGGCCGCGCGATCGCCGACTCCACGGAGGCGATCCATCGCGACCCCGAAAACGCCCGGGCCTACGCGAACCGCGGCGCAGCGTATCAGCGCCGAGGAGACCTGGCCGCCGCGATCGCCGACTACGACAAGGCGATCGGGCTCGACTACAACCTTTCCGCGGCCTGGTATAACCGCGGAGTGGCCCTGTATGAGCAGGGGCAGCAGAAGGCTTCCCGCCTGGCGGCCTCTCCCATGGGAGTGTCGGCCGCGGTGGTTGAGCCCGCGATTGCCGACCTGACCCGGGCCATCGCCCTGGACCCGAAGAATGCCGACGCGTACTTCAACCGCGGCGTCGCCCACTACGTTCGGGCCGCGATGGACGCCGCCCTGGCCGACTTCGACAAGGTCCTCCAGTTGCAGCCCGGCAACGCCGACGCCCGCCGCTACCGCGAACTCGCCCAAGAGGGCCGACGCTAGTTCGGCAGTCGCAAAAGGGGACTGGCTCCGTCGCCCCCATCGCGGTGTCCCTTCCACTTCGCTCTCCGGCGACGGTGCCTGTCCCCTTTTGCGACGGACGCGAGAAGCAAAAAGGGCATACGGGGGTGCCACGGGCATCCTGCCCGTGCTTGATCGGAGCCTTGGCGACACGCCGGTGCCGCCAAAGCGCGGAGTTCTCCTTCGGCGCACGAGCGTCTAGGTTGAGGCGCAACAGTCACCCTGCTCAAAGCAATGCGCCGTGGTCGCGCGCCCCGTGCAGAATGCGCGCCACGCGGACGCCCCCCACCGCCGGGCAATAATAGAGACACTCTAGCGTCATTATCGGGCAATCGCGAAAGCGCGAAACGGCGAAGACGCGAAATTGTGCAAGAGAACGGGGCAAGTGAGGCTGAATGAAGCCGCGAGAGCCTCACTCCTTTCGCGTTTTCGCCTTTTCGTGTTTTCGCGATCGCTTCGTCGGTCCGCGCCTAATGGAACCCGATACTGGTGCTAGAGTCTCATAATAGATGACATAATTGCCGATCGAGAAACTACGCTATTGGCCGGAGGTGGACTCCGTTCGCACTTGCCCCAGGTTAGGATTCAGCGCAAGCCGCTCACAGACGGCCATGACCTTGTGCAAGAATCGTCTGGCGGTCTCTCGGTTTCCACTGCGGCGGGCAATCCACGCGCCGATTTCGATGAGATCCTCCTTGGCCAAAGGCGACAGTTCGAGCCGCGACATTCGTCGTCTCACTGGCTTTGAACGTCGCGCCGGGCGTCGATCTCGCTCATCATTGCCTCGAAGTCCGCCGGCTCGCCGCAACCTTGCTCCAATTGGTCGATCCCGGCATTGACGTCGCGGATCAGGTCGGCACGGTGTTTCAAGAGCCCGATGGCCGTGTTGATCGCCTCGGCACGATCATGGAACATGCCAACCGCCACGGCACGTTCCAGGAAATGCTCGGTTTCCGGCGTGATATGCGCGTCCATCGGTACTCATCCCGTTTTCGGCTCGACGCGAGTCCGCACCTCGCCGTCGGACAAGGTGACGACAATGCGCCGGGCCTTACGGGCCGAATAGGCCTCGAAGGCGGCGTCTTCAAGGTACAGGGTCAGGGCGCTGCGGAGTCCGCGGGCCCCGGTCTGCTTGCGGATGGCTTCCTCGACGATCTTGTCCAGCACCGCCGTTTCCACGTCCAGCGCGATCCCGGCCGTGTCGAACTCGCGGCAATAGGTGCGGATCACGTTGCGGTCGAGGATTTCCAGGAGGGTCTCGCGCTTGAGCGGGTCGAAGGGGATGATCCGCGAGAAGCGGCCGATCAGTTCCGGCAAAAAGCCGTATTCCTGGAAGATCACCGTATCCTCCAGGTCCGCCTGGTCGTACTGCACGGCGATCTCGTCGGGGGAGAGCTGCCCTTTGGCGTGGAACCCGATGCCGCCTCCCCGCCGCTTGTGGACCAGCGGCTTGAGCCCCGAGAAGGCCCCGCAAGCCACGAACGCAATGTCGGCCGTCGACAGAAGCGGCTTCTGCTGGTACGAGTTGTGGCTGAATTGGGTCGGAACGACGATCACGGCCGACTCGAGCATTTTGAGCAGTTCCCGCTGCACGCCGAGGCCCGAGACGTCCTTGGTGGTCCCCTCGCCGGCAAATACGGCCCGGTTGTTCGAGCTGGCCAGCTTGTCGAACTCGTCGAGGCAGATCATCCCGACCTTGGCCTTCAGCGGATCTCCGTCGGCGGCATAAACGAGCCGGGTGATGACCGAGGCCACGTCTTCGCCGACGTACCCGGTTTCGGAATAGGCCGTGATGTCGATGGTGGCCGTGGGGATCTTGAAGACCTGGCGGAAGAGCAGCTCGACCAGGTAAGTCTTGCCGCAGCCGGTGGGGCCCACGAACAACAAGTTCTGCTTCGGCGGAAGGTCCGCCCTCGGGACGTTGTCGACGAAGAGGCTTTTGACCCGGCGCACATGGCGATGGGCAGCCAGGGCGACCGCGCGGGCCGCCCGCTCTTGACCCACGTAGCCCAGACCCCGCAACTCCGCCACAATCTCGGCCGGGGTGAGCGGCGGCAGCCCGGCAACCCATCGGCGGAACTCGGGCGTGGGCTGAAACGGGTCCTCATCGGCCCCAGCCCGGGCCTGGTTCAGGTCGCCCCTGGCAGCCTCATCGGCCTCGTGAAACTCAATCCGGTCGTCGTGCTCTTCCTTGTCGGTCATATCGAGTCATCGGCTGCCTCTTCACGAGGTCTTCTTGGACCAAGCAGCCCAACCCCGCATTAACGCGATCTGAGGAAAATCGGCGTGAAGGGATCGAAACAGCGGCTCATCCGCGGTGACGCCGGGCATGCGCAACTCCTGCGCGAGCGCAACAAAGAGCGCATCGTAGATGGCGCGGTGGTATTCTACCGCGATTTCGAGAGCCTGAGAAAGAAAGCGAAGAGCCGGCTCAACATGTACTGGCGCACGGATAAGAGAGTCAAGGAATTGCCGCGATTCCTCCGCGGTCGCCAACCCTTGATGGTAACGTTTCCCAATCGCGTTGGCGACTTCAACGATCGCCAAGTCCAAGACGACCAACCGCCCCTGTCGAAGTGTGATTTCTGAAACGAGCCCAAGGGCCTCCGCCGAATCGGATTCTGGGAGAATCCATTTCGCGACAACGCTGCTATCCACGACGATGTCATTCATCGCAATCGGTCCGCAGCGATGTCTAGCGAACTATCGGGAAAGAAACCTCGCTCGGCGACGATGCGACGTTGGAGCCGCTGCACTTCCTCCAACCATCCACGTGGATCCCCCCCCTCCACAGGCCGGACGCTCAGCCGGACCCGTTGGTTCTCGTGCAGACCCACCGGGCCAAGCGGCTGAAAGACTCCGTTCTGATAGATGGCCTCAATATCAGCCATGACGTGCTCCTACTCACGTGCTGAAAAGCTCGCCCACCAACCTCCCTATTCTAGCCACCGAGGGCCCCGCCGTGCAGCCCCCCGTCAAAGCAGGGGGGACGTCGCTGCCGCCCAAGTTCCGTCGTGCTCTCGTGACAGCAGATCCCTCAGCCCCTTCGGCTGTCCCGTTGGCGCGGGCGAGGGGAGAGATGCCTATGAAGCCTCGCTAGGGTTGCCCCGGGATCGATTCGTTGCGCACGAGGTCCTCGAACGTTTGGCGGCGGCGGATGAGGTGGGCCTGGCCGTCTTGGAGGAGCACTTCGGCGGCCAGCGGCTTGGAGTTGTAGTTGGAGCCCATCACGAAGCCGTAGGCGCCGGCGCACTGGATGACCAGGTAATCGCCGACCGCGGCCATGGGCAAGCGGCGGCGGGCCACCACGCCGCCTTCCTCCTGGGTGAAGATGTCGCCCGATTCGCACAAGGGGCCGCCCACGATCACGTCGATCTCGGGCTGCGCCGGGCCGCCGTCGGCCGGCACGATCGACATGGGGTGATACGCGCCGTAGAGGATCGGCCGGGCCAGGTTGTTGAAGCCCGCGTCGAGCAAATAGAACGTGTTCTGCGCCTGCTTCTTCACCGCGCGGATCTCGGCCACCAGGAAACCGCTCTCGGCCACCACGTAGCGGCCCGGCTCGATCTCCAGACGCAACGGGTGGCCAAAGCGGCTTTCGAGGCGTTTGCGGGTCGCGTCCCAGAGGCGGAAGTATTCGTCGAGGTCGATGTACGACTGATCGTCGCGGTAGGGGACGGGCAGCCCTCCGCCCGCGCTGATCGACCGCAGGTTTCGCCCTGCCTCCATCGCGGCCTTCTCCATGGCCGAGCACACTT
>Ga0172371_10012996_pt1 | contig 10891 bp, 4 predicted proteins | sample Lak12m_FD_114543 | JGI IMG/M metagenome (GOLD analysis project Ga0172371, IMG submission 114543) | Freshwater microbial communities from Kabuno Bay, South-Kivu, Congo - kab_022012_12m | ecosystem: Environmental > Aquatic > Freshwater > Lake | place: Democratic Republic of the Congo: South-Kivu... | reverse complement strand
TTTATAATCTGTTGTTTATAAATTACTTGTGAAACATGTTGAGGAGCTGCGTTGGGCTGTTGATGCGTTTTGGGCGATCGTGAAGGCCGTTGAACCGATGGGTTGGAGGCAGGATTTCTGGCCCCATTGGGCTTTGGCGAAACGCGGGTGGAGAAGCGGGCGGGGGGTAGGAATTAAAAATGCTGAGGTTTCGATTGATTTCGAGGGAAGGGCTTTGTTAAGTGATGCGCACGCATTTCAAGACACATTTAATACCTTAATACTATGGCCCAACCTTGTTTTCATCCGAGTGTTGAAGGTGCCCAGCACGGCGCCAAGAGTCTCGCGCAATTCCTGGATTACGCCAAGAAGTCCGGCGCCGCCGGGGCGCAGCCGTCCAACTTCATGCTCCAGAGCGACAAAGGGTTCAAGAGCGCCAAGGAGATCAAAGACACCTTCGCCAAGGCCAAACTCAGCCTGGACGGGGTTTCCGCCCACTGCCCATTCTGGGTGCACACGACTGCGTGGACGTCCAGCCCAACCATCCGCCCCTTCATTCCCGCTGACGTGGCGAAGAAGTCGCCGGCGGATATCGAGAAATGGGCGGAGGATTACATTCTGCGGTTGCTCGATCTGTGCGCCGAACTCGGGGTTAAGATCGTGCCCATGTTCTGGGGCGTTGCCTTCGGTTGGGAGATGGCGACCGGTTACCCGTGGGGGTTCTGGAAAGGCGGCGATTTCGACTTTCTCAAAGAGGGCAAGGAACGCTTCGTCAAGAAGACCGCCAAGATCCGCAAGCAGGCCAAGTCACTTGGCATATTCCTGGGCCACGAGATTCACCCAGGCACGGCGGCGATGTGCGCCGACGATTTCAACTTGCTGGTCGAGATCTGCGATGGCGACAAGTGCCTCGCCGTCAATGCCGACCCGTCGCATTGCTGGGAGGGCGAGAGCTGGGAAACGCGGTTCCTGAAGGTAGCCCCGCGCATCTACGCCTGCCACGTAAAGAACTTTGTCATCCGCCCGGACCAGCCATTGAGGAAGATGGAGGGCGACTGGCAGACGCGGGCGATGCAGTTCGTGGATATTCCGACGGGCGACCTCAACATGATGCGTTACGCGGAACTGATGATCCATGCTGGATATCCAAAGCGTTACTGTCAGGTGATGGGCACGAAGACCGCCCCGCTCGTGGTCGAGGCGGAGAGCGCGTATCGCGACGTGGAGGCCACCAGCGCCAACGGCATCCAATACGTGCGCGACCACCTTTGCTTCCCGCTGGCTGCCGGTTCATTCGAGGACGGGATGGGCGCCTGAGCTCGGTCTGGGATTCAAACGCGCCCCGGCTGGCAACCCAGCACGGGGCGCCGACCTTTCGGCTGGCGGAACGAGAGACTCCGCCTCAAGCATTCCTCATCTGAGGTCCCTCGCTGATTCGTCTGAGTAGGGGAACGACGGTTAGTTGGGCAGGAATGGCAGGGACGCGGGGCGGCTGAGCAAAGCATGGAACTTGAAGGGGAACGTCTTCATTGAATCGCCTCTTCCTCCTCGCTCAATGGATGACAAGCTGGGCGGCGACGATTGGCGGAGAGACTGGGATTCGAACCCAGGGTGAGGTATTAGCCCACTCACGCTCTCCAGGCGTGCGCTTTAAACCACTCAGCCATCTCTCCAACCATGGATCTCGTTAGTGTCCGCATGCGAGCCTGGCCTCGACTCGACATTGTGTTACCGGAATCAGTTCCAAATATTCCAGAAAACTGCCCGACCGTAACCTCTAGCTCCGGCAAGAAAAGCCTGAGCCGAACCCGGTTCACTGCGTGCCATCGAGCACTTAAATCGCACGAATTTGCATTGAAGGCAAGCGCATTCCGCGCTCGCTTCGGCAAGACCGCGCCGCGCTCGGTTTGCTGACTGCGCAGAGCATCACGAAGCGGATCCGTTCGGGGAAATATCCTACGTCAGGCCTGACCTGGAAAGGACTGGTGCATGAATTGGGTGATCCAATCTTGGGGGGAAGAAGGCCTCAAGCCCGGGACGCGCTTGACCTATGCCCCGGGGAACCCCTGGGCCGATTTCGAGTACTTCCCCGAATTGCCTAAAGCTAACATTCAAGAAAGACTGATCACAGGTGCAATATATGACCGGACGCGATCTTAAAGATTCATCCCGCAACCTAAGCGTGAAGCGTGCGCTCAGGGATCCCGAGTGGACGGCTGCAGATGCCGGCGTGAGCGCGCCCCGGGAGCACTGTGAACTATGAGCGGACATATGAAAACCATAAAGGTCGGTGCGATCGGATGCGGCTACTGGGGACCCAACCTGATTCGCAACTTGATACAATCCCACGGGTGCGAATTGAAGCTCCTCTGTGACATCAGCGAAGAGCGGCTCGGCCACATGCGGCGGATGTATCCCGAGGTCGCGACAACGAATCGCTTTGAGGAGGTGTTGAATGACGCGGAGATCGGTGCGGTGGTTATAGCTACCCCCGTCCGATTTCATTACGAGATGGCCAAAGCGTGTCTCACGGTTGGCAAACACGTATTCATCGAGAAGCCCATGGCACGTACCGAGACCGAAGCGGCGGAACTCGTAGCCTTGGCTGCTCGGCAGGGCTTGGTCATTATGGTGGGCCACACCTTCTTGTTCTCGCCGGCAGTGCGGCGCATGAAGGAGATCGTTGACGCGGGTGACATCGGCGAGATGCAGTACATTTCGGCACGGCGGCTCAATTTGGGGCTCTTCCAGAAAGATATCAACGTGGCTTGGGACTTGGCGCCGCATGACCTTTCAATCGTGCTCCATCTGCTGAACGAGCTTCCGGTGAGCGTTTCCTGCCAAGGGAGCAGTCACGTCACGCGCGGCATCGAGGATGTGACCATGATGTATCTTGCCTTTTCCGGCAACCGTTGCGCATTCGTGCACAACAGTTGGCTCGATCCCAAGAAAACACGTCAGATGACGGTTGTGGGCTCGAAGCGAATGATCCTTTACGACGATACCGAGCCGCTGGAGAAGTTAAAGATCTATGACGCTCGAGTGGAAGTACCGCCGCACTATGACACGTTTGCTGAATTCACCTACTCGTATCATTACGGCGATGCCTATGTGCCTCACATCAGGCAAGACGAGCCTCTCAAGTTGGAGTGCCAGCACTTCCTGGACTGCATTCGCGGGGACTGCGCTCCGATGGCCTCAGGCCAGCGCGGGCTCGAAGTGGTGAGCATATTGGAAGCAGCTTCACAGTCTCTGCTGCGGCAGGGCGCTTCGGTGGCGCTGGGGGTGACCCAGGAAACCGGCGACCGGGACAATGGCGGCCAGAAGAGCAAGGGAAATGGCAGCGGGGACCGGGGGCTACCTGCCTCAGCACAGCACATGGTCTGTGCTCCGCCACAACTCGGCCCAGCTCGGGACTTTGAGGCTACCGCGCTAGCAGCCGAGCCTCCGGGTCGCTAGCGTGTCGCAACGCGTGGCCGGCTTTGGCGCTGGTATGCTCGCCATTCCGAAGCACTACAATGCCGTTGACCAGGACATACCGGAAGCCCAGGGGATAATGGTGCGGGTCCTTGTATGTGGCTGTGTCCTGCACCTGATTCGGGTCTAAGATCACGATGTCGGCCCAGTTGTTCTCCCGCAATTCACCACGACCGTTGAGGTGAAACACTGTTGCTGGCAGACTGGTCATCTTCCTTATCGCGTCCTCCAGTCGTAACACCTTCTGATCACGGACATAACGCGCCAAGACGCGTGCGTTGTTGCCATAGCCTCGCGGGTGAGGCACCCCTTGCCCCAGTTTGCGCAGACCGCTGTCAGAAGCCACCATCGTGTTGGGGTGGCGCATAAACGTTTTCAAATCGTCCTCGTTCATCCCGTGGAAGACCCCGCTGGCGCCGCCCTGGGTTTGAATCTCGAGCACCGTCTCAATCTGATCATCCAGCGAATCGGAGCCCCGCTTGACCTTGGCTGCTTGAGCAAGGTTGAGCCCGTTGAGTGAGGGGTCGTGTTTGCAGGACGCGATGACAGCATAGGAGTAATCCTCGCGGCCCTTGGCGGTCAGACTTCGTTTCATCTCGCCGACAAGTGCGGCTTTCTGTTCCGGGTCGGCCAGGCGCTGCAAGAGCGTCTCGTTGCCGCCCACCAGCGCCCTTTCGGGAAGCAATTGACTGATTCCCGTGCTCGAGGCCGTATAGGCGTATTGATCCTGCGTAATGTCCAAGCCCTTGGCCCGCGCGCCTTCAATATATGCCAGCACCCGATCAGCTTGGCCCCAGGCGCTTGGACCGGACAACTTGATGTGGGAAACCTGGGCCCGGATCCGGGCTTCGCGCGCGACGCGGAATACCTCGTCCAGCGCCTGGTAGATCTGTTTGTCTTCGTGCCGCATGTGGCTGGTGTAGATTCCATCGTAGGTCGCCGCAACTCTGGCTAACTCGACAATCTCATCCGCTCGCGAGAACACGCCCGGCTGATAGATAAGGCCTGTCGAGAGCCCAAGCGCTCCGTCTTTCATGGCCTGGCGGACGAGCGACTTCATCGCTTCAAGTTCCTCGGGCGTTGGCGGGCGATCAAAGTTGCCGCCCATGGCCCTCCTGCGGACACTATTGTGACCCACGAGCGTTGCCACATTCACAGCCACCTTTGCCCGGTCCACTTGCCGAAAGAACGTGGCCATATCAAGCGTTGAACTGCCGCAATTGCCACCGATAACCGTGGTCACACCCATACGCACAAAATTCTCGGCCTGCGGCATCTGAGCCACTTCGTCGGCGTGGGTGTGAACGTCAATGAAACCTGGAGCAACAATCAAGCCCTTGGCATCAATCTCGGTCTTGGCCTTGCCGGCAATCCTGCCCATGCGGGCAACGCGACCGTCTTTGACGGCAACATCAGCGAAGAACGCCGGGTTGCCGGTGCCATCCACGACCCGCCCATTCCGGATCACAAGGTCGTAGGTCTCGGCAAATAGGGATGGCGCCCAGAGCGCAATCAGGATGCCGAGCACTAAATCAACGCGCTGTTTCATTGAGCCCCTACATACACGTGCCTTATCCATGAAGCCAGAGATTTGTAAACTGCCACTGGCCCTGTGGGCATGGAATTCGAATGCGGAGCCAGATCGGCAATCGCGAAGGCCCGTTTCGGCCTGGACTCAAAGCGAACGATGCTGGTGCCCGCCTTGAGGTCCTGGTGGTCCGGATTGAGAACCAGCGGGTTGCGGCCTTCGGCGCGAAGGCGATAGTAATGAAAGCAATGCCAGGAGGGTTGAAAGGAGGCAGGTTCGGCAAGTGGTTTGTCTGGTAAGACTGATTGGGTGGCTCAGGCGTTGAATTCAAACTGGTTCTGCTGCCCGCGTTCCCAGTGCACGTCTCGGGTGAGTATTTGGCCGCCGGGCAGTTCGACGGTGAGGCGGTACTGCCCGTAAAAGGCGCGGAGCTTGAACTGACCTTGGGCGTCGGTGGCTCCGGCGGTCTTTGTCCACCAGTCGCCTTTGATCAGAGCCATCAGGCGATCGTAAACTGGCTTGGGCGACATATCGCGCCGCAGCCAGCCAGCCGGCGCGCGCTGCCACGCGCCGAGATCGGAGAAATCCCACCAGGTGATGGCCTCAACCGCGGGATGCGCAAACAGCGTCGTGTAGAGCTTGACGGTCAGCTCCGACTGCCGGTCTTCACCCTCCGGGGTGGTCGTTCCCCAGTTCTCGCCAGGTCCCTTCCGGGGACCGCTGACAATGGTGGTCTCGGTAAAGTGGATTGGAAGCCCGAGTTTGCTGTAGGTGTCGCAAGTGTCCCAGACCTTGCGAAGGGGCCAGACTCGGCCATGCATGTGGCTCTGGATGCCCACGGTATCGAAGAGTGATTTGCCATTGCGGCGCAGGCTCTCCAGGATTCGGTAGTACGGCGGGTCAATGCGGTAGTCGTTCACCAGCAGCGTCGCGCGCGGGTTGGCGGCGCGGGCGGCTTCGAGATGCTCCTCGACATAGGGAACAGCCCCCAAGGCCGCGGCCCAGTCCGCCATCCTGGTCTGGTTGCGCTTGTCGGCCAAATGCGTCGCTTCGTTGACTACGTCCCAGATGTCAACGCGACCCTGGTAGCGGGAGACGATCTCACGCACGCGCGCGAGGGAGAGCCGCTCAATTTCCTTCGGATCATCCGGGAGCCAGCGGGGCGACCCGGCGGGGTGGTCCCAGACCAGCGGATGGCCTTTGCAGGTGAGGCCGTGCTCACGCGTCCAGGCGGCGACGGTGTCCGTGTATTCGTAGTTCGGTTGGCCGCGCGCGTGCTCGTAGTTCGCCCAGTAGAAGCCGAGCGTGCAGTAGTTGAGCAGGGCGGTGAACCGTTGGCGGTATTGTTCCTCCAGCTCCGGCTGGCGGCAGCGGGCGAACATGAAGAAGTTGCACCCAAACAGGAAATCGTGGCGGAGTTGCTCCACGGTGACCCTTGCGCCGCGAACCGCCTTGCCGTGCGCATCCCGTACGTGGATCGTGCCGTCCCCTTTGCGGTGCTGCTCGATGCGCTCCCCGCATCGGGCAAGGATTTCGCCGTCGGCTAGCGTGGGTTTCTCTCTTGAGGCGCACCAGGCGGGATGGCTGAGCAGCAGGGCCGCGGAGCTGGCCCCGGCCTTCAGGAATGTTCGGCGGTTCACGGCGATAGCAAACAACAACCCGGCGCGCCACCAAAGCAAATAATCCGTGCAACCGGTGACGCCTTTCCGCGCTGCGGGCGAGGGGCACTTTCAGACTAGCCAGGCAAATAAGCACTCCTCTTCAAGTAACCAGGACTTGAGTACGCTGGGACCGTGTATCACGTCATGAGTTTGAAGTGGATCGCCCAGCGCTTACAGATGGGCAGTTGGACCCCCGTTTCCAACCTGCTGAATGAGCCACCACCAACCCATCCGCCAGCCCAGGAGGTGCTGCGGTTGTGTCATTAGTGAGCACCTCACACTTGGTCTTGCTCCGCCCGTTGAGACACGAATTCAAGTACGGCAGCCGTGGCGTGCCTCACGCCGTGCCTAGCCGCCTGACCCCGGCCGTTTCGCCCTTGAGCCGACTCGCGATAACACGGCCGAAGAGCGCATCCTCCACCCTCGGCTAAGACGCTACTGTATCAAGGCTCGGTAGAAGCGACTCGCCTGGTTTGAACCAACTGCCTCAGTGATCGGCACCGCCGAACTACTCGCCCAATTGGTTAAAATGGGGACCCAGTGGGTTAAGTTACTGGATACTTGGATGATAACCACCGACAAGGGAGCCAGCCCGTTCAACTCTGCATACAAAACCCCAGCGCTCACCCGGGTTTGTGTGATCCGGATTTGTTCGCGGACCATCACCGCCGCCGGTCGGCTTTCGGCTACTCCGGTCTGGTTGCTTACGATCACCGAGTAGTTGCCTACATTGAGTGTTCCAAGATTGGTTATCACCAGAACCGGGCTGTGCCCCGCCGACAGGTTCGTGCCGTTAAACTTCCACTGGTATGACAGCGGCGGGACCCCGAGTGCGATCGTCTCTAACACAATCCTCGAGCCTGCACTGGCGCAAACGCCGAGCGGGTGTAACAGAATCACAGGCGCAGCTGAGCCCACTATCGCAAGACTGTGCCGCTCACCCCCGGCCACAACGACCGCCGTTTCCAGCCAGGCAGGAGGGTTCGTTTGACCGTAACCGTTGCTTCCCCAACCGACAACAGCTCCACTGCTCCTCAACCCCAGGCTGTGTGATCCGCCGCCCGCAATCGCGACCGCGTTCGTCAGGTCAAGGGGCATATCTACCTGGTTCTCGACGTAGCGCCCCCAGGCCGCCACCGATCCATCCTCCAGAAGCGCCAGACTGTGGTTGGCGCCGCAAGCGATCGCGACCACGCCCGCCAGCCCCGGCGGGACATCCGTCTGGCCGTCGGTGTTGGCGCCCCAGGCAACCACCGATCCCTCCGCAGTCAAAGCCAGGCTGTGCGCCGCTCCAGCCGCAATAGATACCACATTCGCCAGATCAAGAGGCACATTGGTTTGATAGGCGTCGTTGCGTCCCCAGGCAATTACCCGGCCGGCCGCAGTCAGCGCCAAGTTGTGGTAATTGCCGCAGGCAATGGCCGCCACATCGGACAATCCCAGCGGCACATTGGTTTGGCCCGCATTGTTATACCCCCAGGCCACCACACGCCCATCCTCGCGCAACCCCATGCTGTGGTAGTAACCTGCGGCCACTGCCACGGCATTCGAAAGCTCGGCGGGCACGTTGGTCTGGCCCGCGTTGTTATAGCCCCAAGCCACCACGCGCCCATCCAGTCTTAGCGCCAGGCTGTGTCTGCCGCCAGCGGCGATAGCCAGGATATTGGAAAGCCCGCCTGGCACGTTGGTCTGGCCGTAAGTGTTGTTGCCCCAGGCTACAACCTCTGACGGCAGCGTGACCACGATCGGCACGGCCGCGCTCAGACGGGCCGCGGCGGCGTTGCTGACCGCCACGACATAGGAACCGGTATCTGACAGCCGCAATGTGCCCATCGTCAGGGTGGCATTGGTTTGCGCCGCCACCGCGCGCCCGTCTTTAAACCATTGGAAGGTGATGGGTGTGGACCCGGTGACCACGGCGGTCAAAGCGACGCTTGAGCCGACGTTCGTACTGACCGTTGCGGGCTGAATCGTCACAGTGGGCGGGACCCATACGGTCAAAGTTGCCGGAGGAGCGCTGGTAGCGGTCCCAGCCGCATTCATGATCATCACCGTGTACCCGCCCGCATCGCCGGCCTGCACCTCCGCGATCGCCAACGTGGCTGAGTCTGCTCCACTGAACCGCCCGCCTGCAGGCACATTGGTTCCATTGCACCGCCACTGGTACGTCACCGGCGGCGTGCCACTGGCCCCAACGCTGAACACAGCCGTCACGCCCTCGATGTTAGTACAGGCTGTCGGCGGGTTGGTGATAGTCGGAGGCATAATGACCGTCAGGAACGCAGGCGGCAGGCTCGTGACCACACCCGCGCCGTTCGTGATGACGACGCTATAGGGGCCGGGGTCCCCCGCCTGCACGTTGGAAATCGAGAGATTGGCGGAATTAGCCCCGGAAATTCGGCCGCCCACGGTCAGATTCGTATTGTTGAGACGCCACTGGTAGGCAAACGGGGCCGTACCGCTGGCAACGACGCTAAACCCCGCAGTCGTTCCTGCATTGTTGGTGCGGCTTTGGGGCGCGCTCACGATTGTCGGTGGCAGCACCACAGTCAAAACTGCGGCCGGGGCGCTGGTGGTCGAGCCCGCGGCATTCGTGATTACCACCACATAGCTCGCGGCGTCGCTCGCTTCCAAACCGGCAACCACCAGGTTGCTTGAAATGACCCCGCCGAACCTGCCGCCATCAAGGAGGTTGGTCCCGTTGCAGCGCCACTGGTAATTGAAAGGTGACGTGCCACTCAGCGATACACTGAACGAGGCGGTCGCTCCGGCGTTATTGGTCCTGCTCGCAGGCGCCTGCACGATCGTGGGCGGCAAAATCACCGAGAGATTGGCCACCACGCTGGTGACCATGCCGACCACATTCGAGACCACCACGGTGTAATCGGCTGCATCGGTGGCCTGAACCGGTGCGAGGCTCAGGCTTGTGGTGGTCCGCCCCGCCAAGTTGGTTCCATTCTTTCGCCATTGGTAAGCGAAGGGCGGCACGCCGTCCGCCGCCACCTGGAACATGGCGCTGCTAGCCAGCGGCACCCGCTGGCTCACCGGTTGAACAGGGATCGTCAGCGGCGCCAGGCTAAACGAAGCGACAATCGTCCGGTTGCTGTTCATTGTTACCACCAGCGGATTGTTGGTTTGGGCGCCGGCGGGAATATCGCCTGACCACGACAGAAACCGGCAATTTATGTAAGGTCGGGCCTGCAATTCCACCGCCTCAGTGGCGAGATACTCGGCTTTATCGGGCAAACGCGTAATGGAACCCCCCACCGCCGGGCTGCAATTGTTTGTGAGGTTAAACACTCGCACGAAGTTGCCCGTGACCGAATGCCGCATGTCGGTCATCACGGTCAGCGGGTTGTCGAGTTCCTGGCCAGCCGGCACGTCGCCAGACCAATTCACAAAACTCCACCCCGCATTGGCTTGTCCCGAAAGCTCCACCGGCTGCACTCCGAAGTAGTTGGTGCGGTTCGGGGATCGCACGATTGTGCCACCCGCCGTCGGCGCCGAGGTTGTGAACAGGGTTGTGAAGGGCCGCAGAACATAAAGGTTGCTGCTCATGCGCGTGGCGATGACCGGGTAACCCTGCTGGTCAAAAGCCATGGCCAAATCCTGTCCGTAGAAGGTCGAGTTGCTGCCCACTATGCTCGAGTGCCAGCTACCACCGGACCGATACGTATAGACCATCTGGTCGTCTTTATCCACCAATCCCACCGCCGGTTGCCCCGCTTGGCCGTACCCATTCAGGGTGATGAGGGCTTTGGCGATGCCGGGACGCTTCTTGTAGGTCGTGCTGCCGGAATTGTTGATGCCAACGGAACCACCCCAAGAACACGAACCCGCGGTTCCCGAGTCCTTGTAAGAGGTTCCCACGTAATCGTCGTTCAGGTCGTCCTCGTCACTGTAGGCCAGCCCAAAGGTGCTGGCGGAGAGTCTCGTGGATTCCAGGATCCCCAGGTATTTGTCCGAATGCACCAGCGGCGGGGACCACCCTGAACTGATCGGCTTGCACGCAACGCGGATCCCCCAGTTCGGGTTTCCGCTGCGATAGAGGATCTGCATGCTGCCGTCGTCGGCGATTTCCAGGCAGGGCCGCAAATGGAAGTAGGCATTAGTGTCTATGCCGGCAGTCAGCGTCCAGGAGCTGCCGTTGTATTGCGCCAAATCAACGTAGTCATTTGGACTCCCGCTGCGCTGGTAGGCGACGACGGGGCGCCCGTTCACCGGGTGGTAACGCAGCACCGGGCCG
>Ga0172371_10012994_pt1 | contig 10892 bp, 8 predicted proteins | sample Lak12m_FD_114543 | JGI IMG/M metagenome (GOLD analysis project Ga0172371, IMG submission 114543) | Freshwater microbial communities from Kabuno Bay, South-Kivu, Congo - kab_022012_12m | ecosystem: Environmental > Aquatic > Freshwater > Lake | place: Democratic Republic of the Congo: South-Kivu... | reverse complement strand
TATACCCCAGATACAGATACCCGTTGCTGGGATACGTGAACTTCGTAAAAGTGTCGTTAAAACGCGCGGTCCCGGTCTGCCGGACGTATTGCAAGGGCGTCAAAGAAACCGTATCAACACCCTTGGTGAGCAACTCCAGATAGAGCGTCGCATCGTCGGGGATAATCCGCACGACCACCCGGTCGATAAACGGCCGGTGCTCAAAATACTTTTCATAAGAGCTCAATTCGACTTTCTCATACGAGACCCATTTCGTAAACCGGTAGGGCCCGGTGCCGATAGGGTTTCGCGCAAAGCCGGTCCGTACCAGGTCTTCGTCCTTTAGAATATGTTCGGGAAGTATGCTCATCATCCAGCTCACCAGGCCCGGCGAGAACGGCTCTTTATAGACTATTTTCACGACGTGGGGATTGATGATCTCTACGCGTTCCACCCGCTGAAAATCGCCGCTGTACGGAGTGGGGACCGCAGGATCAATGAGTTTCCGGTAGGTAAAGAGCACGTCTTGCGCGGTAAACGCCACCCCGTCGTGCCAGTATACCCCCGTGCGCAAAAAGAAGGTGATCTCTTTGCCGTCGGGAGAGACTTCCCAGCGCTCCGCCAAGTCGCCCACCAGATTAAGGTCCTTGTCGTATTTGACCAGTCCGTTAAAAATAAAGTCCGCGACCGAGGCAGAAGCGCTGTCGCTGGCCAACAGAGGGATTAACGTGCGCGGCTGGGCAATGCTTCCGGTGATCAAAGCATCACCGTAGTCTTTTGCATAAACACAGATGATCGCAGATGCAGAGCCACTGATGATCACAGATAAAAGAAAGGACAAAATGAGCTTCCTAAGACGCGCGGTTTTTGCTGGAGCGTGCATAAAAAATTTTCGGCAAAAGTGCGCTCGGTAATCTTTATTTAGCAGGCGGTGGGGACGTCGGTACGGCCGGACTTTCTTTTTGAATAGGAACGCTTTGCGCCGGAGCTGGAGGCGTTTTTGGCGCCGGAGCCGTTCCCTGGACCGGCACCGGCTCAATCGGGGTCTCTAATATTTTCTTGTACCGGTCGGTCAGCGATCCGCTGCGTTTCTTGGAGAGGAACGTCAGGCTCATCGAAGTAACAAAGAACAAGACTGCCAGGACCGCGGTGCTCTTGACCAGCAGCGAACTCGTTTTGGTGCCGAACAGCGACTCCGCTGAAGAAACCGCTTCGATCAGGCCGCTACCCCGGCCTCGCTGGATAAGGATCACCATCACCAGCAAGACCACCACGATAACGTGCACGGTAAGAATAAGCGTGTAGAGCATCTTATTGCAATCCTTTCTGTATGATTTCAAGGAACGATTCGGCTTTCAACGAAGCTCCTCCCACCAACGCTCCGTCGATATCTTTCTGAGCCATCAAGGCCTCGCTGTTTGCCGGGTTGACGCTCCCCCCGTATTGGATAGTAACGCCCTCGGCCACCCTCCTTGAAAACAATCGCTCAATGAGACTGCGAATATAGGCGTGTACCTCCTGCGCCTGTTCCGGCGTCGCGTTGATCCCGGTGCCGATTGCCCAGACCGGTTCATAGGCGATGACCAGGGACGCCAGTGCCGTCTCGGCAATGCCGTTGAGCCCCTGCGTTACTTGCCGTTCCACCACCGGGAAAGTCCGGTTCTCTTTCCGTTCCTTTCCGGTCTCTCCGACACAGAAGATGACTTTTAAGCCTGCGGAGAGAGCGGCTTTGATTTTTTTGTTGAGCTGTTCATCGGTCTCGTTAAAATAAAGCCTGCGCTCGGAATGCCCGATAATGACATAGGCGCATCCTGCGCTCTTAAGCATCCCCGCGGAGACCTCGCCGGTGAACGCTCCTTCTTTCTCCCAGTAGAGATTCTGCGCTGCCAGCACGAGCGGGCTTCCCTTTATTATCCCCGATACCGCTGCCAAACAGACGAAATTAGGGGCGAGCACCACTTCATGCTCCGGGCAATCGGGTAAGCCTGTTTTCTTAAGACCTTCTTTAATCCCGGAAGCCAGGGCTGCTGCTTCCTGAACGGTCTTAAACATCTTCCAATTGCCGGCTATGATTTTTTTACGCATGTTTGATCACTTAGATTTTATCCACAGATGATCACTGATGCAGAGCCACCGATGATCACAGATTTACTTTTTGTCGCAAAGTGCAGACACGCCGGGCAATTCTTTTCCTTCCATAAACTCCAAGGAAGCGCCGCCGCCGGTTGAGACATGTGAAAGTTTTTCAGCCACTTTAAATTTATTTGCCGCTGCGGCGGTATCTCCGCCGCCCACGACCACGGTTGCTTTCAGGGTGGCCAGATATTCGGCGATCTTCCTTGTCCCCTCTGCATAAGCGTCATTCTCAAAGATCCCCAATGGCCCGTTCCACAAGACGGTCTTTGCCGCTGCTAATTCTTTTTTGAAAAGGGCCACGCTCTCGGGTCCGATGTCGACGCCCATGAACCCTTCAGGGATCTCTTTGACGGTTCTTTTGCTCGCCGCATCTTCGATCGCCCTTACCACCACATGATCGCACGGCAGGATAATCTTTACCTTTTTCTGCGCTGCCTTGCTCAGGATATCCTTCGCGACGTCTAATTTATCATTCTCCACGCGGGAAGACCCCACTTTTTCTCCCTTAACTTTTAAAAAAGTATAGGCCATTGCTCCGCCGATAAGAATAGCGTCCACCTTATCGAGCAGGTGTTCGACCACGCCGATCTTGTCCGAAACTTTTGCGCCGCCCAGAATCGCGGCAAAAGGCTTCTGAGGATTGTAAGTAACTTTAGTTAAGAAACCGATCTCTTTTTCCATCAAAAAGCCGCTGGCCGCTTTTAAGTATTTGGCAATCCCGTGCACTGACGCGTGCGAGCGGTGCGAAGTACCGAACGCGTCATTGACGTAGACGTCCGCAAGCGACGCCAGTTGTTTCGCGAAATTCTCGTCGCCCTTTTCTTCTTCGGGATGAAACCGCACGTTCTCCAAAAGGAATATCTGGTCGTTGGAACTCTCGATCTCTTTCTTGATCTGTTCTCCGACGCAATCGTTAAGCTTGACTACTTTCCGCTTCAGCAGCCTCGATAATGCATCGGCGACAGGATCCATTCTGAATTTCTGGTCAATGCCCTTGGGCCTGCCCAGATGGCTGGCAAGGATGATCTTCTGTGCGCCTTTTCCTATAAGATAGTTTATGGTCGGCAAGGCGCTGCGGATGCGGGTATCGTCGGTAATAGCGCCTTTCTCGTCCTGCGGCACGTTAAAATCAACCCGCACGAAGACTTTCTTGCCTTTGACGTCTATATCTTTTACCGTAAGTTTATTCATGGTTCCTCCCTGTCAAGAAACTACGTCGCAACTTTTCAGAAGACAGATGACAGAAAACAGATAACAGATTGTTTTAATCTGTCCTCTGACTTCTGTCTTCTGCCATCTGTCCTTGAAGATCAATACCCTAAGATTACAGCCCTTTCTTGACGATGTACTCGACCAGATCAACCACGCGCACCGAATACGCCCATTCGTTGTCGTACCAACCAAGCACTTTAACCAGATTCCCGCCGACGACCTTGGTCAATTCCGCGTCATAGATGCAGGAGTAGCTGTTGCCGACAAAGTCTTTTGAAACGAGCGGCTCAGTTGAATAGCATAAGATGCCCTTCAAGTACGTGCTTGCTGCTTCCTTATATAATATGTTGATCTCGTCAACGGTGGTCGGTTTCTTTAAAAAGCAGGTCAAGTCGGTTATTGAGACCGTGGGTGTCGGCACGCGGACCGCAAAACCGTCCAGCTTTCCCTTCAGATCGGGGATCACCGTGCCGATTGCTTTTGCCGCGCCGGTAGAGGTCGGGATCATCGAGAGCGCCGCAGCCCGGGCCCGACGCAGGTCCTTGTGGGGCAGATCCAGGATCCGCTGGTCATTGGTATACGAGTGAATCGTAGTCATCAACCCTTTTTCAATGCCGATCTTATCGTGCAGCACTTTTGCCAGAGGAGCAAGGCAGTTCGTGGTGCAGGAAGCATTGGAAATAATCGCATGTTTCTGGGGATCATAGGTCTCGTGGTTTACGCCCATCAAAAGCGTCGCATCCTCTCCTTTTGCCGGAGCGCTGATAATCACCTTTTTTGCCTTGCCGGATTCTATGTGCTGCGCGGCTTTCTCCCGCGCGGTAAACACGCCGGTAGACTCCACCACGACCTCTACGCCCAGGTCTTTCCAGGGAATCTCTGCGGGCGCTTTGTACGCGAGGATCTTCAGTTCTTTTCCATCGATCAGCAAGGCGTTCGGCTTTGCTTCCACCTGCGCGTTAAGAATGCCGTAATTAGAATCGTATTTCAAGAGGTGCGCGAGCACCTTGGTGTCAGTCGGTAAGTCGTTGACCGCCACAAACTCGATGTCTTTCCTCTTCAAACCCGCGCGCAACACTAACCTGCCGATCCTCCCGAATCCGTTGATACCTACTTTTACGCTCATGATGTCCCTCCTTATTGTTTGGTTCTGAAAGTTACGAATGTTACTATAGGTTAGGAAGGTTACTTTTTAAGGCAACCTGCATTAACCTAAAATGTGCTTCTTATACTGTTATCTCTCTCAGATACTTCGCTGCCATTTCCGGCGGCGTCTGCACCAGATAGAACCCGCTCCCCCATTCAAACCCGGCCACCCGTGTCAGCTTTGGCATAATCTCGATATGCCAGTGGTACTCTTCGAACGCTTCAGTATTCACCGGCGCAGTATGGATAATATAATTGTACGCGGGCACGTTAAATATCTTGTTTAACCGCCGGATGACCTCGGAGAGCGCCGAGGAGAGCGACGCGATCTCGGCGTCGTTGATATACCCGAAATCGTGGTTGTGCCGTTTGGGAAGGATCCAGACTTCGAAAGAGAATCTGCTGGAGAGCGGGCAGATGGTCAGAAAGTCGCCGTTCTCAAACACGATCCGCTCTCCGCCGTTCTCCTTCTCCTGGCTGATAATGTCGCAGAAGATACAACGTTCGTGATAGCCGTGATACCGTCTGGTCCCCATGAGCTCCTCATGCACGTTCTTGGGAATCATGGGCAGGGCAATCAACTGAGAATGCCCGTGCTCCAACGACGCGCCCGCGGAAGCCCCGACATTTTTAAACAGCAAAAGGTATTTAAAACGCCGGTCTTTGCGCAGATCGAGGCTGCGTGAACGGTAGGCTCCGACCATACAGCCGATCTCAGGCACGCTGAGTTCTCCCAGACCCTTATAGTGCTGGGGGTTGTCCACGATGACTTCGTGCGCCCCGATACCGTTGAGCCGGTCAAACATTCCCACGCCTCTTTTATCCAGCTCGCCCTCGATACGCAACGCGGGAAATTTATTGGGAACGACCCTCACTTTCCATCCCGGAGTATTGCGCGCAGCCGGCGCGTCTCGCACCGCTTCTATTTCCGGCGGCGTCAACTGTTCGTGCCCGTTACAGAACGGGCAGTTTTCCTCCCCCTTCCAGACAGGCGCCTCGCCCTGAAAATCTGACGAGGTATAGGGTTTCTCGGTATTGACGATAACCCAGCGTTCGACAATCGGGTCTTTTCTTAATTCCGGCATGTTATCTCGCCGCGGCCTCCCGTAAATACTGGGCCGCCATTTCCGGGACCGTGGTACAGATGTAGAATCCGGTCCCCCACTCGAACCCCGCTACTTTCGTGAGACGGGGGGTAATCTCCAGATGCCAGTGGTAATCTTCGTCAATGGTCGCCCAGTATTTCTTATGGTTCTGCCTGCGGAACGGCGCCGTGTGAATAACGTAATTATACGGGGGGTCGCTCAAGAGTACTTTCAGCTTAAGCAGTATCTCTTTCAACATTCCCGCCAAACTCGTCCGCGCAGTGCCGTCAAGCGTATAAAAGTCGCAGGCATGTCGCTTGGGGAAGATCCAGACTTCAAACGGAAACCGTGAGGCAAAAGGACAGAGTGCGATCATGTCGTCATTCTCCAGAATCACCCGTTCCTTCAACTCCTGTTCCTGGCGGATAATATCGCAGAAAATGCAGCGGTCATGATATTCAAAATACCGCTTCGCATTTTCCAACTCTTCTTTTACCCGCTTCATGTTCACCGGCGTCCCGATAATCTGGGAACGGGTATGCGCTACCCTGCCGCCGCCGGCGTCCCATCCGGAGTTTTTAAATACCAGCGCATATTTCAAGCGCGGGTCTGCCTCATGGTGACGCATCCGCTGCACATACGTAGAGAGGACTTTGTCGATCTGGGGAACCTCCAGGTCCGCCATATTCCCGATGTGCGCCGGAGTCTCGATGACCAGCTCGTGAGCGCCGACGCCGTTGATCAAATCATAGAGCCCCTTGCCTTTCCTCCACAACTCCCCCGAAGGCGCAAGAAAAGGGCTCCGGTTGCGCACCACGTTGACGTCCCATTGATCGCGATTGGAATCGTTGCGGATCGAGAAGAGTTCTTCGATGGCAGGATCTTTCTTGCCCGTACAGAAGGGACATTCTCCTTCCTGCGCTTCGGCAGGCGTATGCTTAAAATCCTTGGGACGGGCAGCTCGCTCGGTAGCCACGATTACCCAACGACCGATGACCGGATCTTTTCTTAGTTCTGGCATAAGAGGTGTATTATAACAAGCAATTGATAAGTTTCAAGAGCAGAAAACTTAATTTACCAATAACCAAGATACAATCACCAAACAAATTCCAATAACCAATCACCAATAACCAGGCTTTTAATAACTTCTTGGTTTTGTTTGGGCATTGGAATTTGGTTATTGGTCATTGTCTGGTTATTGGAAATTGGTGATTGGTTATTCCTTTATAGGAACACCGCTCCTTCCGAAGCGGACGAGACGTTCTTCGCGTAATATTTCAGATAGCCGCGCAATTTCTTCGTGAGCGGGCGGTATACTTTTTGCCTTTTCTCGATTTCCTCCCGGGAAAGCCGGGCTTCTATTCTCCTTCCAGGGATATCAATAACGATCTCATCCCCGTCTTTCAACAGCCCAATCAATCCTTTCTCCGCGGCTTCCGGACAGATATGCCCTACGCAGGGGCCGCGCGTGCCGCCGGAAAAGCGTCCGTCGGTAATCAGCGCGACGTCCCGAGCAAGCCCCATGCCGACTAACGCGCTGGTCGGAGAGAGCATCTCCCGCATGCCGGGCCCGCCTTTCGGGCCTTCATAGCGGATCACGACCACTTCCTTCTTCTTGATATTCCCGGCAAGGATCGCCTGCATCGCCTCTTCTTCGCCGTTAAATACCCGGCTCCTGCCGGCAAATTTCTTTACGGTACTTGCCGACTGTTTAATCACGGCGCCTTCTGCGGCAAGGTTACCGAACAGAACCGCAATACCCCCTTCTCTATGGTACGGCTGTTTCATGGAATGTATTACCTTCGGATCGGAAATCGCGGCGGCCTGAACAATCTCTTTGATCGTGCGGCCCGATACCGTCAGACTATCTTTGAGCCTGGAGGAGAGCGACTTCATCACTGCGGGAATTCCTCCTGCCCACTCCAGATCTTCCATTAAATGCTCTCCGCCGGGGCTCATATTGCAGATATGGGGAATATGACGGGATATCCGGTCAAAGTCTTTCAGCGCCAGGCTGATCCCGGCTTCCCGGGCGACCGCCAACAGGTGCAATACCGTGTTCGTGGAACCGCCTAACGCCATATCAACGGCAATAGCGTTATACAAGGCGTCTTTCGTCAAAATGGCAGAGGGTCGGACGCCTTTCCGTACGAGCGCGACCACGCGCTGCCCGCTCTGATACGCAATCCGGGGTTTCTTTGACGACACGGCTAAGGCAGTCGCGCATCCCGGTAAAGACAGCCCCAGGGCCTCGGTAATGCAGCTCATGGTATTGGCGGTATACATGCCCTGGCAGGAACCGGCAGTCGGGCACGCCTCTTCTTCAAAACAACAGAGTTCCTGCTCGGTGATCTCGCCTCTGGTATATCTGCCCACTGCTTCGAACGTATCTCTTACCAGAGAGAGTTTCCTGCCGTTGTATCTTCCGGACAGCATCGGTCCCGCAGTAACCACGATTGCCGGGATATCGAGCCGGGCAAGGGCAATTAACATTCCCGGGGTAATCTTGTCGCAATTGGTAAGTAAGACAAGGCCGTCAAGCCCGTGCGCTTCTGCGACGATCTCAACGCTGTCAGCCACTATCTGGCGCAGGGGCAGTGAATAGCTCATGCCGGTATGACCCATGGCAATGCCGTCACAGACTGCTGGCAAGCCGAAGATAAACGGCGTGCCCCCCGCGGATTCTACTCCTCGTTCGATAAACCGTTCCAGGGTGCGCATCTGGGTGTGCCCGGGGACCAGGTCGGAGAAGGACGAAGCGATGCCGATGAACGGTTTCTTCAAATGCGACCGGGTTATTCCCGTCGCGAACAGCAATGCCCGGTGCGGAGTCCGCTCCACTCCTTTTTTGACGCGATTGGAAATCATATGCTTATGCTTCATGATATCTCCCCCTTTACACGAGATTGAAATACAGTCGAAATACGGTTGAAATACGATAGAAATACATTGTTTTAAAACAACGGTATTCCCATCGTATTTCGTCCCGCCAACGGCGGGACGCATTTCTATCGTATTTCAATTGCGTCTTCTCCAAAGTTAGTCTGCTCCTTCCGCATCCTCTACCGTCTTCTCCCCTCCTAAGAACTCCTCTTTTTTCTTGGGAACGCCGACCAAACGGATGAGCGAGTCTACCACAGGCCGCGTATCTTTCACTCGCAATTGAACAAAAAGAAAATCAATCTCCTCTTCCAGAACCAACGAAATCCGTTTCTTTAAATCCTTCGGCAAGCGATGGATCTCTTTCTTAAACGGCCCGAGCGCTTTTTTCCTGAGAGCGTAGAGGAACTGTTCTTCGGTCTGGTCTTCGCCCCGCTCATCGGCACAGCATTCCTTGACCCACTCGTACATCCGCTCTTTTAACGGGATGGGCAGGTACTCATAGACAATATTCTGGAACTGGGTTGCGAGATGTATCTCGCAGCACCCTGCTTCGGGAAACTTGTGGAACGCTTCCCGCGGCAAGGTCGATGCGCCGTGCTGCACGCACCCTCCCAGCCCGTATCTTTTCCGCGCCACTTCCGAAAGGGTCTTGAGCGTTTCGAAATCCAGCTTGACCTGGGCAATCGAACCATCGGGCAGCACCACTCCTCCGTGAGTCGTTCCGGTCTGAATGCTGAGCTTGGAAAGACCTTCGGCGCTTCCTTTCTCGTCAGTAAACCCTTTCATGAACGCTTCTAACTCTTCCTGCGTCGAATTCTTCGACCCCACCTCGCCTATCTCTCCTCCAATGGAGACCGTTATCTGGGGAGGTTCTATCGCACGTATATATTTCGTCAGCGCCGCGCAAGCCCAATAGTTTTCCTTCTGCTGGAGAGAAACGTCTTTCTCTTTCAAATTCACCAGCGTCGAAGAATCGATGTCGATGTTGTAAAAACCGGCGGCAACGGTTTCCTGAATGAGCTGCTTCAATCCGTCTATCTCCTTTTCCGGTGACGCCGCATAGCGCTTCGCATTCACCTGACAGTGGTCTCCCTGGATAAAAACCGGGCCGCGATAATGCTCTTTCACGGCTGCGGCCATGACCACTGAGGCGTATTCGCGCGGGCTCTGGCCCGTATAAGCGATCTCGCTCTTGGCAATCTCGAATATGAAAGCTCCCGCATTGTACTTTTTTGCCACGCGGAATACAATGCTCGCCTGTAAATAAGACAAAATCCTGAAGTTTATCGCGGGGACCGTGAAATAATTAATCGCCTCGTCGTGCGCTCTCTGCGCATACAGCGCGCGGATGGAGGAAGGGTATATCCCTAACTGGCGGGCACCTTCCCAGATGATCCACATGCAGCACTGCTTTATCCGGTCGCTATCGGAAAGTATGATCGTATCGACAAGATCGTCGATGCGGCGGCGGAACGCGGATTCGTCGGTTATCGTAACCGCCCCGTCTTTTTCGCGGATGCCTACCGCGTGGCACAACTCCGTTTCGTTCTTAATCACCATCATCGATACGATAAATATTAAAATGCAAAATGTAAAATTTTACATTTTGCATTTTACCCTTTGATATTCCTACGTTCCTTCCTGCCAGCTACTCAAGTACTTCTTCTGTTCCGGGGTAAGCGTATCGATAGCAATCCCCATGGTCTTCAGTTTCAATCGGGCGATACGCGCGTCTATTTCGTCGGGGATTTTGTACACGCTCTTTTCCAGGATCCGGTAGCGCTCCGTGAGGTACCGGCAACTGAGAAACTGGTTGGCAAAGCTTAAATCCATGACTTCGGCCGGGTGCCCCTCGGCGCAGGCAAGATTCACCAGCCGCCCTTCGGCAAGCACGGAGATTTTTTTGCTCTCCCGGCGGGTCTTAAGCGTATACTCCACGACCAAGTCTCTTGACTCTTTCTTTGCTTTTTTGACCCGCTCAAGCGCCGCAAGGTCAAGCTCCACATTGAAGTGGCCGGAATTACAGACGATCGCGCCGTTTTTCATCGCCAAAAAGTGCTCTTTGCGGATCACGCGGATATCTCCAGTGACCGTAACAAAAACATCCCCGATGCGAGAGGCTCTGCTCATCGGCATGACCCGGAACCCGTCCATAACCGCTTCCAGGGCTCTCAGCGGGTTGACCTCGCAGACGATTACGTTCGCTCCCAGGCCCCGGGCGCGCATGGCAACTCCCTTGCCGCAGAAGCCGTAGCCGCATACCACGAATACGGCTCCGGCAATAAGCCGGTTGGTGGCGCGTACGATCCCGTCAATGGTCGACTGCCCGGTGCCGTAGCGGTTATCGAAGAGATGTTTGGTCAAGGCATCGTTGACGGCGATAATGGGATACCGAAGCCTCTTCTCTTTCTCCAACGCCTTGAGACGTATCACGCCGGTCGTGGTCTCTTC
>Ga0172371_10012993_pt1 | contig 10893 bp, 9 predicted proteins | sample Lak12m_FD_114543 | JGI IMG/M metagenome (GOLD analysis project Ga0172371, IMG submission 114543) | Freshwater microbial communities from Kabuno Bay, South-Kivu, Congo - kab_022012_12m | ecosystem: Environmental > Aquatic > Freshwater > Lake | place: Democratic Republic of the Congo: South-Kivu... | reverse complement strand
GAGGACCAATTAATAGCATTCATAAGAGATGGAATCCAAAGTAAAGCAAAAATATCTGCCAGTATCCAAATTTCATGATGTTCTCCAAGTAAATCAAAACCCCATCTCGGCCAAGATAAATCTATTACTCCCCCCAATGGATTGGTAATATATGCTATCCCAATTCCGGATCCAACAATAATAGCCGTCACCAAAAAATTCATCCCCAACCTAATATAAGGACTTGAACTTCTTATGTCGTCAATAATTCCAACAATCAAAGTCAAAAAACCGGCAATCCCAATAGCCAACAAATGATTATCCGGTTTTAAAAGTAGCATTACAGTAATAGATACCGCAAAAAAAATTGGAACGCCTCCTCCTTTTGGAACCGGAATTTTATGAATATGTGCTGGATGAGGTGTTTTTGTTGGATCAATCAACCACCCCATTTTTTTAAAAACAATAATCGTCAATGGAGTTATAAGAAGGCTAATTATCAATGCCATCAAAAATGGAACGGCAGTAATCATTGCTACCGGATTCATAAGTTTAGAAAAATTATCATAATTCGGGAAAAACTAGCAAACATCAATATCACCGCCAAAAAAACGCCAATCATAATCGTGTTTTGTACGGTTGTGTCTTCTTTTCCTGCCCAATTTGCTAACAAACGAGTTAAAAATAATACTATTTCCATACCTAAAAATATCCATATCAACCATATTTTGTTAACCAACTGTCTTTCTCCCCAAGGAAAAGAATAAAACCAAGGTAACTGAGGGGGTAGCTTATTCCAAAACAAAGCCATTACCCCACACATCAATAAAACAATCAGTGCTGCGATCCAAAATAGCGTTTTTGAAGTTGTCATTGTTCTTCTTTCTGCCACAATTTGAGTATATATCAGGCTACATAATTAAGCCTTTTTTTCTGTTACGCGATACTCCATATATCTACCCATCATTAAACGCGTGTGAGCATCAAGTCCGGGTAAAGCAGAAAAAAAGAATCCAACTACCGGTAACAAAATAAATTCAAAGGGGGAAACAATTACTCTCCACCAAGGCAAATTAGCCACTTTTGGTCTGGCTTTTAAATCAATCAAAATCATTGCAATCATACTCACCAAGGACAAAGTTAAAATTGCCGAAGATACTTGAGGCAAAGTTTTTCCCATCACCGTCCGAGAAAACGTTGGGTTCAAAAGTGGGGGAAGATTGGCTGCCACAGTAATAATAAACCAGTTAACCGGCCACATAAAATGATCTTCAATTACTTTAAAAACACGAATTGTTTTGTCCCAAAAAGGGGCTTTGGTATCCAAAATATAGCGTTTGATAATATATGAATCATCCGAAGCTCCCCAAGCCCATCGTTTAACCTGTTCATAAGTATTGGTATATGTACTCCAAAAACCATCAGCCTCCGCTGCGTCGGCAGAAACCGAGATATATAGAGGTTCTACCTCCACTTTTCCTTCGGTAGCAAAATATGTTTTAAAGAAAATACGATAATCTTCCGGAATTACATCAGTATCCCAGTAATCAATACTATCCATCAATCGTAAACTCATTGAATACGTTGAAAAATTTATTAGTCTATCCGGACGGGATAACTGTGCCATATTTATCACACTGCTCATTCTATTAAACACTCTCATCGGCCAAGGAATTCGTTCAATATTGTTATAAAACACAATCGCACCCTGCCATATTTTGTGATATCTATTGGGATCATCAAGGAACATATATGTCAATGCGGCCAAATGATTGGGATGCAATGCGACATCGCAATCAACAGAAGAAATAGTCATTTTGTCTATATTCCAATTCTTATGTTTCTTCAATTCTTTGCGAAATTCTTTTCCCGCCCAAGCGGCATTTGAGGATTTTCCAACCACTTCACCTGTCATATCGGCAGGATGATAGGTAAAAAGAAGCCCTGCAAATTTCCCTTCAAATTTTTCTCTTATCTGTTTTTCCCTTGATTCGTTTATTTCCTTTCCTGCCCTTTGTTCCATCGCAATTAAAGGAATAATTTGTTTTGCTCCAAGAGTTTGTTTTTCTAAAGCGTTCAAAGTGCGTACCAAAATATCACCGGGTTCTTTATACGTGGGCAAAACAATTAAATGCTTTACTTCTTTCCAGTCCGCAAATCCGGCTACATCACCCATCCAGTCATACTTTTCTGCGGCCTTGATACGGAAATAAGACATTACGGATGCCACAGACAGAGTTACGGAACGATAAAGCCAATAAACATTAAAACTGATGATGAAATATGCCACTCCAACTGGCCAAAAAATAGAACCCCAAACCGGAAATAGAATAAATGACCAGCTTACAAATCCGGGAAGGATTTCCAAGACTCTCTGGCATCCACGAGGGTATTTATTGATTAAATATCTAAGGAATACAAACATAAGGCGTTTTTTCCGGTTATTTCAATTAGTATGTCGGAATCTAAATTCAGTTCTTTTGCAATAACTGTAGCTATTATTTTAACATTTGCCGGGTTATTTAGGCTTCCACGAACTGGTTCCGGAGCAAGATAAGGGCTATCGGTCTCCAAAAGGAGCCTTTCCAGGGGTACCAATCTCAGCAATCTTCGTAATTCTGAAGCGTTATTGTATGTAATATTTCCTGCAAAACTCACATAAAATCCTTTGCTCAAAATGTATTCCAAAAACTCCTCACTACCGGCAAAACAGTGAAACTGTCCTTCCGGTAAATTATCCATTTTTTCCATTACTTCTCTCATCTCTATCTCGGCCTCTCTCATGTGAATTACGACAGGTAGTTTTAATGACAACGCCAATTTCATCTGAGATACAAAAACTTCAATTTGTTTTTCTTTTGTATTTTTCTCTTTGTCCCAATAAAAATCCAGACCAATCTCTCCAATACCGATTACTCTATTTGATTTATTATTTATCTTTTTCAACTCATCAATCATCAAATCAATATTCAAAACATTATCAATTTCTTCAGGATGTACTCCAATCATTGCATAAAGATCTTCCTGTTCAGCCAACAACACTGCTCTATTAGCGTCTTCAATGTTTGAGGAAGGAATAAATATTTTTTTTACTCCAACTTTATGGGCTTCAGCAATCACGGATCTTACATCCGTAAATTTAGGATCGGTTAAATGACAATGAGTATCAATTAGCATTACGACAATCTTTGGAAAAGGTTTTCCGCTTTTTTAATTTCTTCAACTCCAAACTGAGCCAATATTTTTTCCGAAGTATCCGGCATAAAAGGTGACAAATCGGTTCCAATCTGACGAATTATTTTCACCAGTTCGCTTAATACCTCATTCTTTTCCTCTCCTGTTAATCGCCACACCTCTCTTTGATTAATTAAACTATCGGCATTTTTAACCTTTTCCCAAATAAAAGTCATCGCCTCGTCAAACATATATGCAGTTAGTTTTTCCGCGATCTCTTTACTGATAATTAATTTTTCAATCGGAACTTTTAGATTTTCTTTTTCTGACATAGCTGCAACCCTTGCACACAAATTGCCGATACCGTTTGCCAAACTGGCCTGATATGCCTTTTCAAATCGTTCAAGTGTCATATCCGAGTCTTCAAAAACAGACAACTCCGCCGTTAAAAAATAACGCACAGCATCCGTTCCATATTTTGCAACATAATCCAAAGGATTAATCACATTACCAAGACTTTTACTCATTTTTGCTCCATTTGAAGTGATAAAACCTTCCACCATAACTTGCTTGGAATTTGGTAGTCCGGCAGACATCAGCATTGATTGCCACATCGTGGTCTGTTGACGAAGATTATCTTTTCCACAAATCTGTACACCGGGCCAAAATTCTTTGAATAGTATTTCATTTTCAGGCCATCCAAGGCACGAAATATAGTTGACCAGAGCGTCAAACCACACAAACATTACTTGTTCATCGTCCCCCGGAACCGGAACCCCCCAAGGCATCTTTGCTTTAAGACGGGAAATACTAAAGTCTTGTAATCCATTTTCCACAAATTTTTTCATTTCGTTTTGTCGAAAATTCGGTTGTATAAAATTTGGTTGATTTTCAAAAAGCTTCAACAATTTATTCTGATAATTGGAAAATTTAAAGAAATAATTTTCTTCTTCACGAATCTCTAGTTCCATAAATGGGTGTACCGGGCACTTGCCGTCAACCAATTCTGAATCTGTTTTTTCCAATTCACACCCTACACAATATTTAATCTGGTACTTTTTTTTGTATATATCTCCATGAGAGTCGCACAGTTTCCAAAACTCTTGAGCCGCTTTAATATGATGTTCATCTGTTGTTCTGACAAAACTATCAAAAGATAAATTTAAAGCTTCCTTCAAAATAGAAAATTTAGCCGCACTTTCGTCACAATATTTTTGTGGATCAACGCCTAACTCTTGGGCTCTTTGATAGATTTTTTGCCCATGTTCATCTGTTCCCGTATTAAAAAAAACTTCATCACCTAAAGCTCTATGAAACCTCGCCAAAACATCAGCACGAACAATCTCCATCGCAAAACCAATATGCGGATCGGCATTTACGTAAGGTAATGTTGTTGTAATGTAATACTTTCCCATGCCTCATTTTATATCAAAGAATAGTAATTAAGTGAACGAAGTGAATGAATTACTAGCTGATATAAGAGGAAGCGCAGAAGCAATATTTCAATAACAACGTTATTGAAAAGGCGACGAGCAAGCTCTTACCTATTATCCGAAGATTTTCTTGATTCCTCCGGAAATTTTATTGGTCCACTCGGTTGCCCATTCCTCGGCTTTGATTCTTTTGATCATTTCTTGCCATCCCGAATTACTCAAATTTTCCGCAACAGACGCAATCGTTGCCGAACTAACCTTTATATTATTTTTAACGTCTTCATAACTTCTTCCCTTATCCAAATAAACCGCAATCCCCAAGCGTTTTAAAACTGCTGTTCTTTCTCCTTCTGTCAAAATATCATTCATCACCATCTTTACCTCCTCCGGCGTTCGCAACTCAGCCAAAATACCATACATCATCTCCGATAATTGTTTTTCAATATTTTTGTTAAGCGGATTATTTGAAAGTTGCATATTCTGTCCTAATTATTAACTTTAATTAATCAAAGTGTAACACATTACTTTTTGGTTTACTTCTATACAAATATATTTCCCATAAAATCATCAAACCTAAAATTAATATCCCGTTAAAAATAGATCCTAATCCCCAAATTCGCAAATAAATAAATACCATAATTCCCAAAGTCCAACGTAAAGCGCGAATTGAAGACAAAGTTAATATTGATAATATCCAAAAGATTCCTCCCATTAGCAAAATTCCCATTGGTAGATAACTTCCCTGAAAAATAAAATTTGCCATATTTTCCGGATCAATCTTCCAAATAGATAAACCAATAGCTATCCAATTAATTACTGCAAAAAAAACCAGCCATCCATAGTGTTTATTTCTTTCGTGTTTGTTTCGCTCCATTGATGTAAAATGAATTCATGTCAACCGATACTTTAATTGTAATAGCTTTTTTGTTTATTGGATTACTGATTCTCTATTTTCTTTTAAAATCCCAACTTTCTCAACCCAAATCCGACCCCACTTTAAACGCCTGGCTCAAATCTCTTCAGCAATCTTTTGATACCACCAACAAGACCACAAACGCTTCACTCCAACAAAACTACAAAGAACTTTTTTCTCGTTTAGATCAAGCAACCACGGTTATTGGAGATCTTAAAAAAGAAGCCGGAGCATTTGGTGAAGTCAGTCGTTCCATGAAAGATCTGCAAGACTATTTAAAATCACCCAAACTCAGAGGCAATATTGGTGAGCAGGTTCTCACCGATTTAATTGGACAGATGTTCCCCAAAACGGGTTACGTGCTTCAGCATCATTTTAAAGGTGGCCAGATAGTTGATGCCGCCATCAAAACCCAAGCCGGTATTCTTCCAATAGATTCCAAGTTCCCTATGGAAAATTTTCAAAAAATTTATCAAGCCACGACTTCATCGGAAAAAGCATTTGCGAGATCCTCTTTTATAAGAGATGTCAAAAAACATCTCAAAGATATTTCCGGGAAATACATTCTTCCCGAAGAAGGTACTTTAGATTTTGCTCTTATGTACATTCCATCGGAATCGGTATATTACGAAATGGTAAACGAATCCGAAATTATGAATCTTTCACGCGACTCAAGGGTCTTCCCCGTTTCTCCAACTACTCTCTATGCCAATCTCCAAACCATTCTTTTATCACTAGAAGGTCAAAAAATTGCCGGTAAAACCGCTGAAGTGTTTACTCTTCTTAGGGCAGTCCAAAAAGACTACGAAAAATTAAATGAAAATTTTATGTTACTTGGTAAGCATCTCACCAATGCCTACAACTCTATGAACTCCACAACCCAAACGATGAATCAGATTGGAAACAAATTAGAATCTTCTCACAGTCTCAAGTCGGGCTTAGATTCTGACAAAAAAGTCATAGAATAAGCACATGTCTCAAATCACTTCTGAATTTGACTTAGCCTACAAAAAATTAAACGATGCTCAACGCCAAGCCGTGGACACCATTGAGGGTCCCGTTCTGGTTCTTGCCGGTCCCGGAACGGGAAAAACCCAAGTTCTCACGACGCGTATAGCCAATATTCTAAAAGAAACCGATACGGCTCCCGAGTCCATTCTCGCTCTAACCTATACCGATTCAGCGACCAAAGAACTGAAAGAGCGTTTGATCAATCTGATTGGAAAAGAAGGATACTATATCAAAGTCGCCACTTATCACGCTTTTTGCAACGACATTATCAACGAAAATCCTGAAAAATTCAGCCAATCTTCGGGGATGCAAAAAGTAACAGATTTGGAAAAAATCCAAATAATAAAAGAAATTTTAGAACAGGATAGTTTTATTGTTTTAAAACCTGCCGGAGATCCTTGTCATCATTTAAATTCCATTCTTGATGCAATCGGCGATCTAAAACGAGAGGGTTATGGTGTTGAAAAATATAAAAAACTAGTAAACGCTCTAAAAAATGATTTTGAAAAAGAAAAAGAAGATTTAAAAAAAGGAGCATACCTTGAAAAGGAAAAACTTGTAAATAAAAATCTGGATTTATTAAATATTTATGCAAAATATCAAATAAATCTATCAAAAATCGGCCGTTATGATTACGAAGATATGATCAACTGGGTAGTTGACGCTTTTGAAAAAGACCCCGATTTTCTACTTGGATATCAAGAAAAATTTCAGTATATTTTAGGGGACGAGTATCAAGACACCAACAATTCTCAAAATCGTCTTATTTTTGCACTTTCAAGTTATTGGGGCACGGAAGCAAATGTCTTTGTCGTGGGCGACCCAAATCAAAGTATCTTTAGATTCCAAGGGGCTTCCAAAGAAAATGTTAGAGAATTTCAAAAACAATTTCCCAAACATACAAGAATTATTCTTAATCAAAACTACCGTTCTACTCCTACTCTCTTAAATGCCGCTGCCGGCATTATCAAAGAAACTCCTTTAAAACACACTGTTAAATATAAAAGCCTTCCTCTAAAAGTTGCCAAATTCACCTCTCCTATTTTTGAAGACGAATTTATTGCAGACACTATCAAAAGAAAAATAAAAAATGGTGCGAAAGCCAAAGACTTTGCTGTAATTACGATAGACAACGCCGATATTGAAAATCTAGTCAATTTATTCAAATCAAAAGGATTACCTTATCGTCTTGAAAATGGTGTCAATATTCTATCCACCCCTCTTATTTCTCAATTTATAAAAATAATTTCTCTTATTACTTCATTTCAGGATAAAGTAAATGATCTTGATCTCTTCATCGTTTTAAACTATCCATATTTCAAACTTAACCCTCTCTCCATTCTCAAAATTTCTCGTTTTGCTCACGAAAGAAATGAATCGCTTATGGATACACTCTTGGATGCTCATCCGGAAATTGATGATGATGTAATTAATATTTTTCATCAATTGCTAAGTTGGAACTCCAAAGCCACAAATCACACCTTACCCGAAATGTTTCAAATTATTTTTCAAGAATCAGGGCTTCTTGACTATATCCTTACTCTTCCACAGTCAATATTGGAACTAAACCGTTTTAGCACTTTATTTAATGATGTCAAACAACAATCGGAGGCCTTTCCCGGTCTGGATTTATTTGGTTACGTAATAAATCTTCAAACAATGAAGGACAATGGAATCAAGCTGGAAGAGCAAGAATTAATAAATAATAAGAATGCCATCACACTCACAACGGCATACAAAGCAAAAGGGCAAGAGTGGAAAACTGTTATTATCTATCGTTTTGTTGACTCACACTGGAGTAATAGAAACACTAAGCAAAACATCAAACTTCCACCCGGGATTTTAGCGCTTGAAGAAAGTGATAAAGAAGATAAAACCTCCGAAGAACGTCGTGTCTTTTATGTAGCACTCACCAGAGCGAAAAAGAATCTTTATCTTACGGGTTCAACTCAATATCCAAAATCAAAAAAAATGATTTTTCCGGCAATGTTTTTGGACGAAATTCCCGGAGATACTTATAAATATATAAAAGTTGGAAAATACGCAAAAAATATGGCCAATATTCAAAAGAATCTTATGGCCATTTCTACTTCACCCACTATTCACGATGGTGAAAATGAATATCTCAAAGAAATAATCAAAGACATTTCACTTTCCCCAACCTCTCTAAATAAGTATTTGGAATGTCATTACAAATTTAAACTTGACAATTTATATCGGATTCCCAGAACTACTCCTCCAGCTATGAATTTTGGCACCGCAGTTCACTCAGCCCTACAGCTTCTTTATAACGATTTAAAAAATAACGAAAAAGTTGAATCAAAAGAAACCTTCATCAAAGATTTTTCATCATCACTTCGTCATCAAATTCTTTCGGAGGCGGATTTCAAAAATTATCTTGAAAAAGGCCAAAAAGTGCTTTCGGCATATTACGATAATTACAAAGACACTTTTGCCCCAGCATTATTTATTGAAAAAGACTTCGGTAAATCACTAACTTCTCAAATAGTACTGGACGATATTATTCTTACAGGGAAAGTTGACAGAATAGATCTTACAAGTAAAGAAGAAAAACACGTTCGTTTCATAGATTACAAAACAGGTCAAACAAAAACAAGAAACGACATAGAGGGTCTCACTCAAAATTCTGAAGGAGAATACAAACGACAGTTGGTTTTTTACCAACTTCTTGCCGATCTGGATCGCTCTTTCGGATATAAAGTAATTCAAACCGAACTTCAGTTTATTGAGCCTGACAAAAATGGAAAATTTCACCAAGAAAGATTTAATATTCAAAAAGAAGAAGTTGAAGATCTAAAGAAAGTAATAAAAAAAACCATGTCAAATATCCGCTCTTTCAATTTTGACCGAACCGAAAATAAAAAACACTGTGAACGTTGCGATTTTCGCTCTCACTGTTGGCCGGAAGGTCTTCCCCTCACCATTTCCGAAGCAGAAGAGTAAACACTTGGTTTTATGTGTATAATACCGACCAAGGTGCAAAGCACCATCGAACTTTAAAAGGAAGGAGGTAACCCATCATGAAAAAAATCAAACGCTTCTCTCCCATTGTTCACATTGGCAAAGCCAAGAAGACAACTGTAACCCCAGAAAGTATGGGCAACTGTCGTTGCAAGTGTAAATGCAACTGCAAATAACTTTTTCGCAAAGAGGCAGACCTTAAAAAGTCTGCCTCAAATTTAAACAAAGGAGGAACCTTTTGAATCACTTAAAAACGATTCGTTCGCCGATTTCTGTGAATTATGAAATCACACCAGTATGTAATTTAAGGTGCGAATTCTGTTTTGCCGAATCTGAATGTTCTCTCAAACACCCCAGCTTAGATCAAGTAATAAGGATAATAGACGAATTACATAATGCAGGAGTTTTTGAAATTAGATTATTTGGTGGTGAATTTTTCACTTTTCCCAAATGGAAAAAAATCGTTGAATATGCAAACAAGAAGGAAATATTTTTATCTTTTGTAAGTAACGCTACACTTATTACTCCGGAAGTGGTTGATATATTAATTTCCAACGGAATTAAATCAGGAGCAATTTCCATTCACGGTCCGGAATCAGTTCACGACAGTATTACCAAAGTAAATGGGTCATATAAAAGAGCCATTAGAGGTCTTCAAGCCTGTCTTGATGGAGGGCTAAAGATCACCGTTCTTACAACCATTACCCGTAAGGCAAAGGGTAGAATTCCCGAACTATTTGAGGATTTATCTTCAAAAGGTCTTGTGAGAAAAACTCTTTCTTATGGAATAAATCGGTTGTGTCCTTATGGGCGTGGAAAAAGCGATTGGGACAACTCAAAAATATCCCTTGAAGATTATTTATTACTATTTCCTCTTCTGGAACAAATCTCATCAAAGTATGGAATTGATTCCGTACTTGGAGATGCTTTTCCACTATGTCTGGTTCCGGAAAAGTATCACTACTTGATTCAAGGATGTTGGCAAGGAACAGGCTTTGGACATATCAGTTCTTCGGGTGATGTTCGTGGATGTGCAACAGCAAAAGGAAGTTACGGCAACTTATTGGAAATACCGCTTGAAAAGATATGGATCGGTAAAGAAATGCGACAATTCAGAAAACTTGAATGGTTGCCAAAAAGCTGTCAAACGTGTGAAGATTTTTGTGGTGGCGGTTGTTCGGCTTCAAGGTTGGGTGAAAGAATGTATTCTCCGGACGAGTTTTTAGAGGGCGCAATATGTTAATTAATCAGAGGTTCAAAATACGAAAAGATATTGGAAAATGGCTTGTCTATTTTGAAGATGATGGGCCAGTAGAAATGTCTGAAATGTCAGCAGTAATCACTTCTTTGATTGGAGAAATCAAATCAAAAGACGAATTGATTAAGACTGTAATAAATAAG
>Ga0172371_10012990_pt1 | contig 10895 bp, 10 predicted proteins | sample Lak12m_FD_114543 | JGI IMG/M metagenome (GOLD analysis project Ga0172371, IMG submission 114543) | Freshwater microbial communities from Kabuno Bay, South-Kivu, Congo - kab_022012_12m | ecosystem: Environmental > Aquatic > Freshwater > Lake | place: Democratic Republic of the Congo: South-Kivu... | reverse complement strand
GAGATAAGAAAAAAAGGGCTGAACGTTTTGTTTAAAAACCTCGGCGAGGTGGATGCCATGCGGTTTTTGTCCCAGATTACCTATGAAAAAAGGGATTACCTGAAACTTCAGGACGAACTCTTTGAAGGCATGAGCGTCGAGGACATCTATAAAAAAGCGAAAGAGTACGCTGAAAAGAAAAAGACAGAATAGCATTAGCTATGCCGCCAGAAAACAAGAACAAGAAGTCTGCAATCTGTTATGAAAGTTATTAATGTTTCAGAGGTTTCTAAAGAGAGTGGTTTTGGCGAAGAAGACCCCAAAAAAGAATAATGATGTAGATGCTTATAAGCATAAAAAAGAAACCCATAAAAATGCCGTTCCTGTTGGTCTTGCGTCTTATGACACTGCTAAACCTAAGCCTATAAGAAATATGAGTATGACCCGCAGATCGACCTTTTCGCAAAGCCAGAGATGCCGCTGAAGGAATTGGTAGAGTTTTATCAGCACTACAGGAATAATTATGAATGCTGAAGATCTGTTAGAGTTAACGCATAACGCCCTCCTAACGGTTTGGCAAAAATTTCTGTGCCTTTCCATCGGTCAACTCAACTTATGATGATTGGTGTGTATGAGTGCTGTTGAAAAATATCTAAAACAAGTGGAAGAAGAACCTACCAACGCAGAGGCTTGGTATAAGTTAGGTGATGCATATTTTCATGCAGAACAATATGAAGATGCTCTGGATGCTTTTGAAGAAGCGTCATTAATTGATCCTCATAATGCCGCCCTTTTGTATAGGATTGGTGATGTCGCGTATTCATTGGAACTATATGAAGAAGCTATAAAGGCTTTATTAAAGGCTTTAGAGATTACTTCCGATAATGCTGCCATTTGGTGTAGGTTGGGTGACGCTTATCTTGCATCTGGAGAAAATAATCAATACTATGACCCCGTTCTCAGCAAGACAACTAATTTTTATGATAATGATGACGACTTCTTTTATGCACAAGCAATAAGTTTTTATGAAAAAGCACTGGCACTTGAGCCAGCGAGTGAGGTTATTTTGAAGGGACTTATTAACTCTTGCTCAAAACTGAAGGTTTTTTACTTGGACCAAGAACCTGAAAATGAGGATATGCGAAAAACCCTCAATAGGGCTTCTCTTTACTTAGCGCAACATGGTGCTGATTCTATGGTTCATCAAAAAAAGCTATCTGTGCCCCAAATCAGACCCGAAAGGCAGGAAGAATATTTTTTATCTTTCGAGGCTATGATTGGGAGCTGGCTAATGCCAAGAGCAAAAACTAAAAGAAATGTTGACATCTTTATGCATAGAATGGGTTGGTTGGGTGAAGGTTCAAAAACCTTGGAAATAGTGGGAACCATTTATGGGGTCACACGAGAAAGGGTGAGACAGATAGAAGCAATGTTGATGGCCAAAATAAGAAAAAAAAGTGCGATAAATGAACTCGCCCCTTTCTGGTCAGCTATCAATGTTATCGTAGAATCACTGGGAGTTCTTGACTTGGATGATCTTGGTCAACAATTAATGAATTATTTTAAATGGGACAGCAAACCTTTAGCGGAAGGTATAGAAAATATCATTTCTCTGCATCCAGAGCCAACCTTTACACTTGCCAAAGAAGGCAGTAATAGATATTTGATTTTGAAGAATCTGAAATGCATTGAATGTAACCCGATATCAGAATATTTAGTGACTTGCTTGTCCGGTGGTCAGATTTCCATGACATCTGCAATTAGTGTTATTGATTTGTTTTGTAAGGCAAAATGTAATCAAAAGCATTTAATTATTAGCTCGACGTTTATACGTTATATGACCGCCAACAATGAATATTTAAGTGCATATCTAAAGGCAGAGCAAGATATGCTTTATACGATAGATTATTGGAATTTGATTCACGGAAGGTTGTTGGCTGCAGCCGAAGCTATTTTAAAACTTAAAGGTCGCGCAATGCATTTTACTGAAATAGCGGAAGCGCTAAGCCAAATCAAAGGGAACGAAGTTCCGGCGCGCAATATTCATGCATCACTTGATAGATCCGAACACGCCGTTTTATGGGGAAGAGGCACTTTTATTCATAATCAACATGTGCCTTTCTCATATAGACTTATAAACGAAATAGAAAAATGGATTGAATCTAAGTTAATGCAACATATTCCCTTGGTTTCTGTTTATGGTGCTTTTAAAGCTTTCCATCAAGATTGTTTAAATGCGGGAATTCCAAATGAAGTGGCTCTTTACTCATGTCTCAGAATGTCCGCGGCCCCTAAATTGAACTATCCAGACTACCCGTACATTTTTTTATCTGAAGACAGCCGGACTTTTTCAAGCCTGTCAGTAATCGAGAAATTTATTCGTGATGAAGGCGGTCCCATTACTTTAGAGAAACTAAGACGATATGCAATTGACGACCTGGGATTAAAAGAGTTTCAGTTGATTAACGCTCTCGATAAGAATGCTGATATCCTACGATGTAAAAAAGGAAAATACCTCCACAAGGATTATTTGGATATTGAGGAAGACAAAATGGATGAAATCACATCTTATATTAAGAATATTCTTTTAACTCAACCTCACGTTTCTGTGGACAAAATATTTCACGACAAGATTATTGACTGCAAATTAATGGGTATTAACGAACCAATATTATTATTTTCATTGTTGCAGCAATATACTGATGACCTCCTTCTGAGCAATTATCCACAAATATATTCAGCAGATTTGAATGATCGTCTGAGAAACAAAGGAATAATGAATGAAATAGTTGATCACATTAAATCAAAGAAAGCTTTTTGTTCTTATCAAGAACTATATGAAGTTTTTGTTGATGAACTTGGATATTCCAAAAATACTGTCTATTTTGCACTTAATAACAATATAATTTATAGATATCTTCAAGGGTGTGTAATTCATGAAGAGACTCTCGGCTGGACAGAAACGAAGCAGGCACAACTTGAACAGATAGCATCTGGCGTATACGAGGAAGCTCTTAATTTAGGGCAGTTTTACGGACTTATTCCAGATATTATCGAATCATCTGATCTCCCAAATTTAGATAATAACGTCGATTGGACGGAATTATTAATTTCTGAATTATTGGAAAAGCATAATAATTTCAAAATTATAGGAAATGCTAAGAAGGTTTTTGTTCCCACAATAAATAGCAAGCACATAGAATCATTTGAAGATCTGATCTGCGAAATATTGAAAAGCAGGCACAAGGGAGCCGCGAATTTGAATGATTTTACAGAAGAACTGGTTGATATGGGAATAGTATTTAAGGGAATAACTAAAAGTATGTTGGGAGAATCAAAAAAAGTGTGCATTGCTGGTCAGGAAATAATATTAACAGAGCTTATGAGAAATGCTTAACGATTTAAATCTGGTCTCTGTATATGACAGTGCCGATTATGATCTTATACAAGATCTCATAATTCCTTTACTGCAGAACTCAACCGCGTATTTACGAGGTGTTGGTTTCTTCACTTCAGGCTGGCTCAGACTTGCATCGCAGGGGTTGTCACGATTAATCGAAAACGGCGGCAAGGCAAAGATTGTCCTTTCTCCAATTATTGAAAAGTCGGACTGGGAGGCATTCAAGTTAGGGGAAGAAGCAAGGACGAATGAGGTTCTAAGAAAAACACTTGAGATGAATATCGATAACATTGCATCGGGCATTGAGCAGGCTACTTTAAATACAATGGCATGGATGATTGCTGATGGGCTCTTAGAATTTAAATTTGCGGTGGCAAGAGATTATGACTCAGGCGGCGAGTATCATGACAAGGTTGCGGTTTTTACTGATGGGCAAGGAGATTCAGTTGCCATACATGGCTCTTTTAACGATAGCATTAAGGGCACACTTAACGGAGAAGCTTTTTCAGTTTTTAAATCATGGGAAGATGGCCAGAGGCCTTTTGTAGATCAGCATCGCAATAGACTATTTGAGCTATGGAGAGATAATAATCGACAATTTAAGGTTTTTACCATTCCGGAAGCTTGTCATCAAAAATTTATCAAACTGAGGAGCACAGATATCAGACCATATGTTGTTGCATCAAGCAAAAAAAGTTCGTCTAATTCAAGCAAGGCGGTTTCGGATAAACCTCATAGCCAATTTGAACTACGCGAATATCAAAAGGATGCAATTCAAGAGTGGATTTCAGCAAATTGTTTGGGAATTCTTGAAATGGCGACAGGAACTGGAAAAACACTTACGTCTTTGTCGGCAGCGATTAATCGCTATAAAAAACTGCAAAGATTGGCTCTGGTTATTTTGGTGCCGTATCTGCACCTTCTTGAGCAATGGGAACGCACATGCAGCAATTTTGGATTCAATCCAATCTTATGTAGTAGTGAACACGGTAATTGGCAATTAGAGGTAAAATCAAAAATTCAAGATTTCAATATTAAGGCAATAGACAACATATGCATAGTTGCTGTCCATGCTACAGCATCGACAGAGAAGTTCAGAAAAGCAACAAAAGGGTTAAACCCTATATACACAATGATTATTGGGGACGAAGTGCATGGGCTCGGTGCGTCCCATATGAGACAGGCAATGATCCCCAATGCGGGTATGAGGTTAGGATTGTCGGCAACCCCTCGGCGATGGTTTGATGAAGAAGGAACTCAGGCAATATTTTCATATTTTGGTCCAGTTTGTTTTGAGTTTCCCTTGGAAAAGGCCATCGGTAAATATCTTGCTCCTTATGAATACAAACCTGTCTTACTACATCTTACCAATACTGAAATGGATGCATATGAAGAATTAACTGCCAAAATTCAAAAACTCTCCAGTATGCTGAATGGCGGTAAACCTGAAATTGAGGAGGTTTTTAAAAAGCTCCTATTGGAGAGGGCGCTTATTATTGGTGCAGCAGAAGAAAAACTTAGTAGCCTGTTAATTATATTGAAACAAATGATAGATAAAGCAAAAAAGGCAGATGAAAACGTTACGCATGTTCTTGTTTATTGTGCTCCGGGAAGACACCAAGGTGTTTTGCGTTCTGTAGCTAATTTAGGGCTAAAATGCCATGAGTTTGTACATACAGTTTCTTTGAACGACAGGCAGAAAATCTTAGATCAATTTGCAAATGGTGAAATACAAGTATTAGTTGCAATTAAATGCTTGGATGAGGGTGTTGATGTCCCATCAACGCATACGGCTTTTTTTTTATCGAGCACTACAAACCCAAAAGAGTTTGTGCAAAGAAGAGGTCGTATCCTTCGGCTATCTAAAGGCAAGGTCAAAGCAATATTGTATGATTTTATCGTAATCCCTAATCCCGAAAATGTACCATTCAAAAGAGATGTCGATGCCAGCTTGCTTAAAAGAGAAATGCCACGCTTTGCTGAATTCTCATCAGCTTCGTTAAATGAATTTGAGGCAAGATCTTTGTTATGGGAATTACTTAACCATTATGAAATGTTGAACCTCTTTGACGAAAAGCCGTGGGATATTTATCATAAAAACATAGAGGGTAAAAAGGGATGCACTTTTTAACTAGGAGATATCATGGCCGATATTAATGAACTGATCAAGAAAAAGCTTGAGGAATTACCCACAAATATTTCGGAACTGGCAACTGAAGCAATAAAATTATCCGAGAGGGGTTTATCAGAAATCTCCGTTGCTGAGCAATTAGCAAATGTAGTGAGAAGAATAGTGAGAACCAAAGGGGAAAGCGAGTGATACTTCATATGCTTACAATGAAGAACTTTCGCCAGTTTAAAGGCGTTCAACGAATAGAGTTCGCAGCCGAAAAAAAGAAAAAAGATCAAAATGTTACTGTCATATTTGGCGAAAATGGTCGCGGCAAAACAGGAATATTTAGAGCGATAATGTTTTGCCTTTATGGAGAACATCGCCTAACTCAGGATGAAGAGGTCTCCCAAAAAGAACTTTATCTTGTCAATACACCTACCCTTCTGGAGTCAGCGTCAAGCGGTCAAAAAATAGAAGCATATGTCGAATTGAAGTTTAGTCATAAAGGGGAACAGTATATAGTCAAGCGTAGTCTTGCAGGCATGTTACTTAGAGATGAGAGAATTGAACAGTTAGATGGATATATATTGTCACATACAAAAAGGGATGGCAATACGCATAATGTTAATGACCCCGAAGAGATTAAAGCAATAATCAATGCGATTTTAGATAAGAATGTACGAGAGTATTTTCTTTTTGATGGAGAAAAAATTCAACGACTAACTTTAGCAAGCCTTGAACAACGGAAAGAAATCGCAAAAGGGATCAGAAACCTTTTAAATGTTGATGCTCTTGAGAAAGCAATAAAGGCAATACAAAAGCTCAAAAAAACTTTAAACCAAGAGATCGAAAAAAGAGCAACAGGTGAATATGGAAGAATAATTTCTAAATTAAATGAATTAGACGAAAACCGCAACGAATTACAACATAATATTAAGCAACTAGAAGAAGAATATTCCTTATCAGAAATTGAAAAAAAGAAAACAGATAAAAGACTTGAAGAGTATAACGAAATAAAACATTTACTAAACGACCGAGCGGAAGCAGAAGAAAAACTGAAATATAACGAAGAGCAAGCAAGAAGTCTTCTTTTAGAAATGAAGTCGAAAACTGGGAAAGCTTGTTTAATACTTATGTCAAAAGTTGTCGACCAGGTTTTTACTTTAATTGACCAAAAAAAACAAAAGGGTGAAATCCCATCTGAGATCCGGAAGGACTTGATAGACAAGATATTATCAGAAAAGAAGTGTATTTGTAATAGAGATGTAGTACCAGGCTCTAAAGAATTTAAAGCAATCATCGACTGGAAAAACAAAACCTGCGATTTTGCTTTGGAAAACTCTGCGCTTGAAGTTTGGAGGTATTTAGGAATTATAAGAAGTCATCGGGATGATACTGCCGGGACAATCGAGGTTTTACTGCAAAAATATGCTGTTTGCAAAAATGATATTGATAAGTTGTTTTCAAAAATCGATTCACTTAATGACCAAATCGGAACATCCGGAAGAAAAGATGCTGAAGAGTTGGAAAAGTATCGAGAAAATATTGAGAAAAAACAAATAAAAAATGAAGCTGAAAGGATGAAACTAAAAGATGCTTTAGACATCGCACAAGCTGAATACGAATTATTGTTGGAGCAGCGAAGAAAATTGGAGAAAGAAGAACACATTAAAAGCGAACTTTCTCAACGGGTATATTTGGTTGAGGAAACTCTTAAAGCTTTGCAGTCAATATATGATCAATTTACAGACGAAATAAAGCAAAAGATTGCTGATGAGGCAACTAAATTCTTCGTTCAACTACTTGACAAGGAAGGACGAGAGACACTCTCACATATATTGGTAAATGAAGATTATTCATTACAGATAACCGATAGATGGGGCAAACCGTTCTTGGCGAATATTTCAGCAGGACAGAGACAGATTATGTCAATATCTTTTATAGCTGCATTGGCAAAGGTTGCGTCCGGAGACGGGATACTTGAAATGCCTTTATTTATGGATACACCCTTTGGCAGGCTTTCTTTTGAGCACCGGAAAAATATACTCGATAAAATTCCGCAATATTGTGCTCAGTGGATTCTTCTCGCCACTGATACGGAATTTCGCAAACAAGAGGCCTCTCTCTTAAGAGATGGAGGTCGTTGGGGTAGATTTTATTTATTAAAAAGTGAAGGTCCTGGTGTGACAAAAATAGCAGAACGAAATATAGTTGATGCTCATGTTTTACTGTCTGATGGTTCGGAGGAAACATCATGAATATGTCAGGAGATATTAGGGTTAAAACTTCTAATCAATATAAACATCTTTATAATGAACTAAAAAACTTTGCAGTTGGTGATATGCATGAACTCTTTTTCCTATGTGTTTGTTTGGCATATCGAGCCAATAAGAAGAAGAAAGCTCTCGGGACTAATGGCGAAGACCGATTTTGGTCTAAAACTATAACGCCTGAAGAATATGCCTGCTTTTATGCGATAATGCTGGAAGAAAATGAAACGAACTTGGAAGCAATTAAGGATGATAAAGTTGTTTTAGCAGAAATAGAAAAATATGCTAATGCTGGCATGGAAATATTGCTTGAAGAATTTTTATCAGATTATTTAATGAAGAACAAAACCGAATTAAAGCTTAACCCTGCAGATTCTAAAGAATTACCTAAGGCCTTATTGCATTTTATTTATGAACAATTACAATAGATGCTAAGGTTATGAGAAAAATACTACTTGTAGAGCCTGGTTACCGAAATAAATTTCCGCCTTTAGGTTTAATGAAGATCTCTACCTATCACAAACTAAAGGGGGATAATGTTCATTTTATAAAGGGCTGTGATCAAAAGGCTCGTCTGACGAAATGGGATAGAATTTATATCAGTACTCTTTTTACATTTTATTGGGACATAACAATTAAAACAATAGAGTATTATTACACTTCTGTAAAAACACCCGCTGATATATATGTGGGTGGTGTAATGGCAACTCTTCTGGGTAAAGAATTAGAGAAGAAAACTAGAGTAAATGTTATTAAGGGCCTTCTCAATAGGCCTGGGATATTAGATGGTAATGATAGGCGGAATATTGAAGAACTGATTCCTGACTACCACATTCTTGATGAGATAGATTATGACTATGGGCTTAAAGACTCATATCTGACATATGCAACGAGAGGTTGTCCGAATCGGTGTCGTTTTTGTGCAGTAAATCGTATTGAGCCTGACTTCATTCATTATTTGCCCATAAAGAAACAGATTATGGGAATAGATGAGATTTACGGACCCAAGCAAGACTTAATATTGATGGACAATAATGTTCTTGCATCTTCATATTTTGAAAAGATAATTAAGGATATTCTTGACTTGGGCTTTCATAAAGGTGCCAAAATGAATAACAAGATGCGCATAGTCGACTTCAATCAAGGTACAGACGCAGATTTATTAATAGAATCAAAGATGGCTCTTTTGGCAAAAACCGCAATTAGACCTTTACGAATTGCATTCGATAACATAAGAATGAAGAATACCTACATATCCAAGATCAAACTTGCAAGAAACTATGGGATACTAAATCTCTCCAATTATGTACTGTATAACTTTAACGATACGCCCGCAGATTTTTATGAGCGTCTTAGAATAAATGTGTTTCTCAATGAAGAATTGGGCACCAAAATATATTCTTTCCCTATGAAATATATCCCCTTGACTGCAAAGGATAGAGCGTTTATTGGTAAGCACTGGAATAAAAAAATTCTACGTGGTATCCAGTGCATACTTTTGGCAACAAAAGGACTAATAAGTCCACGTAGGGAATTTTTTGAAGCAGCTTTTGGTTTCTCGTTTCAAGAATTTCTAAAAATAGTCTACATGCCAGAAGAATATATAATTTATAGGCAAAATCACGCGAGTAACGGTGCTTTTGATTGGCAAAGTCTTTATAAGAAACTAACAAAAAATGAAACTACTACATTCTTACAAATAATTTCTAAAAATAAAGTTACTCGCGATGAAATCGCTAAGACTTCATCGCTTAAACTTAAGCGGCTTTTATCTCATTACGTTGAATCCTATTGAGGATTTATTGCATAGGTTCACAATTATTGATTTGATTTTGTAAGAATTGAGAATAATTAATGTCCTTTGTCTTCGATAACCCGCTCCTGAACAATCCCTTTTCGCCTCGGCGAATCAGACGGGTTTGACGAGGCACCGGAGGAGTACTGGATTTACGACAAAGGACAGCCGAAGAGGATATGAATGGAGTCGGCAGACGGCAAAATATTTATATGCAAATAGTGGAGGATAGTAAACATGGATATTGAATCCTATTTAAAAAATATAGTCGATAAAATTATAAATAACTTCAATCCGGATAAGATAATTCTCTTTGGCTCTTATGCTTACGGTCATCCGGCTGTTGATAGCGATATGGACATAATGATTGTCATGGACACAGACGAAAAGCCGCATAAAAGGGCAGTCTCTGTCAGGAAAGTATTGAAAGGCATCGGGATTCCCAAGGATATAATTGTCAAGACCCCCGAAGAATTTGAAAGGTTCAAAGATATTGTCGGAACAATCGTTTACCCTGCTGCACACAAAGGGAAGGTCATTTATGAAAGAAGATAAATTAAATATTGTGAGGTCATGGTTCAGGAAGGCGGAAAACGACCTTATCAACGCGGAAAATACTATCAAGATGGAAGCTCCGCCCACAGATACCATATGTTTTCACGCCCAGCAATGCGCTGAAAAATACATTAAGGGTTTTCTGACATTCAACGAAATATATTTCCCAAAGACACATTCAATTGAAGACCTTGTTGAATTGTGCAAACAGATTGTTCCTGAAATAGAGTCAGAGCTTGAAGATGTCGAAATCCTGTCAAGTTATGGCGTAGAAGTCAGATATCCTGATGAAATTTACTATGATATCCCTAAAGAGGATGCGCGGGAGGCAATTGACCTTGCTAAAAAGGTAAAGTCCGTTGTTCTAAAATATCTTGAAGGCAAGATATAAAATAGAAAGCAAACCAACTATGTCCCTTGCAGTTGATGAACCAATCATAAACAACCACTTTGAAGAACCGAAGGGATACAGGATTTATGACAAATTGGCCGCTGCGGGCAAAAAGATAGAAGGATATCTTTGGGAATTGGAAGAAAATGGTGCTTGAAAAGTCTGAAATCAAACTGATACGTCCCTTGCAGTTGGTTTTTTAATAATGCAAGAAACTTAAAAAACCTAAAGTGGAAGGAGATAATAATTGATTTTCAATGGAAAGAAAGGTTATGTATTTCGAAAAGACAGGTGCGGAAAATACTGCCGCGTGTCTTGAGGTTGCCAGGAACGCAGTCAAGGCTGAAGGGTATAGGCATATAGTTATTGCCTCAACAACAGGTGAAACAGGG
>Ga0172371_10012989_pt1 | contig 10896 bp, 6 predicted proteins | sample Lak12m_FD_114543 | JGI IMG/M metagenome (GOLD analysis project Ga0172371, IMG submission 114543) | Freshwater microbial communities from Kabuno Bay, South-Kivu, Congo - kab_022012_12m | ecosystem: Environmental > Aquatic > Freshwater > Lake | place: Democratic Republic of the Congo: South-Kivu... | reverse complement strand
GGACACGCCGCACGCGGAAAGCCGCCGTAGACACCAACGGGAGCTCAACGGCAAAGCCGTAAGTCTCCCGTTTATCGGAGCTTCCGTCACTGGCAGGCAGCGGCCAGTGAAGGAAGATCCGTCCGGGCGCCTGGCCGAGCCCCAGGACGGTGGCGCGGATGGCCCGTTCGCCAGCCCCCAACGGGCGCTCCAGGCCGTGCGGGAGGCGCGGGAGGCGGGAGACACGGGTCCGCTGACGGTGCTGGTGCGAGGCGGCCAGTACCACCTCACGGCGCCGCTCGTGCTGCTGCCGGAGCACAGCGGCACGCCCGAGGGGCCGACGGTGCTGGCTGCGTTCCCGGGGGAGGTAGTGACGCTCAGTGGCGGCGTTGCCATCGAGGGGCTGCAACCTGCCGAGGCCGGCGAGTGGCGGACGACGTTGCCCCGGGTCAGGGAGGGCCAACTCGCCTTCCGCCAGCTCTGGGCGAACGGGAGTCGTCGGGTCCGCCCGCGGCTGCCGACAGAGGACACCTACGCCCTCGCGGGCGGCGGCACTCCCGAGGCGTCTGCCTTCGTCTACGCGCCGGGCCACCTTCGGGCTGACTGGCGCAACCGTGAGGATATCGAGGTCGTCGTCCTGCAGTACTGGACCGAGGCCAGACTGCGCATTGCCGCCATCGATGAGGGCACACGCCTGGTGACGTTCACCGGCGGGAGCTGGCGGCCGTTGACCTGGAGCATGGGCTACTACGTGGAGAACGTCGCGGAAGCAACAACGTCTTCGCCTTCAACGGCCCCGCCCAGTGGACCCGCTACGGAGATGCGCCGCAGTACGATGACACCAACTGTAACGTCCTGCAGCGCAATATCGTCTGCTGGGACAAAGGGCGCCTTTGGGTGGAGCCCAAGTGGCCGAATTACCGGATGATCCTGAACGAGAACCTGTACTACGACTACAGCGGCGCCCCGGTGACCTTTCTCGGCTTCGCGCCGGACGAGTGGCGGACGCTGGGGCGCTGGCTGGACAAGACCTCGCTCATCGCCGACCCGCGGTTCGAGGCCCCTGAGCGCCGTGATTTCCGCCTCAAGGCGGATTCGCCCGCGTGGCGCCTGGGCGTCGCGCCCGTCGATATCAGCGGCGCGGGGCCCAGGGCTGCCGAGTAGCCGTCCAGAACGGTCTGCGTCCTCCCGTCGCCCGAGGGGTCGCGCCACGAGCTGGCGGTAGGGGCCCGTTCCGCACCGCGCCCCCCGGCGTGGTGCGTGGGCCTCAGGCCTGCCGGCGCCAGGGGATGTGTCTCTGCGGTCGTTCAGTGCGGCTCCGCCGCGGTGATCTCACTGATCTCGATGGCGTGGGGTCGGGCCGCGCGCTCGCCGAAAAGCCAGGCGCCAAGACAGACGCTGATGTGCCGCACGCGGCTCACCTGCAGCCTGTCGCCCGGACCGCCGCGGCCCTCGGGGTGGGCCCAGTGATCGAAGAACCGCACATCCGCGGCAGACAGACGGTGCTCCGTCCAGTCGTGCGGCAGGGGAATGACCGCGCCCCAGGGACTGCCGTCCTCCTCCACGAGCACGATCTCGACCTGGTCGGTGTCCGGCATGCCCGCGCGCAGGCGAAGGGTGAGCACCGCGTCCTGGGCCAGCCGCCCCAGGGCCTCCGTTTCCCCCTCCAAGACCCCAAGGCGGAACGACGTGCAACTCGGGGCCGGACCGAAGCCCTTCACCGAGACGCGGACGGCCTCCATATCCTCGGCAGGGCCCGTGACCCGGGTCACGTCGGCGCTGTCGCCCTGGGTCCGGACCGTCTGTGCAGCCGGCCGTACCACCAGCACCGGGGCGTCGGCTGCCCGGATGCTGATGGGTAGCCCGGCGGGCTCCTGCATCAGCGACACCGAGGCCACCTCGACCCAGTGGGCCTCCTCGCGGACATCGGGAAAGAGCCAGGCGCCGAAGATGGCCGCCACCTGCGCGATCCGGCCCGCATCCAGAGTGCCGCCCTGGGTACTCCACATGGGCCGCAGTGAGGTCAGCGGCACGCGGACCGTCCGCCAGTTGGCCGACACCGGGACGTCGGCCCCGTAGGCAGGCCCATCGCCCTGTACCAGGCTGATCTCGACCCGGCTGGTCGCGGGGCCACCGCGCAGGACGACGGCCATGGTCGTGTAGGGTCCGGCGGACGCTGGAGGCGCAGCCTGGAGCCTGACGCCGACGCAGGCCGGCGGCTCGCCGAAGCCATCGGCCTCGAGGCGAAGCGCGGGAGCCGCGGGACCGGGGCCGGGAACCCGGCTGGCCTTGGCCTGGCCGCGCAGCCAGCCGCTGCCCTCGATCGCCGGTAGGGCTGCTGCTGCGTCGCCGGGTACCCACAGCAGGTGCGGGCCGGCCGGGGGCAGGTCGGCTGGCGGACCACCGCCGGGGAACCGGAGCGTCCCCTCGGGCAGGGCCACGTCGACCCCGCATCGAGCCACGCCCGCGGCAAGCCACTCGGCCGGCACTTCCGCGCGATGGCGATAGGCTCCGACCGGCTGCAGCAGCAGCTCCCGGAAAGTCGTCTCGCCCGGTCTGAGAAACCGCGCCGTGCACGCGCTGACCGAGGGTGCGGCGACGGTGACCGTCACGGGCAGCGGCCGCCCCTCCCGCCAGAGATCCGGCACATCGAGACGGACCCCGGGCGCGACCGGCCCAGCCGGCGGCGATGGCAGGATGAACGGTATCCCCGCGGGCAGCGCGGAAACGTCGCGGTCATCCCGGGTGAGCAGATAGCTGCCAGGGGCCAGGTTCAGTCTGCCCCCGACGGCCGCGATGGGAACGGTCCCCACCCCTTCGACCGCGACTGGAGGCGTCCCGGCGACCTCGATGCGGCAGAGGAACTCCGGCCCGAGGTCGGGGAGGTACAGGCGCAGCGGGTGGGCTGCCGCGATCAGGCGGACCTTTTCGGTGGTGCCGCCCGCATAGGGATCTGCGATCACCACGGCATCGGGATAGACCTGCAGGCGCCAGGCGCCTTCGGCCAGGCGATCGAGGAAGTAGGCGCCCGTGCCCGGCCAGTTCACCACGGGGCTGTTGCCAACCCCCCAGACGCGCCGCAGGGAGGCTGGTGCGGGGGGGACCGTGCGCGTGGTGTTGGAGTAGAGGAAGTCGGTTTCGGTGACCAGCTCGCTCAGGTCCTCCTCGAAGGAGACACGAACGTCAGCGAAGCGCGTGTTCCCGGGGTACTTGGGGAAGGGCGTCAGGCGCGGGATGCGCCGGAACGCCTCGGCGGCGATGGCGAAGCTCATGGCCTTGCCCGGGGTGTAGGGCAGGCTGAGGTGGTGGGTCTGCCAGTTCTCGTTGGTGCCGGCCAGGGCCATGGCGTCGTACTGGAACTGGGTGGCGACCTGGATGCCGGCACTGCGGCAGCCGCGGGCCATGGCCGGGTACATGTAGGAGCCCTGGACATCCGCCGCATCGAACTCGTAGACCACCTTCAGCAGGCGGTCGAGGCAGGGCGTGTGGGCGCTGTAGTGGCGGTCCACGGTGGGCAGGCAGTCGTGGGTCAGGGCCCGCCCGGAGGCCAGGCCGGTGGGATACCAGCCAAACGTCACCCCGTCGAGCGTCGCGGCAGCGGCAGCCTGTTCGCGGGTCCCCCAGCAGTTGAAGAGGACAGGCTTGCTGGAACCGGTGCTGCGGATGGCCGCCGCCAGGGCGTTGATGTAGCCGACGACCGCGGCATCGGGCGTGTCGGCAGGGTAGATCGGCTCGTTGATGGCCTCGAAGGCGACGATGCGCGGGTCATCGGCGTAGCGCAGGCCGGTGAAGCGGTTGGTGTGGGCCACGAACTGGGCCAGGTACCGGGTCTGGCAGGCAAGGGCCTCCGGCAGGGTCGTCATCTGGTGCATGGTGAAGTGGTTTGAGAAGCCGTCCGTACGGGGGTCTGCGGCACCCCACCAGGCAATGGGGGTAAGGACCATGTAGAGGCCCTGTTTGGAGGCCTCGGCAATGAGCAAGTCCAGCAGGCGCAGATGGTCGTTGTCGACCAGGTTGCCGTCGGGGTCGCTGATCTCGCGGTCCCAGCAGTGCAGACGCATGGCGTCCAGGCCCAGGCGACGCAGATGGACCAGGTCCGCACGCAGGGCCTCGGCGGGGTCCACACCGTGCCGGGTGAGGGCCGCGTAGTCCATCGAGAACGGGGCGTAGTAGTTGACCCCGAACAGCGCCACCTCACTGCCGTCGTCGCCCCAGCGCAGGATGCCATCGGCGCAGCGACTGGGACGGGGCGCGGGGGCGGCAGCCTGAGCAACCGCAGCGCTGGCCAGAACGGCGGCGGTGGAAAGGACTTCCAGCATGCGTATCACGACAGCCTCCAGGGATGATGGCCGGACGATGCGTCGACGGGATGCCCCGGTCGCGGCTATAGTACACTCCACGACCGGGCGGCGCCAGGCGCGCCGCGCGTGAGTCTGCGACAAGAGACCGGCAGGCATGATCCGCGTAACCCACACCATCCAGCTCTCCGACGACGAGGTCCGTCTGGACTTCACCCGCTCATCCGGGCCCGGCGGGCAGCACGTGAACAAGACCGAGACGGCCGTGGACCTGCGTTTCAACGTGCAGACCAGCCCGGCCCTGCCGGAGGGGGTCCGCCGGCGACTGCTGGCGCTGGCGGGGAACCGCATTGATCAGACGGGCGACCTGCTGATCTCGGCGCAGTCCTACCGCAGCCGGAAGCGCAACATCGAGGAGGCCATCGAGCGCCTCTGCGACCTGATCCGGCGGGCCGCCACGCCTCCCCGGCCCCGCCGCCCGACGCGGCCCACGCGGGCGTCCAGGGAGCGCCGGCTGGCAACCAAACGGGTCCGGGGCGATCTCAAGGGTCAACGCCGCGCCACCCCGGAGGCCTGAACCCACCGCGCACGGCGGCGGGGCCGGTGTGCGGTGCCGCCCCCGACCCACGAGCCAGGGCTGATTCAAGAAACCGTCGGCCGCCTTGCGATGGCACCCCCGGTAGGTCACGGCTGCCCGTTCGACGCGCTGCGCTTGCTCAGGGCCCTGAGCTGGGTCGAAGGGGCCACCCGCCCGCATGCGGGCGACGCGACTCCAGGAAGTCCTGCGGTACAGCCTGATCGCCTGCTCGCCCGGCCCGCCGTAGCGCGGGTCGCCACCCCGCGAACCGCGATCTTGAAACAGCCCTGTCCACGAGCGCTTGCCGGAGGTGCATACGGGGCTACGCTTGCCGGGTCGAGGCCGTGGCTCCGTAGCTGAGGGTACCGCACCGTGAAGACTCGACCGGTCGGCCGTAATGCCGAGTGCGCCAGGAGCGCCGCAAGGGCCGGGCCCCGCGACGCACGTCCGGCGACTCCGAGGGACCGGCCCCGCATGGCAGGCGCCTTGCCGCCGGCTGTGGCGGCCTGTGGCAGCTTCGGCGAAACAGCCACTACCCCCGGAAGCCGCTCGCTGCCTGGTACCTCACTCGAGGCTCACCACCTGGCCGCTGGCCGCGCTCTGCAGGATCGCCTCGATCAGGCGCACCGCGGCAAGCCCGTCGGCCAGCGTTGGGGTGGGCGCCACCTGCCCGAGCAGGGCCTTGGCGAAGTGGCTGAGTTCCCCCCAATAACCGCGGGTGGAGTGCCCCCCGGCGGCCCAACCGGCCATGTTGCCGGAGACGTAGTAGCGCTGGCTCCAGCCGAAGAGTTCCTGGCCGCTGCCTTTGGCGAAGCGGGCGCCGGGCGCCATGACCTCGGTCGAGCGCGAGGCATCGATGAGGATGCCGGCACCGGTCCCGGAGATGTAGGTCAGTTCGAAGCAGTCGGACCAGGTATGGCCGGAGTTCATGTTCAGGTGCCCGACCGTGCCACCGGCGAATCGCAGGCACGCAGAGATGGCCTTGCAGCGGGCTTCGGCCGGTCCGGAGAAGGCGAACACCTGGCTGACCGGCCCGGCGAAGTAGCACCCCAGGTCGAGCATGTGGATGGCGTTGTAGTAGAGCATGCGGCGCGGGTCGTCGTAGGGGCCTGCCCCGTGGATGAGGGTGATGGTGCTGAGCTTCCCAAACGCAGGGCTCTGCATGTACTCGTAGGCGACCGTGTTGGCCGGCGCGAACCGCTTCATGAAGGCCACCATGCCCCAGGTTTTCGCGACCTGCGCCGCGCGGACCAGCTCCTCGGCTTGCGCCGGGCTCGGGGCCGGCGGCTTCTCGATGAACACCGGCACGCCGCGACGCAGCACCTCCAGAGCAACGGCGTGGTGCATCTCGGCCGGGCCGCAGACGCAGACCCCATCCGGACGGACCCGGTCGAGCATCGTGACCAGGTCGGTGAACGACTCCGGGGCTCCGAACCGCCGCGCCGCGGACCGGGCCCTGTCCGCGACCAGGTCGCAGACGGCCACCAGGTCGAACTCGGGGATGTGGGCGAGGTTCGGGTAGAGCGACTGGGTGGCGTGGGTACCGGCCCCCACGAAGGCGATGCGGGCACTCGTGCGTGTGTCCATGCTGTGCTCCTGTGTCCTGCATGTGCATGTCCGGCGACCGGCTTCCGACTTCCGGCGACGGAAAGACCGCCCGTTCGTAGTCGAGGCTTCAGCCGGTCCGGGGTCCATTCCACGCGAAGGCGGGACCCCGCCAGCCGGCTTGCTGCGATCAGTAGCCCAAGTCTTTGAGGTACTGACGGTTGCGGCGGATGGCGGTGATGCCGTCCACGCGGGCGGCTTCCGACTCCTCTTCGGCCACGACCCAGCCGGAGTAGCCGTTGGCATCCAGCACGGCGAGCACCGCACGGAAGTCGCAGATGCCCTGCCCGAGTCCGACCCACTGGCGGTCGGCGGTAGCGTCTTTGAGGTGCAGGTGCCGGATGCGGGGCAGGTGCGTTCTGAGGCAGGTGAGCAGGTCCTGACCGCCGCGGACGATGTGTCCCGTGTCAGGCCCGAAAGCGACGCTTGCGGGGTCCAGGCGATCCAGCAGGTACTGGTAGTCCTCGGCGCTCTCCAGGAGCGAGCCGAAGTGCGAGTGCGGGTGGACGTTGACGGCGACGCCGGTGGCAGCCCCCATCCGGCCGGCTTCGTTGTAGAAGGCGATGGCATGGTCCAGGCGCGCCCGGGCCTCGGCGCGGTCTGGGAAGGCAGCCCCGCCGAGGGCCAGCCGGGGCTCGGGGAAGCCGCGCAGGAACTCGATCGCGCGGCGGGCTCCGGCCAGGTCGGCCGCCCGCGCCTCGAGGCGGGTGAAGCCGCTGCTCGACGAGTAGGCGAAGGCCGCCAGCTCCAGGCCGCGCCGCGCCAGCTCGCCGGCAAACGCCTCGGGCCGGTCCGCGAACTCGGCGATCATCTGATGGGTGATCTCGATCCCGGCATAGCCCGCCTCGGCGATCCAGTCCAGGAGGTCGGTGACCCGGCCTTTCCAGTCGGCGCCGAGCATCTCCCATGTGTAGGTCTGACAGGCCACCCGCAGCGCACTCATGGTTACTCCCTCCATCGTTCCTCGACCGTTTTTCAGAGCTTGGTCCCGAGCAGGCCGTGCAGGTAGATGTAGGCCTCCTCGGTGTAGCGCGGCAGGTTGGCCGGATCTGGCACCTCCAGCTCCACCGTCAGGCCGCCGGCATAGTGCACGGCGCGCAGGGCCCCAACCATGGCAGCCAGGTCGATCTCGCCGCGCCCGATGCCGACCGAGGTGGTGCCGATGTGGTCCTTCAGATGGACGGCGAACAGGCGCTTGGCAAAGCGCCGGACGACCTCGCAGGAGTCCACCCCGGCCGAGTGGAAATGGCCCGTATCCACGCACAGACCGACGCGCGGGTCAGGCACCGCGGCGAAGACGCGCTCGAAGTCTTCCGGCTGCTGCAGCACGTTACCGTAGTGGGGTTCGAGCGTCAGCCGCACGGGCGACGCCGGTGGCAGGCGCTCGAGAGCCGCGCGGACACAGTCGATGACACGGTCCAGGGCCCCGGGCTCGTCACGCTTCGAGGCCCCGGTGGAGGTCACATGCCGGGCCCCGAGAGCCTGCGCGAGTTCGGCGCAGCGGGCGATGGCGCGGGCATGCTCGCCCACCTCGGCGGCGTCGCGGCCACCCCACCCTGGCGTGTAGAGGCCGGCGCACTCCATGCCGGAAGCGGCCAGGCGCGCCCGCATGGAGGCCAGGTCGAAGGCATCCACCGCCGGGACGCTCCAGGTCATGGGACCGTGGATCTCCATCTGCCGGTAGCCGATGCGAGGAGCGGCATCGAGCGTGCCAGCCACCTCGTCGGCGACGTAACCCCGGTAGCAGATGGAGGCGCAGATGATGTCCACAGGTGTTCTCCAGGTTGCCTATTGCCGACCTCGCAGCGACACACAGTACCCCGCCACCAACCCTCGATCCAGAGCCGCCATGCCGCCGCGGGCTCGTCCGGGAGGCGTGGGCCGGCGCCGCCCGGTGGAGCTGGTGTGCGGCCGCGCGCCGGTCACATCCCAGGGACCCGCACGACGGCACGCATCGTGGGCTCGGTCGTGTCATACGGCGGGAAGAAGGCGAGCGCCAGCTCCGTCTCGCCGGAGCCGGCGGCCACGCGGCCAGACAGCTCGACGGTGCGTCGGTCTCCGGGCGCCAGCGGGTCGCCGCTGAAACTCCAGCGAGGGGAGAGGTTGACGCGACCGGCCTCCGGCCCGAGCTCCAGGCGGTGTCCCGCCGTCTCGAGCCAGGGCACCATGCCCCGGTTGTGGAGTTCCACACGCAGCGTGAAAGCGCCTTCGGCATCGGGTGCCGTGGCCGTGGCCGTCATGGCGCCGCGGAACTGGGGTGGGTCGAGCACCCGTTCGAGGCTGGCGCCGTAGGGCTGCATGCCCCACTCCCTGTAGGGACGCATCATCCTCTGCAACTGGACCGTACGGGCCATCATGTTGCCGGGTACCGCGGCGGCTTCCCGCTCCAGCCCTTCGGCATCGCGGTACGTCGCCGCATGGAGTTCCAGAAGGCGCTGTCGCACCGCCGATGGCAGGCCAGCGGGCGCGTCGAGGAGGTCCCGGTTGGCGGCAACGAGGTCGCGCATCTCGGCAAGCCGTTCGAGGCGTGCCAGATGGGCCTCAAAGAAGGTCCCGAACACAGCCACGTGGCGCCACCAGCCGTCCTCCGCCGTCGGCGCCGCGGCACGCAGGCGGTCCAGGCGCTCGCGGAAGAGCGCCAGCCACTCGCGCCCCGACTGCGACACGCCGCCGCGTGCGGCTGCACTCAGCCCCATCCACGCACAGGGGAGCATGGGCGCGTCGAACAAGTCCCAGAGCCTCTCGGTCGCGGTGTTGAGGCGCACAAAGGCGATGGCCGCGCTCGCGCCCAGCGTCCGACAGCCCCACTCGTAGCGCAGGGTGTTGGGCGTGCAGGATGGCTCCCAGCCGAACCGCCCGACAGCCTCCCAGGGAATCTCGGCGCTGCGGTAGGAACCACCGATCCAGAAGCTGGCCCGGTCAGAGAGCAGACGCCTCATCCGGGCGTACCCGGGAAGGCGGAAGCATGACAGCAGGTTGTCGAGCCAGGTATCGCCCATGGGGGCCACCCTGTCGTAGCTACGGCACAGGGCTCCGAGTGCGGCGCCGTGGCCGACGACGAGGAGGACGGGCGGGAGGAGCGGCTCCAGCCGTGGCTCATAGGCGTCCTGGTACGGGTAGACCGCCAGGTCGCCGGTGAAGCCCTCGCGGCGCAGGTGGTCGTAGAGGACCAGGTACTGCTCCCAGACGGGGCTGCGGGTGCGGGATGCGGCCAGGTACGCCTTGCATCGGTCGCAGGCACAGATGCCGCCGTTGTCGTCACGGATCATGACCACGCCGTCAATGGGGTAGGTCCCCAAGACCTCTCGCATGAACGCCTGGAGATACTGCTGGTACAACGGATGCGTGAAACAGGGGACTTTGGCGTTCCCTGGCGACATGGCCTCCGGGTGCTTGGGGCCGTAGGTCGTCGGCACCGCGCCGATCGGCAGCCACAGCCACACGCGCGCACCCCGGTCATGCAGGAACCGCAGGATCCTCAGGCCTCGCTCGCGCTGCGCGTCGTACTCGGCGAAGCGCGCCCCGCTGACCTCATCGTAGGCATCCGGAGCGTCGGAACGCAACTCGGGCATCTCACGGTAGGAGACGGGCATCTTCCAGTTGCTCCACATGCCCAGGTCCCCCATGACGTTCATGCCGCTGCCGATGAGCGCCCCCAGCACTCGCTCCCATTCGGCCTCGTCGCCATAGGGGAAGTCGACCTCGAAGTCGCCGCCGCCGAAGCCACCGGCCCGGAGGTCGACGACGGGGTTCGAGGCGACCATCGGCAGGGCCGCCGGCCCCGGACCGTTGGGCTGGAGGTGCTCGGAGATCCGGCAGGCTGCCTGCACGAGGCCGAAACGCGTCCCCGCGGCAACCGTGATGTCGCCACTCCGCCCGGGACGGATGGCGAAGCCGTCGCCGGAGATGCCTCTGGCAGCCGCCTCGGGATCGCGGACCAGGGAGACCGCCGGACAGGCCTCCGCCCCCACGCCGGCGTCCGCCCCGGCACGGCTCAGGCCGGCCGCCAGGGCTGCCGCCGCGGCGCCATCTTCGGGCGCACACCGGATCTGCACCTTGGCGCCTGCCGTCAACGGGCAGGTCACGGGCACAGGCACCACCACCAGCCCCTCGTCCGCCAGCACGGCCATCTCAGCGTCGCTCACCCCTGGCTCGGGCACCGCGCTGAACAGCCGCCGAGACCAACGCCGGCCGTTGATCGTCTCCTCGCCCAGCTCCACCAGCGAGGCGCCCTGCTGACGGTGGATGGCGGCAGCGAAGCGGACCGTCGCAGCGTAGTCCTTGAACCCGTAGTACGGGGCACGGTTCTCCAGCAGCGGGAGGGCCTCCGCCGTCCCCGCAAACGGCAGGGCGAACTCGACCGCGTGGGTCAGCCAGGGGGAGGGTCCTTCCCAGGGGCTGACCCACGCGGTCGAGTTCGCCCTGCCGTTTGCGGGG
>Ga0172371_10012988_pt1 | contig 10896 bp, 11 predicted proteins | sample Lak12m_FD_114543 | JGI IMG/M metagenome (GOLD analysis project Ga0172371, IMG submission 114543) | Freshwater microbial communities from Kabuno Bay, South-Kivu, Congo - kab_022012_12m | ecosystem: Environmental > Aquatic > Freshwater > Lake | place: Democratic Republic of the Congo: South-Kivu... | reverse complement strand
GCGCCTTGCAGGAGGATATAGATTGCGGCGATATTATCGTCGCTGACGCTGCCAAAGCCGGCGACTGCATGTCCCTCCATTACGGTTTTGATTATAACGAGGTTGTTTCCGCTGACGAGGGTCTTACTGCATCGCTTTCGGGTTTTCTCGATCGCCGCGGTCTGGCGGTACATACCGGACCGATAGTTACAACCGGGGCGGTGCTGCGGGAGACCGACGAATTGCTGGCCAGTTGGAACCAGGATGGGTTTCTGGGAGTAGAGCTTGAAGCGTCGGCGATGTTCGCCTTGGCGAAATGGATGAAAATCAAAAGCACGATTGCTTTGCTCGTAACCGATAGCCCCGTACGTCAGGAAACATCAGCGGAGTTGCGTGGCCCGAAATACCGGGCATTCGTGCAAGGGATAATCGCCTACATCGCTTCATCGGAGTTGACGGCTTCCGGGCCGTAAACCGAAACTAGCGGCCACGCGCCATCCGCGCCTTCAGCCGCAAACTCGCGGCTTCGCGACTTACCATGGGCTGTGCCTTGTGCTATCTTTTAAAAAGGTGATAACCCCGCTTGAATGTCGAAGATGACAATACCTACGGCAGGACTTCCCGCAGAGTCAGCGTACTTATCATGACCCTCATGATGAGGCCATCCTTGGATAATTCATGGGTTTAAGAATGAAGTATGCATTGCCGATTATCGACTAACCCGCATGTGAGTGGGTGGGTCAGAGCAAATTTCCAAGTATAGTTGAATTAGGAAGTATCAATATTGGATCTTGAAACAATTCTCAAATTAGACAAATACCTCGGTAGCTTGTTGATAGCTCTGCTTAGGCCCGCAACCAGTTTAATGAGTATCATCTCGCGAAGGGATCATAGTCTCAAATTAACAAAAGATGTAACGATCATGAAGCTTCTTGGTGGCGGGAGTCTGGCGATAGCCTTCCCGAATCTTCTGGGCTTGAGGAAAAAATACCCCGATCTTCACATCAGGCTTGTCACTACGAGAAAAACAGCTCCGTTTGCCCGCAGCCTGAACATATTCGATGATATCCACGAGATTGATGATTCAAGTATTATCCGCCTGGCGTTAAGCTCGCTTAGATACATTTACCGTTTTTTCGGCACAGACACCATTATCGACCTGGAAGCCTACAGCAATCTCTCAATGGTCTTTTCGCTGCTTACTTACTCAAGAACAAGGGTTGCGTTTTACCAGGAAAGTGCTTTTTGGAGACGGGGAATGGCCACTCATCTTTTCTACTTTAATCGTTACGGCGGTACATTTGCGATGTACGACAAGGTGTTCCAGCAGTTCGCAGTTTCACCGGCCTCACAGGAGGAATGCCGTGAGCACCTGATCAAAGGAATTCCTGAAATTGAGAAACCAGATAAACACAGGATCAGCATCGGTCATGGCTGTTCAGATCTGGGCAGGGAGAGGATGCTGTCAGCGGAAGAGTGGGAACAGGTTCTCATATCCAGGATTGGTACCGACAGGGAAATGGAGATAGTCTTCCTCGGCGTCGAAAGTCATTCTGCTCTGGCCGCGGAGATTACGGCAAGAGTTTCAGCAAGGCTGCCAAAAGTGGACTTTCTTGATTTCTGTGGAAAAACAACTCTGACGGAAAGTCTGTCGATTTTAAGATCTAGTGACGAGTTCTGGGGCATTGATTCATCGCTGGTCCACTACGCGCGTTTATTTGATCTGAAGACTGTTTCATTCTGGGGACCTACGGATCCGGAGACTCGTTTGCGGGAATTTCCTGGCATCCAGGAGGAGGTGCTTTACAAAAAGCTTCCCTGCTCTCCCTGTGTGCATAACACGGAGAAACTTCCCTGCGGTGGAGATAATATTTGCATCAGGGGGCTGTTCGAAGATAAAAAGCTTGAGTGGATTGATATGATAACATGATCATTGGGTCGTTCGTGATAGCTATCCACGCAGCAAATCCTCAGCCTAGTCGGGAATTTCTGGATTCATTTTCAATACCACTGGCATGAGATTCGGTTAAACAATAAAGGGTCCGGTTTGAAGGAAATGAAAATACTGCTGATTAATCCGCCTCCGGTTGAAGGATTAAATGTCATCCGGGAAGGGCGATGCATGCAGAGAACCGAGGCCTGGACGACAGTATGGTCACCGGTATCGTTGGCTACCATCGCCGCGGTGCTGAGAAATGAAGGCTTTGAGATGCGTTTGCACGATGGCAGTGTCGTGCCGGCAATTCGCGAGGAAGTGATCGCCGATATCAAGGAATGGGCACCGGATTTGGTCGTTGTCAATACGGCCACGACCGCGATCGAACAGGATCTGGCCTTTGCCGATCTGATCGGCGATACGATGCCGGGCGTTAGGGTAATGTTGATGGGGGTTCATCCCAGTGTATTCGCGCAGGAGTGCTTCGAGATGAGCCACGCCCCGGAGATGATTGTTCGAGGTGAACCGTAATACACGATTCGCGAGACAGCGATAGCTGTCAGGGAAGGAACTGCGTTTGGAGGGATATTGGGACTCTCATACCGGGATGAAAATGGTGTCGTTAAGCATAATGATCCGCGACCTTTTATCAGTGACCTGGACGAACTGCCTTTTCCCGCCTGGGATCTGGTGAACACCGACCTGTATCGGATGCCGTTCAGTGGTGAACGGTATCTGCTGGTTGCCAGCGCCAGGGGCTGTCCCTACGCCTGCACATTCTGTGCCAGTAAGGTTTATTACGGAGCCAAAGTGCGAAAGCGCTCCCCGTCAAGGATCGTCGATGAGATGTCCTGGATCAAAGAGAGTTTTGGCATACGCGATTTTCTGTTCTGGACCGAGTCTTTTACCAATAGCCAGGAATATGCCATCGGCACCGCGCAGGAAATGATCGACCGCAAGATGGATTTCCGCTGGGTCTGTAACAGCAGGGTTGACACGGTCTCGCCGAAGTTCCTGAGGACGATAAAAGAGGCCGGGTGCTGGATGATCGGTTTTGGTATCGAGAGCGGCACTCAGGAGGTGCTCGACTCCGCGAAAAAGAACACAACTATCTCCGATGCCGTAAGAGCAGTGAGAATGGCTCACGAGGTGGGTCTTGAGGTTACCGGACATTGCATCATGGGCTTACCAGGGGAAACAGAAGAATCACTCCAACGGACAATTGATTTCACCAAGTTTCTCAAGCTCGATTACGCACAGTTTTACTGTGCGGTGCCCTTCCCCGGGTCTGAGTTATATAAACAATGTCTTGAGAACGATTGGCTTGACGAAACGGACTGGAGGTATTTCGAACAGAATACCTCTATTATCTCCACTCCGTCACTGAGCGCCGATCAGGTAATGGCCGCGAGGGACAGGGCCTATACGATCTTCTACCGCCAACCTCATGTAGTAATGAAAACGCTGGGCAAAATCAGATCCCCCAAGGATGTGGGTGTGCTGGTGCGGATGATGAAGGACTTTCTGAATTGGGTCTAAGCCGGCCGGGCTTCAGTTCAAATAATCTTGGTTGTCAGCAGCAGCCACTCGGCGTGTAAACAAATGGACGTTGCCTGAATTAAAAGACCAGGATTCCTCTTGCCAGCCCTCGCTGAAGACGCTATTCAGGACATCGCAGCCAATGCAGTATTCATGCTGATCGTGATCGAAATATAGAATAACCCAAACCCTGTCTGTATCCTTGATAGAATCCTGTGCGCTCCGTTTCAAATCCTCGCCGGACGATAAATATTTTTTATCGATGGTCTTATAGTTGTTCGCTATGAGCGCATATACATCGTTATGGCTTGGCAGATAGTAATATTCTCCCGGATGCGGAGCTTCCGGCGGCAAGAAAAGTCCGGCCATGTGGAGACTCTCCGGATAGTAGTGTCCTGACGCCAGAAAACCGATTTCGTATGGGTAGCAGAACAGAAGATCTCCACTCTGGTATTTATCGGACACGAAAGTCAATGGTGTTTTGAAATCTGCGGCCTGGTAAAAAAAGACTCCCCAGATAGACATAGCTGACATGCCGGCAATCAGGATCGCTCCAGTGATCATCTTCCACCAGCTTGACAGAGAAACAATGAAAAGTGCTACCAGCAACAAAAAGGTGGGCGTCGCCCAAAGATAGAAGCGCTGTGATGGCTGATCCGGTACATCGAGGACGTTGTGGATGATGACCGGTATGACAGTCAAAACCACCGTGTAGAAAATTAGCGCGATAGATCTTTTTGACAGAAAAGTGCTTAAGGCCGTTTTTCGAATTAAGAAAATTACGAAGAGTGGCAGAATGATTAATAGGAGGAGTGTGACGGTTTCAACCATACGCCTGCCGGACCGGACATGATTATAAATCGTGCTTCCGATGCCGGCGCCGAAATCATTAAAGCCACCGCCCAGCAAAACGTAAGGAATAATCGCCAGTTTTACGAGTAAAACCTTCAGTGGTAATTTAATATTGATTAAGCCATTGGCGTTATTCGAGATTAGCAGGGAAATAATGATAGCTACAACAAATGTCAACTGGCTTGTCAGAAAAGGCGCAAGCGTTTTTCTGTTACGGTCGCGAAGGATAAAGTAGACGCCCGCATAAGCCAGCACCAGTACGAAAGAAAACAAGTGCGTAAAAATTGCGATCGTCGTAACGATCATGAATAGGATCCAGCTTGGCCACCCACCCCTTATCAAGGATCTTGCCAGCAGGTATAAACCCAATAAGGAGACGGCTGTCAACCAAGAGTAGCATGTTGCGTCGCGAGAATAGGCTACCAACAAGGGAGAAAAAGCAGCCAGTAATGCTCCCCAAAGCCCCACCTGCCTGGAAAATAGCTCTTTGCCAACCAGGAAAACCAGGAAAATTACCGCAACACCGGATGTAAATGAGATGGACCGGCTCCAGGCATCGCTGGTGCTAAAATCAAACCATACTCTTCCGAAAAGAAAATACATCGGGGGATGTCCCCAGGAAGAAAGCGCTGTCAGGAAGGAGTCCGTTGGCACCTTGCTAACCCAAACAGTATACAGTTCATCAGTCCACAGACTATTGCGTCCCAAGCCAATCAAGCGAAGGATTGCGCCGCCCAGGATTATGAGTGGGAGGAGGAACCTGCGGGAAGCTAATTGCTCAAATCTATTTCCTGCCGCGTCATGAAAATTGGAATCACTGCTCGGTGATAGCATGTTTTTACTTTGAAGGTCGTAGACGATGCAGGCGTTCAAGGAAGCTTGTTGTTGACCAGCCCGGTTTGAGATCTACAAACTCTACTTCGCCGCCATATGACTCGACTACCTCTCTCTCGGGAATTTCTTTCCCAGCGTAATCGCTACCCTTTATATGGATGTCCGGGCGCAGCAATCGAATCAGTGAGACAGGTGTATCTTCATCAAAGATCACAACTGCGTCCACGCAAGCGAGCGCCGCCAGCATCTGGGCTCTGTCTTCCTCGGAAATTATTGGGCGGTTTGCCCCCTTCAATGATCTGACTGATTTATCCGAATTGATGCCGACAATCAGAAAATCTCCACGGAGGCTTGCTTCCATCAGGCTGTAAATGTGTCCCGGGTGCAAGACATCAAAGCAGCCATTTGTAAAGACGATCTTCTTTTCCGTCCTGATTCGGTCAAGTCTTGATCTGAGGCTTGCGGCTGACTGGATTTTTTCTTCTGCCGGCTCACTCATAATGCAATAGTATTTCTTCCATGTCGCCGATCAGCGGCGTTGCGGTGCCGACCTTTCTGACGACAGCCGCCGCCGCCGTGTTGGCGAAGAATGCCGCGTCTTCAAGCGTCAGATTCGCCGCCAGGCAGAGAATAAAAGAAGCCGCGACCGTATCGCCCGCACCCGTGACGTCCCTTACATCCATTGAAAAAGCTGGGATGCTATGTGGTTGAAGACCGTGAGCAAACACTGTCATGCCTTTTTCCGCTCGTGTAATCACTGCACTGTCCGACTTGAATTTTTCCATCAGCGCAATACCCATTTTATTGAAAGAGGCCTCATCGTCGGCATTGATACCGGTAAAGGCCTGGGCTTCGCTGATATTTGGCGTCACGATGGTCACGCCTTCATATGCCGAAATGTTAACTGACTTGGAATCCAGCAGGACCGGGATCGAACGTTGCTTGCAGGCGCTAACCAGCCAGCGCGCTATCGGCGGCGTTATGGTCCCCTTACTGTAATCGCTTATTAAAACACCCTCGATACTTTCCAGATTCGTCTCGAGAAGCCGGATGAGATCTTTTTCGACGGACTCACTTACAGGTTCGCTGGTCTCATTATCTATCCTGATAACGTTTTGACTATGTGCGACAACCCTGGTTTTCTTCGTCGTCCGCCTTTCTTTGTCGACGATCAGATCGGTATGCGAAAAACCGTGAGAATTGACCAGCGAGAGCAGCATTTCCCCATCATCATCTCCACCAATGCATCCGACGATCGTGCACTCTGCGCCTAAAGCCTCGATATTGAGGGCTGCGTTTGCCGCTCCCCCCAAGCGGCGCTCACTTGACTTGAACTCCAAAACGGGAACCGGGGCTTCCGGCGAGATCCTGCTGACGACACCGTAGATATATTCATCGATCATCAGATCCCCAAAAACCAGTATTTTCCGGTTTTTAACCGCAGCCAGAATGGTGTGAAGTTTTTTTTCATATGAAGGCGTCACATGAACCTCACTTAATTTCTTTCAGTTTGGTCTTTATCGATTTCCTTTAGAATCCATTCAACAGCGGCCAAAAGGTCTAGAGCATCATAATCAGGCATGAACCCTGAAATTGTATCGGTATCTTTGCCGAGCAAAATAGTTCGACAACCGGAATTGGCGCCCGCCGTAATGTCAGAGATTTTGTCACCCACCATGAAGGACGACTGCAGTCTTATGCCCAGCTCCCTTGCGGCCTGTTCTAACAGTCCTGTTCCAGGCTTCCGGCAATCGCAGTTTGCTTCTCCACTTGCGGTCGGGGCATGGGGGCAATAATAAAAGGAGTCGATTCTGGCTCCCTGCGCCTGAAGACGGTCGTTCAGTTCGTGATTGAAGTTATCGACTTCCGTATGGCCAAAAAGGCCCCGGCCAATACCAGATTGATTGGAGATGACTATAACCTTCAATCCATGTTCGTTTAGAGCCCTGATTGCTTTCGCGGCGCCTGGCAATAAAATCAAATCGCCGATATTTGCTGGATAACCTACATCCTTGTTGATAGTTCCGTCCCTATCAAGAAAAACTGCGCGATTATTCATCGGGCTTTCCGAACAGCTCCTCTTCCACCAGGTGGCAGATGATGTGTCCAACAGTAATGTGAGCTTCCTGGATTCGCGGAACGTCGAAACTTGGGACAACCAGGCTTATTTTAGCAACGTTCACGCATGACCCGCCGTTCATTCCGGTTAAACAGACTGTTGCGGCTCCAAGGTCAGCACCAGCCTGGAGTGCACGCAGGACATTTTCAGAATTGCCGCTCGTTGTTAACCCCCAGATCACATCATTGGGATCAGCCATGCATTCCACCTGGCGTGAAAAAATCTGGTTGAAATCGAAGTCATTGCTGATGGAAGTCAATAAGGAGGTGTCGGTAGTTAATGATATTGCCCTAAGACCGGGCCGCTCTTGCTTGAATCTGCCGACCAGCTCACTGGCGATATGCTGTGCATCGGCAGCACTGCCGCCATTACCGAATAGTATGATTTTGCCCCCGTCACTGAGCGATCTGCAGACCTCTTCAGTAATCTGCGAAATGGCGCCGGTATATTTGTCTGCTAATTCTGTCTTAAGGGCCGCGCTTGCTTTCAATTGGGCCGCAATGTCTTCGCTCATTCTTTGTTGGTCTATTTTCATACACATCCCATGGTCAGTTAAGGCGAAGAATGCATGGTCCCGTGCTTGCGTAAAACGTGAAGGCAATCGCACCGCTTACCATGTACAAGGATACCATATTCATGGATTTTTAAGGGGGATTGAAAGGAATGCGGGATTGAATCGTCCCGGGTTTATCGCTGACTCATCTGCTTGAGTCTGGTAGTGATTTCCGGGCGGCATCATCCGACCGCGATCGTCACTATCCCTATGAATATCAGGGCCACGCCGAACAGTTTTCCAAGCGAGACGGGCTCCTTGAAATAGAACCAGGCGATTGACATGATCATGCTGAAATTGAGGCCGATCATGACCGGATAGGCTAGCGACAGGTCCGCTATTCTCAGCATCGTGATCCAGAGGATTTGGGAGATTGCATACAAGGTCGTCCCGCCGAGGATCGCCGGTTTGAACAAAGTACGGGGCAGTTGGCGGAGTTCCAGCAGTTGAGTTCCACCAGCGCTTGCGGCTCCCACCTTGAGCAGCGAGTTGCCCAGGGAGGCGGTCAGTGAGGTCAGCAGCACCAGGATGATCTTAGTGGCCAACACGTCAGTCGGACTTTTCCGATTTGCCGTCCATCTGATGCAGCGACTGAAAATGGACGATGATGATTCCGACGAGTATGAGGGCGGCGCCGGCCATTCGCATCGGGCTGATGTTTTCGTGCAGGTAAAGCCAGGAAGCCATGGCGATATTGACGAATCCCAATCCCACAAAGATCGGATAGGCATGGCTGATATGATGCCGGCCGAGGATGTAGACCCAAAGGGCCATGGCGGCGATGCCGAGCACGGCACCCAACCAGATCCACGGAGTCAGGAAGATCGCCAGCGGGTCACTCAAGGTGCCGCCGGCATGATTGGCGCCTACTTTTAGCGACAGGTCGGCCAGGTTGGCCAAGATGGTAATGACGATGATTATCGGGATCATGGAATGATAAAAAATTGGTAAAAAACCGGCTCCGACATCGGATTGTGTATGCGGATTATTTGATATACTAACATGAGCGGCGCGTATCCAAACATGAAGACACGGGATAGCTTGAGAGTTCTTTTAATCAACCCTCCTTACAGATCTCAGATCGTCCGGCGCTATATGTGTTCTTATAATGCGCCGAATTTCCTATTTCCACCGCTGGAGCTGATGTACCTTTCGGCACAGGTGAAGTTGGTCGACGGGGGCGAAGTGCGCCTGGTCGACTGTATCGCAGAGCGCCTTGACGAGCAGGCGGCACTTTCCATGATACGTACCTTCGACCCGGATGTGATTTTGGCCATCATGTCGATAGAATATTTTGATAATGACGTAGGATTCGTGAGACGCATGAAGGAGGGATCACAGCGGGCATTGGTGGGTTGTTTTGGCCATTTGCCCAGCAACTTCCAGCAGGAGACACTCGAAGCGGCGGCCACGGACTTTCTGCTGGCAGGTGAGCCTGACCTCTCCTTCCGCAATCTGCTTGAACGTATCCGGGACGGCAAGCCGCCGGGCGGTGATGGCGTCGCCTTTTTCAGTCCGAGTGGCGAATTTGTGCCGGCTGAGTATCAGCGTATCGAATCATTGGACGAACTACCATTCGCGGACCAGTCAATCATCGACCATTCCCTATATGGCGAACCGTTTTTTGGGCACCCATATACTACTTTCCTGTCATCCCGGGGCTGCCCGTTCACCTGTTCCTACTGCGTCAAGACTTTTGGCCGCAAGTTCGTTAAGGCGTCAGCGGACCATGTAGTTGCTGGGGTGGCCGAGGCGGTCGAGCTCTATGGCATCAAGTACTTCCGCTTCATGGACGATACCTTCACTGCTTCAAGGCGGCGGGTGCTGGAGATCTGCAGCGGGCTGGAAAAACTCGAGGGTATAGCCTGGAGTTGCCTTGTGCGTCCGAACACGATCGATGGCGAGGTTGCGGAGGCCTTGAAGCGGGCTGGTTGCAGCCGCGTCTACGTCGGCATTGAGAGCGGCTCCCAGAAAGTGCTGGATTATCTCAAGCGGGGTTACAAACTGAACAATGTCATGGAAAACCTGAGAGCCGTGCTTGACAGCGGCCTGGAGATGGTTGGCTGGTTCATCGTCGGCTCTCCGGTTGAGGAGCGCGAGGATTTCGAGGCGAGCATCAGGCTGGCGCGTGAGCTCAAGCTCGAGTTCATCGCGGTCTCGACACTTGTGCCCTATCCCAGCACGGAGCTTTACGAGATGGAGAAAGACAATATCGATTTCTCGCTGCTGCCGTACAGTTGTCAGTTCAAGGACCAGAGCACGACGGCGCGGGAGGCAGAGTTCTACCGGCGGTACTATCTGACGCCGGCATTCATCGCTGGCAAGGCGGGGCACCTGGCCCGGCATCCAGGGGAGACACTCAAGGCGTCGGCGGAATTCTTGCGCTATGTCATCACCTCGAAACGGGACTCGAACAGGAGGGACCTACTGTGAGCCGGGAAACAGTGCGGGCGGCGGGAGCTGAGGGGGTAAAACCGGTGCTAACGGTCGCCATTCCCTGTTATAACGAAGCAGCCATACTCGAGGCCAGCTACAGGCGTCTCAAGGATAGCTGCGAAGACCAGGGCATCCCTTATGAGATCATCTTCGGCAACGATGGCAGCAGCGACCGCACGCTTGAAATTGTCAGCGGATTCGCCGCCTCTGATCCCCTGGTGCGTGTGACCAGTCATTTTCCCAATCGTGGCGCCGGTTATACCTATCGCGAGATGTGGGCGGCAGCCCGTGGAGACATCATCATCCACATGGACGCCGATCTGGCCATGCCTGCTGAAGTAGCGGTTCCGGTTTTGCTGGGCGCCCTGGCGCAAGGTGCGGATGTCGCCGTCGGGTCACGCTATGTTGGCATCAAGGCGAAATATCCTCTTAAGCGGCGGATCTTCAGCCGGGGCTACACTATTTTGACACGTTTGCTCTTTAACCTGGAAGTGGTGGATACTCAGACTGGTTTTATCGGTTTTTATAGAAGGATCCTGCCGGTGCTGGACGCGCGCGCGGATGGCTTTGAGATCCTGGTGGAATTTATCGCTGAGGCGAATGAGGCTGGTTTCAGGGTGGCCGAGGTAGGGATTCCCTGGTTTCACG
>Ga0172371_10012987_pt1 | contig 10897 bp, 13 predicted proteins | sample Lak12m_FD_114543 | JGI IMG/M metagenome (GOLD analysis project Ga0172371, IMG submission 114543) | Freshwater microbial communities from Kabuno Bay, South-Kivu, Congo - kab_022012_12m | ecosystem: Environmental > Aquatic > Freshwater > Lake | place: Democratic Republic of the Congo: South-Kivu... | reverse complement strand
GGTGATGTGTGCATACATTTGTCCGTTTTTGTTGACGAAAGTTGAAAACGAATCGTATTTCCCCGTTTGAGGATTTCTTACAGGTTCAGAAATTATTCAAACGGGATTGATTCCAAAATCTCAATAGTTTCCTTAGGAGTTTTTGCGGTGAGAAGTGTGGTTCGGTATTTTGAGGCGTTTGGGAAGCCTGCGATGTAGCTGCCGAGGTGTTTTTTCATTTCGAAGAGGCCTACTTTGTTGCCGTGGAGTTTTAGGGAGAGTTTTAGATGTTTTTTGATGGTGGGGAGTTTTTGTTTGAAAGATTTTGGAGGATTGACTGGTGTTGTAGACTTTTTTGACGGCGTTGTTTTGGCGGGATTGCTTTTTAGTGTTTTTGGCTTGCTTAAGCCTTTTTTGCCATGCAGCTTTTTATAAATTTCTTTAACTATCCATGGGTTGCCCATTGTTGCGCGGCCGATCATGAGGCCGTCGAGGGTGATTTTGCCATCCGGGCTTTTTATGAGTGTGGCGGCTTTTTCTGCGCTGGTTATGTCTCCGTTGCCGATTACCGGGATTTTTAGATGTTTTTTTGCGAGGTAGATTGGTTCGAAATTGGCTTCGCCTCCATATCCTTGTTTGGTTGTTCTCCCGTGGATTGTCAGGAGGTCGGCGCCGGATTTTTCCAGTACTTTTATGAATTTTAAGAAATCTTCTTCGTAATATTTTGCATAGCCGATTCTTATTTTTACGGATACGGGGATTTTTACTGATTTTTTTAAGGCTTTTACTATTTTTCCTGCGAGAATCGGGTTGTTGAATAGGGCAGAGCCATATTCCGATTTTGTTACTTTTGGGGCTGGACAGCCCATGTTTATATCTATTCCGTCGGCTCCTGATTTTTCCAGGATTTTGCCCGCTTTTGCGAAAAATTCGGGGCTGTTCCCGAAAAGTTGAAGGATTATCGGTCGTTCTTTTTTTGAAAATTTAAGCATTTTGAAGGTTTTTTCGGATGCGTGCATCAGGCCGTTTATGCTTGTGAGTTCGGAAAAACAGATTGCGTTCGGTTCGATTTCTTTAACAATTTGCCTGAACGCCGAATCTGTGAAACCAGCCATCGGGGCGAGGCAGATTATTGGTTTTTTGAGTTTTTTCCAAGAGAATGTCATTGCTGGGAGATTCTAGCAAAATTGGGCTGCAAGCTCAATTGGACGCCTCCGGCGTCTGTTACGTTCTTGGAACTTTTACTTTTGGAGTTTCTGCAGGAGGAGTTTCTTCTTCTGTGGTTACATCCTCGGCAGGAGTTTCTTCTGGGTTAACTTCTTCGGCCTGGCCGTTTAGAGATTGTTCCAATTCTTCTTCTGTAACTACCGGTTCTTCGGTTGGAGTTTCTACCACTGGTGTTTCTGTGGTTGATTCTTCGGTTGAGGTTTCTCCTTCCGGTTCGCCTTTTATGAAAAAGCTGTAAACCAGATATCCGCCGAGTCCGAGAGCGATTGCTACTACGATTGGAACTACAATTTTTACTAATTTTGCTTTTGAGTCTGTTGGCGGGGTTTCCTCAAATACTTGAGGGACTTCCGGCTGCATTGGGTCTTTTACTCCCGAAAGTTCTTCCAAAGATTTAACTTCTCCTGGGATTTCGGAAACCGGGATTTGAGTGGAGGCTTGAGGAGTTTCCGGAGTTGAAATTGGATTTTGTTCCGGTGACATGTTTTGTGGATTTTGATTGTTTGGATCTGTCATTTTGGTTTTTGGTTAAAATTCCCCTGTCGTGTCTACATCTGTTATATCTTTTGGGATTACGTTTTCGATTGCGCCGTATTTTGAGTCTTCTTTTTCAGGAACGATCAATGTTATTTGGTCGCCGATTTCGGCTTTATGATAAGTCACTGACGCGAGTAAAACTTTGTACGCTTTACCTCCCGCGACGACCTTGTACTGGCCGTCTTCATAGGTCAATATTCCGATTATTTTTTTGCGGTCAACCGGCCCGATTTGTTTGTATAAGAATGAGCCGTCCTCTTTGATTGTAAGTTTCAATGTGTCTCCTGGAACAAGTTTTGATTTTGAAGCGTAGTTTGCGGGAATGGGGAAAGAATTATCTTTGTTGTCTACCATTTTTTCTCCATCAAAAACGCCCTCGACGACTTTTTGGCCTTCTTCGTCTTTTACCCCGTCTTGCGAGGTTAAAACTTCAGCTTTTTTCGCGAATTCACTCTTCGCATCTTTGCCTACGAGTTCGGTCAGCATTTTTTTTGCCGTGCGAAGATTGTCCTCGGCGGTGTCGACGAGCTCTTTTATTAAAATAAGTTTGGAATCCTGAGTCATATTTATGTGTTTATGTTTGTTTTCGGTAAAATTATACCAGAAAAAAGAGTTTTATTGAATCAGGTAGGGTTGACGAAGGGATGGTAGTGTTGTGGAATGCTTTTCGAGTTCGGAACTCTACTTGAGCGGATAGTTAAGTTCCGGGCTTATCTTCTTTTATAAATTATCTTTTCGCCGCTTTCTCCCGTTATTCTCAAATCGATGTATTGGATGGATTCTTCGTAGATATTTAATTTAACCAATGCTTTTTTTAATTTTTTGAGTTGGTCTTCGAATGGTTTTTGGATGTCGAGCCAGATGAAAAAGAATTTATCTGTTTTTAGGTGGAGTTCGCGCGGGATGACAAGATATTCACTTTCCAATATTTTCATGCCGAATTTTTCTTCGAAATATGAAGTTGCTCCGAGTATGTATTTTAGTTTTGCCGCGTCCATGATTGCCGATTCCGCATTTATGGGTGAGTCTGTTTTTATTTTGATGTATGGCAGAGTTGGGTCGTCAGTGTTTTCTTTTATGATGTATCCGATGGAATTGATTATGAATTTTTTATTTGTTCCTTCTGTTATGTTTGTGATGTTGGCGGTTGGCGGATATTCCGTGAATGAAATTATCAATGTGTTTGGAAAATCTTTTTCAATTTTGATGTTTTCGATTTCGGGATAGTTTGCCGAGATTTTCTCGATTACGTCATCCTTTTTTATGAACAAAAGATTTTTTCCTTTGTAGCTTTGGAGAGAGTCGATGATTGAGTCTCCGATTTGTATGTTTCCGGATTCTTCGGTGGCCGCTTTTATGTTTTCGACCGCGAAATATGTTGAGAAAAATATCGAGTGTATCAAAAATGCCGCTATTCCAACGATTGCGAGTAAAACTATTATGGCTTTTGCCTTGCGTGGGATTTTTGCGAGGATTCTTGAGAACCGTAGGTTTCTTTCTCTAATTGTGTGGAAGCTTGTTGGTCCGCTTGAGAATTTTAATCCTCCTTTTTGAGTTTTTATTTGAGTTAAAATCGGGCTTTTTCCGTATTGATAGCGGTATCCGCTGCCGGGTTTAATTACCAATTTTTTTCGGGAAAAGAGCATCTTAAAAATTTATATCGATTACCAATGAGTATTTTTTGTTTCCTTTTGGCGTTTTGTTGAAAAATTCCACCCAGTTTTCTTTTGAAAAATCTTTTAATAATGGGAGAAATGGAGTTGTGAAATAATAACAGTGGGCGAGGGCGGGATCTTGGCTTAGATGAATTGTGAGAAGTGAGTCTAATTTGCTTTTTTCTTTGTATAAATACCCTGGATCTATCGCGTGTTTTTTGAAATTTTCTTTTTGGAAAGAGGTGGCTAACGCTGTTTTGTGTTTGGAACATCCGACAATTTCTCCTGTAGACGGGTCAAAACCGACTCCGTGAATTCTGCAGTCGTGATTTCGCGCGCTGTACAAATCGCATAAATTTTCATCGTTCAAAAGTGGGCAGATTATTTTTGTGCCGCGTATTTCGTTTGCGAATTGATTTCTTTTTTCCGCTATTTCCGTGATTGAATCGGACTCTGTTTCGAATTTTTTTAAATTTAATTTGGAAAGTTTTTCTTGAGCTTTTTTGGCTTTGCTCTGCAGTTTTCGTCTTTTCTTACGCGGGAGAGTTTTGAAATTTTCGCTGATGTAGAACGCTTCAACTAATGATAATGGAAAAATTTGCTTGCAACAGTCTGTGCATCCTTTGCGGCATGGAATTTTTGGAATATTTTTTAAAACTTCTGTGCATTTTTTATCAACGTCTTCCAAAAGCGCTTCGTAACTTTCAAGTATTTGTTGCAATGAGGAGTCTAACATGATTGAATTTTAGCATGAATTTTGAAGAAGCTGTAAAGTTTTTGAAATCATTTATTTCCTACGAAGACATCGTTTTGAAAAAATATGATGCCGAGGCTTTTAATTTGGATCGTTTTAAAAGTTTTTTGAGTGATTATGGAATTTCGTATAAAAACCTAAAGTGTGTTCATATCGCCGGGTCAAAAGGGAAGGGGACTGCCGCTTATTTGATGGCGTCATATTTGGCTAAGACTGGCCATAAAGTTGGTCTTTTTACTTCGCCGTATATTTTGAATATTCGCGAGATGATTGCTGTGAATGGGGTGATGATTTCCGAGGGGCGGTTTGTTGAATATGTTGAGAAATTGCGCGATTTTTTGCGCGATTCCGGGCGGATAAAGTCTGGCAATGTCATTACTTATTTTGAAATGATCACGACTATCATGTTTCAATATTTTCTCGATGAAAAAGTTGATCTTGCTGTGGTTGAAGTTGGGCTTGGAGGGAGGCTGGACAGTACGAATGTGTGCAATCCTTTTTTGACGGTTTTGACTTTGATCGAAAAGGAGCACACGGAGATTCTTGGCCGGACTTATCGCGAGATTTTGAATGAAAAATTGGGGATTGTAAAAAGTGGTGTGCCATTGGTTGTTGGCTCGCAAAACAAGGTTGTTTTGAAGGAAATTAAACGCAGAAAATTAGGTATTCCTGTTTTTTACGTTGATGATGCGGCAAAGGCTGCGCTTATGATTTTTTTGAAAGAAAAATTTGATGAAAAGTTGTATGAAAAAGTTCGCAGTGAGTTGAAAATTATCGGGCGTTTTCAGGTTGAAAATGTTGGTAGAAAGACGGTGGTTTTTGATATGGCTCATACTAGGGCGAGCGCAAAATTATTAAAGAAAAAATTGCTTGAAAATTTTTCTGAACGTGGGGGGCGTGTCGGTCATAAGTTTGTCTTTTTGATTTCGATGATGAAATTTAAGGATGTTAATGGGTTTTTGAAAAATTTGCTTGGGCGGCGGGACGGCGGGCTTGATGCGTCTACGCATGTGGGAGAAGTGCTGTTTACAAAATCTCATCCAACTCGAGGTCTGGGTGCTGGTGAAATGAAGAAGTTTTATCCTAAAGGAACTGTCATAGAGGATCCAAAAAAAGCTTTTCAATTTCTTTTAAAAAAGCTCAAAAAAAATGAGATCTTGGTTGTGACAGGATCTCATTTTCTAATTAGTGAAATTTTAAATTCTTAAGCGGCTGGTGTTGCTTTTTTAGCGCGTGGTTTCCGTGGTGATGCAGGTTTTTTTGCCGGTTTTTCCGTTGTTGTGGATGCTTTTGCCAGAGATTTTGCTGGTTTTTCCACAGCTGGAGCTGCTTTTACAGGAGCTTCTTTTTTAGGTGCAACAGGAGCAGCTTTTCCAAGCAAAGCTAATCTTCTTTGCTCCATAATTGCTCTTTTTTTTGCGACTGATTTATGTTTTTGTTCTCTTTTGTGAACGTTTGATTTTGGACGTGTCGTGTTCATTGTTGTTAATCCGTGTTGTTTACTTGCGTGAGCGTTAGACATGTTAATAGCGTTATATACGAAATTTGCGGATGTACCTTAATGATTAGTTGTCCTGTTGTCAAGATGTTGGTGACATAAAACGTTTAAGTTTTTTGGCTTATACTTGTATAATTTAGTTATGGGACTTGAAACAATTGGTCAATGTCGCGATGCGATTGAGACAAACAACGAGGTGGCTTTGTGGATGCGTAACGAATTCTATAGAGGGAGGATTTTAGAGGCGTTGGATAAATTTTTTCCAAAAGAGTCTCCTGATCCTGTCGGCGATCTTGATAGTTTACGAGATAGGCTTATATGTTGCGCCAATGCTGCTTCGCGTGCTTTTGATGCTCGAGATAGCGGTGATAGCAGGGCTCCTGAGCTTTTCCAGTTTAATGGTAGCTTTGGAGGAATTCTTCATGTTATTCTTGGCGTGAAAAGAAAGACTATTGTTTTTAGATAAGCATAATCCGATGAAAACTTGTAAAAATTGCAGTTTGCAGTTTGAGGTCACCGCTGAGGATAAAAAGTTTTATGAAAAAGCCCAGATTCCTGAGCCGACGTTTTGTCCTGTTTGTCGTGTGCAAAGGAGAATGGCGTGGAGAAACGATAGGAGTTTTTATTTGAGAAAATGCGATAAAAGTGGCAAGGATTTTGTTTCAATTTATCCTCAAAAAACCCCTTTTCCGGTATACAGTGCTGATGAATGGTGGAAGGATGATTGGGATCCGCTTAAATATGGGCAGGAGATTGATTTTGACAGGCCGTTTTTTGAGCAGTGGCAGGAGCTTATGAATAAAGTTCCTCGGCTGGGAATTGACATTGTTCATTGTGAAAACAGCTATTATTGCAACTACTGCGGCGATGATAAAAATTGCTATCTTGATCTGGCTGGTGAGGCAAATGAGGATTGTTATTACAATCTTTTTACGAAATTTTCCAAAAATTGCGCGGACTCAACTTTCGCTTACACTTCAGAGCTTTGTTATGAGGTTATAAATTGCCACAAATGCTGGAATTGCAGATTTTCGATGTATTTGGAAGACTCAAACGACTGTGCGTTTTGTTTTGATTTAAAGGGATGCAGTGATTGCCTGTTTTGCTCTAATCTAAGGCATAAAAAGCACCATGTGTTTAACAAGCCTTTGACCAAAGCTGAGTATGAAAAAGTTAAAAAAGATTTAGATTTTGGGTCTTATAAATTTTTGCAGGATGCGATTTTGAAATGGAAGAAAATGATGGTTGAAGACGCGATTCATCGTGATATGTGGGGGTCGAACGTGGAGGATTGTACCGGTGGCGATATAAAAAATTCCAAAAATTGTCACAACGTTTTTAATGTCGTGAATTGTTGGGATTGCAAATATTTGTATGATGTTTTGGATGCGAAGGATTGCTACGATTTGAATTATTCTTTGTATAAGCCCGAGGTTGCGTGTGAGCTCATATCGACTTTGGCGATGAAGTATTCGGCGTTTAATATGGCGAGCCATTATTGCGATAATGTTTTCTACTGTGACCAGTGCAATAACACTTCGAATTGTTTTGGCTGTATTGCTCTTAACAGGTATAAATATTGTATTTTGAACAAGCAGTATACAAAGGAGGAATATGAAAAATTGAAAGCGAAATTGATTGAAAAAATGACGCAGGCGCCCGCCACGGCGAGGCAGGCTGGGGAATGGGGCGAATTTTTTCCTGCGCAAATTTCTCCGTGCGGCTATAACGAAACGGTTGCGATGGAGTATATGCCGATAACTCGCGAAGAAGCTTTGAAAAAAGGGTATAAATGGAAGGAGGTAAGCAAGCGCGAATTTGTGAAGCAAAAATATGAAATTCCAGATTCAATCGCTGATGTTCCTAATACGATTTGTGATGAAGTTTTGGCTTGCGCTGATTGCGGGAAAAATTTCAAAATAATTCCTCAAGAATTAAAATTTTATAAAGAAAGAGTGCTGCCAATCCCGCGCAAATGCCCCGACTGCAGGCATCTTGATAGGATGAAAATCAGGACGCCGAGATCTCTTTGGGAAAGAAAATGCTCAAAATGCGGGGAGGGGGTTTGGACGACGTACGGGGCGGATAGGCCGGAGAAAGTTTTGTGTGGGAAGTGCTATGAGGGGGCGGTGTATTAGGTCTTCTATTGTCTGTATGTGCTCAGGTCAACGAGGTTTTCTCCATAAAAATATCTTACTTCCCCATCTTTAACGCTGTGTTTGAGTTCAAGAAGAGGAGTCAACCTTACATAGTATCTTGGGCCGCTTTTGACTGTTTGTTCCTTCCCTTGTGTAAGTTTTTTTTGAGCTTCGAATAGCATATGAGAATAATTTGCTAACCGGCTTTTTATATGGTCTTCAACTGTTTGTTGACCGTGTGCTATTAATTCTTCTATAAAAGCTACTCTCATTCCGTGTCTCTTTACTTGTAGTGGAGTGTTGTTGTATGTAGTTGTTTCACTGTATTTGTCGGTTTCACCTACACCTATGTCTTTGAGTTTAAATCCAAAGTTTGCTTTTCGTAGGAATTCCGTTATTGATGTAAACATACTGTTTGGATATTTTTGAATTTCTTGATTTAACATGGTGTCAACGTCCGCAGTTAATTTTGGATCCAGTGTTTCGTAAATTTCATCTAGTCTTTTTTTTGCTCTTTTTTCTGCTTCATCATTGGCTGGGGTTGTGGCATTTACCGTCTCCGGGACTGGTTTAGGGCCATTTTTTTCGGCTGTTACTTTTGTAATTGCGCCATGTGTGTTCAGCGCTACTTCTCCTATAACTTTTTCTGTGTGGAGGGCGTCATATCCTCTAACTTCAACTTCTTGCTCTTCTGGAGTTTGAGTGACTCTTTCTGGGGTTTGAGCGTTTTCTTGTTGTTGTGTTTCTAACATAATGATTTTGTTGGTTATTAGGTATTTTTAGTGATTGGGTTTCGTATTGCACCGTGGTCTTTCATGTCGCAAAGGAAAGTTATGCCGTAATATGGGTGAATATAAGGGGAATCTTTGGTTGGGGGATATTGTTTGTCTAGTGTTGCCATTATTGCTTTTGCAAATTCTAAGGCTAATTCTTCTGGATTTTCTGAGCTTTTGACTACTGCTGCAATTTCTTCGGAAATTCTGTAGCTTTCTTCGGTTTGGATTGGGGATACCTCGGGGATTTCGGATGTTCTCCCATCTGGGAATTTCATTAATTTTTCTGGGTGGTGTGCTGCGATGTACCTATCTACTAATCGTTGGTCTGGTTGTTCTGGCATTGGATGAGGTGTTAGGGGATTAAGTTTTTAGCCAAATGTTTTTCGAGGGTTGAAGCCGTGGAGTATCACTGGTTTGCCTGTTTTTGGGTCGATTTCGATTGTCGTAGATTGCCTGACTTCGAATCTGCGTGCGGACGCTCTTGTGTCCACCTCATTTTTTCTTGTTGGTTCTATTGCTTCTAGCGCTCTTTGCGCGATTTCTCCTGTTGTTATTGAGTCTGTTGAGTCGGATTCTAGTAATTCTTTGATTTTGCGGAGCATCTCTTGCGCTACTTGCGTTGGGTTGTCAGCCGATCTTATTGTTCTTTCCATCCCTCTGCATGCGCGCTGGAATTCTTTGTTGGCGTTTATAAAGTCTTGTGCTGCAAGAGTGATTTTTTCGTCCGGTGCTATTGATTGGGTTGTCATTTTAATTATTGTTAAATGATTAGAATTCAGAATAAAACAAAAGAACGTATTTGTCAATAAACCGTGACGGAGTTAGTGAATGATGCTTGACTTTCAACCTGTTATTCTGCTATAATTTTTCTGTCGATATTTTCTGACAACAAGCCATGAAGCAATTATTTCAAAATTTGGGGGCGAGTGAAAAAGAGAGTCAAACGTTTTTAAAACTTCTTGAACTTGGGGCTCAGCCGGTCAGTGTGATCGCGAGGTATATGCATGTTCCGAGGCCGACGATGTATTTGATTTTGGAAGGATTAAAGAAGCTGAGTTTGGTTGAGGGATTTGAGCGAAATGGTATGAAATATTTTAAATGTATATCTGTTAAAGAGATTGACGATGTGCTCAAAGCGCGTGAGGCCGGTGTTCAGCAGACGATGAAAATTTTTAAAGAAAAACTTCCCGAACTTTCCGTGATTGAAAATAAACTTTCCATTACTCCCAGAGTGAAATTTTTTGAGGGAGAGGATGCTGTGATGAAAATGTATGAGTCGATTTTGAATGAAAAAAGTTTTTGTACGTTTTTTAATCCGGGGGTGGAGAATAGGGTGATGAAAATTTATTTTGATAAGGTCGAAAAAGCTATTAAGAAAAATAAAATAAAAGCGAGTGAGTTTGTTATTGATTGTAAAGAGGGTCGTGAATATTTTGCCAGGGCAAATTCAAAAAATCATAAGATTAAAATTCTTCCAAAAAATACGAAATTCGATTCCGACACAATTATTTGTCGCGACAGAATTTGCATGGTTTCATACGGCGAAAAAGAAGTTTCCGCTGTTGTAATTTGGAACGACGCGCTGGTTGCTACGCAAAAGGCTATGTTTGAGGAGTTGTGGGGGAGGGTGTAAATGGTTATAATGCCGTCGATGTCATTTTTCCAAGATTTTCAAAAATTAAAGCAGAAAAGTCCGCATATAGCTTTGCGAGGGTTTAAAAATATTGGCTGTGAGTACAATGATTGTCTGTATTTTTCGAAGAATTGTTACATGTGTTTTTATTCGGATAATTTTGAGAATTGTTTGTATTGTTACGAAGGAAATAAAAATAAATTTTGTTCCGATTGTTCCACTTGTTTTTTTTGCGAGCTTTGTTTCGAGTGTATTGATTGCGTTGAGTGCTATAACACCGATTTTTCGCGGGATTGTCGAAGGGTTTCAAATTCCTCTTTTTGTTATGATTGTTTGGGATGCAGTGATTGTTTTGGGTGTGTTGGTTTGAGACAGCAGAGATTTTGTTTGTTTAACGAAAAATTGAGCGAGGAGGCGTATAAGGCGAAAGTTTCTTTTTGGATGGCAAAAAGCCATGACGAGATTGTTGATGAGTTTGAAAAAGTTAGACAAAAAGTTCCGCATCAGCATGCGATGATGTATCGGACGGAAGACAGCACCGGCGATCATTTAACCAACACTCAAAGATGTTTTAATTGTTATCATTCAAGTGATTTGCAGGATTGCGGACACATATATTTGCTTTACGCCGTTTATGGCGAGAGGAATTTGGATTCATGGAATTGCACAATGAATGTCGATTTGGATCAGTGTCACGAGG
>Ga0172371_10012985_pt1 | contig 10897 bp, 7 predicted proteins | sample Lak12m_FD_114543 | JGI IMG/M metagenome (GOLD analysis project Ga0172371, IMG submission 114543) | Freshwater microbial communities from Kabuno Bay, South-Kivu, Congo - kab_022012_12m | ecosystem: Environmental > Aquatic > Freshwater > Lake | place: Democratic Republic of the Congo: South-Kivu... | reverse complement strand
GCCGCAATTCACTTCGCCCTTGCTGGCCATTAAGGCGTTAGGCAAGATGTACGCCTACGGCCAATGGAAAAAAAATAACCAATCAAAAGCAACGGCTGGCGAATTGATGAAACCAGCCAAATTACCAACCATTAACGGCTTCTTACCGGAGAATGTTTGTCGAGAGATATTGGCTAAAAATAAATTCCCTCTGCATCGGGCGGAGTTTGTCAAAAATGCCGCCGAGGCGCTGGCGGCGGCCAAACGTTTGGGTTATCCCTTGGCTTTGAAAATCGTGTCCAAAGAGGTTGTCCACAAATCGGACGCCGGGGGAGTGCAGATCGGCTTGATTGACGCATCGACCTTAAGCCAAGCCATAGCCGAGATGGATAAAAAAATTGTTCAGCGGATTCCGAACGCTAAAATTGACGGCTATCTTGTCGGCGAGATGGTGAAAGGGCAAGAGATGATCATCGGCCTCAAACGCGACGCCCAATTCGGCGCGACAGTGATGCTTGGTTTGGGTGGAATTTATACGGAAATATTCAAGGACGTGGTTTTCCGAATCGCTCCTTTTGCCAAAACCGAGGCGTTAGCTATGATCAAGGAGCTTAAAATTTATCCTTTGCTAACCGGCGCTCGCGGCGCCAAATCCTTGGACATCGGCACTCTGGCTGATTTACTGGTCAAGTTTGGCAATTTCGCATTGGCCAATCCCTCAATTAAAGAAATTGATTTCAATCCGGTCATGGTTTTGGAGAAAGGCGCCAAGATTGTTGACGTCAGAATAATGCTTTGAGAATGTTCAAAAAAATCAAAAATTTATTCGGCAAAATCAACCGTCAGTCGCAATCCATCACTTCGGCGGCGATTATAATCGGCGGATTATCATTGATCAGCCGATTTTTGGGGATTTTTCGCGATCGGATCCTGGCCGGTCAATTCGGCGCCGGCGATATTTTGGACGCGTATTATGCGGCTTTCCGCTTGCCGGATTTGGTTTATAATTTGTTGATTCTGGGTGCGGTTTCCGCCGGATTGATTCCGATTTTTACTTCTTTGCTCGCCAAAAATCATGAGCAAGAAGCTTGGAAGCTGATTAACAGCATTTTGAATTTATTGTCAGTGTTGCTGTTGGTCGTTTGCGGAGTTTTATTCATTTCAGCGCCCTGGCTCGTACCGCTGATTACACCCGGTTTTCCGGCAGAAAAAATGGCTCTGGTTATCGGCTTGTCGCAGATAATGTTTCTAAGCCCATTTTTTCTCGGGCTGTCGGCGATTTTTTCCTCCGTCCTGCAATCGCATCGCAAATTCCTGATTTATTCCTTGGCGCCGATCATGTATAATTTGGGCATTATTTTCGGCGCCGTTTACCTGGTCAAGCCGCTGGGCGTTTACGGTTTGGCTTGGGGCGTAGTCATCGGCGCCTTGGCGCACATGCTGATCCAATTGATTCCGATTTTTTCCGTCGGCTTCAAATATCGGCTGGATTTCAATTGGCGCGATCAGAATGTCTTAAAAGTCGTCCGGATGATGGTGCCACGCACGATTTCATTGGCGATTAGCCAGATCAATTTCGTCATTATTACCATCGTAGCATCAACCTTGGCTGCCGGCTCATTGGCTATTTTTAATCTGTCTAACAATCTGCAAAATTTCCCCTTGGGGATATTCGGCGTCTCGCTGGCCGTCGCCGCCCTGCCGGTCTTATCAACGCTGGCCGCCAAGCAGAAAATCGGCGATTTCATCAGCGTCCTGTCTTCGACTTTGCGCCAAATACTGTTTTTCATCATCCCAATCTCGGTCATTCTTTATGTCTTGCGCGCCCAAATCGTCCGTGTTATCTTAGGATCAGGCAATTTCAATTGGTATGACACCCGCTTGACTGCCGCTTGTTTGGCAATTTTTTGTCTGGGGTTATTCGCCCAAGGCGCCTATCCCTTGGTTATCCGCGGTTTTTATGCTTTGCATAATACCAAAACGCCTTTCTACGCCGGACTAATGACTATGGCGGTCAACATTATCGCCTTGTTTTTTTTCCGTTTCTTTCTGTCTTACGATAATTGGCTTTCTTTTGCGGCCGCGGCGATTCTTCGATTATCGGATTTATGGGGAATGGTTGATTTCCGAGTTCTGGCTTTGCCGGCGGCAATTACCGTGTCATCGATTTTTGAATTGATTGTTTTGGCGCGGTCGCTCAGGAAAAAGATTGGCCGGCTTGACGGCCGCAAAATAATCGATTCGACGCTGCGGATAATCTTCGCCTCGCTGGGCGGGGGATTGACCGCTTATTTCTTTCTGCAATACTCGGATATGTATTTGCCGACAGAAAAATTCTGGGGTATTTTTTTGCAAGGTTCGGCCGCCGGCTTAGCCGGCTTGATCGGGTATATCGCGCTCGGCTATACTCTCAATTTGGAAGAGATGTTCGTCTTCATCGGTTCAATCAGGCAGCGGTTGTTTAAATCCGCCCTAGTCATGGCCGAAGACAGCATCAATGAGGCCGATAAGGGTTAAATTATCGTCTGATTAAAAACAGCTATCGGGCATATTATCGCTCCGATAGCTTTAAGGTTCTTTTACTATTTGGATTGCTTGGATTTTTTGAGTATCTCCGGAAGTAGGCCGCCCTTACCCCTGTCTTTATCCCTTTCTGCCGCCACTTCCTGTTCGGCGAAATACTTGATGACTTCATTAGTGATATCAAATAATTTTGCCAACTCTTCATCGCTCTTATCTTTGTACGCCTCTTGCCGGCGCAGAAGATTGAATAGTTTTTGGGGCTGACATAAGAATCCCACCCCTTTTTCGCGGATGTATTTGTGAAGCATCGCGGTCATGCGGTCGTTCGCCTGGGACAGCATGATCCAATATTTGCCATGGAGTCCAAGTCGCCTGCATTTCTCGGCCTCTTTGGTTTCCGGAAAGTAATCCATTAAAGCGACGGTATCAATACACAACGGATTGACTATGACGCCGTCTTCTATTTTGCCGGCAAAAATGTCAGCCGAATTGATATCATTGGCGGTGGCTGGGATTGTGATCTGTTCCTTGGTCTCCAAATCTGCCGCTATCAAAGACCGGCCGATGAATACACCGATAGCCGCAATCAAGACGATCAATTTTTTTCCGTCTTTGATCCAAAAAACTCGGCGCGTGGCATTGCCGTATTCGAGAGTCATGCGGTTTTCTCCTTTCCTTCAAGAACGTGGCTGGATCACTGGGTTAAATCTATGGATAACCGCTGTTTAGGTTGACTGGGTTTTGAATGAGCTAATTTAATATGCCGGTATCTTACTAATTTTTTTTCTATTAGTCAAGCGATCGGTCAAGAAACTAATTCAGCGATACTTGATTTGAACGGCTGAATCTGTTATAATTAAGCCATTATGGATAAGAAAAACGTTAAAATAAGGAATTTCTGCATTATCGCCCACATCGATCACGGCAAGTCGACTTTAGCCGACCGTATGCTGGAAATCACCGGCACCGTTTCCAAACGAGATATGAAAGAGCAGCTGTTGGATCAGATGGATATTGAACGGGAACGGGGGATTACTATCAAACTAACGCCGGTCAGGATGGCTTTCGGCGGCTTTGAATTGAATCTGATCGACACCCCCGGCCATGTGGATTTTACTTATGAGGTCTCGCGCAGCTTGCAGGCAGCCGAGGGCGCTGTTCTCTTAGTTGACGCCACTCAAGGCATCCAAGCCCAGACCTTGGCCAATCTGTATTTGGCGCTGGATGCCGACTTAACAATCATTCCGGTCATCAATAAAATCGATTTGCCCAATTCCCAGCCGGAAAAAGTGAAGGCGGAAATTTGCAATCTTTTGGGTTGCGAGGAGGCCGAGGTGTTAATGGTCTCAGCTAAGACCGGAGCCGGGGTCGAACGGTTGTTGAACACAATTATTGAACGGGTGCCGGCGCCCCAGCGCGGCAGTGATCAGCCGCTGCGCGCCTTGATTTTTGATTCCGTTTACGATGAGTACCGCGGCGTGATCGCCTTTATCAGAATTTTCAGCGGCCGGATCAAGTCGGGTGACAAAATCAAATTCGTCAACAATGGCCGGCTGGGCGAATCATTGGAGGTTGGCCATTTCGCTCCTCAATATGTCAAGGACGCTCTGCTTGACGCCGGGGAAATCGGCTATATCGTCACCGGACTGCATAATGTCTCGCAATGCCGCGTCGGCGATACGATCACTTTAGCCGACGATTCAGTCGAACCGCTGCCCGGCTACAAACAAGTCAAGCCCATGGTCTTCGCTGGAATTTTTTGCAAAGACGGTTCTGATTTCAATAAATTGCGGGAAGCGATCGAGAAGCTTAAATTAAATGATGCCGCCCTGACTTACGAGCCGGAAAATTCTTCCGCCTTGGGCTATGGCTTTCGTTGCGGTTTTCTTGGCCTGCTTCATTTGGAAATATTCCAAGAACGGCTCAGGCGCGAATTTGGCTTGGAGTTAGTCGTCACTATCCCTAGTGTGGCCTACAAAGTCGGCTTTAAGAGCGGCGAGGTCAAGGACTTATATAATCCGCAGGATTTCCCCGATCCGACTTTTATTGATTACGTCGAGGAGCCGATCATGAAAGTGGATATTTTTGCGCCCAAGCAGTACTTGGGGGCGATTATGCAATTGGCAACCGAAAAACGGGGCATTTACATCAATACGGAATATCTCGACGAAGATTTGCTGATCCTGCACTATTACCTGCCCTTGACCCAATTAATTGTCGATTTTTACGACAAATTAAAATCGGTTTCTTCCGGTTATGCCTCGCTTAATTATGATTTTTACGGTTATGAAAAAACCGAGGTAGTTAAAATGGATATCTTGGTAGCCGAGGAAAAGGTCGAGGCCCTGTCACTCGTCACTTATAAGGACTCAGTCAATTCCATTGCCAAAAAAATCGTCGCCACTCTTAAAGACGCTTTGCCACGCCAGCAGTTCGTCGTCAAGATCCAAGCCAGCTTGAGCGGCAAAATCATCGCTTCGGAGCGGATCTCGGCCTTGCGCAAGGATGTTACCGCCAAATTATACGGCGGCGATTGGACACGCCGCGCCAAATTGTTGGAAAAACAGAAAAAAGGGAAAAAGAAGATGATGTCGATCGGCAAAGTCGATATTCCCAGCGATGTTTTTTTGAAGGTCTTGAAACGTTAATTGGATAAAAAAACCGCCGCTTAACGGGCGGGGCAGGGGAGAAGATTAAAATACCGGCTAATTGCCGAAAGCCGGCGCAATCGAGAAAAACAGCATCGAAATAACCATTAAGACGGTTATAATAATCCAGATTATCCTCATCAAGCGTTTTTTTCTGATTTTTAATTTCATAATACCCATATCATAACTCAAATAAAAGCCGGCGTCAATATGGCGAAGAACTGGAAAATTTCCCCTCCGATCGGTCCCGAAATCCGCGACTTATATCCGGAAATAAACGGGATCATCCTGCAGCTGCTCTCTAACCGCGGCCTGACCGATCCGGAAGCGATTAATCAATTTCTGGAACCGAATTTTAACGATCAATTATATGATCCCTTCCTTTTTGCCGACATGAGCAAGGCGGTGGAACGTTTGTTTTCAGCCGTCAAGAATCGGGAAAAAGTAATGGTTTACGGCGATTATGACGCCGACGGCGTCTGTTCCACCGTGCTCTTGCACGAGACCTTAGAGGGTTTGGGCTTGGAAGTCGACATTTATATTCCCTTTCGCGAAACCGAGGGCTACGGTTTGAACACCAAAGTTGTTCAACAAATTATCAGGGAAAAATTCCAATTGGTCATCACGGTTGATTGCGGTTCAGCCAACCATGATGAGGTGCGGGATCTGCAGGCAGCCGGCATTGATGTCATTATTCTGGACCACCATAAGGAATCATTAAAGCTGCCACCGGCCTTCGCCTTGATCAATCCGAATATCAAATCCTGCGGTTATCCCGAGTCGCGGCTCTGCGGCGCCGGCGTAGCTTTCAAATTCATCCAGGCGATAATCAAGTGGCAGGAAAAACACGATAGTCCGATTAAATTGCCGGTCGGATTCGAGAAATGGCTACTGGATCTGGTGGCTTTGGCGACGGTCGGGGATATCGTGCCGCTGGTCAAAGAAAATCGCGTCTTAGTAAAATACGGCTTGGTTGTTTTGGAAAAGACCAAAAATCTCGGCTTGAAATCATTGATGGAATCGGTTAACAATCGCTTCGGCGGAATTGACAGCGAATACATCGGCTGGCGTTTAGTGCCGCGGATCAATGCCGCCGGCCGAGTCGATCATGCTTCAGCCGCCTTTTATCTGCTCACCGCCTCCAATAAAGAAGAAGCGGAGAAGTGGGTTAATCTATTGGATGAAAATAACAAGCATCGCCAGCAGTTGACCGAAAGCATTATGCGGCAAGCGGAAGAACAGCTTAAAGATTTGACGGAGGCGGCCAAGGCGATTATCGTCGTTGGCGAAGATTGGCCGGCGGGGGTTGTCGGTTTGGCAGCCGGCCGGCTTTGCGACAAATACCATCGGCCGACTCTAGCTTTCTCCAAAACGATCAATGCCGGCGGCGAAGCCAAGTTTGTCGCTTCCGGCCGAAGCATTGCGGAATTCGATATCACGGCGACTCTGAAAGAATGCGCCGAATACCTGTCGCGTTTCGGCGGCCATCCGCAGGCCTGCGGCTTGACGATTTTAGGCGAGGATAATTTTGAAAAATTCAAAAATAAATTTTTGGATTTGGCCGGAGCGGGACTGACCGGCGTTGAATTGATTGCGACGCTGGAAATTGAAGCGGAAATAAAATTGAGCGATTTGGACTGGCAGCTAGTCGATGAATTGAAAAGATTGGAGCCGTTCGGCGAAGCCAACCCCAAGCCGTTATTCGCGGCGAAAAACCTTAAGATTGAAACCGCGCAGACCGTCGGGGCCGACGGCAAACACCTGAAAGTCCTGGTGTCGCAAGACGACGATCTGAATAACCTGCATAAATTGATCGGCTTCTCTTTCGGCGATTGGTGCGCCAAACTTAAAACGGGGGACAAGATCGACATTGTTTTCGAATTAGGCGTCAATGAGTGGAACGGCAATCGCGAGCTGCAATTAAAAATCACGGATTTGAAATTGAGCGAATGAAAAAACCGCCTGAGCGAGGCGGCGTTAAGGTGCGGTTTGTTTATTGAAAGTCGCTGTTTGCAGGTCGCTATACCAGAATTAGGGTCGAGGTTCACCCACTCGCTAAAATCGTGCGCTCCGTATCTTTCTTTCGGTTCTATTGGCATGGCTACCTCCTTTTGATTGATTATCGACTGAAATCAACGCGGATTCAATCGGCATTGCATTGGATCCGGCAGAGGATCCGGGCTGGGATAAAATTTTATCTTGCCCTTAACGTTCATGTAGCAAGCGCCACATTTGCAGTTGCTGGTCGAAGTACCGCCATTAGAAGGCGGTCGCCAATCTTTAAATCGATGGGAACCGTAAATCGGCTCTACCAGGTCGTCTTCTTTCTTAGGCGGTAAAACGAGCGGAAAAAATAATAACGAACATAAAAAAAACACGAAATTAATAACAATAAAGAACAGGATCTTCAAAGCAGTATCCATGATTTTCTCCTCTCCGTTTTTATGGTATGATACTGTCAAGGTGCGTTATTGCTTGCTTAATTTATACGCCATAATAATTAAAATGTCAACCAAACCAATATGATAAAAGCGACCTTACATACGGATGGCGGCGCCCGAGGCAATCCCGGTCCGGCCGGAATTGGCGCGGTCTTGAAAATCGGCGAAAAAAAATTTTTGCATAAGAAATTCATCGGCAAAGCGACGAATAACCAGGCGGAATACGAAGCGCTGCTGATGGGCTTGAGGGCGGCTCAGGAAGCGGGCGTGACCGAGCTTGAATGCTATTTGGATTCTGAATTGGTGGTCAAGCAATTGAATCGCGAGTATAAGGTCAAAGACGGCAATCTGGCCGTGCTCTTTGTCAAGGTTTGGAATCAAATGAATAATTTCAAAAAAGTGTCGTTCCATCATGTCCGCCGGGAACAGAATAAGCTGGCCGATCAATTGGCCAATGAAGCGATGGATGAGCGATAGAGAAGGACTTGAAAGGTTTGAATTTTTATGATAAGATTTTTTAGTGCCGTTTCGGGTGATAACCAATATTGCGGGATCGTCTAATGGTAGGACACGTCCCTCTGGAGGATGGTATCGGGGTTCGAATCCCTGTCCCGCAGCCAATACATACTAATTCAAATGACTGAATCGCATTAGTGGTTTAGTCGCAATATGAATTGGCAAACTACTATGTTATACTTCGCTTAATAAGTAGTTGAGCTTAGTTTCTAGAATCTAACGCAACAGCGCTGTTAATTAATTGATTGAAAACCTGATAAGGTTTCTTGAAACCCAGAGTTTGTCTAGGTCTGCCGTTCAGCAAGTCCTACACCTTCTTAACTTGGTATCTCGATATCTTCTTAAAGTCAGTTCCTTTGGGAAAGAATTGCCGTATCATTAGGAATACCAGAGTAAAAGTAATTATTAGGCAAATAGGCAATGGCCAGAAGCATTTTTGGAGCGTAATTCCTGCCTGGCAGAAATGCCACTATCGTGAGACTAAATTCATTTCTAATGCTTATGGCAATTTGGAAAATGACTAAAACTAAAAACACCGCCCGAAAGCGATGTCCTTAGTTGTACCTGTCTTCGGCTTATGATTTAGCCGAATAGGGCTGACGCCCCGCAAGTACAATGTACTTGTACCAAATGTGGTATAATCAGTCAAATAAATAAAGCTGTGGATAACTATGCATAATAAAATTGCGGCCCCGGCAAATCTGCCGGGGTCTTATTTTTTATTATTGCTTTTTAGTCCAATCGTTCAGCGTCTCAGTGTATTTTTTGTTGTCATTAGGATTAACTGCAATAATATTGCCGGAATCCGGATTATTGGCGATTTGTTCAAAAGCTTTTTCAACCTGATTTAATTTAGCGTTTGTCTTATGGTATTTCGTATGAACCCAATAATCAACAATTAATTTGATGATTACTATTGTATAAAGCGGCCAACCTTTCCCTAACACTAAGGTTGAACCCAATAAAACCACAATATGCATGACTACGATACGATCATAGGGCCCCCAAAATAAGAAAACGCTAAAAAATTTTTCGTATTCTCTTTTGCCAATAAAGTTTTGTTTATAAGAGATGCCATGGCTGATAAATAATGTCGCTAAGTTCAAAAAAAGGAAGAACAATCCGGACCAACTAAAACTCATCACCGATTGATACCTTTGTGAAATGAAAAAAATAAACATCAGGTGTCCGAGCATGAAGCCGCCGTAATGAAAAAAGAAAAAAATGCATTGGCCGGCCAGCATCGCGCCTACTGTCCCTCGTCTGACCCTGGCGATTTTGATTGTTTTTAAAATGAAATAAAATCCAATGACGGCGCTTTCCAACCAATATAAGAATAAGAAGTTGAATAAGCTCCAGTCAAAAAAAGCAACGCCGACGATAGGAAGCAGATTGGCGATAATAAGCGAGATTTTGTCCTTCGTTAATTTCATACTTTTTATGAGAATTATGATTAGCTCGTTTTGTGCGAAGTTTGAAGTTTTTGTTCTCGTTCGAATCTCTCCAATGCCAATTGGATCAACCGGTCGATCAGCTCAGTATAAGAGATACCGCTGGCTTTCCATAATTTCGGGTACATACTTATTGAAGTGAATCCGGGGATGGTGTTTATTTCGTTAATAATAATGCCACCGTTGTCCGTCAGGAAAAAATCCACGCGCCCCAGACCTTCGCAGGCTAGCGATTGGAATGTCTTGATTGCCAATTCTTTGAACTTATCAGCCGTTTCGCTGTCGATCTTAGCCGGGATTTCCAAAATCGCGCCGTTCTCATCAAGATATTTGGCCTCATAAGAATAAAATTCATGCTGCGGAATCACTTCTCCCACCAAAGAGGCAATCGGCTGATTATTGCCCAAAACAGCGCATTCAAATTCCCGGCCCTTAATGTATTCCTCGATTATCAATTTAGTGTCATACTTAAAGGCCAACTCGATGGCCGCCGAATATTCCGATGGATTATGCACCTTGCTGATTCCGACAGATGAACCCATATTCGCCGGCTTGATAAAAAACGGTTCGTCTAACGCGTCTGCTATTGTTCGATAATCGGTTTTTTCATCGGTCGATTTTAATGACAAAAACTTGCCGATTGGCAAGCCGGCATCGCGCAATAATCTCTTCATGACATCCTTATCCATGCCGACCGCCGAACCAAGCACGCCGGCGCCGACAAAGGGGATATTGGCCAGCTTTAATAATCCCTGCACTGTGCCGTCCTCGCCGAATGGCCCATGCAAAACCGGAAAAACCACGTCAATTTTTGTTTGAAGATTGTTATCGGAAAAATTGGTTATTAGGCCGTTGCTCTGCGGCGCCAAAGCGATCGCCTTGCCCGATTGATTGTCAATACTGCTCGCCGCTAACAAAAAACGGGAATCATCTCCCAACAGCCACTGTCCGGATTTGCTAATGCCTATCAGTATCGGATTGTATTTTTCTTTGTCAATCGCTTCGTAGACGTTTTTTGCCGACAGCAGAGATACCTCATGCTCAGCTGATTTGCCGCCAAAAATAATGCCCACATTTAGTTTATTTGCCATAAATAAAGTTAATTCTTTCTTTTTAACATGAACTAAAGTTATCATTTTATTAAAACAAAAACAATACGCGCGACACGGGCGGAAAATATTCGCCACGAAAAAATCTCCCGAAAAACGGGAGATTTTTTATTGTCCTAACCAAGCTGTAAGCCGAATTCTGTACCCAGCCGCTCTCGCGAGCGGCGGGTGATAGCCATCTGTCTGCTCTGGCCATTGCTGGCCGAGTCAAGCTCCCGTAAACGGGATTG
>Ga0172371_10012983_pt1 | contig 10897 bp, 11 predicted proteins | sample Lak12m_FD_114543 | JGI IMG/M metagenome (GOLD analysis project Ga0172371, IMG submission 114543) | Freshwater microbial communities from Kabuno Bay, South-Kivu, Congo - kab_022012_12m | ecosystem: Environmental > Aquatic > Freshwater > Lake | place: Democratic Republic of the Congo: South-Kivu... | reverse complement strand
GGCAGAGGGGCTCAAGAACGCGGGCCGGAACCTGACGCCGGAGTCTATGATTTCAGGGATGGAGATGATCAAGAACTGGCGGCCGGAAGGTCTCGGCGCCCCGGTCACCTTCGGTCCGGACCGGCGGCACGGGGTGAACGGCTCCAGACTCGCCCGCGCGCAGAAGGGGAAGCATGTGCCCATCAGCGATTACGTGATCTACAAGCCGCTTTTCTAGGCGTATGGGCATACTTGAAGTAAAGAATCTCTCCGTCAGTTTCGGCGGGATCATGGCCTTGAACGGCATCGATCTGTCCGTCCGGGAAAACGAGATCCTTTCGATCATCGGCCCGAACGGCTCCGGAAAGACCACCCTGTTCAACTGCCTGACGGGGATATACCGTCCCCACCAGGGCGAGATGCTCTACAAGGGGAGGAGCCTCCTGGGCCGCTCCCCGGACACCATCGCCGTCTGCGGCATCGCCCGCACCTTCCAGAATCTCAGGCTCTTCATGAACATGAACGTCCTGGACAATCTCATGCTGGGGCGTCATGTTCACATGAAGAAGGAGGTCCTGGCCGTCCTGCTGAGAATGCGTAAGGAGGAGCTCCTCCACCGGCGGAAGGTGGAGGAACTCATCGATTTTCTCGACCTGCAGGCGTACCGCAAGGCGCGGGTCGCGGATTGCCCCTACGGCGTCCAGAAGCGGATCGAACTGGGAAGGGCCCTGGCCATGGAGCCCGACCTCCTGCTCCTGGACGAGCCGATCTCCGGGTTGACCTCGGAAGAGAAGGAGGAGTCGGCTTACCGGATCACGGAGATCCGGGGCCGCTTCAAGGTGACGATCCTGCTGGTGGAGCACGATCTGAAGATCGCCTCCCGTCTGGCCGATTCGATGGTGGCCTTCAATTACGGTCAGAAGATCGCCCAGGGGACCCCTGAGGAGGTCCAGCGGAACCCGGAGGTGATCCGGGCCTATGTCGGTGAGGAGTGACGGCTTCGCGCGCCTTGCCTGCGGGCATTTTATGAAGCCTCCAGATTTCATGCGTTGCCGATTTTATGGGAATGTCAGCAATGACCTCTTTTTTGAAGATCGCCAATATCGAGACGCTCTACTTTGACCGGATCTATGCCCTTCACGGACTGTCGCTGGAGATCCGGCAGGGGGAGATATTCGCCATCCTGGGCCCCAACGGCGCGGGGAAGACGACCTTGCTTCGGACCGTGGCCGGCCTCCTGAAGGATCAGCCGAAGAAGGGGACGATCGAATTCCTCGGCCGCCCTATCCAGCGCCTCGCCCCGGAAAAGGTCTCCTCCCTGGGGATCGTCTATGTCCCGGAGGATCGCGGTCTGTTTCGGGAGCTGACGGTCAGGGAAAACCTGGAACTCGGCTGCTGGGGGAGAAGCGATCCTGGGATTGAGACGGACATGAACTATGTCTTCGAGCTGTTTCCCATCCTCAGGGAGAGGACGGCCCAGCAAGCCGAAACCCTCTCCGGCGGTGAGCAGCAGATGCTGGCGATCGCCAGGGCCTTTTTGCGCAGGCCGAAGTTGCTCATGCTCGACGAGCCCTCCCTGGGGCTTGCCCCGCTGATCGCCCGCCACGTCTGCGACGCCCTGGTCAAGATCAGCGGCCGGGGGACGACGATCCTGCTGGTGGAGCAGAATGCGAAACTGGCTCTGAAGATCGCCCATTACGGCTATATCCTGGAGGCGGGGCGGATCGTCCTGAAGGGGACGGCACAGGAATTGATGGAAAATTCCGATGTGCAGGAGCTTTATCTGGGCATGAGCGGACAGGCCGCCTCCCCCAAGGGGTGGCGGCTGTACAGGAAACGGAGGAGCTGGTAGTGAGAGCCGCAAATTTTCCCGCCCTTTTCTTCGAGCAGGCCGCCCGCTTCGATCGGCGCGTCGCCTTGCGCTACAAGGATTACGGGATCTGGCACCGCATCTCCTGGCGTCAGTACGCCGAAGAGGTCCGCCAAGTGGCGGCCGGTCTGATCGCCCTGGGGGTCGGCCCCGGCGACCGGGTTTCGATCCTGGGAGAGAACCGGCCTGAATGGCTTTTCTGCGACCTGGCGGTGATGAGCGTCGGCGGCGTCACCTGCGGGATCTACACCACCTCGGCCCCGGAGCAGGTCGCTTACATCGTCGGCCACTCGGAATCGAAGGTGATCTTCATCGAGAACGAGGAGCAGGTGGACAAGATCCTCCAGATCCTCCCCGGGGTGAACCTGGAGCGGGTGATCGTCTGGGACAACAAGGGGCTGTGGGGCTTCTCTCAGGAGAAGGTCGTCTTCTATGCGGATTTCCTTGCGGAGTCGAAGGAGTACCTGAGGGACCATCCACGGTGCGTGGAGGAGCGGCTCTCGGCGGTCAAGGCCGATCACATCGCGATGATCATCTACACCTCCGGCACCACCGGCCGCCCCAAAGGGGCGATGATCTCCCACGCCAATATCCTCAACCTGACCGAATCCTTTGTCGCTGCCACTCCCGCCTATGCAACGGACGAGGTGGTCTCCTACCTCCCCCTTTCCCACATCTATGAAAACCTGATCTCCCTGTTCCAGTCCATCTGGGCGGGGGGGACGGTGAATTTTGTGGAGAGCCCGGATACGCTGCCACAGAACCTCAGGGAGGTCTCTCCCACCATCTTCGCCAGCGTCCCGAGGCTGTGGGAAAAGTTCTCCTCCGCGATCGCGATCCGCATGTCCGATGCCCCTCCTGTCAAGCGGGCGGTTTACCGGCTCAGCATCGGGGCAGGGCTCAAATACGTCCGGACGAAAAAGGGATCCCGGGAACGCTTCCTGTGGGGGCTCCTCTATTGGCCCCTCTATTTCGCCGTCCTGTATCACTTGAAACGGCAGCTCGGATTCGAGAGGATCCGCTGGGCCGTCTGCGCCGCCGCCCCTGCCGCCCCGGAGCTGTTCGAGTACTACAACGCCCTGGGGGTTCCCCTTCGGGAGGGATACGGCCAGACCGAGTCGACTGGCGTGATCGCCGTCCAGAGGATCGACCGCCCCCGCTGGGGATACGTGGGGGAGCCCATCCCCGGCATGGAGGTGAAGATCGCGGAGGACGGCGAGATCCTCACGCGCGGACCCGGGGTGTTTCAGGGATACTTCAAGGAACCGGAGCTGACCGCGGCCACGATCCGGGACGGATGGCTCTACACGGGCGACGTAGGGGAGATGGAGGGCGGGTTCCTGAAGATCCTCGATCGGAAGAAGGACATCATCATCACCGCCGGCGGCAAGAACATCACCCCGGCCTTTATAGAGAACAAGCTGAAGTTCAGCCCCTACATCCAGGACGCCGTGGTGATCGGCGAGAGGAGAAGATTCCTGGCGGCCCTGATCCTGATCGACGAGGACAACGTCACCAAATACGCTCAGGACCATCGGGTCCCCTTCACCACGTTCGAGGACCTGACGACCAAGGCGGAGGTGAAAAAGCTGATCGAGCAGGAGGTCCACAGCGTGAACAAGACCCTGTCGCAGGTGGAGTCGATCAAGAAGGTGGCGCTCCTGCCCAGGCGTTTTTACGAGGAGGACGGCGACGTCACCCCGACCAAGAAGGTGAAGCGGCGCTTCCTGGAGAAGCGGTACGCCGATCTGATCGAATCCCTGTATGGTGAAAAATCCTGAGCAAAAGAGGTTTCCATGGATCTTGTTGAGAGTTACCGCGAAGAACTGCGCTTGATCAGAAAGCCGTGGACCGGAGCAGGGATCGGTTTGATCGTCCTGGCGCTCCTGACGCTCCCTTTGTGGAGGATGGACTACCTGGTCTATATGGCCACCGTGGTCTTTATTACCGCCATCGGGGTCCAGGGGCAGAATATCCTGATCGGCTACACCGGCCAGATCTCCTTCGGCCAGGCGGGATTTCTGGCGATCGGCGCTTACACCTTCGGCCATCTGTCCGTCCTGGGCGCCCCGCTGGCCGTGGGGCTGGCGGCGGCGGGTCTGACCGCGGGTCTGTTCGGCCTGATCGTGGGTTTCCCCTCGCTGCGGCTCAAAGGGCCCTATCTGGCGATCGCCACGATGGGCTTCGGGATCGCCGTCTACCAGATCCTCCTCAATTCGGAGCTCATCTCGGGCGGCCGCATGGGGATGACGGTGAAGAAACTGCCGGCGCTCTTGGGCATGACCGCTTCCGTGACCTTCTACTACTTCATCTTCCTGCTGGCCCTGATCTTCACCCTCATCTCCTACAACCTGATCTCCTCCTACGCGGGGCGGGCCTTTATCGCCATCCGGGACAACGACATCGCCGCCGAGGCGATGGGGGTGAACCTGGCCCGCTACAAGCTCCTCTCCTTCGCCATCAGCTCCTTTTACACAGGAATCCAGGGGGCCCTGTACGCCCTGATGATGGGATTTCTCGAACCCAATCTCTTCACCTTCATGGAGTCCGTCACCCTGTTCGTCGCCGTCATCGTCGGGGGGCTGGCCTCCATCGGGGGATCGATCATGGGGGCGGCCTTTGTCGTCCTGATTCCCCAGGCCTTCAGCAAGATGAAGGAGCTGGTGCCGGTCATCTTCGGGGTGGCCATCCTGTTCATTCTGATCTTCGAGCCGCTGGGGATCTCGGGGAGCTGGCTGAAGATCCGGCTCTATTTCCGGAACTGGCCTTTCCGCTGACCAAAGGGAGACGATGAGCCGCCTTCGGGCGTAAGAGACATCCGACCGGGCGGGATTTCAGAAGGATCGCAGCAGTTACCAAGGAGAAGCAGACCATGCAAAATTTCATGCAGTACGTGATTTCCGGCCTTGCCACGGGAAGCATCTATGCGCTGGTGGCCCTGGGGCTGGCCCTCATCTACCGCTCCACCCGCATCCTGAACTTCGCCCACGGGGATATGGCCACCGTGGGGACCTTCGTCGCCTTCACCCTCTTCGGCATTCAACTGGCCCCTCTTATCTCCTTTCCGCTGGCGATCCTTTCCGGAAGCGTCCTGGCGATGCTCTTCTATTTCGCGATCCTCGTCCCGGCGCAGAGGAGAAACGCCACCCCATTGGGCCAGATCATCCTGACCCTGGGTTTCAGCCTCATCCTCCAGGGGGGGGTCTCGTTCTTCTGGGGGACGGAAACGCGGCCCTTTCCCTTTCCCCTCTCCGATTCGAAGGTCTGGAGGTTCGGTGGGGTCATCATCAGCGAACTGAGCCTCGGAACCATGGCGATCGGGCTGATCAGCAGCGGCCTGCTCTACCTGCTCGTCCAGAAAACCCGCCTCGGCCTGGCGATGAGGGCCACGTCGGAAAACCTTCCCGCGGCCCAGACCCTGGGGATCCCCACCCGCAGGGTCCTTTCCCTCTCCTGGGGACTGGCCGCCGGCCTGGGGGTGACGGCAGGGCTGTTCCTTGCCCCGGCTTTGCTGCTGGATCCCTTCTTCATGCTGGAGCCGTTCCTCAAGGGCTTTGCCGCGGCGATCCTGGGCGGCCTGCAGAGCCTGCCCGGTGCGATCCTGGGAGGGCTCATATTGGGGATTGCGGAAAGCCTGGCCGGCGGGTATATTACGATCGCTTTCAAGAATACCCTGGCCTTTCTGATCATCATCGTGATCCTGCTGGTTCGGCACGAGGGGCTATTGGGCAAGGAGTTCAAAGAGCGGGTATGAAGAAGACGACACTCAACCCCGAATACATCCGGCGCGTGAATCAGCTGATCAACCGGGCACCTTATTTCGAGCTGTTGTCGATGAAGGTGGTGGAGGCGGGCCGCGGCTTCAGCCTCCTGGAGATCGACGTGGAGAAAAAGCATCTCCAGCCGTTCGGCTTCGTTCACGGCGGGGTCTTTGCGTCGATCATCGACGCGGCCGCTTTCTGGTCGGTCTTTTACGATATTGAAAACCGGAATGCCGGGGCCACCACCGTTGATCTGAAACTGAACTACCTTGCCCCGGCGGCCTCCGGCAAGCTGATCGCCCGGGGGGAGCGGATCAAGATCGGCAAAACCCTGGGGTATGCCGAGGCGAGGGTCACTGATGGGGAGGGCAGGCTTCTTGCCCACGGGACCTCGACCCTGATGATCCTGCCTACAAACTCTCTGGTCCTGGATCGGCCCCTGCCCCCCAAATTCATAGAGTGAGATCTTCTCTTTGCTTTGTCATATCGTCATTTCACGCGGATCCAGAAATCAGCGGTCCGGATCCTTCCGCCCACGTCGAACTGACACCACAGTTTGTAAAGCCCCGCTTCGGGAAAGCGCGTCACGAAGCGGATCTGAGAGGCCCCGCCCTCTTGGGTCGCGTGGGCGTGGATGTAATCCCCGGCAGCCAATGCCGCGGTATTTCTGATGATGACCAGGTGGCCCTTTTCCCCCAGATAGGGTCGTAATCCCTCCACCGGACGGTCGTTTGCCGCCTGCCTCAGATCAAAGGAGACGACGGTATCGCGATTCGCCCTCGCCTCCCTGGGGGAGAGGGAGATCCCGACCTTCGTGTCTCCGATCACCTTCTTTGTCACCTCGGCGTTGGGTCTGTCCGCTGAAGGGGGCGTTCCTTTGATGCGCAGTTTCAGAACCGAAATCTGCTCCTTTGCCCCGGTGGGCATATAATCGCAGAAAAACGTATAGCCCCCCGGAGACGGAACAGAGGCCTCCACCTGAAAATCGCCGTTCCCCTTGTACTCGGGGTGGAGATGGCTGAAAAATTCCAGGTCGTCACGGACGAGGATCAGGTGCATCCGCTTTTCCTGGAAGATGTCGAAGCCGGTCACCGCCTGTCCCTTGTCGTCCCGGATGTGAACTGTCGCCGTAAACATCCGGCCCGGGGCGATGTCGTCCGGAGCGGACAGGCCGGCCTGGAACAGCCCTTTTGCCTCTGTTGGAGCGGCTCCATGGTGCGCATGGGGCTGCTGGCCGACGGCGGCGGACGCCAGGGCCATCCATACGGCGATCGCCAGGACGCCGCCCAATCCGTATTTCGCTTTCATATCCTTCCTTCCTTCGTTTTTGTATCAGCTGGCAGATAAAATCCCAATTCCTGAGCTGCTAGCCAAACTTCTGTAAGCATCGACTGATCAACCGCACCTACTTCATGGTGTTTCCACCCTTTATAGGCATGCACCATGGTACCAGCATGGCACGCGTAGGTTAGGCCAAGGGTAAGCCGCATAGTAAAGGCTAGACTGGTCCGGGCGGGATTGTAAGCCAGCAATCCGCCCTCAACAGTGGACACATCGGAGCGATGGATAAATGCCGTCTCATCCAGTGGATTCGGGACTGAAAAATTGACGACAGTGGCTCCTTTAGGTAGTGCCCTCAGCAATCTTGTCCCCCCCGGCGATGCTTTCCCTGTCACCCACACAGCACATCTTAAACCCTCTTCCAAAGTCTTTACACGACAGATGCGCTTACCGTCTGAGCCTGCTTCAGATTTTATCTCTTCAAATCGTTCTTTGCTTTCGGTAAACATCTGGACGTGGATGCCTCGCTTGGCAAGCCATAGTACCACAGCTCTCCCAATTTTTGACGTTGCTCCGGTAATGAAAATTGGATGATCGGTCCCAGGCTTCCTAAGAAGTATTGATTCTAGATGCATACAGACCGCAGCGGCCGTCAGAGTATCGCCGTGAACAACAGGGACGCGTAATGAATCGCCTAACTCATCGACGATCCACTGTCCGCCTTGGGTCAGCCATTCAGCCTTGGTTAGCGCCCCGAGGCCGATGACATCTGTTTCCGCTTGCGCCTCTACAATGGCCTTTAATATTCTTGTCCTAATCTTTTGCCATTGCCCCCTGAGAATAAAATGCCACGCGAAATTTCTGATTAGTACGGTTTGTCCATTTAATAATCCGTTGAATTGAAACCGATCAACTACATCATAATCTTTGTTTCCGAAGAGGTAGTACACGGAGGCGCTTGCGTATAAAGGGGCAAGGAAAGTATATTCCCGATGGAGATCAGGCTTGCGATGTAGTTCTTTCTTCCACCACAGAAGCCAATTCCACGCCTCCACCCAATGCGCAATAAATGCGAAGGAAGGGGGTTTTACTCTCTCTCTCTCTCTCTCTCTCTCTCTCTCTCTCTGAAATCAGCATGTTAGAGATATTCTCCAATATAGGCAGCTACCACCACACATTCTCCTCGCTGAGTTTTCCGGTTCACCCCGTCACCTTGTTCGATAACTTCGTTTTGGTTACCCCACTAAGATATCGATAACCCGTCTGGATATTCAAAACGATTGAAAACCCCAACAGAATTATTCCTCCGAAAATGGCGGTAACGGGCTGGAGAATGCTTTGGCCGATTACCAGCAGAATTGCCGGTGCCAGTTTTCGCAATCGCAGATCAAACTCGATTTGCATCTTAATGCCTCCTGCCGGAAGCCCATAATCGGGCGGCATCTAATCTATGTGAATAAATTATGTTTAAATAGTATATTCAAAAGGATGCCTTGATCGTGCCCCCCCCTGTAAGTCGCCGATGTAATTGAAGTCCCATCCTAGAGGACAAATTCGCTTGAGCGACCATTGATTGATCATGTTGCTAATGGAATTTGCTGGATGACTATCTTGGAAGCACCGCAATCCGGTTATCGCCAACCCAACGCGCATCTTGAAAGTATCTCTTAAACCAAATCCTTTCAGTTTTACCGGCGAAAGAGAAACAGGACTTTGAAATATCCGTGATTCAATACGAGACATATCGATCACACCATCCAGGAAATGGACATCAGCCAATTCAACTGTCAATGAATTCCCTTTCCGAGGCATTGGCACCTGGATGCTTCTTGAAACGTCTTCGCCGTGGTACTGTAGTGCCCCTGTCTTTGTTCGTTTCATCGCTGTGCTCGGTGGGGACAACCACCGTGGCCTATCCTCTACAGTCATATCGCGCAGGACCACCAAGCCGACCCATCGATAGAGGTCAAAGTATGATGGGATGGCATCAAAGACCCAAAGCCAAGTTGGCGTGATCTGCCTCTTAATTGCTTCCCTAACCAATAGATGATAGCAGCCCGTGTAAATCCCGATGCGTGGGGCGAGATCGTTGCCTTGTTGCGCCCCTCGGAAATGTCGATACAGTTCTGCCATCTCCCATGGGGCAACACTACGGGTTCGGTTATAGTTAAGGCGTAGATATTGATGCCGGAATCTGTCCAGGCTGTTTCCTACCGGAAAGCCATTGCTTTGCCAGCGATTTTCAAGAGGCAAACCAATCATGTCGTCATTGTCATGTTCCCCCGTATCCACTGCAACACTCAGGGCACATGCAATGTTGCCTTTACTGTCCACAGCGGCGAAATGAACCGTTCCGGATCGTTCGTCGTGCGGGCTTGTTTCGATTTTTTGACCCATGTCCGGATTGACAGCTGTGCAGTAAATCGCTTTGCCATTTACCAACAATCGGTAGCGCTCTTCCTGAATCTTGCGAAACAAGGATTCGTCAGCAATGGTTGAGGCTGGACACTCTCGAAAAGGAAGGTTCTTGGTAATGGCGTGGATCTCATATATTGCTTTTCCGCCAATTTGCCCAAGATATAAAGAAGCCATTGTTCTGCCCTTCTTTAATTAGGAGTCTTTACCTATCGCATTAAGATGAGGGAACCATTCGCAAGCGATTTAAATAGTCCTGAACTTTTATTTGCGGCATACAGCGATGCCATGGATTTTGAATGGTTCATAAACGAGTTTGATTCTGTCCATCTGAAATCCGCCATTGACCAATAGATCGCCAAATTCTCTTTCGCTTCGGTAGATCATCGGCCACAACAAGATCCAATCGAGAAAGACCTTCTCCCGGTTTTTACGAATATTACAGGTTATGAAGATACCGCCTTCTGGAAGATGTTGTCTGATACGGCTGATCAACGCGATGGCCTGTTTTCGTGGGCGGTAATCGAGGAAGCCCACCATTTCGATTATATGGGGCTTGAAGGTATGGGCAGCGTTTTCCAAGGCCTTTGTTGTATCGTGAATGAAGGAAAAGCTGTTTTCTAACCCTGCTGCCTTAACCAGTCTTTTCGCCTCGCCAATGGCGCTTTCGTCAGCATCGATGAGAAGAGCGCTGATCTTTAGTGTGGGGCACTGCTTCATTGCCTCCACCACGGCCTGCGCCGACCCGGATGCAATGGAAATGAGGCGGATTTCTTCTTCTCGGGCAAATACTTCAAAGGCATCCACGAGGAGATTAATAGTAACCTTCAGCCGATTTGTTACGGCCTGGCGATTCTCCATTCGCTCAATCCAGTAACGCGTCAGAGCGCCTTCAAGATCGTTTTTGAGTTCTGGAGCAATCCGTTCGTGATAATTATAAAAGAGATCGAGAGAGCGCCAGCCAGCAGCGCCATATTTCGCCTCGTGGTTATAACGGCTAAAACGGTCAATAAAAAACGACGACACGTGATTCTTGTCCCGTCCCATTTCCCAAAGGATTTGTCCAAGTGGAGTAGTGCCGTTTATCGCTTTGCGCAGCATTGCCTGACTTACATTGGTAGCCATGGCTAAGGCGCTCGCGGCCCAAAGACTACCGATGTAAGAGAGGCTTCGGCGATTATATTCACCACCAAATTTTTCTGGGGCCAAAACTTGGACAGGGATTTCACCTTGCCTTACTTTGACGCGGTAATGCTCCATACTCGTTGTCACATTCGTGCAATCAAAAAAGAAATATGGGATTGGTCTAGATTTATATAGTCAGAGGGCTTCAGAAACTGTTGACTGCAAAATCCCTCGATAATGCTGAAGAATGGAGATGTGATTCTTTACATAAATATATTTATTAAAACAATCTTTTTTGTTTTACATCTTGTTCAATCAGGTGTTTAAGGTCACCAACTATTCCCCCTGTCAAGAGCACATAGAGATGTCCGGTTTTGTAGCACATGAATTGTCCGCTTTGTCTGTTCCTCTGGAGTGAAGATTTGAGGGCAGAGAGGAGAGCGGCGGACGTTCGCTTCCTCAGGCT
>Ga0172371_10012982_pt1 | contig 10898 bp, 5 predicted proteins | sample Lak12m_FD_114543 | JGI IMG/M metagenome (GOLD analysis project Ga0172371, IMG submission 114543) | Freshwater microbial communities from Kabuno Bay, South-Kivu, Congo - kab_022012_12m | ecosystem: Environmental > Aquatic > Freshwater > Lake | place: Democratic Republic of the Congo: South-Kivu... | reverse complement strand
TCGACGTGATAGAACCCCTTCGAGGCCCCGGCCCCTGCGTCCGGTCCTGCGTCCGGGTGCTTCGTTTCTGCCACGAGTTCCTGCAACTCCTGTCGCTTGCGCTGGAACTCTTCGAGCCGGCCGATGAGGGCCGGATCCACCTTGGCGGCGGCGTCGGCCGCGGGCACGCCCTGCTGCTCCAGGGGCGCCAGGCCGGCAGCCAGCTTGGTCTTGTTCTCGTCCCTGTCGACGCATTGCCAGAGCAGGTCCCAGTCGGTGAGGTTGAAGCCTACGACGTCGAGGCTCACGTCGCGGTTCTCCGCCTTTCGGAACAACTCCGAGAGATCCGACTTCAAGACGCGCTTCCCCTCGCCCGAGACTTCGTTCATTCCGTCGGTGATCACCAGGACGTGCCGTCGCGCGGCCCGGCCCAACGCCTTCGACGGCTGCTTGCTTTGCAGCTCCGTGAGCGTCATTTGGACGGCGAGGTAGAGAGGCGTCTCGCCGATGGGCCGCAGGGCATCGAGATCCCTGGTGAGGCCGGCCAGCTCCGCTGTTCCGAATCGGCTCAGCGGGCGGAGCACCTCCACGTCCTCGGCGGGCAGGAGGGGATTGTCTTCCGGCCGGGCGATCGTCTTGCCGGGGCTCTTCGGATCCCACACCACCATGACGTTCTTGTTCCGCACCGGATCCAACTCCCAGCCTACCCGATGCCCGTAGGCGATCATGCCCACGTCGTAGGGAATCTCCGATTTGGCCAGGCGATCGAGGATCTGTTTGAGGGCGTCGCGGGCGATGGCGAACCGCGCAACCTTGGGCGCCGCGGCTCGGCCAGTCTGGCCGGGCTTCCTCCTCAATTCCCTGATGCCGCTGATGTTTTCCTCCATCGACGCCGAGCAATCCAGGATGAAAACGACGGGGCATGGCTCCTGGACCGCCTCTCCGAACACGCTGACCACCGGCGGAGGATACTTGGGCGGCGTGAAGACGAGCTCGTAGTCGGGCGGGGTGGCGGTGAAATTGGCCGAATACTCGTGACCACGGTAGAGGCCCACCGCCTGGAGCCGCGCGTGCTGAAGCCGAGGATCGTCGCTCCGCACGCTATAACGCTGCGGCAGGCCCCGCTGGCCCGATTTCACCGCGAGCCCGATCCGTCGCCACTCGCTCCTCCCCTGCTCCCCTTGGATGAGCATGGGGATCGTCTGCTCTTCCCGGCTGCCGGCGGCGGGGTCGCGGAGATAGAGGGCGGCGGTGCCCTCGGGCAGGTTCTCGGCCGCTTCGGCGCCCACTTCGCCGGGAGTGGTGGCTGCCTCGACCTTTCCGGCCGCTGCGTCCGCCTTCTTGATCGACAAATCGGCCGCTTTCGGCGTCAAGGCGGCTTCGGCGGCCTTCTTGCGAATGTCCAGGCGGTCCCGCAAGTTCACCGGTTCCTTGAGGTCGGGGCTCTCGTAGCGAAGCCGCTTGACGCTCGGGCAGAGGGCCGTAGCCGAGTTCAGGTAGTCGTCGGTGGCCGTGGCGAAAAACGACGGGGCTTGCGGGCGACCGGGCGGAGGGCCCCAGAAATCGTCCAACGTGCGGTAGGCCTGCCACGAGAGCAGGTAGTGCAGATCCAGCCGGCGGAGTTGATGGGGAGGGTCATTCTCCGGCTTGTCCCAGGCAGATCGCCCGAGGTCCAAGAGCGGCGCCGCGGCCCGCACCAGCCGGTCGGCCTTGGCCCGGCCCTCGCGGTTCTCTCCCTGCGAGCGGTCGCCCAAGTCGAGCCTCGCTTCCGAGTCCTTCAGCCACGCGGCGCACTGCTTTGGCACGCAGTCGTTGCCCAGGGCGAGGAGTTCCCGAACGCACTGCCCCTGGAGGGCAACTCGGGCGAGCCGGCCGCTCACGTCGTCCGACGCCCCGCCGGAAACGGCCAGCGAGGAGGCCGACCTCAAGCACGGCGGCTCATCCACTCCCAAGCGCGAGCGATCGAGGATCGTGAGGGCCGGGTGGCGGGCCGGCAGACGCTTCAAGTAGGTCGCGGTGGCGTCTTGATCGGCGTCGCCCGCCACGCGGAAGTCCTCGGTCTGCGGGCCGGCCTTGGCCGCTTCGGCCTTGCCTTTTTCGTCGGGCTTGCCTGCGGCAGCTTCCTCTCGGGCCGCGCGCTTGCCGCCGGCGATCTCCCAATAGTTGGCCCAGAGTCCGTTGCGCTGCTTCCCGCTGACCAGTGGGACCGAGAGCACCACGGTAATCTCCCGCAGCGTTTCCCGATTGAGCGGGGCCCTCTCCCAGAGCCGCGTACACTCTTCCTGGAACTCGTTGGCAAGGCCGTTGCGGCTTGTCTCGGCAGCCTGGTAGGCCTTCTCCCACCCCGTCGAAAAATCCCGTTTGGCGATCGCCCGATCCAGCTCGGCTCCCAGCGTATGGGTATTCGTGATGAGCGAATCGAGGAGTTGCACCTGGCGATCGTTTTGAGGACGGAGCCGTGCCAGGAGCCACCGGGCATAGTAGGGAATTTCGGCCCACGCGCGGTCGCGCAGCGCGAAGGCCTTGGCCACTCGCTCGGCGTCGCGGATTGCGTTGGGATAGGCGCCGGAGCGGCCGTCGGAAGAGGCCAGGCCGTCGAGCGCGCGCTCGGCCAGACGGACCGCGTCGGGATCGCCGACGAAAAGCTGGTCCTCGGCCCGGCGGCGCTGGTCGTCGGCCTTGTCGACCGCCGATTGGATCCAATAGTGTACGCGTTCGTCGCCGGGTGCGGCGGCCTCTTCGGCCCGATCGCGGACCAGAATCGCACGCTGCACGGCAGTGCGGTGGTCTTTGAGCGTGGGGGGATCGAGGTAAGCGTTCAGGGTCCGAAGGAAGTGCAGCTCGACGACGTCGCCGGCCGGCCGGGCCCGCCGACCCTGGGCATCGACGAACTGGACGAGGTCGGGCCACCGGGCGCTATCGGCCCCTTGGAGGCACTGTCGCCAGGCTTCCGCCGCCGCGGCCAGATAGGAGGTCTCCCGCACGGCCTCTGCGGCGAATCGCTGCTGGGCCCGGTTCCACTGGGCGCGAAGGGTCTTCTGTTCCTCCTCCACCTTCCTCGACTCCGCATCCGGGGCGAGCCTCAGCCGCAACGGAATGCTGGCAACGGCCAAATCCTTGGGCAGCCCTTGCTCGGTCAGTCCGTCGAGCTTGGCGTTCAGCTCGTCCTTGAGTCGGGCATACTGCTCGTCGTAGCTCGGGCCGGCCACGGCGAGCTGCTCCAACCGCAGCAACCCCTGCTGGAACTCCTCCCATCCCAGGGGATTGATCCGCCAAGGGCTCGTTGCCCGGAGCTGCTCGTGCCGCGTCCACAGGGGCTCGATGTCGGTGATCCAACGGGTCCTGAAGTCGGTTTTTGTCGCAGGGATTTCGCTCCGCGCCCCGTGCTTGGCGTGGACGAGGAAGAAATCCTCCTCCTCCGTAAAGAGCTTCGGCTCCTGGATGTCGGCACGGTGCTCCAGGACCCATTGCCTGACCCGTTTCTGCACGTACCCGGAAACTTCCTGCAACGAGACGTCGCCGTTGCTATTGCCGCCCTCTTCCCTGGCATCGGCCGCGCCCTGGAGCCCCTGCCGGACAAAATAGGCGAAGACCGACCCGTGGATCTGCTCCGGCGACGTCCAACCGATCTGCCCGGAGCCCGTGGAATTGAGGATCGCCAGCCCGGGGGTCTTCTGGACGACGTCTTTCAGGCCGTCGGCAAAGCTGTTGTACAAGAGGCCCAATCGCCAGTTGACGTCCATGCGGTTGCAGTCGAGGATGAGCAGCTTCTTGCGGGGCAGGACGTTCTGGGCCTCGCTGGGGAAGAGGTACGCCAGGAGCGACTCCAAGGTCAGCCACTTGTCGCTAGCCAAGGGAGAATCGCCGGGGAGCAGCAGGCAGGGTTTTCCATCCTGGTTGACCGCCCCGTGGACGCTCAGATACACGAGAATCGTCCGGTTTCGCCAGCCCGACTGTCTCCGAATTTCTTCGCGGAGGTTGTCGAACGCGGCTTCCCCCGTTTTTGCGGGCGAGTAGAGGGGGTTGGAGTACGCGACGATTTCCCCTTGGGTGTCGAGGTCCCGAAAGCTCTCGACGTCTTCTTTGGCCCAAGCGTTGGGCGGGACCGCACGCGAGGCGTAGTCTTCATATTCGGTGACCGCCATGGCCACCAGCGGCGTGCGCCTGGGCCAGTAGATGATCGCGACGATGAAGACGATGAACAGCGCGACCACAAAGAGGATCCAACTGGCAATACGGATGCGATACCATCGTTTGGCGTCCTCGTAGGCCTGATCGGGCTTCGCCCGCCATGCCCCGCCCCCCTTCTTTCCCGCGGGAGCGGCCGGCGCCGCATGGGGCGACGGACGCCGCCAATCGGCCTTGGCCGGTCGGCCTCGCCCGGCGCCTTCCGGATCATTGCTGGGAGAATGCGGACCCTTGGCAGCCATAGTCCCCTCCGGGGGTGTCCGGCGTCAGAAAATGGGTGGATGATCTCCCCGGTCATTATGGTGGTCTTCGCGTCGCAGGGCAAGCGACGTTCAGCGGCTTTCCCGGGCTGGATCAAGTGCCGGAGCCAAGTCGATTGGGAATAGAGAGTCGGCCGGGACCGTCGCCGCACACGGCTAATAGGCTTCCTCGTGCGTCCCAATGCTCTCCAAGAGAATGGCTTCGGATCCTTGATATTCGACAAACTCGAAGACAATGCGCAAATTGTAACCGCCACCACAGGCCCACGAACCCTGCAGGTCGCCCTTGAGCTTGTGGGTCTTCAATCGCGGATCGAATGCATCGGAAGCGAGGAGTTCCAGGCTGGTCTGAATTGTGGCCGCACTTTGGGGATGCCGGCGAACATACTTCCGGGCGGCTTTGACAAATGCCGTAGATCGCAGCAAGACACGGTTCACGAGAGGATCTCTCCCATGAGCTGGTCGGGAGTCGAGGGCTGACAACCTTGTTCGGAGAACTCTCTGCGGGCCACCCCCACTTCCTCTACGATTTCGGCCCTTCGACGATCGGCGAGCCGTCGTTGAAGGATATCAATCAGGGTCTCTTGCTCATCCGCGCCGAGATGATCGGCCGCTTCCAACAAGTCATGGAAAGAGAGTGCATTTCCCATAAATCGTCGCCATTTCGTGTCCGATTCCGACGACTCCCCCCGAGACAACCCCGACGGTATTCTACGCTAGGCGGCTGCCATCCATCAACCTACGGCATATCTTGGCGAGCGGGCAACCCCCACCAAGCGACTCGGACTCCGGGTTGCCTGGCGTTTGAGAAGACGCTGAATGGAGGTTTTCTGTCGGTCTGTTGGGGGGGCTGGATTATTGGGCAGGCAACAAATCCCTTATGATGACCTTTGCACAGAACGGAAAGGAGAACCATGCGCAATTCACCGCGGTTTCTTACGTTGCTCGCCGTGTTGCCTCTGGTCGGGTGCTCAGGGTACGATCCGGCTCCCCCGCCGCCTGCCAAGACCGCGCCGGCCCCGCAAGCGGCCGCCCGGTCGCCTGGGGCACAAGGGCAGTTGACGTCGCCGCAGTCTGCGTCGGGAGATGCGGCCTGGCCCGGCCTGGGGACCGCTCCGGGCCAGGCGCCCGCGCCCAGTGCGGCCCCCTCGGCGGGGACGCCTCTGTCGATCCAGCTTTCCGCCGGCACGGCCTTGCCGCAGACCTTGCCCGATGGCACGGCCATGGGCTTCAGCGTCGATTATCAGTTCACCGAGGGGCGGCCCGACCCGAGTGCCCGGTACTTCTGGGTCATCGAGCGGACTCAGGGTTCCCCGGCAAGACAGCCCGTGCGACTCGAGGCCCGCGGAACGCTGCAAGGGTTTGTCAACGATTTTCGGCCGGAGCACGGCCCGTTCCAGGCCCATCTGGAGGACGCCCGCGGAAACCGGCTGTCGCCGACCGTGCCCTTGCGGTGACTGTCCGTTGCCTTATAGGTCCTCGATCGCCAACTCCTCCAGGACGGTAGCGAACTCGCCGAGGATCCGGCAGGTCGCGCCCCAGATGCGATGCGGCGGCCAGAGGAAATGCGGCGCCTCGTAGCGGGCGCCGTCGTACAGGCGTACGTGATGGCCGAGGTTCGCCGGATCGAGGAGGTAGCGGAGGGGGATTTCGAGCAGTTCGGCCACCTCTTCCGGATTGGGCGTCATGGCCGGGCGATGTTCGGCGGCGCCGACCCAGGGCTCGATGCGGTAGTTGCTCGCCAGCACGTAGATCGGCGAAAGCAGCCCGAGGAGCCGGATCGGCTCGTCGGCCCCGCCAAGCTCCTCCTGGAATTCGCGGATCGCAGCGTGCGGGCTGGTCTCGCCCGGACTGATCGCCCCGCCCGGCAGACTGACTTGCCCCGCGTGCGCCGGCAGATGCTCGGGCCGCAGGGTGAGCGGCAGGTGCCAGTGATCCTCGTGGGGATAAACGAGAAGGAGAACGGCGGCAGGCCGCGCTCCCGGAGGCGGTTTCTCGTGGTGCCGCTCGAGCGGCGGACGCATCTCGAACCGGGCCGCGACCGCCGCGCCGGGAAGCGGCCGCGTCAAACGCCCCGCCAGCAAGTCCGGAAGCCCGGGGTTCATCGCCGTAGTCTTTCGCGGAAAAGGAAAGGCAAAGGGATCGGGAATGCGGAGGTGAAAAGTCGGCCCTTGAACGACGCCATCCGTATCCCAGTCTTGTTCCCGACGTCTCGACACTGCCGGCCCTCCTCAGCCCCGAAGGGGCGGAATACGAGAGCCCAGGGCAACGCCCTGGGGACAGAACCCACCGCGAGATCGGTAGCCCTGAAAGGGCGGAATAACGATCGGACACAATCTGAATATCGCCCCTTCAGGGCTTCGTCGTGGTCTCCGACGCAATTCCCCAGGGCGTTGCCCTGGGCTGTCGTATTCCGCCCCTTCGGGGCTGAAGGCCGCTGTGCCCCACCACTCTGCTCGGGCACCCACATTGCACCATTCTTCCGCGTCCGAACAAAGCCAGCAGCACCCATGAGGCCCTCACTCTTTCTCCCGACCCCGTCGTGATGCTTCATCGTGCCAATCGGTACACCGCATACACGCGGTTGGCGTAGAGCAACTCCAGGGGGAGTCGGGGCTCGGCCTCGGTGAGGAGGTAGCGGGCATCGTACTTGGCTCCCAACTGCTCAATCCGCTCGGCCCCCAGTTCCGTCAGCGAGGCGTACCACTCGTGCTCAGGATCGCCGGTCTTCGTGCCGTGAATGTCCTCGAGCCGCCGCCACCACGCGACGATCGTGCGAGCATCTTGGGGGATATCCTTGCGCGTGACCACTTCGGCCCGGCGGGTCCGCCATTTGAAGGTCTGCGATTCCACGGGGGTGAGAAACGTGGCGTGGGGCGGGATTATGGGGGACTGCGCGATCCACTCGCACGCCAGTCGCCACTCGGGGTGCTGCACCCGCTTGTCGCCCCGCGGCATGGTGCCGGGCGGGCGCTCGAAGCAATAGGCCCCCAAGTGGATTCCGCAGATCACCAGGAGCGTTGCCGCAATCCAGCGGGCCTGAGGAGACCGGGCATCGCGCAACCGGCTGATCCACAGCGCCGCCAGCAGGGCGACACCCAGCGGCACGGCCGCGTCGGCTAGCCGGAACCAGTAGTACCGCAAGAGCCCTGCCATCGCGGCCGGATCGAAGTCCCCGATCAGCCCGAGCACGACGCCGATCAGGGCAATCGCGAGGCTCCCGACGACGAAGGCCCGAAGCGTAAGAACCCCGGAAGGAACAACTGCCCCACTGGTTGCGTCTCCCTCTCGGGCCACGGCCCGGGCCAGGAGCACGAATCCGACCACCAAAGCCAGGAAACGCCCGATGAATTCGGGGGGGAAGTGGGGGAAGACGAGATGGTGGGCCAGTCGCTTGTAGACGTAGATTTCGTGGGCCTGGCGCAGGGTCTGGGCGTCGGCTCCCCAGTCCAGAAGGAGCGAGGGCACGAGTGCCGGAAGAGAGAGTGCCAATCCGCCGACGAGGCCCGGCCACATCGAGCGGAGCGGCGGGCGCTCGCCCCCAATCCAGACCCAGGCGAAGCCCGCGGCCACCGCTGCCCATCCGCCGACCAGGACGTGAAAGCACGCGGCCGCTCCCAGGCAGAGCCAGACGCGATTCCAGCGGTCGCGCACGAGGGCCTCCAGCCCGAGGAAGACGAACACGTAGGCGAAGCCCTTCGCCTCGACGCCGCCGATGACCCATTCCCCGGCCATGTGCCCGCGCTCCATGAGATACCCGAACAGGGCGGCGGAGAGGACGGAGAACCACGCGCGGGGCACCACGGCCACGCTCAGCCGGCGCCAGGACCAAGCCAGGAGGGCCCAGGCGACGATCCGCCCCACCCAGGCCAGCGTCGGCGGCGCCAGCCAGAGCGAGAGCCAGCCGAACGCGAAACAGAACACCCGGTGGGTGTCGGGCGAGTCGAGAAAGAAGTCGTTCTCGATCCAGTGCGGATTCCAGTAGTGGATCGCCTTGCCGAGGTAGTAGGCCTCATTGACGTCCGGCACCGGCCACGCGCCCTGGATGAAGAAGACGGCAAAGATCAGGCCGATCTCCGCCAGGCTACTTTTCCAGGGCTGCAATCCGCTTGAAGTCATCTTTCAGGGACCGGTAGAGTTGCTGGTACTCGGGGAAGGCCCGATCGTAGACGGCCTTGGCGGGGCGGTTCACTCCCGTCTCTTTGACCACGCGAATGGTCGCTCCGCAAGCCTCGGCGACGTTCTTGAATGCGCCCGCCCCCACGGCGGCCAGGAGGGCCACGCCGTAGGCCGCTCCTTCCTCGCTGTTGATCGTGACCACCTTGCGTCCGAACACGTCGGCCTGGATTTGCCGCCAGAGCGGGCTCCGCGATCCGCCCCCCGACGCGCGGATCTGCCGCACCGGCACCCCCAGCCCCTCGATGATCGCCAGGCTGTCGCGCATCGAGTAGGTCACGCCCTCCATGATCGCGCGGAGGAGGTGGCCGCGGGTGTGGGCCAGGGTGATGCCGACGAAGCAGCCCCGGGCGTCGGGATCGGCGTGCGGGGTCCGCTCGCCCGACAGGTACGGGAGGAAGAACAGCCCGTCGCTCCCCGCAGCGACCGCTTCGGCCTCGCGGGTCAGGATGTCGTAGACCTCCTTCTTCGCTTTCTTGGCCTGGGCCGTGTCGGCCTTGCACAGCTCGTTGCGGAACCACTGCAACGAGCCGCCGGCCGAGAGGTTCACGCCCATGATATGCCACTTGCCGTGCACCGCGTGGCAGAAGGTGTGAACGCGACCCTCGGGGTCGATCTTCACTTCGTCGCAGTGGACGAACATCACGCCCGAGGTCCCAATCGAGGTCGACAGCACGCCGCGCTCGACGATGCCGTTGCCCACGGCCCCAGCCGCGCAATCGCCCGCCCCGCCCACCACAACGCAGTCGGTCGAGAGCCCCAGCAGCTCCGCCGCCTCCCGGGTCAGCTTGCCGGTCACCTGCTCCGATTCGTAGCACTTGGCCAGAAGGCATTCATCCAACTGGAGCGCGGAAAGGAGTTCCTTGGACCACGTGCGGCGGGCCACGTCCAACAGGAGCATTCCGCTGGCGTCGCTCACGTCGGTGGCGAACTCGCCGGTCAGGCGGCGGCGGATCTCGTCCTTGGGCAGGAGCACCTTCACCAGTTTTTCAAAATGCTTCGGCTCATGGTTGCGGAGCCAAAGGATCTTGGGGGCGGTAAAGCCGGTCATCGCCGGATTGGCCACCAACTGGATCAGATTCTTGCGCCCTCCGACCCGCTCCTCCATCTCCCGGCACTCCGCCGAGGTCCGCTGATCGTTCCAGAGGATCGCGCGGCGGATCACCCGATTCCGCTCGTCGAGGAAGACCGAGCCGTGCATCTGGCCCGACAGCCCGATCGCCTTCACGTCGCCCGGCTTCAACCTGGCCTGTTTCACCACGCGGCGCACGGAGCAGATCGTGGCTTGCCACCAGTCGTCCGGGTCCTGTTCGCTCCAGAGGGGCTTGGGGACGTAGCAGGGGTACGTTTCCATGGCGTCGGCCAGGATTTTTCCATCGGCGTGGATGGCCAGCGTCTTGGTCCCGGAGGTGCCGATGTCGATACCAAGGTAAACGCTCATCTGGTTTGCTTCCTGCCTGCTAGGGTAGAATAGGGATTGTGCGTGAGGGTGTCAGGAGCCTTTTTCGCTGTGGACCGGGAACCAATGGAAAAGGCCGCATGGCGAAAAAGGTTCCCGACCCCCCTCCGCGGTCCACGATCCGTTGCCGGATTGTAACGGGCCGAGTCGTTGCCGGGAAGCGGTGGCCGCTCGAAGTGGTATGAACTCACGAAGGCGGTCACGCCTGGGCTGAGAGCGCGAGGCAGTCGTTTTCCCTAGCCCAGGCGTTTACGCTGGGACACGGAAACGACAGAATCGGACTTCAGCCCCTTCAGGGGCTTCTTTCGGAGAAGCCCCTGAAGGGGCTGAGAATCCATATCACCCCCCCGAGCGACCCAGGCGTGAACGCCTGGGCTAGAGAAAACGACGAAGGTGCGAACGCTTACGATCTCCCGAACCCCGCACCCATTTTCTGCGTACCCGTAACCATGTCGATAAGCTCCTCGAAGTGCCATCCTTTGCCCAAAGCCGTAGCCGTAAGGCGGACCGAGCGACGCGAGGTCCGCCGGAGAGTGTGGCTCCATCCCGCGCGTTGGATCGGCGGGCGTCGCTTCGCTCCGTCCGCCCTACACCTGGTTTTGGTGCTGGTTGCGCTGCTGGCGGCGAGCGGATGTCCGCGGCCTGAGCGTGGCGATGGGCCGGGCGGGAAGGTGCTGCCGGCTGCCAACGTTCCTCTCCGCCTTCTGGTGGTAGGGGACCCTGCCATGGCCGCTGCTATCGACCGGCTCAAAGGAGAATGGGCTGCCCAGACAGGCTCCACGCTCCAGGTGGACCAAGCGGCACAGCTCGATCTGGCCGCGACCGTCCCGCCCGAT
>Ga0172371_10012981_pt1 | contig 10898 bp, 7 predicted proteins | sample Lak12m_FD_114543 | JGI IMG/M metagenome (GOLD analysis project Ga0172371, IMG submission 114543) | Freshwater microbial communities from Kabuno Bay, South-Kivu, Congo - kab_022012_12m | ecosystem: Environmental > Aquatic > Freshwater > Lake | place: Democratic Republic of the Congo: South-Kivu... | reverse complement strand
TCAGTTCAAAGAACTGGCGGCACACCGTGGCCACGAAGTAGATCGAAAGGATGAAGATGAACACCCCGATCAACCCGGACGATTCGATGAACCAGACCAGCCACGGCTTCTGCTTGGGGGCCTCTTTGGCGGGTTCGCCCGCCGCGGGCGCCGCCGCCTTCCCCTCCTCCGGGGCTGCTGCTGGGGCCGCTTCCGGGGCAGGCGCCGCAGCAGCTTTCTCTTCCCCGGCCAGCGCCGGCGGCGTCAGCAGACCGCCGGCCCAGGCGGCCAATACCACCGCAGCCAACAGGAACCAAGCCATCTTTCGCCCAAAACTCCCACGTGTGTAGCTCATGCGACCGACCCTTTTGTGTGTTGAGCGTCCGCGGGTTCGAACCCCAAAGCGCACGCCGCGCTCGATGGCTTCCGGCCGTTTCTCGGCCGTCCCCGGACTTTCCTCTCGGCAGACCAAGAACCACGTGGCCCGGCCCATCCCGACAAGCGGGGCCACCCTATCAGAATAGCTGAATGCGAAGGCCAGTTCAAGCGCCCGCTCCACGAGTGGTCCAAAACAGCGCGTTGGCGAGGAGGCGGAGGAAGCCCGGCCGGCGGAAGTCGTCGGGATGGCCCAGCGACGTGTAAAAAACCCTCCCGCCCCGGTGTTTCCGCGTCCATGCCACCGGCTCGGTGTGGCCGGGAATCGTTCCGGTGAGCAGGGTCGTGACGTCTGGCGCGAGTTTAGGGTTCTTATAGAGGCTGCCTTGCGACAAATAGGGCTCAAACCCCTCCAGGATCGGGTGGGCCCTCGACGCAGCGACCACCCGGATTTCCGGCTTCCTCTCGTTGCCGTAATGGCCCTGGTAGTCGCCGCCAAACACCTCTTTGTCGAGGGCCAGCCAGTTCTGGAAGGCGTGACTGGCCGTCCGCACCCCGACGATCGGACGGCCGCTCTCGCAGTACCGTTTCACCCGGTCGAGCTGCTCGCCGGAGATCCTCAACCGCCGGGTGAAGAGCAACATGCAGTCGCACGTAGCCAGGTTCTCCAGCCCCGGCAAGTCCTCCTCCGTTCGTATGAAGGCGCGGGCACACCGCACCGCGTAGTGCTTCTCCAGGTAGGGCTGGAATGCCGCGAGGGATTCGTCGGAACGGTATTCGAGCGACCCGGAGACCAGGCACACGCTCAGCGGTTTACGGCTCGCTCCGGCGGTTTCATCCCCGTAGAGGAAGCGATCCGCCGGCAGCCCCGACTCGAGCGCCGCAAAGGCGGCCGAGACGCCGACGATGGTATGGGCCGAGTGGGCAATGAATCTCCGTCGCGACATGGGGCTCATTGTCGATGCCTTCGCTTCACGATCCGGGGTGCAGACGGTGTAGGACGGACGGGGCAAAGCGACCCAGCGCGGGGCCATCTCGCTGGCTTCGGCCCGGCGGGCCTCACTGCGCTCGGTCCGCCCTGCGCCGTCGGTTCCGGCATTATCCCACCGGGAAATTCTCTTGTCCACATTCAGACTTCCGGACTCAACAGGCTTTTGACCACGCGATGGATGGCTTCGCGGCCTCCGCGGAATGCCCACACCTGGGCCATGTCCTCGCACCGCGTGCAGCCCGTGCCCGGCCCTGCCGCCGGCACGTGGTACTCAAGCTCGCTGAAGGTGCCCAGCGCGCCGTTGACGTTGCACGCCTGGACGGCATAGCCGATGTCCTTCGGGTCGTCCCACGGCACGTCGACGTAGAGCCCCGAGGGATTCAGAAAGACGTTGCGCACGATCAAGGCCCATTGGCCGTCGCGCGCCGCATGGAGGTAACCGATGCGCCCGGTTACGGCAACGGCCCGGATCGCGATCTTCTGCTCTCCCCGGGCCCGCATTCGGTAACGGATCAAGCGGTCGCCGATCACCAGATCGTCGGGGGCCATGGTCCCGAAGACGATCCTCGGCTCCGTCCTGACGTAGGTGGGAACCAGCAGCTCGCCGCCGTGCGGCATCTGGATCAGGTTCCAGAGCCCCACCGGGGCACCGCCGGAAAGGAGTGCCAGGGAAGTACGCTGCGTATATCCGGCGTACTCCACCCCGAGGTCCGCCAGATTGCGTTCGTGCCGCAACGGATTTGAGGCTGGGGCAACCGACTTGGTAATCTCAAGCTCGACCAGTGTTTTCGACCGGGAGAGGAGGCACGTGGCGCGGTTGGTCAGACATTCCCCTTCGTCGCCCGTCACAACCCGGTAGTTGCCCGGATCGAGCTCGCGAGGCTGCCAGTAGACGTCGGTCTTGGGATAGTTCGGAAAGAAGAAGTCGACCTCCGGGGCCAGCCACGTGCGGTCGCCCCCCGAGTTCTGCCAGTCGGAGCCGGCGTAGAATCTCGCAGCCGTCTCTGCCGATTCCAGTGCCGGATGGGTCCAGTAGAAGTTCTCTTCGCTATTCGGGGCGAAAAGGCCCAGCACGCGGCCGCCGTAAGAAAGCACGAGGACCGAGGTCCCGTCGGGCGTGTGGCAAAGCCGCGGCGGCTTGCCGACGGCATTCAGGGTGTCGATCAGACGCTTCTTCATCGGTTCCTCCCTTGCGTCAGTACGGCGCACCAAGCCCACGGGTTGCAACCCGTGGGCTTCGACCTCCCCGTTGTTCCCTTCGTCCTACCCGCCGGCCAGCGTGTTGCCGAACGCCATGACTGCGGCGGCCACGATGAGAACGGCGATGGCCGCGTACATCTGTGTTCGGGGCTTGCCGTACACGCCGCGCCACTCGCCGCTGATAAAGCCGAGCAACTGGCCGCCGGTCATCTGCATGGCCTGCTGAATGCCGAATCCGACCGACGCCCCCAGCGCGCCCAACAGGAGCATTCCCTTGCCCATCAGGGCGGTGGCAAGGCTGAAGTTGATCCCGATGACGATGGCCAGCAAGACCTCCTTGCCGCTCCCGAAGAGAGCGCCCCACGATCGGTTCCTGGTCAACAGGTACACGGTGTATCCGATGTTCACCAGCGCCCCGCCCAGGAGTCCCACGGCGAACGCGCCGAAGGTGGCGGGGATGCTGCCGGTCTCCACTTGGACCTCCGCTTCCCGGCCCGAGTCGGCCTGCAATCGCTCGGCAATGCGTCGAGCGGCGTCGACCGCTCTTATGTTCCCCACGGCGACCGGACCCAGGCCCCGGATCGCGATCGTCCCGTCGGCGGCGACGGCCTGCTTGCCCGAGAGATCCTTGTGTCCGCTGACCGTCACGGTGACGTCGCTTCCGGGTGCGACAACGCTGAGGCGGGACACGACCGGCCCCTGGCTATAGACGAACGCGAAAGAGATGCACGCGGAGAGGACGCCCGCAAGGACCGTCATGATCAACCCGGTGAGGAAGCTGCCCGAGGTCTGCTGGAGCTTCTTCAACTCGCGATCCCGTCCGAAGCCGGCGATCGACGCCACGATCACGCCGCCGAGCATGAGGGCCACGCCGCCGCAGACCGTCAGGCCGGCGGAGGTCCACAAGTCCGGCGCGCTCTTGAACAGGCCCGAGCCCTTGAAGACCATCGGCACGATGGCGCCCAGGGAGACGCCGAGGCCGGCCAGGATCGCGCCGGTGAGCGCCACCCCGATCCGCACAAAGCACACGCCGCAGAGCACGTTGGCAATGCCCCAACCGATGGAAAAGAGATTGCCCATCACGATCGCGGAGAGCGGGACGTCGCGGAGCGACTCCAGGGCGTGAGGGCAGCCGACCAGGGTGATGGTCCACGGCATGACGATCAGCCCGACGAGCATCCCCACGAACCACCAGTGCTCGAACTGGTACTTGCGCATCAGCTTGAAAGGCCAGACCCCGCTGCCCATGACCAAACCGCCGGCAGCGACCGCGAGAAGTCCCAAGGCTGTTGACATACTGCTCCTTTCGATGGTGACGTTAATCTATCCCTCCTGTTGGCCGCCCGCAAGCTAGTGTAGTGATTCACGCTGATGGGGTTTTGTCAAAGAGCGTCCAGCATGGTCTTCGTCCCGTAGGGACGATTGACAATAGCCCAGCGATTCATCGCTGGGCAGAAGCCGCGATGATTCGCCCTCGTCCCGTAGGGACGATTGAATCGTCGCATGTCGCTTTCAACCGTCCCTACGGGACGGAAGAGATGATAATCAGGACAACTGGACCCAGCAGTGAACTGCTGGGCTATTCTCAAATGCCCCTCCGGGGCAGGGACATTCGCATCAAAAGTCCCCGCAATTGTGAATCACTACACTAGTGGAACGAAACCGTACCTCGGCGCTTGCCTTCCCGCCCCCACAATGGTAAAGTGAACGCCACTGACCGGGGGCGCGGAACACGTCGCCCGGTGCGGTCGTTTCCCATCTCCATCGGCTTTTCGTAATGAGGGGAGGTTGCCATGTCGCGCAAAGGTCGTTGCTTTCGAGCCGAAGTCACGGCGTTCCTCATTGTGCTTCTGGTGGTGGCGTGGTGCGGGTCGTCGCTTAGGGCGGGCGAGGGGAAGAAGGCCGATCGGCCCCCGCGGCATGAGAAGGGGGTCGAAGCCAAGCGAGCCCCAGGCGCGGAGGAGCGGCCTGCGTCTCCCGCGGTCCGCAAGTCCGAGAAGGCCGGCCGACGATCCGAGGGAACGAGGACACGGAGCCCTTACGCGGTCGGGCGTCGGGCCATTGAGGCGGCCCTGGAGCAGCCCACGTCGCTCGAATTTACCGAAGAATCGTGCTCCAACATCATCGAGCACCTGAAGGACGTCCACAAGATCCAGATCCAGTTCGATGGGACGGCATTGGAGGAGGTCGGCTTCTCCTCGGATAAGCAGTTGACCGTGAACATCAAGGGCTTGTCGCTTCGGTCGGCCCTGGATCTCGTGCTGCGGGCAGAGGGTCTCGTATTCACGATCTACGACGAAATCCTGCTCATCACGACCCCTGATCAACGCGACAGCGCGTATCTGACCGTCGAAGTGTACGACGTGGGCGACCTCGTGGCGTGCCGCGATGAGAAAGGGCAACCGTGGGACGACTACGACACCCTCGTGAATCTCATTACCAGCCAGATCGAGCCGGCCTCGTGGGATGGCGTGGGCGGGCCGGCCTCGATTTCCCCCGCCCCGCTCGGCTCGGCCAAGGCGCTCGTGGTAACGCACCACTCGGAAGTCCACTACAAGATCGAACAGCTTTTCGCTCGCATCCGGGCCATCGGAGCGAAATCCAAGGGCGACGGGAAGCCGCCGATAAGGTCGCGCCCACAACCGGGAAAAGATGAAGATGAATGATGAAGGATGAAGGATGTTGTGACGTTGCTTGTGTGCGAGAAGTGGGAAGGGGTGTCTTGGATCTGAAGTCTTGCAGAATGTCCCCTCTCCCTCCGCGAGAGGGTTAGGGTGAGGGCTGTTGAGCAAGAAAACGTCTTGCCTTGCTCGTGCGGTTTCTCCATGCCCTCACCCCTTCCCCTCTCCCAAGGGGAGAGGGGACCAAAATGCAGAAGTCCCGCTGAATGTATAGGCTGTGACGGATTCGCAACAGCGATCCCGTGTCGGCAAGACGCGTTCCAGCAGGTCCTTCATCATTCATCACTTATCATTCATCATTTCCCCTCAGGAGTCGTCCATGAAAGTCTGTCAGGTTGGAATTCTCGGTTTCGGCTTCATCGGCAAGGTCCACGCCTACGGCTACGCCACGTTGCCGTTCTACTACGATCCGGTCCCGCTCGCCGCGAGGATCACCCACGTGGTCACCGGGCGCATGGAGACGGCCGAAAAGGGACGCCGGCTGGTGGGGGCTGACGTGGCGGCGACCGATTACCGGGCCGTCACCGAGAACCCCGCGATCGACATCGTCCACATCTGCACCCCGAACCACCTGCACAAGGACGCCCTTCTGTCGGCCATGCGGCACCAGAAGCACATCTACTGCGACAAGCCGCTGGTGGCCGCGATGCCCGAGGCGGAGGAAATCCGCGAGGCCCTGAAAGACTACCGCGGCACGGCCCAAATGACGTTCCAGAACCGGTTCTTCCCGGCCACGATTCGGGCCAAGCAGCTCATCGCCGAAGGGGCGTTGGGCCAGGTGCTCCAGTTCCGCGTCGCCTATCTGCACGGCGGGAGCGCCGATCCCAACGCGCCGCTGAAGTGGAAGCTGACGGCCGAGGCCGGCGGCGGCGTGGTCGCCGACCTGGCCACCCACGTGCTCGACCTGCTCGACTGGCTCGCCGGCCCCATCCGGCGGCTAACCGCCGCGACCCACATCGCGTATCCCCAGAGGCCGTCGCCCTCGAATCCTGCCGAGCGGCGGAGCGTCGATGCGGAGGATTGCGTGGTGCTCCTGGCTCAACTGGACTCGGGAGCAATGGGCACGGTCGAGGCGACCAAGCTCGCCAGCGGGACCGAGGACGAGATCCGCTTGGAGATCCACGGTTCCCGCGGGGCGTTGCGTTTCAACGCCATGGACCCGCACCACCTTGAATTCCACGACGCCACGGCCGCCGACCGGCCGCAAGGCGGCACGCGGGGCTGGACCCGGATCGATGCCGGCCATCGCTATCCGCAACCCTCCACAGGCTTCCCCAGCCCCAAGGCATCCATCGGCTGGATTCGCAGCCACGTGGCCTGCCTGGCGAATTTCCTGGAAGCGGTCGCCCAGGGTCGTCCAGCCGTGCCGGGCCTGGAACAGGGCATCGCGGTCCAGCACCTGATCGACTGCGTGCAACGCTCGGCCGCTGGCAAGTGCTGGGTCGAAGTCTGAGAGACGGTAGGATAGCTCAGTAGGACGGGTTTCCAACCCGTCCAGGCAGAGCAGAGTAGGGCGGACGGAGCGAAGCGACGCCCGCCGAAGGTGTGTGCAGAGACCGTGGCGGGCCTCACTGCGTTCGGTCCGCCCTACCTTCTATTGCCAAACATCAAAGCGTGGAGTCACGACCATGAATACCAAAACGTTCATCGTAAGTGCCGTTGCCGTTCTCCTCATCGCCGGGCCTGCCGCGGCGGGGTCCACGATCTGGTTGGAGGCCGAGCAGTTCCGCGACCTGGGCGAGTGGACCACCGACGCCCAGTTCATCGACCAGATGGGCTCGCCGTACCTGTTGGCCATCGGGCTCGAAGGCCCTGTGAAGGATGCTGTCACCCGGGTGAAGGTCCCAGCCGGCGGCAAGTACCGCCTCTGGGCCCGCACGCGCGACTGGGTCCCCGAGTTCAGTCCTGGGCGCTTCCAGGTGATCTTGGGCGGCAAGCCGGCCGGGCACACGTTCGGGCAGAGCAAGGCCAAGGGGTGGATCTGGGAAGACGGCGGCATGCACGACCTGGTGGCGGGCGAGTTGGAGGTCCGGCTCCACGACCTCACCGGCCAGTACGGCCGTTGCGATGCCCTCGTCCTGACCGATAATCTCGACTACCGCCCGCCCACTCAGCGCGACGCACTGCTGGCCGCGCGGGTCGAGTTCGGCGGCCTGAGCCGGGAGATCGAATTGAAGGGGCCCTACGACACGGTCGTGGTGGGCGGCGGACTGGCCGGCACCATGGCGGCCATCGCCTCCGCCCGCGCCGGCGCCAAGACCGCCCTCGTGCAGGATCGCCCTGTGCTCGGCGGCAACACGAGCACGGAGATCCTCGTCGAGCCCCAAGGCGATACGACCCACGAGCCGCTTGATCCGGGCGAAACCGGGATCATCGAGGAATTCCGCGGGCCGGCCGACCAGTACTCCGGGCGCATGCTCAAGCTCTGCCGAGCCGAGCCCAAGCTCGATCTGTTCCTGAACACCCACGCCACAGGCGTTCAACAAAAGGGCCCGGGCCAGATCGCGGCCGTCGAGGCCCTGGAGGCGAGCACGGGCCGGCGCATGGCCTTGGTGGGCTCGATCTTCATCGACTGCACCGGCGACGGGGCGATCGGCGTTTGGGCCGGGGCCGAGTACCGCCACGGGCGCGAGCCGCGGGCGATGTACCAGGAGACCCGGGCCCCGGAAAAGGGTGACGGCGGCACCATGGGCGGCACGCTCCGCTATGCCACCGAGGTCCGCACGGAGCCCGTGCCGTTCGCCGCGCCCGCCTGGGCTCACAAGTTCCCCAACTGCTCCGACTTCACCCCCGACCGCCACCCGCAGTTGCGCTTCGGCGGCTGGCAATGGGTGATCGAGTACGGCGGGGTGAAGAATACCTACGACGACGCCGAAGAGATCCGCGACGAGCTCCTGCGGATCATCTGGGGTTCATGGGACCACGCCAAGAACCATTGCCCGAAGCTCGCCGAAGAGGCGAAGAACTACAAGCTCGCTTGGGTCAGTCACGTGGTCGGCAAGCGGGAATCGCGGCGTCTGATCGGCGACTACGTGATGACCGAGCACGACATCCGGCCCGACAGGCTCTTCGAGGATCGCGTGAGCTACGGCGGTTGGGGCGTGGATTTGCACCCGCCGAAGGGCTTCTATGACCCCGGCCCGCCGGCCACCTTCTCGCACAAAGCGAAGTTCTCCGTCCCCTTGCGCAGCCTCTACAGCAAGAACGTCGCCAACCTGATGATGGCAGGGCGCGACATCTCGGTGAGCCACGCCGCTTTGGGAGCGACCCGGGTGATGGTAACATGCGGGCTCCAGGGCCAGGCCGCGGGCACGGCCGCCGCGCTGTGCAAGGTCCACAACACCACGCCGCGGGGTCTTTACCAGAGCCACATCAGCGAGTTGCAGCAGCAACTCCTCAAAGACGGCTGTTACCTCATCGATCTGCCCAACAGCGACCCGAACGACCTCGCCCTCGGGGCCAAGGTGAAGGCATCAAGCTTTTCGCCGCCTGCGCCGATCTCGGCGAGGGAGGGGCGGAAATCGCACCCGCTGGGCTGCAATCGGGCGGTGATGTTCAAGGTCGTCCGGCCGGAGATCAAGAACATCGCCCTGTACCTCGAATCGGCCGGCGCCGCGCCCGTCGAGGCCAGGCTGACGCTGCGAAAAGCCGCGGAATTGGGCAACTTCAGCTCCACCAAGGACCTGGCGACCGCCCGGGCCACGGTCCCGCCCAAGAGCAAAGGCTGGGTCGAGTTCTCCGTCAACGCCTCGGTCCAGCCCGGCTACTACTACGTCTTCCTACCCAAGACGCCCCAGTTGAGCTGGTGGCTTTTCGACGTGCAGCCGCCCGACACGTCGCGGGCCTACGGGTCGGGCACGACCTGGAATGCGATGCCCGACTGCTATCGTTTCCGAATCGATCCGCCGAGCGAATCGGAGACGACGACCGCGGCCAAGCGGCCCGAGCACCGTCTGGAAACGATGTTCGTGCCCGAGAACGTGGTGAACGGATTTGCCCGGGCGATCCGCGCATGGCCCAACTCGTGGCGGCCCGAGCAGGGCAAGCCACTCCCGCAATGGCTCGAATTGGACCTCGGCCGCGAGGTGGCGTTCAACTGCGTCCACGTCGCGTTCCAGACCCGCGAGCTTCGTGCCGACGCCTTCCGAATCGAAGTCCCGCAGGGCGTCGGCTGGAAAGCGATCGCCGAGGTGAAGGGCAATCTCCAGCGCCGTTGCGTCGTCCGCTTCGAGCCCGCCAAGGCCGCCCGGCTCCGCCTCGTCATCACCCAGGCCAAGCCCGACATGGGCGTCTGCGAAATCCGGGTCTATAACGAGCGGTAGGCCGGCGGTACTTCGCGGGAATTGGCGGGCTCAGTACGTTTCCGCCGGATGAACGACATTGTTGTTGCGCAGACCGCTTCATAAAGCCGCGACCGGTGGTCGCGCCGTTTGTCCCGTAGGGACAATTGACAATAGCCCAGCGATTCATCGCTGGGTTTCGGAGATAGGGGACATCTCGTTTGTCCCGTAGGGACAACTGAAGCAAGTCGCAGGAGTATGTCCATGGCCCATTCCTTCACCAGCAGTCTCCACCACTGCGTTTTCAGCACGAAGGGACGCCGGGCCTTGATCGCTCCAGACCTTCAGGAGCGTCTCTGGCCTTTCATGGGCGGAGTCGCGAGGGAGAATCAGATGAAGGCGATGGTCATCGGCGGCGTCGAGGACCACGTGCACCTTCTTCTCTCGCTACCCTCGACGCTGGCAATCGCCAAGGCCATTCAACTGATCAAAGGCGGCTCCTCCAGGTGGGTCCATGAGACGTTTCGCGAACACGACCATTTCGCGTGGCAAGAGGGATACGGCGCATTCAGCATTGGCATCTCCCAAGTGGAGAGCACCGGCGCCTACATTCATTCGCAGGCGGAACACCATCGGAGAAGAACGTTCCAGGAGGAGTTTCTGGCGTTCTTGAAGAGGCACGGAATCGAATACGACGAACGATACATCTGGGATTGACTTGGCGAGCTTTCAGTTGTCCCTACGGGACAAACGAGAAGTCCCCTGTCTCCGAAACCCAGCGATGAATCGCTGGGCTAGTGTCAGTTGTCCCTACGGGACAGGGATTGGCCTTCTGGCACGCCCGCGCGAGATCGTCTACAATGCGGCCGTTCAAGAAGGGCACAAAGGAAGGGGAAAACGTCATGACACCACATCGTCTGGTCGTTCACGCCGCTGCCATGGGTTGTACTGCATTGTTGCTGGCGGCATCGTCCGGTCTAACGATGGGCAGCGAGACCGGCGCGGCAGCCTATGGCAAGCTGGTTGCCGCTGATCCGGATCTGGTGGCCTGTTGGCCGCTCGACGGAACGCTTCAGGCCGGCAAGGGCGCGATTCTTCCGCAGGCGAAGGGGGGCGCGCCGCAGTTCGGCGAAGGGCCCGGCGGCGGGAAGGCCATCCTGTTGGAAGGCGGACGCTACCTCACCCTGGGCAACACCCCGGAACTCGATCTTCAGCAAACCACCATCGAGCTGTGGTTCCGCCCGACGTTCAACCCCGGGCCCGGCTACAATCCGTGCATCATCGCCAAGCGGGCCGACGGCGATCACGCGGTCACGCGGTTCAGCCTGCACATCTTCGGCGATTATTCGTGCCTGGCGGTGTGGAACGGCCGGGCCGTGGTGCAGTATCGCG
>Ga0172371_10012980_pt1 | contig 10898 bp, 6 predicted proteins | sample Lak12m_FD_114543 | JGI IMG/M metagenome (GOLD analysis project Ga0172371, IMG submission 114543) | Freshwater microbial communities from Kabuno Bay, South-Kivu, Congo - kab_022012_12m | ecosystem: Environmental > Aquatic > Freshwater > Lake | place: Democratic Republic of the Congo: South-Kivu... | reverse complement strand
TCTCTGGGGTCGCAGTGCCGATGGCAAGCTCGCCTTGGTTCATGATCCCGAAGATGGTTTTATTGTCTCCAAGGGGGGCGATCTCAACACCTTGGCAATCGGGATTATCATGTATCCCGATGGAACCGTGGCATCCTTGAAGCCTCTGGGTAAACTCGTCCAGGGCAAACATCCGGAGTTGAGGAAGTAATCTCAATTTTCCGGTACGATCCCGACTTTTCAAATGAGAAAAGTCGGGACCTTTTTATTTTTGGCTATTTTTACATCAAATTCATGTCTTTTATTAGTAATTGAGCTATTGTATAAATTTGACAATAAATACTTGACAAATAATAAATTTTTTGGTAGAGTGCTATGATGTCCAAAATTGTAATAATAGCGACAAATCAATACATTATAGGTCTAATTTGGTTTCTTGGACAATTTCAGGAAATCGAAATCGACTTGCAAAAGTCTGGAACTTTGACAACAGAATAATATAACAATTCTGATTGATATAAACCAATGCTTTTTAATCTTCTCAAACAAGGAGGCATACGATGAACATAAAAAGTTTTTATTCGATGGCAATTTTGTTTGTGTCTCTGTTTGGGCTGACAGCTTGTGCTGGCAAATACGAGAGTGTTACCGACAACGGCTTCAAACAACCGGAGCAGGCGATCTCAATTCCTCATCCGAGCGAGCTTGAGAATGGCAAGAGCCAATACGTCACTATTTTCCCGGTCATTCTTGATCCCGGACTTTGGGGCGTTGAGGGATTTTCCAAAAATAATTTAGACGTCGGAGTTTTTCCGATCATCACCGAGTCGGATATTAAGGGCTATGCCATTATTACCGAACAAAATCGGTGGGCTGATCAATCGATGCAAGCCATCGTGGTTGGAAAAAAAGATGACCTCGGGGGAATCGTGTGTCTTAGTCGGGGAGGTGATACTATTCACAGTGTTACCGGACAGGAGTACGAGTATGACCCCAAGAGGTTCAAAGAGGACGCGAAGTATAAAGCCGAGGTAATTTCTCGGGTCGGTATGAGCGTCCAGGAGGTTGAAACATTTTGGAGGAAATATTCCAGAGAGCGAGGGATTGACATCCCGCCAGATTTTCATTTTGTAGAAGAAATTGAAATCGGGTCGCTTCGTTGGGAAGATTACAAGTCAAGATTGGCTACTCGATTGACGCAAGTTTATCGTATGCCGGACGGTCAAATTCGTCGCGGATACATACCGTTGGATGATTTTCGACTGGCAGCGTCCAGGAATAATGCAGCAACGCCGGGACAACGATTCTCTCGAAGCGTCTTTGTGCCTGCCACGGTTGACCCGCTTACGCTGGGCGTAGGAACCATAGGATCTTTTTTGAATGGTCTGATTGCGGCCAGCAATGGTCCAGTCGAGGGTTTTTATGCTTTGGCTGAATGCAGGAGGGGTGATTTGAAACCTCGTTTCCGCGAAATGTCTGACAATTTCAAAAAACTGCTCATGGAGCGGGATGAGATAATCTACTTTCAGCAGAAAAAGATTGAGGAGCTTGAATCGAAGATTAAAAAGGCAAAGGAGGGTAAAAAATCATGAAGAAAATATCATGGATGATAGCTCCCATTATGACATTGCTTTTTGCAAGCATTGCCATGGCGGAGAGCTATACAGTCAAAAGGGGTGATGTGCTTAGCAAAATCGCCTCACGGCACGGAGTGACAGCCGAAGAAATTCAGGCTGTCAATCCGAAGATATCAAACATCCACAATATCCACCCTGGTTGGCAATTGCAAATTCCGATCAGTGGATCAGTATCCGTAAAGCAGGAAAAGTCTGCGCGAAAGAGCAAAGTCGTGCAGGGTGGTCCGGCTTGGGTAAATACCGGCGTTGATGTTTACAAGGGCGGTCTTTATGAAGCCTTGACCATTTTGGATTATGATGTTGATGCAAAAGTAGGATTGGCAAACGCCGTTATGAAAGGCGAACATACTTTTGCAATCATCAATCATATCTCACGCGGCGGCTTAGTTGTCGCCGATGATGGCAGTAAGTACAAGATGGTGAGAATGTTGGGCGGCGGCGGAAATGGTCGACGCATCAAGATTATCGGCGGGCAGGATGGCGTTATCGCCAATTGGCGCGACAAGAACAAAAACGAAGCGGGAAAAATCTATTCCTTTGGGAATGAGTATTTTATGACAGCATTGATCTGCAACAATCCAACCCTGCTCGTAAAAGTGCAAGATGCACCCGGCAAATCCGTTGAATCTATCATTGGCGAGCACTTCAAAGAGGCCGAAATGGTGGACGAGATTATTCCCGCCGATCTGAGTCTGATTATTCCTGCTCTGGAAGTAGATGGAGAAAGGAAATCCAAGATCCTTGACAGGTGGGATGGATATGTTGGCGGCGGCGATTATCGTTCGCGGATTGACGGAAGTGACAATCACGGCAAGTATTGGTGGATGAAGTATCGCAACCGGCCGATGTGGTATGCACTTGAAGAAAATTCACTCGGTGTCAAAAACGTCGGTCTGGGCTTTGTTGCCTTTTTGTCCGGCGGCGATGGCGTGGCTGCGAAGTATTATGATTACCAGCACAACATGCTCGCTCTCGGTGGAACGGCCAAGGTCTATACTGATAAGTCTGACTACGACTTTGATGTTATGCTTGGTCGCCAGTGGAGCAAGGGATCGTGGATGAGTGTGGATGCTAATGAGCAGGTAACTGACTCTTTGATGTTGTCCGCTCATGGCAATCTTTACTTCGACACGGAATATTTCCATAAGTCTGAAGTGAATGCCGATGTTCGTATCCCTTTCAATACAAATGTAAAAAAAGGTGAAAAGTCGAACAACTTCACCCTTGAAGCAACCTATACGCAGTGGATCACCAAGTACGGAGACAGTGCCTTTACGGTTGCCCCGGGATTCAACGCCGGTGTTGGTTATGAAGGTGGAGCTGAGCATAAAAACTCTGTGAAATTCGGACCAGCCGTTGAGTTTAGCAGCTACAACAACGTAATTGGCGGGCTCTCGCTCTTCAATTACAAAGTTCAGGGCAGCGGTCAGTGGCATCCAGTCGGTGGTTACGTCAGTTTCGACGGCATCAATGATGCATGGAAAGCGGCGCACATTACCGGCTTGTCCGATGAAGAGCTGCAAAACCTCGAAGGCTCAAAACTTCTCAGCAATCCGGCGGATTTTCTTTAATCTGCAAAACGGATATCGAGGTCTAAAACAGACTTGATTTTGTTTCGCATTTTTTGACAAATTAAATTATTTGGCTCAATGTGAAAATGTTGAGTGCAAATAGTAAGAGCGAGCTTAAGTTCGCTAATGCGATAGCAATGCTATCCAAATCAGTACAATGTCAAAAAATTCTAAACTTGATTTTTGTCGATTGCATTAGTATAGGCGTTCTCCCCGGAGAACGCCTTTTTTCTTTAAAAAAAATCAAGTATAACACATTTTGTCATATTTTACTTTCAACCAATTGTTGTAAATGAAACGCGGTCGCGTTGCATTTACAACAATTGGTTTTTTTGTTATTTGATTAAAATGCCAAAAATTGCTATTATTTAGTTATAAATAAGTAATTCTCAAATACCCTATGAGCTTAGATAAAATTTTTAAACCAAAAAGAATTGCCGTTATCGGTGCGAGTGGTGAACCTGGAAGTGTTGGTTTTGCCCTATTCTACAACCTCATAAAAAGCGATTTTAAGGGCATTGTGACGCCGGTTAGTCTAAAAAGGGATAAAGTGCAGGGCATTAAGGCGGTTAAGAGTATAGGCGATATTCGAGAAAAACAGGATTTAGCGATCATCATTACTCCGGCAAAAACCGTGCCTAGTATTGTGGAGGAATGTGGAAAAGCTGGTGTCGGTGGTGTGATTATCATTTCTTCTGGTTTTTCGGAAATGGGCAAGGATGGCGAGAAATTGAGCGCACAAATCAAGGATCTAGCCAAGAAATATAATATTAGAATTTTGGGACCGAATTGTCTTGGGTTTATAAATCCGTCGTTAAAGCTTAATACTAGCTTTGCCGGTGCGACAGCAAAGAAGGGGAGCATTGCTTTTATCTCTCAGAGCGGCGCTTTGTGCGCTTCGATTTTGGACTGGGCAAACAAGAATAGCGTCGGTTTCTCTTATTTTGTTTCGATCGGCGAAATGGCCGATATCAGCTTTCATGACCTGATCGATTATTTCGGCTCTGATCCGAATACGACGAGTATTTTGATTTACATGGAGACGCTTAAGGATGCGCGTAAATTCATCAGTGCGGCGCGGGCATTTTCCAAGGGTAAGCCGATTGTAGTGTTAAAATCCGGTCGCAGTGAAGAGGGGGCGAAGGCGACCAAATCACACACTGGTTCTTTGGCTGGTAACGATCAGGTTTTCTCGGCGGCTTTCAATCGTGCCGGTGTGATTCGAGTTGATACCGTGGTGGGTCTCTTTCATGTTGCCAAGACCTTGTCGATGCAATCCGTGCCACGGAGCAATCGTTTGGCGATTTTGACTAATGCCGGCGGACCGGGGGTGTTGGCGACTGATGCTTTGATATATTCCGGAGGCAAACTGGCAAACATTTCTCAAAACACAATCAAAGAATTGGATAAAGTGTTGCCACATGCCTGGAGTCGCAATAATCCGATCGATGTAATCGGCGATGCCGATGCGGATCGCTATGAAAAGGCAATGAAGATAAGTTTACGTGATGATAATATTGATGCGATTTTGGTGATTCTGACTCCGCAGGCAATGACCGATCCAACTAAGGTGGCGAAGCGGATTGTAGAGATAGCCAAGAAATCTGACAAGACAATATTAGCGAGCTGGATGGGCGGCCATTCGGTGGCGGAGGGGCGACGACTTTTGGAAGCGGGCAATGTGCCGACCTATCGCGCGCCGGAAGATGCGATTAATGCTTTTATGAGTGTTTATAAGTATTCTCGCAATTTGGCAATCTTGAATGAAACTCCCTCATCTATTCCACACGCTTTTACTCCCAAGACTGAGGAGAATAAAAAATTGATTCAACGCGTGGTGAGCGAAGGGCGATATTCTTTGAATGAAACTGAGGCCAAAGAATTGTTGGCAAATTATGAAATTCCGGTGGTCAAAAATGCGATTGCCAAGAATATTTTGGAGGCGGGTGAGATGGCTGCCAAGATTGGTTTTCCGGTGGTTATGAAAATTTTGTCTCCCGATATCATTCATAAGGTTGACGTTGGTGGCGTTATCTTGAACGTCAATTCCAAGAAAGAAGCTGAGCTTAATTTTGAAAAAATCATCAATTCGGCTCGTGCGCATTTTCCCAAGGCGCAGATTGATGGTATTTTTATCGAGGGCATGATCAATAAGAAATATGAGCTCTTGATCGGTTCAAAGAAAGATCCGATTTTCGGTCCGGTAATCGTCTTCGGTATGGGCGGCGTAGCCGTGGAAGTATTTAAGGATATCAAGGTCGGCTTGCCGCCATTGAATATGTCTTTGGCGATGCGCTTGATTGAAAATACCAAAATCTATAAACTCTTGCAGGGCTATCGCAATATGCCGGGTGTTGATATTCAGTCGATTCAATTCTTATTGTACAAATTTGCCTATCTTGTGGCTGACTTTCCGGAAATCAGCGAGATCGATATCAATCCTTTTGCTGTTGATGAACACGGCGGCATCGTTTTGGATGCCAAGGTGATTTTGGATAAGCAAGTTTTGAGTAAGCCGGTTAAGCCATATTCGCATTTGGTGATTTCTCCATATCCTAAGGAGTATATTTCCAATATCAAGACTAAGAGCAAGAAAAATATTACCATAAGGCCGATTCGACCGGAGGACGAGTCATTGGAGGACGCGATGTTCTCATCAATTATGGCTAGTGCCAATGAGCATATCTTTTTTGATAAGATTAAAAATATTACTCATGATTTGCTTGATCGTTATGCACAGATTGATTATGATCGTGAGATGGTATTGATTGTGGAGGGTATGAATGGCAAGCGCGTTGAAATGGCGGGCTTGGTAAGATTGGTTGAAGACCCGAATAGTAACTCCGCCGAATTTTCTTTTGTAGTGCCTGATAATTGGCAGGGAAATGGTATCGGCGGAATTTTAGTAGATAAGATTTTGGAAGTGGCGCGCGATAAGGGGTTTGAAAAAATTTATGCTAAGTTTTTGGCTCATAATAATCCGGCTACCGGAATTTTTACAAAACGCGGTTTTAAAATAGCTGTGAAAGGTGAGATTGGAATTGCGGAGCTTACGATCAATTAAAGAGTGGTCAGAAAACTCCCTCGCTCTGCGGGAGAGGGTCGGGGTGAGGGGCAGTAGCGAAGAGTGATTAAATAAAATATAAAAAAAGCCGTGAATGAGTCACGGCTTTTTGCTTGACTAAATGATTTTACACGTCCAAATTTTGTACCTTTCTCGCGTGTGTCTGAATAAACTTCTTGCGAGGTGTAACATCACCACCCATCAACATGTCAAAAACGGTGTCAGCATAAACGGCGTCATCAACAGTGACTTGACTCATAATGCGTTTTGTCGGATCCATTGTCGTCTCCCAAAGCTGTTCCGGGTTCATTTCGCCGAGACCTTTGTATCGTTGGATGATGATCTTGCCACCAGCCTTCGCCTTGACTTCTTTTTCATTTTCTTCACTTGCATCCTCAGCTTCAGCAGCGGCAGTTTCTGCAGACACGTTATCATCCCCATCTGACATCACTTCAACTTCCGCAGGAATGCCACCAAGTTTCAAGATGATTTCTTCTTTTTCAGCATCGGAATAAGCGTACTCGGATTTCGCACCTTTCTTTATTTGGTATAATGGGGGATTGGCAACATAAAGATGCCCCTTGGTCACTAGCGGTGTGAAATGTCTAAAGAATAATGTTAATAGCAAGGTTCTTATGTGTGAGCCATCGACGTCGGCATCTGTCATGATTACGACTCGGTGGTATCTTAATTTATCAATATCAAATTGATCGTCGATATTCGTGCCTAAGGCAATCACGAGGTTTTTAATTTCGTTGTTCGCCAACATTTTATCCAAACGCGCTCTCTCGACATTCAAAATCTTGCCGCGAAGAGGTAGGATGGCTTGGAATTTGCGATCACGACCTTGTTTGGCGGAACCGCCAGCCGAGTCTCCCTCCACGATGTATAATTCACATTCTTCTGGTTTGCGTGAGGAGCAGTCGGACAATTTGCCTGGTAAGGTCATGCCTTCCAGGGCGCCTTTGCGCAAAATTGTAGCTCTGGCATTTTTTGCCGCCATACGAGCACGGCTGGATAACAAACATTTTCCGATAATTGCCTCGGCTTCTTTTGGGTGTTCTTCTAAAAAGGTAGAAAAAGCTTCGCCGAAGATTTGCTCGACATAGCCTTTCATTTCTACATTACCAAGCTTGCCCTTGGTTTGACCTTCAAATTGCGGTTCGGCTAATTTGACGCTGATAATAGAAACCAAGCCCTCACGCACATCTTCACCGGTTAAGTTTTCCTCCTTTTCTTTTAAGATTTTTTTGTTACGAGCATAGTTATTAATTGATCTGGTCAAAGCGGAACGGAAACCGGCGAGGTGATGACCGCCTTCCGGATTGTAAATATTATTGGCAAACGGTAAAACCATTTCATTGAACTCGTCGTTGTATTGTAGCGCGACTTCCACCTTGGCATCAGGCAATTCTTTTTCAACATAAAAAACGGTGTCATTTTTAACTGTTTTGTTGCGATTTAAAATTTTGACATAGGACTTGATGCCGCCTTCAAAATAAAAGGTGTAGGATTTTTCGCGGTGGTCGCTGCGTTTGTCAAACATGCGCAAGGTGATGCCCTTGGTTAAATATGTTTGTTGGCGTAGACGATCAAGAATGGTGCCCCATTTGAATTCAGTGTCGGGAAAGATAGTGCCGTCCGGTTTGAAAGTGATAATAGTTCCGGTCTTGTCGGTATTGCCGATTGATTTTACTTTTCCCTGAGGAATGCCGATTTTGTATTCTTGCACCCAGATCTTGCCCTCGCGATGAATCTCGGCTCTGGCATAAGTACTAAGAGCGTTAACAACAGAGGCGCCAACGCCATGCAAGCCGCCTGAGGCTTTGTAGCCGCTATTTTCGCCGCCAAATTTACCGCCGGCGTGCAGTGTGCACATAACAGTCTCCAAGGCGGAAACGCCGGAAACTTTGTGAACGCCGACAGGAATACCGCGTCCGTTATCAAATACGCGCACCATGCCGTCGTCAAGTAGGGTAACAGTGATTTCGTCAGCATGACCGGCCATTGCTTCATCGAAGCCGTTATCAACAATTTCCCAAATCAAATGATGCAGACCAGCCGTTGAAGTCGAACCAATATACATACCCGGTCGTTTTCTGACCGGATCAAGTCCCTCCAAGACGGTAATGGAATCCGCCCCATAATCCTCATTTTTCTTTTTTTCTTCTTTTGGCATAGGTTTAAATAGATAACTAGACAGCTAGACAACTAGACAGCTAGAATTTTTGTTTTTAGAATGAGGAATGGCGCTAAACTCCCTCTCCTGGATAGAGCCTGTCCTCGACTTGATCGGGGAAGAGGTGTGGGGTGAGGTAGAAAGCGCTAGAATTAGGCACTAAACCTTATTCAAAAAACTGTATTTATATAAAAATAATAAAAAATAACCTTTTGCAAGTTATGTATATATTTTAGCAAAAATGGGGGAATAGTGCAAGTTAAAATATTAAAATTTCGGCTTTACAAATTTTTGATTTTTTGTTATATTATCAATATAATAATTGACTTATGACAATCAAAAAAGAATTAAAAGACAAATTGGTGAAGATTTTTTGGTATCGTCGCGACATGGTTCCGGCGGGTCTTTTTGAGTTGTCGCAGTATTTCCGAAATAATGGACCGATTAATTTTGAGCTCAAAAATGAAAACGATGAAATTATCGCAGTCAGCAAAGATTTTCGTTACGGCACAATTATAACTTCGGCGAAGTCAGAAGGGGAATTGGACGAAAGTATTAAAGATGCCATACTAACAACTTTTGAAGTCCCATCATCCTATAAACAAGAAGCCGGTCTGCACAAGATTGGATCAGAAAATCGTATCTATGCCTTCGCTTAGCGAGTTGCCCAGTGATATTAATATCAAAAAATTTCTCAAGTCATTAGAGAGTTTTGGCTTTATCGTGTCAAAGAGTGGTGGCAAGGGCAGTCATTTTAAAGTGACTTATATGAGCACGCAAAAATCTTTAACAATACCGTCAAAGTTTAGTAAGAATGTTCTGTATTATGTATTGAAAGAAATCAGGGATGTCTCCGGAGTTGAGTGGGGTGATATAAAAAATAAGATGTAATAAAAAATACCGCCAATCGGCGGTATTTTTTTATATTAAATTTTCAATTATTCGTAATTCGTAATTGAAAATTGAAGATTTACTTAACAGTCACCAAAACTCTGTCCATAGTCCCCAAATCAATCGTCACGCTATCGCCGTCTTTAATCTTGCCCTCAATAATCTCCATTGCCAATTCGTCCAAAATATTGCTTTGGATGATGCGTTTGAGTGGGCGGGCGCCGAAGGTGATGTCGTAGCCTTTTTCGGAGAGCATTTTTTTGATTTTGCCGGCGACTTTGATCTTGATGTTTTTGTCTTTTAATCTTTTTTCGACTTTGGCCAATTCGAGATCGACGATTTCCATCAAGGTTTCTTTGGTTAGACTCTTGAAGGCGACGATTTCGTCGATGCGGTTCAAGAATTCTAGTTTGAAATTCTCGCGCAAGATTTTGTCGATTTTTTCCTTCATTTCATCGTCGCGATAATCTTTGGCTTTGACAGTGTCAGAGCCGTCAGAGAAGCCGATGGAGTATTGCTTGATGACTTCATTGCCCAGATTGGAGGTCATGACAATAATTGTGTTCTTGAAATTAACCACGCGTCCTTTGGAATCGGTTAAACGGCCGTCGTCAAGGATTTGTAATAAGATATTGAAGACTTCCGGGTGCGCCTTTTCGATTTCATCAAAAAGAATAACACTGTATGGGCGCTTGCGGATCTTGTCGGACAATTGTCCGCCTTCATCATGGCCGACATAGCCCGGAGGGGAGCCGATGATGCGGGCGACTGAGTGCTTTTCCATATATTCACTCATATCCAATCTAATCAAAGAATTTTCATCATTGAACATAAATGTCGAGAGTGCCTTGGCCAGTTGGGTTTTGCCTACACCGGTCGGACCGACGAAGAGGAAGGAGCCAATTGGCTTGTTTTCTTCGCTGATGCCGGCGCGTGAACGACGGATGGCATTGGCCACGGCCTTGATAGCAGTTTCTTGACCCTTAACTTTTTTGTTTAATTCCTCTTCGGCGTGCGCCAATTTTGCGACTTCGGATTGCAACATTTTGGAAACAGGGATGCCCGTCCAACGAGCGACGACTTTGGCGATATCTTCTTCGTCAATTTCTTCTTTGAGGATTCGTTGACCCTTGCTCTGAATCTTTGTCAATTCGCCCTCGAATTTTTTCACTTCATTTTCCAATTTTGGAATAATCGAGTATTTAATTTCGGCCACGCGGGTCAGATCATCACCTTTGCGTTCGGTGATTTCCGCCTCCGCCTTGATGCGATCGATTTCTTTTTTGGTGCCGCTGATCTTGTAAATAATATCTTTCTCGTTGCGCCAGTGTAATTCCAGCTGGTTGGCTTCTTCTTTGAGTTGTTCTAATTTTTTGTTTAATGTGGTCAGTTTGCCGTTGCTCTTATTTTTCTTGTCCGTGACCAAACCCGCCTTTTCAATTTCTAGGCGTTTGATCTCGCGCTTTAATTTATCCAGGTTTTCCGGCATCGAATCGATTTCCATACGCAAAGCCGAGGTCGCCTCATCAACCAAGTCAACGGCCTTATCCGGCAAGAAGCGGTCGGTGATATAGCGA
>Ga0172371_10012979_pt1 | contig 10899 bp, 8 predicted proteins | sample Lak12m_FD_114543 | JGI IMG/M metagenome (GOLD analysis project Ga0172371, IMG submission 114543) | Freshwater microbial communities from Kabuno Bay, South-Kivu, Congo - kab_022012_12m | ecosystem: Environmental > Aquatic > Freshwater > Lake | place: Democratic Republic of the Congo: South-Kivu... | reverse complement strand
TCGAACCGAATTTGATCCGCAATTCTTATGGCTTGCGCGGAGGTGATTACATCTTTTTTGCCGCGCGTTTTGTGCAGGAAAAAGGCGCTCATTACTTGATCGAAGCCTTCAAAAAACTGGACACCGATAAAAAACTGGTTCTGGCGGGCGATGGAGTCTTTGGCGATCCGTATGCCGAAGAATTGAAAAAACACGCCAGCGCGCGTATTATTTTCCCCGGTTTTGTGCAGGGCGCTCTATTGCAGGAATTCCTGAGTAATGCCTTTCTATATGTATTGCCGTCCGAAATTGAAGGGCTTTCCACCGGATTGCTTGAAGCCATGAATTATGGGAATTGTGTTTTGGTCAGCGACATTGAAGAAAACCTGGAAGTCATGGGCGGGGCAGGCTTCGCGTTTCAATCCAAAAATGTGCAGGACCTCGAAATGAAACTTCGCTACATTCTTGCAAACCCCAGGCTGGTTGGTGCGCTTGGTATCCGCGCTCGTGAACATGTGCGTTCCAATTTCAATTGGGAAAAAGTCACTGATCAATTTGAAGAACTGTACCGCTCGCTTTGCGCTGCAAAATAAGGTGTAACCGATGTAGTAACGACTTCAGTCGTTTCGCCAATCCCCATTTACCAATCGCCAATTACCAATTACCATGTCCCGCAGATTTTTCAACCCATCCCCCGCTGAATTTGCCATCCTCTTCGAACGCGCCGAGCTTGAGAAAACCGCCCTCCTTTCCACCTTACTCCCCATTTGGCAGTTCCCGCATTTCTTTGCCATCAGCCGCGACGCCGACCAGGACTACACAAAAGATGCGCATTTGTTCCCGTTTGTTTCTCAAAAAAGTGACCAAAAATCCCAGGATGCTGAGCGAAGCCGAAGCGCCCAGGCTGCTGAGCGCAGCGACGCCCTGAGCTTGCCGAAGGACCGAAGCGCCACCCCCATTTCCCTCGAACTTCACAACCTCTGGTGGCTCGACTCCTGGCAGGAACCTCAATTTGCCCCTATCTCCCTCACTGGCGAAACCACCCCAAAAACCTATTACGCCCCCTCCTTCGACCAGTACGGCTGGTTCACCGATGCCCAGTGGGCGCTTCTTATGCCCCTCCTTCCGCCTGAAGAACCCCTCAAAAAAACGCGTGGCCGCCCCAAAGCCTCCGCCCACGCCATCCTCAGCGCCATCTTCTGGCTTCGCGCCAACGGCCTCCCTTGGAACGCCCTCCTCCCGCAAGGACCCTTTCCCCCAAAGCGCACTTGCCGCCGCTATTACAAACGCTGGTTCCTCAGCGGGCGCCTCATGACCATCTACAAAACCCTTCTCGACGACTTCCTCCTGCGCAGCCGCGCCCACCCCTTCGACTTTGTTCAGCAGGGTTATTTTAAAATTACCGACGACCATCTTATCTTCGCCCTCCCCGGCAAATGCCCCGATGCCTGGCAAACCCGCGCCGCCCTCTTCTTTATGCAGGAAACCTATGCCCTCATCCGTCGTATTCGCCGCGAAGAAAAAGACCCCTACTTTCCCCAACCTCCCCTTGTTGATATACTCTTCGACCAATACATGCAGCGCCGCCTGAACCCCGTCTCTCATCGGATTGCAGATGAGCGCTTAAAACCACATCCCGCCTGACTCACTTCCCCCTCACGAGGACACATGCCAAACGAATTTGACAACACCTTCGAAGACGCCATAGACTTTAAAAGATTGTTCGCCACCCTCCTAAGATGGTCCTGGCTCTTATTTCTGGCGACAGCCCTGGCCGCAGCGTCCGCCTATTTTTATAGCCGCCAGCAAACACCCGTCTATGAAGCAACCACCAGCATTCTTGTAACGCGTAACTCACAGCAGTCTGTCGGCGACATCTCGCAATCCCTGAACCTCTCGCAGCTCGTCGAAACCTATGTCCGCATGTTATCGCTGGATGAATTTCTTGGAATTGTCTCACAACGCTTGGCTTTTGAAGTGGAAACGGAAAATGTCAAGGTTTCCGCGCTGCCCAACACCCAGGTCATCCAATTACAAGTGCAGGATATTGACCCAGCCCGCGCCGCCCTCATCGCCGATACCATGGTCATCGTTCTGGGCGAACAAAACGAATCCTTGCAAGCGGGGCGTTATACAGAAGCCGAACAAAGCCTGGACGTGCAGATTGCCGAGAATGAAACCCGTATTGCCGAAGTTCAGGAAAAATTGGATGCGGCAAAAACCGGCGCGCTCGTCGAGCAGGTTACCCAGGCGCAGGCAAACATCGACGAAACGGTCAATTCCATCAAAGTGACCACCATCGAACTGGATCGACTCGATAAAATGAACTGGATGGACGCGCATTTTCTTTTGCGCGCCAACAAAGCCCGCCTGCCCCAACAGCAAGCCTTGCTCGATAAACAAAATGCCGACCTCAGTGACTTGCAGGAAAAACTCTCATCCGATCCAAAAGCGCTGGCTGACCCCAATTATGCAGCGCTGCTTCAATTGAAAATCACTGAAACGGAAACCAAGATTGAAACAACGCGCCTGTCAATTGAAGAAACTCAAAATGAAATCATATTCCTCACCCCATTGGATACCGAAAAAGGCTTCGACTTTACAGTTCTTGAAAAAGAAAACTTCCTCGAAACGCAACAGTCCCTGCTTAAATCCTACCAGGATGTATACACCAGCCTTCTCAGTACCGAGGAAGTTAAACGCACCTCGAATGAAATTGATAGTTTAAAGCAAAACCTGGACCTGTATCAAAGCATCTATCTCAGCCTGCTAAGCAGCCGCGAGGAAATAAAAAAGCAAAAATTGCAAAATATTCCCACCATCGAACAGATCAGTCCGTCGCTTGCCACTGAGGATCCGGTCAAACCCCGCACTCTGCTCAACACGCTCCTCGGCGGCTTGGCTGGCTTGATCCTCGCCTTGAGTTTTGTTATGTTGCGCGAAATGACCGACGATACCATCAAGAGCCGCGAAGAGATCGAAAAACTTCTTGGCACAAAGGTGGTTGGTTACATCGTTAAAATTGAAAATGAAAGTGACGGCATTGGCATCTATGTCGGGCGCGTCCCGCGTTCACCAGTGGCTGAGGCATTTCGTACATTGCGCACCAACCTGGAATTCTCCAGCAAGGAAAAGCCCCTTAAAACCATCATTGTCACCAGTGGAGGACCCGCCGAAGGCAAAACTACCATCGCATCCAACCTTGCCGCCGTCCTGGCGCATTCCGGTAAAAAGGTAATTCTATTGGATGCCGACTTGCGCCGCCCGCGTATTCATAAGTACACAGGCGTTTCCAACACAATCGGTCTAAGCGACCTGATTGGCGAGGATCAACATCGCCTCTTCAATGACTATGTCCAAAAACTGGAAAATATCCAGGACTTAAGCGTCCTGCCAAGTGGAGGTTTACCCTCCAATCCCACAGATTTGCTTGGCTCGGAAAAAATGCAAAACCTCCTGCGTACGCTATCGGATTCATTTGATTACGTGGTGATCGACTCTCCTCCCATGCTGGTAGCCGACCCTCAGGTGCTTTTAGGCTTGGCTGATGGTGTCCTATTGGTGGTTGTTCCCGGTCAAACTCGCAAGGAAGTTGTGCTCGCCATCAAAGAACAAGTACAGCACACCGGCGTGCGCCTGCTTGGCGTGGTTTTCAACCGCTTGCAGTCCAGCCAGCGCGCAGGATATGGCGGCTACTCCTACTACGATTACCCCTACTATTACTCCTCGAATTATTATTCAACCAACAACCCGGATGAAGATGATACCGGAAAAAAGAAGGTGCTATGGGCAAAAAGAAACAAAAAGAAATCATAGGAACCCGCCTCTGCTCGGCAACTTAAGGTTTGCAAAATACAAGATCCCTCCCCCAAAAAAGAATACCGCCATTGCGGGGCGCGCCTGTTCTTTGCCAAATCAAGCTCCCTTCGCTGTGGAGATTGCCTCGGGGAGTCCTTGGGAAGAATTTGTCCGAATGCCCATGTTTGTTTCACCTGAAAGGTACACATGCCAGGTCATCAAAAAACGGTTTGCCCGTATCTGGGGCTTGTTCATGATGCCGCGACCCACATGAATTTCCCCTCTATCGCAAACCAATGCCTGTATGATAAAAAAAATGGTTCGCCCAGTCTCATTCACCAGCAAGGCTATTGTTTAAGTAACGCATATGAAGATTGTATACTCCATCAAACAGCGGTATCTGAGATTGGCGTTACTTCGTCCAGCCCAAGCAGGGTTGCCGGAATTACAATGGTTGTAATCCTTCTGGTTGGCAGCCTGGTCTTTTTTTCTTTCTACGTTTCATTGCCTGGTATGTTTTTTTTTAGCGCAAGTGATGCGCTGCCTGAACCATCTGAAATCTCTGTTTCCCCTGTAAAAACGCTTTCTTCCCCGACAAGTACGCTAATCCCCGCCACCCCCACGGATGGCTCTACCGTTACGCCTTCGCCTGGCAAAACGCCTGTCCCTCTGGGAATACCGCATGTCTATGAAGTAACTAAACTTCCGCCGGGCGTTTCGCACGGTTTGCTTATTCATGTTGTCAAATACGGAGAGACGCTTGATATGATCGCGGCAAATTATGCCACCACTGTGCAGGCAATCATGGCTGTGAATTATGAATTGGATCTTCCCATCTGGGCTGATTATCCAATTGTTATTCCGGTTGGCGCAAAAGATACAAGCGGATTATTGCCTTTTGAGGTTTACGTGATAAATGATTATGAAACCATCTCGGCAGAGGCGCTTGCAAATATTCTGGCTGTGGATGCAAAGGATTTGGAATTTTACAACTTGTGCGGCGTAAATTGCCGGTTTACCAGGGGAGATGTTTTGCTGATTCCCCGCAACCCATAATTCTAATTTGCGCTAAAACGCACTTCGATTATCAAGTCACGGCGCAGGTCCAGTTGCGCTGTCCATGCGCCATCATTTTCTGTAAAGGGAATGGTGGCGTTTTCGATTCTTGCGCCGTTGGGAAGTCTCAATGTCAATGTAAAGGGTTGCGCAATCATGGAGGGTTGTTTTTGCGCCATCAAACGGTATGTCCATGAATTATTTTCATTGTCCTTTGTCGCAACCTCCGCAGGCAGGGCATATTCAAACTCGGTGGTCGTGGATTGGCGCGTGGGCGTAATGACCATCATCCCAAAGACCTGCGCGCCGGGGATTTCCTCATTCCCCAAGTCGTCCGTGCGGGCGGGGATTAACTCGCCTAGCATGGTGGATTTTGCAGGTATTTCAAGTGGGTTTGAGCGTAATAACTTTGTTCCCTTCGGGGTATAGATTCGCAGGTACCCCCAATGACATTCGTTTATATTATAGATTGGGTCTCGTATTTCGCCTGGCAAGGTTGGGGGAAGTAAAAATCTACCAGTAGACCATGGTTCACAAGGGATTTCCACCTGTGAGCGATTGGTTTGGTGTACGAGGAGAAAACCAGTGGGGTTTTCTGGATCTGTTAAGTTGACGTTGTAATCGAAAGACATTGCCATAACCGCATTCGATTTGTTGTAACCCATGTTGGTGTCCACTGTCATCAAGAAATCGGATCTGTGTGGGATACGTACTGAACCGTCCCAGTTTCTGCGTTCAAGGAATGCCGCGACTTCTTCGTTGTCAATTTGTAAAAGGATATGCTTTTCATCGAGGAGTTCGATCAAGACAGGCATGAGTTTGGTCCAAGTCTGCCCGCGCGCGTTCAATATTCTTTCCAGCAAAGGTTGCGCAAGTTCGTCGAGGTATTGCTTACGGTCCCACGTTCCAGTCACGCCTTTGGGACGCGTTTCTTCCGCTGAACGCAAATAATCCAGCACGTTTTCATGAGTAACGGGGTGGGCTACATTATCAACACGCACAGGTCCCAGTATTTCGAGTAGGCGTGCGATCACGTGCATATCAATAGCGATGATTCCGTCTGCAGAAGAAGCTCGGGAATAGGAGTAGAAATATTCTGCCCAGGATGCTGTTGTTGGAAAATTTGTGAACCAATTCGAGTCCCTGAATAGCAGCATTTCGATATTCATAAACTCCTCAAATTGCCACGGGGGAATGGGGTAGGGTTTGTTGGGATCATCAATCAGATCAGAAGACTCTATGTTCATGCTGATCAATTTGCCATCCATCACTACCGCTGACCCTGCCGCTGTCAGAAATCCTCCTGTGGGGCGCAATTCGTCCTCATTTTGTATGAGTATTAAATAGGTTTGTGGTCCAGCCTTGCCGCCCCCCAGTAAATTTGGCGCAGTACGCACCATGATCAACGCGTCTTCCATGGGGAAAGCGCCTGAGATGGAAATAAAAAGTGGGTCGATCCTGTTTGTTATAACGTTTCCAATTTTCGGAATGAGGCGCGCCGTATCGATTTTTTTTCGCGCCTCTTGCGCCTGCGCCAGCGATATTTGCGCATTCAACAACTGCGGGCTGGCAGATTGTAATTGCAGGAGTAAATCCATCACTTCCAACGGCTTGTCGTTTGACAATGTCGTTTCAACAGTAGGCGTAATTGCAGATAATCCTTCGTCTGCTGCCATTGCAAGGTTTTGCGCCAGGGAAAGAATCTGCTCTGCCTGACTGATCGTTCCGCCATATTTTGGTATCCAACCCAAATAAGGAGCCATCCAGAGATAAGGTCGCGCCTCAGTCTCCAGCGAATCCAGATCAACGCGCAAATCATGCAATTCCCTGGCAATTTCCGGTATCTTTTCGATATCTGGTCTGGGGGTAAGATGGCTTTCCAGTGTATTCGCTTTTATTTCGATGGCTTGCACATGTTCATATAAATTCCAGGCTTTCCACCCCAAAAAGGCGACAGCAAGGAGGATAATTAGTCCAGTTGTAACGCTAACCAGTTGCAGACGTTTTCGCAAAATAGGGATTGGATTGACGCTCTTTTGCTTTATCAACTCGACTGTGGTCATTTCCAATAATTGTTCCACTCCTCTGCGATGCCAGTCGCTTAGCGTGCTGTTTGGCGTAGGCTCAAGTTCATTCCCCGTGAACCGATATTTTTCCATTTCCGCTTCACTCAATCCATCCACATAGCCGTAAACAAAGAATAAAATGGAACGATCTATGCTTTCCCACGCTTCGCGTAGGCTGGAAGGGAATGGCGTGCCAAGCGCTAGGGGGGCAAAATATTGTGCAGCGAGGATGCCAAAGACGCCCCAACGCGTATCTAGCCTTTTACCCATGTGGGGTGGAGTAAGGGGCATCATCTTTTGAAAGGCGCCAACCACTGCTTGCACGAGATGGTCGCCGGATGATTTGTTTGCGTCTTGACTTGGTCGTGCAGGTGGGTTGATTTGAATTGCCCAGGGGTGATCGTTTAGCGTATCTGGTTTGCGTAAATTGGCGAGAATTTCTTTTAATAACCCAGTGGGTGATACGTCTGGCTTTTCCATTCTTTTACTCGCAGGAGGTTTCTTGTGGTTATCCCCATCTGATGGGTAAATCTAAATCCGTAAAAAATCCGTAAGGAGCGCTACCTACTTGATCATTATAATACATCGCATTGATGTTTGGATAAATCCAGTCTCTCGGAATTTGCCGTAGTTTCTCTATACTCAGGCGCAAAGAGCGCATTTTAGCGAGGAACGCCGCCATATATGGGAGGAAGCGCGGCAATTCCCAATGACCAATATCCATTCTCGAAATAATAATTTCAATGAGGAGAATAAAAATGAACAGAAAAAAACGTTTTGTAATCGCAGTTGTGTTATCAATTGTATTTATGTTGGTTGCCGCTGGCGCATGGGCTGCGCCGCAGTTTCAGGGCACTGTTCCGCCTCCGCCTGTTACCGGCGTAGGCTCTTGTCTCGTCCCTGTTGATATGGGTACTGCACTCATTACGCTACTGTGCAATGACGATAGCGTTGTGATGAGCGTAATAGTGGAAGCCGTCGAAAACCCTGCAGAAACCTATGTCCCTGCTCCAGAAGGGAAGACATTTACAGGCGATACATTCAAGGTGACGACAGATCCCGAGGATGCGCTCATTCAGATTTGTTATGCATATCCTCCTGAATTTTCTGATAAAGAGGCAAAGATCAACAAGCTGAATGAAGATGCAACGCCAAATGCCTGGGTCGAGGTTCCTGGTGCGGTTATAAATAATGGCACCATTTGTGTAACCAGCGCTGCAGGGGTTTTCTCTTTGATTGGCAATCCGTAATTTTTGCATCGCATTCAAATCGGGAGGGCGCGCTTGCCCCTCCCGATTTTCCTTGTATACTCTGTGTATGTTCTCTCTGTCTCTTGTTCTTATTCTAGGCTTATGCTATTCCCTGTCTATTGCCCCAAGTCTCACCTGGGCACATTTTAGCGCCGATGGGGGCGACCTTATTAGCGCCGTTGTAACGGGCGGCGTTCCTCATTCCAGTGGTTATCCGTTATATTTGATTCTAGCGCGCGGTTTTCAATTCTTGCCGATAGGTGATTTGGCATTTCGCACCAATTTGTTATCAGCGATTTGTACAATTCTTACTGCGCTTTTATTGTATGCGTATCTTTTGCGCCAATTGCATGACCGTTCCTTGGCGCACTATGTATCTTTTTTGACCGCGATTGCATATGGGTTTGCTCCGTTTGTCTGGGGGCAAGCCCTTGTTACTGAAGTGTATGCATTACATAGTTTATTAATGATGCTTTGTGTGTACGCTTTGAGTTTAGATGAACCAAAAATTAGTGAATGGGGGCGTGGATTTGTCTTTGGCATTGCCGCTACCAACCACCTTACGGCGATAATGATGTTTCCATTGTTGGCATTTGGGTATGACGGGAAATTATTAGCGTCTCCGACCGTTTTATTAAAGAGGTGTTTGGGTGTGGCGACTGGGTTAGCTCTATATTTGTCTCTTCCGGTCCGAGCGTATTTTAATCCGCCTATTAATTGGGGGGATGCGTCAACATTTGATGGTTTTTTCTGGCTCGTCAGTGGGCAGATTTATCGTCAATATACATTTGGTTTGCCGTTGGCGGATGTGATTCAGCGGTTGCGTGTCTTTGCTGGATTTTTATCTGACCAATATACATGGCTTGGCGTACTACTTGGGGTATACGGTTTGTTTTCGTTACCTTCACGCCGCGTGCTTATCCCCACCTTATGGATGGGGTCGGTTTTTCTTTTCTTTGCAATATCTTATGGATCGTACGATTCTCAAGTGAACCTGTTGCCTGTCTGGCTGGCTTTTGCCGTTTGGTTGTCTTTTGGATTGTACGACCTGCTTTCATTGCTTTCTGAACGCTGCAAACTACAAGTGTCAATTGTAGGAATCCTGTTTGTTGGCATAATGCTTCGCGTCTCTTTTTTGTTTTCTTCCGTTGATGCGTCACAGGATTTTCGGGCGCGTGATTTCATTGACAACGCTCTGCGCGTGATTCCTCAAAGCTCTCTTGTGTTTGTGGATGGCGATGAACAGATTTTTTCGCTGTGGTATGCCCAATTCGCTTTAAATCAGCGAGCAGATATGGCTATCGTCGCAAAAGGACTGCTTCCGTATGAGTGGTACTATGAAAACTTGCAACACACATATGGATATTTAAATGTGCCTCAAAGAGATAAACTCCAGATTTCTGATCTTGTATCTGCTAATCCAGCGCGGACAATATGCTATATCTCGCATGATGAACCGATAGTTTGCGTGCAGGATCGATAAGTTAAAATGCATTCCCTTCTAATGTTGGATGCAAGGACGGTAATATGCCTCAAATTTTATTTGTTTGCACTGCAAATCGATATCGATCTGTTATTGCTGCGGCATGGTTTAAAGATGAATTAATCAGGCGTGGGCAGGGAAATAAGTGGAATGTACACAGCGCTGGTACGTGGACGACTGATGGTATGCCAGCAGTGACAGCAGCAATTGAACTGGCAGCACAGATCGGCCTTGATATTCGAAAGCATCAATCGAGATCCATCACACGAGATATGCTCAGGGATGCCGATTTGGTGCTTGTCATGGAAAGTGGACAGAAAGAAGCTTTACAGATTGAGTTTCCATCATACAGAAAAAAAATTTTTTTGCTTTCCGAGGCAACGGGAGAAATATCCTATGATATTCCTGACCCAATGACGAATCCCTCAAATATTGATGTTGTTCCAGAAATATGCGAACTGATTCACATAGGCTTCGATAAGATTTGTAAATTAACGGGCCAATAAAAAAATTCCGATATTTTAAAATTTAATAACATACTTTCGCTGCTCGGAATTCAATATTCCGCCACAGAGGATCAAAAATAGCCATTGTAGATCTCACGGCTACGAAAAGTGACCTGTCTGTGAGATCGGAGGTTAAAACCCTTTGACCTTGACAGAAGACATCACGGAAGTCTATGGTGGAAATCTATGGAGCTAATAAAGTGGGCAAAAAACAATTGTGTCAACTGTGACAAGCTTGATAAGGGTCAAATAAAAAGATCTGAGCAATCAGCGTCTTTTTTTCATTCTCCTCGTGAAATAGTACCTTGTCCAATTCTGGCTACAGTCACAGAATCGAAGCGTCGGTCGTGACACTCTTCATTCGTTAGGCGCGCCTTCAATGACCTGTAATATCTCATCAGCGCGAAAAGCTCGATTGCGGGATTTTTCAGTTGCCTCACGTAAAACACCCGCATTCTGTAATTTAGCAATATAGCGCTGTACAATTTTGTAGTCTGTAATTTTCAAGCCCTCTTCAACCTATCGAATTATAAGGCTCTTTGGGATTTCGCGTGGCGGTGCCATATATGGTGGTGCTCCGATTAAGCAAACCTGCGATAGCCTTCGATATCAAGGTAGAGCCGTTGGAACAAAGTTGTGTTGCGAAGAATGCCGTAACAGCGTCGCTTGGTTGTTTTGATCTTATTGTTCAAGCCTTCGACAAAACCGCTACTAAAACGACCAGCAAAGTAGTTGACGATTTTATCGAGCCAATTATTGAG
>Ga0172371_10012975_pt1 | contig 10901 bp, 18 predicted proteins | sample Lak12m_FD_114543 | JGI IMG/M metagenome (GOLD analysis project Ga0172371, IMG submission 114543) | Freshwater microbial communities from Kabuno Bay, South-Kivu, Congo - kab_022012_12m | ecosystem: Environmental > Aquatic > Freshwater > Lake | place: Democratic Republic of the Congo: South-Kivu... | reverse complement strand
CGTGTGCTGAAAAAGCGGCATTTTTTACGCCGGTTCCTGGTGGGGTTGGGCCGGTGACGATTGCTTGCTTGTTTGAAAGTTTATCTAAAACTTAAATGAGGACTTTTTGTTCGAGGACAGTGATTCTGTGATTGTTCACCACTTGTTCTTGTCGGATGGTTTTTAGTTCTCCCATCATTTTGTCCATATAGTCAAAGAATTCTTTTTTGGTAGGAAGGTGGCCAATTTGTTTTTTGACCTCTTCAATACTGACATCAACCATTTTGAATCTCTCATTTACGGCTATGAAATTATTATCGATGCTCTGTATTTTGCTGTGTATGTTATCAATGTCATCATTAATGTCCTTAATTACACCGTTGATGTTTTTAATTTCACTTTTAATATCCCCAATCTCACCCTTAATTTCCTTGATTTCACCTTTAATATCTTTGATTTCACCTTTAATGTTTTTAATATCGTTTTCTATGACATTAAATCTTGGATCTGTAATATTTTGGACTCCTTCAATTATTTCGTCACGAACTTGCTTGAGTGTTAATTGGTTCAGGGGCATAACTTAATAATACTACCAAAAAAGAAAACCCCGGTCCTGATGGAGCCGGGGTTTTGGTGGGAGTTATTCTTGTTCTTCGGTTTCGTCTGTGGGAACGATGGAGTTGAGCTCTTCTACGAGCTTGACGAAGTTAATACCTTTGAAGTACTTCAAGATAATGGTGCCTGCGCTAACGACAATGTTTTTGATCGCCGAGCCGTTGGTGGCGATAGCTTGCATGAACTTTTCGGTCTCGCAACCGTCGCCGTATCGCTTGATCACCTGTTCAAGGCGATTCACGACACCCTCGACTTCTTTTTCCCAATCTTTGAGAAGGGAGAAGTCGTTGAAAGATGTTTCACGAACCTCATACAGGTCCATCTCTGGGTGATCGACGATCACGATGAAAACTGATTTTAATTTGGGGATGATCAGTTTCCGAGTACTTGTCTCAAACTTCACACCTTTTTGGGAAAGAGATTTTGAGATTTTCACCTCATAATCTGTCTTTTGTGGCGTGAACTTGTATGCCATATTGGCGAGCATGATGATGGTTGAGGTGCCAAAATCAAATACATTTGAAAACTTCATGGAACGACTTTTCATTGGAAGTATCTCCTTGGGAATAGAATGTGCAACGGGGGAATTGTAGCATACAAACTTATAGGGTGGTAGAATATGGCCATTCGCACGATAAAAATTTAAGATAAAGGAGGCGTTTATGAAACGACCTTGGAATTTTGCGTCGGTTATTATACCGACGCTGGTTCAAGTGGTGGCATTTAAAACCAGCTGGTTAGAAGCCTTGATCATGTTTGGTATGAATTGGTACATATATGGTCAATTTGTCGAGGCTCGGAACAAGCATGGGTTGAGACATGCACTGATGTTGCCACTGATCTTTGCATTAGCGCAGGTGGCGATTTTTTCTTCCCCTCCTGAGGATCCATTGCGAGGGGCTTTATGGCTAGTTATTTTTATTTTGGTCTGGGCACTGTCCCAACTGATTTGGCTGGCACTGGAGCCAAAGTACTATGTATTTTTAAAAACTTTCGATACATTGGCTGATTTACTTTTTCAGCCTTTAGATCAAGTATTGTTTGAGAAGAAGGAGGAGAATAAATGAATAGTGGATCGTTTTTTGGTCCTCACCCATGGTGATGGTCTTGTCCCGGTTGGCTGTAGAGCTAGCCGGGATTTTTTTATACCCCTCTGTGTCTCCCCTTATAAAGGGGAGAGGGTGAAGATGAGACATTCCCCCTTATGAAGGGGAAAACTCGACTACTGTCGAGAAAGGGGTTTGCGTATGTTAAAATATCCAGGTTATTAAGCGCGCTGGCAATCCCTCTTGAGCCAGGAACGCGAGAAGAGGGATAAAAATATGACACAACAAAAAGTCACTGCGGAAGGATTATTTGAAGCTGGTGCCCACTTTGGCCATACTGCCAAACGCTGGAATCCCAAGATGGGGAAGTACATCTGGGGTAAAAAGTCCAATGTTCACATTTTTGATTTAGAGAAAACTGTTACTTGTTTAGAGTCTGCTTGTAAGGCTTTGACCGAGGCGACAAAATTGGGCAAACGTATTGCCTTTGTCGGTTCAAAACGCCAAGTTAGAGAAGTAGTTAAGGCCGAAGCTCAGAGGGTGGATATTGCTTTTGTAACCGAGCGTTGGTTGGGTGGAACAATCACTAACTGGAGGCAAATCAAAACAAGAATTGATAGGTTGATTGACCTTAAAAAGCGCCGAGATTCGGGAGATTTAAAGAAATACACCAAGAAAGAGCAATTGTTATTTGATCGTGAGATTTTGCGACTAGAGCGTTTCGTTGGTGGACTGGCTAAACTTTCTTCTTACCCAGAAGTTCTTATCGTTGTCGATGTCCACAAAGAAAGGACCGCCGTTCGTGAAGCCAAACTTCGCGGAGTAACGATTATTGGTATCGTTGACTCAAACAGTTCGCCTGATAATATTGATTATGTAATCCCAATGAATGACGATTCGGCCAAGGGGCTAGAGATGGTCATGAAGGCATTATTTGAAGCCATTGAATTGGGAAAGGGGAAGAAATAGTATCTAGTAGTTAGTATTTAGTATATAGGGGTATATATAAAAATGATGGATCAGATAAAACAATTAAGAGAATTGACTGGAGCAGGGATTATGGATGCTAAGAGGGCTTTAGAAGAGGCCAATGGCGACATGAAGAAGGCACAGGAAATAATTGCCGAAAAAGGATTGGCAAAGGCAGAGAAGAAATCGGATCGTTCGACAACCGCAGGAAGAATTTATTCATATATCCATGCCACGGGTAAAGTTGGGGCGATGGTAGAGATTGCTTGTGAGACTGACTTTGTAGCCGATAATGCTGACTTTGTAACTTTGTGTAAAGAAGTGGCAATGCAGATTGCCAGCATGAACCCCGAAAATGTAGAAGTTCTTATGGCGATGGACTATATCCGTGATGGATCTAAAAAGATCGAGGATTTGGTTAAGGCGTTGATTGCCAAGACGGGGGAGAATATGAAAGTCGTCCGATTCAGCCGCTTTGAACTGGGGAACTAGCCAAGACAGTTACTTGACAGATTCTGATTTTCTGATAATATGATTTTATGATGACAAATGTAGTGGTGAGACAAAGGGGTCAGGTAACTATCCCCGATGACGTTAGAAATATGGTGGCTTGGCTTTCTGAGGGAAGTGCCGTGGGGTTGGAAATGGTAGAAAAAGAAATGCTGATTTTGAGACCCCATACAAAAGCAATTGTCAAAAAATTCAGTTGGAATGAAATCTCAAAGAAAATTAATCTTGCAAGGTCTTTTAAAGGACAAAACGGAAACTTGTCTGGTTTTATTATCGAAGATAGAAATAATCACTAATGGCTCCCAAGAAAATAGTGGTGGATTCGTCAGTAATTGTTAAATGGCTGAATAGTGATAGAGAAGAGTACCTTGAGGAAGCAGATAAACTGTTAAAAATGGCTTGTGAAGAGTCGGTGGCGCTCTTGACTCCTGATTTAGCTAGATATGAAGTTTCCAACGCTTTGTTACATAAAAATATGGATGTGAATCAATTGATGGTGTCAATTTCAACTATTTTTGAACTGCCTATTCGATTTGTTAGCCTGTCAAATGAGCAATCACAGTTATCTGCCAAAGTTGCTACTGAAAGTGGAATGACATTTTATGATGCTACGTTTATAGCCTTAGCCATGGATCAAAATGCAGTGCTGATTACTGAAAACACGAAACATCAGGCAAAGTGTAAAGAGGTAAAAGTTTTGAGTTTGAAGAATTGGTGAAAGGATGAAGATCGTCAGATTCGCTAGGTCGAATTAGGAAATTAAACCGCCGCTAGGCGAATAGCTTTTAGTTCTGACATTATCTCGTCAAAAACTTTATAGAACTCATCTTTTGAGGGGATTGAGCCAAGTTTTTCATTAAATTTCTCTTCTAGTTTCGCTTCCAGTTTGACCTCCAACATAACTTCGAACATGGATTTTAATTGAGCGATATCTTGTTGTGTAAGGGCCATGTATTAATATTACATTAATTTTCCGAGACGTTTTGAACTTGGGAACTAGTTTCTATTTGACATAGTGCTTGTTTTAGATATAGAGTGGTTTTTATGGATAGAGTACAGACTAATAAGGGCGAACGACTGCCGCTCGGTCCTGAGGTTACGGGACCAAAATCAAGATTTGACTCGGCTACGGGTATGGCAGAGATAGAGGTTTCGCCGAGCAGGAGACGTAAGGACGCTTTTGGACCGAAGCAAAAGATAGAGGGGGTTAGGTTAGATCAATTAAGAGATGTTGGTGCTCGGACTGTAGGTGAACTGAGAGAAATTTTGGGGCTTGAGGCTGATTTCTCTGGAGATGACCACAACAAAATGGTTGAATTGTTGAGTCTATATCACTTAATGACAGGTGAGAGACATCCTGATTATGATTTGACCGAGGATAATGAAACGGGATATGTTACTGATCATAGGACCGAGGCTTTGGACCTACCATTACTATTGGAGGATGTTGAGAGTGTGGCAGGGCTTTGTGAGGTTGTAACACAACACGAGAGAAAGCAAATGTCCCGAGTTGAAATTAGTTCTCGAAAGATGGTCGATGATGTTGGAAATGGACATAAGCCCTCGAATGGTGAGGTCTTGGTCTATTCCAAAAGGCAAAGATTGGCCATGGAAACATTTCTTAACGCGTGGGTTGATAAAGATGTTGATAAACTTACTGTTTTGGTTAAGTACAAGCCGAATAGAGTCGGTGATGGTGTCCACATGGACAGCATAACTATCGCCTGTGATAAATATGGAACGATGATTGTTTCGGCGGGTATTTGGAAAGAGGTTTTGGGTTTAGGTAAAAAGGGTGAACATAGAGTTTCGTTGGCTCAATCGCGAATAGTTGATTTTCTTAGAAACGTTCGAATTGATGGTGAGAAGCGACCTGATGTGGTTGCTGTCTCGATGGTTGATTATGAAGATGAACCAAGTCGTAGACGCTAGTGACGGTTAATTGTGCTATATTTTGATTCATGGATGAAGCAGCTAAAAATAGATTAAACACTCAGACACAGAGATTACTGGAGGAAATTGAGAAGAGATCTAAGGGGACTAAGCCTGAAAAAGTTTTAAAGAGAAATCCATTTACCAATAAACAAGTAAAAGTAAAGAGAGCTGATGCGGCGAGTGGTGCATTTTTTTTGGATGACATTGACCCTATTAGAGTCGCTCCGGAACATGCAGCAGATGATCTTGTCCGTGGCCCTGATGGCAAACTTGTTGCGAAAGGGGTCGACATGGGGACAATTGGTAAGGCTAGAAAGACTAATTATTCCAGACCAGACTAATAATATGCAAAATGAGATAGAGCAGAAGACGAGGGGGAATTTTGAGAAGGTGCTTGAGGTTGTGGCCGGGGATATGGCCACAATAAGAACTGGGAGGGCAAAACCGGATTTGGTGAGCAATATTGATGTTTTGGCATATGGCTCACGGATGAAGCTTTTTGAAGTGGCTAATATTAATGCTCCTGACGTCAACTTGATTACGGTGCAACCGTGGGATAAATCTTTGATTAAAGACATCGAAAAGGCATTGGCTGAAAGCGAATTAAAGTTACCAGTGGCGGTATCGGGAGAGTTGATAAGAATAGTTATTCCACAACTGACAGAGGAGAGGAGAAAAGACTTTGTGAAGTTGCTTCATCAAAAAATGGAAAGTGCCAAGATTATGCTGCGACAAGCGAGGCAGGACATTAAAGACGAGATTGACCGATCTGAGGGGGAGCCGGGAGTTTCTGAGGATGATATTAAACGTCAACTGGAGCAATTACAGAAGACGACAGATGGGTACACGGTAAAGATTGAAGAGATGGCGCGCAAGAAAGAGGCTGAAATAATGTCGATTTGACAAAACCATCCTTACAAGCAGTCCGAAGTTCGGACTGCTTTTTTTATGTTTAAAGCTCGTATAGAATGATGAAGTGCAGATTGTAATTTTTTTACTAATACTTTCGGTGTTGGTGCTGATACATGAGCTGGGGCATTTTGTCGCGGCGAAAATGTTTGGGGTTAGGGTCGAGGAGTTTGGTTTGGGGTTGCCCCCCAAGGCTTTAAAGCTTTTTCGCAAAGGTGGAACAGACTTTACTTTAAATTGGTTGCCGATTGGGGGATTTGTGAAATTGGCAGGTGAGGATTATTCTGAGAAAGACGACCAATTGCAGAAAGACTTATTTTTTGTTAAACCGATTTGGCAGAGGGCTGTAGTTTTGATGGCGGGAGTAGTAATGAATTTTATTTTGGGGGTCTTGTTATTTGCCGGGGTTTATTCATATATTGGAATTCCGACGAGGACGGACCGGGTAAAAATTGAGGAAATTTCAGCGGGTAGCCCCGCCCAAAATGCTGGACTGGTTATTGGCGATCGCATTTTGGAATTGTCAATTTTCAATTCTCAATTTTCAATTAAGGATGTTGATCAGTTTGTGAAACTGGTGGGGGAGAATAAGGGGAAAGAAATAACTTTGAGGGTGTTTTCTGAGGATGGTAAGGAGAGAGACGTTAAGGTAACACCTAGACTGGATCCACCGGCGGGTCAGGGGGCTTTGGGGGTACTTCTGACCTCGGTTGAGTTAGTTCACTACACAGCCTGGCAGATGCCTTTTAGGGGGGTTTTAGTGGGCTTAAACGAGGCTGTGGCTTGGGGTCAGGAGATAGCTGTGGGTATGTGGCAGATGGTTTCTAAGCTATTTCGCGGCCAGGTGCCGCAGGATGTGTCTGGACCTGTGGGAATTTATCAGGTAAGTACACAGGTTTCAAAGCATGGTTTAATCCCGGTCTTGCAGTTTATGGGTGTTTTATCCATAAATTTGGCGATTCTTAATATAATGCCTTTACCAGCACTTGATGGTGGACGGGTGGTTTTTTTGGGAATCGAAAAGCTGATAGGCAAAAAGCGTAAGAATAGATTTGAGGGGGTGGTACACACTGTGGGGATGATAGTATTATTGTCTTTAATGGCTTTAATTACTTTGCGAGATGTCTTGAAATTATTAGGAAAGATTGGCTAGCTATGGGTTGTCTTTTCTGTGAGATCACTGCAGGTAGAGAAGTTTCATCAAAGGTTTGGGAAAACGATGAGTTTGTTTGTATAAAAAACAAATATCCGGTGGCACCAGTCCATTTGTTGGTGATGCCTAAGGTACATGTCAGCAAAGCGGATTTAGTTTCGGAGGTGACTTCTGAGGGTTTTTGGGATAAAATTATGGGCGCTGTTTTTGAGGTCGTTCGACAAGAGGGACTGGACAAAAGCGGCTACAAATTAGTAAACAATGGAGCCGGGTATAACCACTTTGACCACGAGCACATACATGTCTTAGGGGGGAGTAAGGAAGAGCCGGCAGGAAGTACATAACAGAGGTACAGAGCACAGAGCCCAGGGAACAGTCAATTAGATTGAACTCTGATCACTGAACTCTGATCACTCACACAGAAGGAGGTGCTTTAAATTGGCACTCGTCGTTAAAAAGAAACAAGGACAAAACCAACAACAACTGATTAACGAGTTCCGCAGACTGACTTGGGAAGATGCGGGTCTTGAAAAGGTAAAAGAAGTAGCTATGCATGGTTATCAAAAACCATCTATGGTACGTAAGGAAAAAAATGATCGTCTTCGAAAAGAACGGGCGAAGATTCGTCGTCGAAACAAGCGTATGTCTTTTGGATCGAAGTAATTATTATTGATAAATAACTCCCCCTCTGCCCCCTCTTAATTTAAGAGGGGGAAGGGGGAGTTATAATATTTAGATATGTTGTACCAACAATTGAAGGAGGAACAGTTAAAAGCTCAAAAAGCGCAGGACGCTAAATATTTGGGTGTGATTCGTTTGTTAACCTCAGAATTATCATACAAAGCTATTGAGAATAAGGGAGAAGTAAGCGATGCCGAGGCAATTGCGGTTTTGAATAAAGAAGCTAAGAAGAGGGTAGAGTCAATTGCAATGTATGAGAAGTACAACGACGTGGCAAGGGCAGATCAGGAAAAATATGAATTGGAAATAATCAAGCGATATTTACCTGAGTTAATGGGAGAGGAAGAAGTTTCTAAGGTGGTCGAAGAAGTGGCTAACGAATCCGGTCTGACTGGTGGGCGATTGATAGGTTTGGTTTCAGCTAAATTGAAGGGAAAGGCAGATGGGGCAATGATCGCTAAAATAGTAAGTCAAAGGAAATGAAACTTTTAGTTAAGGCGGATAGCAGATATCCAATTGATAGGAAAAAGATTAGATTGGCGGTAGAAAAACTTTTAGTTGAACATAAGATGAGTTTGGATGTTGAGTTGTCATTGTATTTAGTAGGCGAGAGAAAAATTAAAGAGCTGAAGAAAAAATATCTAGGGATAGATGAAGTAACGGATGTTTTATCTTTTCCTCAGGAGGATGGAATTACTTTGGGGGATGTGGTGGTTTGCTATCCACAAGCAAAGAGACAAGCACTTAGGTTTAATCGTCTACTTGATGATGAAATCGAGTTCTTAGTTTGTCATGGGGTTTTGCATCTTTTGGGTATTCATCACGACTAATTTCTGGTAGGGTTATAGATGTGAGTTATTACCAAAAATATCGTCCAGAAAAAATTGCCGATCTGGATCTTGGGAGTGCCCGAGATTCTTTCTTGAAGATGATGAAAGCGGGGTCCATCTCTCACGCGTTTTTATTGGTTGGTCCTAGAGGATCAGGAAAGACGAGTTCGGCGAGAATATTGGCGAGGATGGTGAATTGCGAGAGGAATACGAATTTACGAAGACACCCTCCTACGCCGAAGGCTTCGGAAGGGCACGGCGAATCCACGAATCCACGAAGTTTGGAAGAACCCTGTGGGATATGTGAGGCGTGTGTGAGTATCAAGAATGGGAGCGCGGTAGATGTAATTGAAATTGATGCGGCAAGTAATCGGGGAATAGACGATATTAGAAATATCCGGGAAAAAGCCAGACTAGCCCCGGTTGCTTTAAAGCAAAAGGTTTATATCATTGATGAGGTTCATCAGCTCACAAGTGATTCATTTAACGCTCTGTTAAAGATTTTGGAAGAACCACCAAAGCATGTAATGTTCATTTTATGTACGACTGAGGCAGTAAAGGTGCCAATGACAATACAGAGTCGTTGTGTGGTGATTAGTTTTACGAAAGCAAAAGAGGAAGAGTTGGTTAGAGCTTTGTTGAGGGCGGCGGCGGGTGAAGCATTGGAGGTTGAGGAAGGGGCTTTGGTGGCTTTATCAAGGGCGGTTGATGGAAGTTTTCGAGAAGCGCATAAAATATTAGAGCAGATTGCTATGGGATCGAAAAAGATAACTAAAGCAATGATTGCCAAGGTTATGGAGCAAGTGGAGACGGGGGCAGTAATTAAGATCTTAGAGTTAGTTAGAAATGGGGACCAGATGGGGATAGTTAAGGAAATTAGGGCGATAGAAGAGTCTGGGGGAAACGTGGAAAGACTGGTGGCCGATTTGCTTGGTGAGCTTAGAGTTGAAATGGAAAAGGGGGTGAAAAATGGCGAATCGATAAAGAAAGTGGATAAAAAGTTAATGAGGAGATTAATGGTAATTATGCCGAAGATCAAGAGTAGTCCGATTGCGATATTGCCGTTGGAGTTGACACTGCTTCAGGTGTCGGTTCTCAGCGGTCAAGGATCAGGGGGGGGAGGGAAGACAAAAACTGAAAAGAAAGGTGTCATGCTGAATTCAGTTCAGCATCGATCTGAGGATAAGAAATTGATCCCGAAACAAGTTCGGGATGACAAGATAGAAGTTCTAGACAAGAGTCTAGAGGAGGAGGATGTGGTGATGAGTGAGGTAAGTTTTGAACAGATTGTAAAGGGTTGGAGTGATTTACTTGGTCGTATCAGTCCGAAAAATAATTCGATAGCGGGGTTACTTAGAAGCGCAAAGCCTAAGGAAATACATGATAAGTTTTTGACAATCGAGGTGTTTTATAAATTTCACAAGGAGCAATTGGAACAGGAGGCGAGGAGAAGAATTGTAGAAGAGGAAATAAAGAAACTCTGGGGACCAATATCGGTGCGGTGTGTATTAGGTGATAAGGCTAATCAAGCGATTCAGAAGGCTCCGGAACATGACAATATTACGGCGGCGGTGGTTGACACCGAGGTTCTAAAAGCGGCAGAGGAGATTTTCGGGGTATAACCTTGTCATTGCGAGCGTACTCGCGTGACAATCCAGTATTGTGTATAACGCCCCCTGCTCGAGTACGATCTGTCCCCCTTTTAAATTAAGAGGGGGGTAGGGGGAGTTAACGAAGAGGGGGTATAATTTGGGAATGTTTAATAACGTAAAACAATTTGGGAGTCAGGGGGCGGCAGCGGCTAAGATGGCCATGTTGCAAATGAAGATTAAAAACCACAAAATTGAAGTGGTCCAAGATGGCGTAAAAGTAGTAGTTTCCGGCGATGGAAAATTGAAGGGGATGGAGATGGATGGAAAAAAGATGGATGCGATCGTAAAAACTATCAATGAAGCCATTTCTAAGGCCCAAGAATATGCGGCGGGAGAGATGAAGGGGGTAATGGGGGATCTTCAAAAGCTACTTGGCAGCATGGGCAAGTAATGGGATACTAATTGCTTGTGAAGAGTATTCGTCCAGTACAAAAAGTAATAGATTCATTTGAGAGTTTGCCGGGAATCGGTCCAAAATCAGCGGCGCGTTTGGCCTATTATCTTTTACATGTCCCGCAAGAGAGATTGGAAAGATTTGGGGAAAGTCTGGGTAGATTGCGAAAAGACACTAAGGTTTGTCGGATTTGTTATAACATTGGTGAGTCTGATCTTTGCCCGGTAT
>Ga0172371_10012974_pt1 | contig 10901 bp, 8 predicted proteins | sample Lak12m_FD_114543 | JGI IMG/M metagenome (GOLD analysis project Ga0172371, IMG submission 114543) | Freshwater microbial communities from Kabuno Bay, South-Kivu, Congo - kab_022012_12m | ecosystem: Environmental > Aquatic > Freshwater > Lake | place: Democratic Republic of the Congo: South-Kivu... | reverse complement strand
CCGTTCCTGTTATGATGAAGGCAAGCGTTGCGCGGAAACTTTGTTTTTTGACTACTGGCGCCAACACAAAGTGGATATTCGCGTAATTCGAATTTTCAATACCTATGGACCAAATATGCATCCAAATGACGGACGCGTGGTTTCCAATTTTATCGTCCAAGCCCTCACCGGCAAGGATATAACCGTTTACGGTGATGGCTCGCAAACCCGGAGCTTTCAATATGTTGACGATCTTATTGAGGGAATGATTAAAATGATGAATAACAATAAAGGTTTTGTCGGTCCGGTCAACATTGGTAATCCAAATGAATTCACCATCAAGCAATTAGCAGAAAAAGTTTTGAAAATGATTCCCGAAAGCAAGTGTAAAATCATTTATAAGCCTTTGCCATCAGATGACCCACTCCACCGCCAACCATCAATTGATCTGGCAAAAAGAAAGCTTGGTTGGCAACCGAGAATTCAACTGGAAGAAGGGCTCCGGGAAACAATTGAATATTTCAAAAAAATTATCTAGAATTAAGAAAATAATTTATTCGAGAATGACTTATTTTTTACTTTTTTTTAATATTATTATGATGTCAATCGGACAACTATTTTTTAAGCAGGCAGCTATTTTTTATAAAAACCAACCAGAAATGAACATCGCCTTTAAATATATTTTAAATCCTTGGTTTTATGCTGCTATTTCTTTTTTCGCTATTTCTACTTTTACCTGGGTCAGAATTTTGACTCAAATGAAAATTTCGATTGCCTACCCAATTTTAAGTGCCTCATATATTTTCACAGCTATTGGCGCTTTCTACTTTTTCCAAGAAAAATTGATATTTATAAATCTAATAGGAATATTTTTTATTATGCTTGGTGTTTCCCTAATCTCAATTAAATAATTCAATAATTTTTTAAAAATGAAAAAAGTATTAATTACTGGCTCAGGAGGATTGATCGGGTCTGAATCTGTGCGCTTTTTTTCCAAAAAAGGTTTTGTTATTGTCGGAATCGATAATAACATGCGCGAATATTTTTTTGGCAAGGAGTCCAGCACAAAATGGAGTGTGGCAGAATTAAAAAAACAAATTCCCAAATACCAGCACCAAAATATCGATATTCGTGATAATAAAAAAATTGAAAATCTTTTTAGAAAATACAAATTTGATCTTATTATTCACACGGCAGCCCAGCCTTCACATGATTGGGCAGCACGCGAACCTTTTACAGATTTTTCAGTCAATGCAAATGGAACATTGGTTCTTCTGGAAAATTTTCGAAAATATTGTCCGAAAGCAGTCTTTATTTTTACTTCCACTAACAAGGTCTATGGAGATACGCCGAATCTGCTCCCCCTTATCGAAAAAGGAAGTCGCTGGGAAATTAATCCAAAACATCCATTCAAAAATGGCATCGACGAGAGTATGAGCATCGACCAAACTAAACATAGTATTTTTGGAGCTTCCAAAGCAGCGGCAGATTTGATGGTTCAGGAATATGGTAGATATTTTAATTTAAAAACGGCGATTTTTAGGGGTGGCTGTCTAACCGGACCAAACCATAGTGGAGCAGAATTGCATGGATTTTTGGCATATTTAGGAAAATGCATCGCCATCGGCAAAGAATATAAAATTTTTGGTTACAAAGGCAAGCAAGTGCGTGACAATATTCATTCCTTTGATTTGGTCAATGCTTTTTGGCATTTTTATAAGAAACCACGCATAGCAGAAGTCTACAATATCGGTGGATCCCGTCATTCAAATATTTCCATGATGGAAGCCATAAAAAAATTTGAGAAAATAACTGGCCAAAAAGCTAAAATAAAATACCTAAAGAAAAACAGAATCGGTGATCATATTTGGTATATTAGTGATATATCAAAATTTAAAAAACATTATCCAAAATGGGACTTTAAGTATAATATCGAGGATATTATGCGTGAAATTTGCGAAAAAGGACATTTTTAATTTTCCATGAATTATAAAAATATCTTAATTACCGGTGGGGCTGGTTTTGTTGGTTCTAATTTAGCCATCAAGCTCAAAAGAAAGTATCCCGATATTCAGGTTTTTGCGTTTGACAACTTAAAAAGAAGAGGTTCCGAGCTAAATATCTCTCGCCTAAAAACGGCTGGAGTAACCTTTATCCACGGCGACATTCGAAATAAAGAAGATTTTGAGGAAATCGATAATGTTGATTTGATTTTTGAGTGCAGTGCAGAACCATCAGTTTTAGCTGGCCTTAATTCTTCTCCCTCCTATCTACTTAATACCAACCTAATTGGGACCATTAATTGCCTTGAATTTGGGAGAAAAAACCAAGCGGCTTTTATTTTTATCTCAACTAGCCGGGTTTATCCGATTGAAGCAATAAATAATCTTAGCTTCCGGGAAGAAGATGAAAAATTTGTTTTAGAAAATCAACAATCAGTAGTTGGTGCTTCTGCTGAGGGCATTGCTGAAAATTTTTCCCTAGATGGTGCGCGTTCGCTTTATGGATCAACAAAGCTTTGTAGTGAAATTATAATGCAGGAATATTTTGAAGCCTTTGGTTTAAAGGGAATAATTAATCGCTGTGGCGTTATTACTGGACCCTGGCAAATGGGAAAAGTTGACCAGGGCGTTTTTGTTCTTTGGGTAGCACGACATATTTTCGGAGGCAAACTTTCCTATATTGGCTACGGCGGAGAAGGAAAACAGGTTCGCGACTTTATCCACATTGATGATCTTTTTGATATTTTAGACATCCAAATTAATTCTATGGAAAAATTTAATGGTCAAATTTTTAATATTGGTGGCGGAAAAGAAAATTGTGTTTCCTTGAAAGAATTAACAGCGATTTGCGAAAAAGTAACCGGAAATAAAATTGAGATAGCTTCAATCCAAGAAAATCGTCCAGCGGATCTGATTTCATTTATAACTGACAGCTCAAAAATAAGAAAGATTACTGATTGGAAGCCCAAAAAAAATGCCTATGAAACAGTTTTCAGCATCGCGCGATGGATTAATGAAAACAAAGAACAACTAAAATCAATTCTTTCTTGATATGAAAAAGGTTTCCCTTGTTATACCCGCCCACAACGAAGAAGGCTGTATTGAAGAAACAGTTCGCACCTTTCATATTGAGCTAAAAAGATCAAGCATCCCTCATGAAATACTGGTCATTAATGATAATAGCAAGGACGCGACTGAAGGAATTTTGAAAAATCTTTCACAGGAAATTTCTGAGCTTAAATATATCAACAATTCTCCGCCAAACGGCTTTGGATTTGCGGTACGCAAAGGATTAGAGAATTTTTCAGGTGATTATGTGACCCTCGTCATGGCAGATCTTTCAGATCGACCAGTTGATCTAATAAATTATTTTAAAAAAATTGAAGAAGGTTATGATTGTGTTTTTGGCTCGAGGTTTATAAAAGGTGGAAAAACAATAGATTATCCAAAGTTTAAATATTATCTTAATAGATTTACTAATAATATAATTAAAGTTTTATTCGGAATAAAATACAATGACACCACCAATGCTTTTAAAATATATTCAAAAGAAACAATTGATGGCCTTAAACCATTCTTGAGTCATCATTTTAATTTGACTGTTGAGCTTCCATTAAAAGCCATCGTTCGAGGCTATTCATATACCGTTGTTCCCAATCACTGGACAAACCGCAAGGAAGGAGAATCAAAACTGAAAATTAAGGAAATGGGCAGCCGCTATTTTTTTATCATTCTTTATTGTTTGCTAGAAAAATGGCTGTCACGGGGAGATTATAAGAAAGTTCGTAAATTATTAATTAACAATTAAAAAAATAATGAATGTTAGAAAAATTATACCGGAAGATTTTCCTCAGGATATGCAGGATGAGTTCCGAGAAATTTGTAATGAAATCGTAAGTTCTTATGTAAAAAAATTTAGGGAAGATGATCCAAGTGAATATCTCGAATATAGCAAGGGATGGCACTATATACTGGCTGAAAAACTATTGAAACACAAAAATGCAAAAAAAGTTTTAGATATAGGTGCGCTATTTGGAACAATGTCAGTATTTTTATCAAAAAATGGATTACAAGTAACGTCGTTAGATGGATATGTTGATGAAATTCCTGACGATATAAAGTTAAAATACAACCTCGCTTTTATTTTTGCAAATCTAGAAACAGAAATCTATCCGCCTCTACCAGAATGCTACTTTGACCTTGTTGTTATGAGTGAAATATTAGAGCATTTAAATTATAATCCAATCCCAGTTTTACTCATGATTAGAAAAACACTAAATCGAGACGGATATTTAATTATCAACACTCCGGATGATGAAACGTACCCACAAATTCAGGACGGGCCAGTTGCGCGCAGGGTACATTATTTTGATATTCCTTTATATAAAAATGGACTTCCAAGGCAATCATTCCCACATAGCAAGCAATACAAATTGGATGAATTTCAGAACCTTCTTACTGATTGTGGCTTTAAAATCAAGGAACTAAGTAAGTTTGAATATGAAGGTATTCACATGCTTGCGATTGCATGCCTGGATGAACAATGAATTCCATCTGAAAAAGTAAAAAATATTATGCACGCACAATTTCCTGATTACTTTTTTCCTGTGAGCTAAATATTTTTCGATTGGTTAACAAGAAATATGTGCCAATTAATGCGAATAGTATTTGTAATAAAATGGCAAATCCAATAGTAGCATTTGGAATATCATAATGGGTGATTTGTAGTGGTAAATTATACATCCCAAACCACAAAGAATAAACAGATAAACAAGTCTGCATCAACAATAAAATTGCTGATGTTTTTTTGTATTTTGAAAAAAATATTACGCCAAAAGCAATAAAAAGAGGAATTGCCGGTTGACAATATAGAATAGAAAAACTACCAAAAATTTTACCCCAAGGCATTGTTAGTAAGATAACTGGTCCTAAAAATAGTAATGCAATTTCCCAAAAATATCGCCGACTATATCTGAACAGATAAAAAAATGTAACTATAAAATATATGCCAATTGCACCAGCAAATGTAAAGACCATTTCCTTAAAAAGTCGATCAGCCCAGCTAATTGCTCCTTGTATTTGCCATGGTTTAAACAGCAACCATAGATTATCTAAGCGTACCTTTACTAAACTAATTAGCCGATGGTCATTGGCTACTGCATTTTGGCTTATTAAATCAGATGATATTTTTATAATTAATTTTGTCCAAATTATCCAAGGAACGATAATTGCGATTAAAATCGATGCTATTTTTAAAAAATCCATATGTGTTTTTTTATTGCCTATTTTAAAATTATTCATTAACCAATATAACATAATAAATCCAATATAAACCATTGCGGATGGATGAGAATGGAAAGCTAACGCTAGAAATAATCCAATAACATATAGGTGGCTTTTTTTAATTACCAAATATACTGCGGAAATTAAATAATAGGCCATAAGAAATTTTGGCCAAGTAAAAATAATTTGATTTATTGTATATGGAAATATCATCAAAATAAGCATGATTCCAAATCCTTTATTTTTTCCAAATATGCTACCAATAAGCAAATAAACTGCCAATAAAAAAGTTGCATTCAAAATCATTCCGAGAGTTAAAAATATTGAAAAAGATTTATTGTCATTGCCAAATAATCCTACATCGGGCCATCTTGATCCAACATATGAAAAAGTTCCGATTTTGTGGGTTTTTGATATTTCTGGCATTCTAAAAACTGAAAGAAAAAAAGCGGAATTTAGTCCCATCAATACTGTTCTATTGGAAACCTCTTGCCCGGGAAGCATTGGTCTATTTTCTGTGAAGGAAATTTTTCGGAGCAAGTATTGAGAAAAAACATAAGGGACAAAATTATCTGATGGCAAATCTCCTGTCAGTCGTTGTATTTGTATGTGCAGATTGTTTTTGTTCTTAAACACATATGGTCCATCTTGAAGCTTATCTGGCATTGCAAATGGAAGAGTAATAAATAATTGAAGAAACATGATAAATAAAAGAAAGCATGCTGAAAGCCAAGAGATGCTCTGTTTAGTTTCACTATCAATTTTTTGTAAATACTTTTTTTGATATAAAAAATAAATGCCAGCAAAATTTATAATTATAAAAAGCGTTAGGTTTATAAGATGAAGAGCATCTCCGAAAATAAATCCCGAAAAAAGTGCCAATATGGCATACATAAAAAAGCTAATCCCGAAAGAGAAAACAAATTTTTCTATTTCTAGAAGCTTATTAAAAAATTTAGTGGTAAGTAAAGCATATCCCGGAATTAAAAATGCTAAGAAAAAAGTTATTAAATATATAATTTGTACTATTAAATTAAAATTTTTGTAATAATATGAAAAAATAACTATGATAAGTGCGCATGATGCAGCAATAATTATGGGTGTTTTGTAATTTTTAAATATTCGGATTAAATTATTTGTCATTTTTATTTTCTAATATTCCCTCGATTGCTTTGATCAGATTGCTTTGAAATATGTCAAAAGTGGATGTTTCCAAATATTTTTTTCTCGTCTCTTTTCCCATTGGTATCAACATTTCTGGATTATCTATAATATTCATCATTGTTTGCTTTAATTGTTCTACATTTCCAGTTTCAACAATGAAACCCGTCTTGCCTTCCTCTATTAAGTATTGTGCTCCTACATTTTTGCTAATGATGGAAGGCTTTCCTAGCATGGCGCCCTCTATAACAACAATTGAGGTCGGTTCATCGCGGGATACTACAACAAAAACTGATGTATCGGAAAATAATTCCATTTTTTTTACTTGATTAATAATTAAGCCATGCCAAATAATTTCAGTGACACCTCTAGTTTCTTTTTTTAATTTTTTCGCAAAGAGTTCAAATGACTTATCATTTCCAATAATATTAAAAATGGCTTTCCGTCGATATTTTTCGGACATTTGCAGGACTGCCTTTATAAAAACATCTTGTGCCTTTCTCTCTTCAATGGTTCCAACAATGCTGAATTGGATCTTTTCTCTGATTTTTATTTCTCGGTTATTGTTTTGATCAACAAAGCCTAACTTTAACAAATTTACATTATCGCAATATTTTAAAACGGCATCACGGGAATATTCACTCGCCACATAAATATTGGCGCGAGTTTTTTTGAGCGTATTCAATAAGGAAGGTTTTTTATTTTTAAAACTTGGAATGAAGTGGGATTCAATTCTTTGTGCCTCATGTATAAACCATATTGTGGGAACAATGTCTTGTATCATGTGAACAGATGTATACACGATTATGGTATTGGCAATAATTATATCAAAATTTTTGGCAAAATATTTAAAAGAAAATTCATCATTTTTAGCAAAATGATTTACGATTACTGGAATATTTATTTTTTCAAATTCTTCTCGAAGCGGGCCATCAATATACGAAAATATTACCGGGTAACCTCCCGCGTTTATGATCGCCTTGGCAGTATTCAAGGCTACAATTGGAGCGCCCGAGACTGTTAATTCGTGTAACACTATCAAGGCATCAAAGGAATACGGTTTAAACTCGGTTTGATGAGAAAAAATTCCAAACTGCTCCGGGAGATAGCCCTCCAGCATAGCGCGCATGCTTTTTGTATAATAAGGATCATTTGAAATATATTTTCCCCACTTGCTTAAAACAAAAATGTCTGCTTTATCTTTTTTTGTATGCCAAGAATGATTTCCTATATGATGGAGTGTCGCATAAGGGGTGTAAACACATCGATATCCATTTTCTCTAAGTTTAAAACTCAAGTCTAGATCACTATGTCCCGCGGGTGTATTTATCGCGTCAAATCCGCCGACCTCAAAAAATATCTTTTTTTTAATCGCAAAACAAGCCCCACATAAGATAGATGTATTGCGGACCCTTTTTGCATGATACTCGTCTTTGCCTTTACCATTTAAGAAAGTGCCACAAAAAGGATTCGCATTGGTTGTCATCCCGGCATATTGTATAGTATCATTTTCCGCCAATAGCCGTGGAGAAATGCCTCCTATCTTTTTATCATAATGCAAAAATTCAACTAAATTTTCTAGCCAATCACCAGTGGTTGGGAACACATCATCATTCAGGAATACTAAAATTTCTCCAGAGGCATCTCCTGCGCCCTGATTATTTTTATCGGAAAAATTAAATTTTTTATCATATGGCGAGAATAATATATTCTTAAAAATATCTGGATTTTCACGGTTTAATTTTTTAATTAATTCTGAATTAGTCACTATAATTATTTCAAAATTTTCGTAAGATGTTCTTCTAATAACTGATTTAATGGATTTTATAATATTGGGATAAGAATCTGATGGTATAATTATTGAAATTTTTTCTATTTTAGGAAATAAAATTTTTGCCCGGTTTGCCCAAGGAAATTCTACAATTTCAGCTTTAACTCCACGTCTTCTCATCGCATCTTTTAATGCAGCTAAATTTGATTTTCGCGCGAAATCCTTACCACCAGAAGCTGCCGAGCCTTCAACCTTACGCCAAAAATATAAAACCCTCTCGATATGATAGATTTTTTCCGTAATCTCGCTTATACGTAAAGCAAGGTCGTAATCCTGAGAAAAATCATATTGTGATCTAAATTGGCCAACTTTTTCAACAATACTTTTTCGATAAATACCCAAATGCCCTATATACATATCATTTAAAAGTAATTCTGGACTCCAATCGGGCTTAAACAAAAAATCTTTATAACAACCATCTGGGGTTATTTTGCATTCATCCGAGTATATCAAATCAGCATCCGGATACTCATTAATTTTTTTTGCAACCCAGAAAAGCGCATCTGGAGATAATTCATCATCATTGTCCAGAAGCGCTATGAATTCGCCGGTTGCTAATTTTAATGCTTCATTTGATGCACCAGCAATATGTCTATTTTTTTCCCCAAAAGAAATTCTTATTCTTGAGTCTGCGTCTTTCCATTTTTTTAAACATTCTATCGTTTCTTTTTTTGTTGAAGCATCATCATGCAGACATAATTCCCAATTTTCATAAATTTGTCCAATCGATGATTCAATGCATTTATCCAGCCATTTAGCATCAATATTATAGACTGGAGTTATTATTGAAATTTTTGGTTTATATTTAAAATTAGTTATTTCTTCCTTAAATTTTTTAATGTTTATTTTTTCATTTTTTGTTATCCATTTATTATAATTGACAACATCTAAATTAATTTTATTCTTATCTAAAACTCCTTTGCCGTATAATATAAAATTAGACGATCTCACAATCATCACCACCAAACCCTCCTCTTTAATTGAGGCTATGGCTGTTTTATATAAATAAATAAATTTTATAAAAAATGATTTTGCGTGCTTAAGTAGCTTATAAAAAAATACCACTAAGCCATATTTTTTTATAACTAAATAACAAGAATGAGGAATATCAGAAAGACTAATATTTATATGCTTGATAGAATATTCCTGTTCGCTATGTTTTTTTCCTTTAAAAAATCTATTTATTTTATAAAATAAATCTATTAATTTCACTTTATTTAAAATTTATTTTTTAAATTTATATACTTCTCTCTCAGTTTCCAAAATTTTGATGATTTCATAAAATTTATTTCCTGATCTTTTTTTTGCATTAATTGTTTTAAATTATTCATACCATCTGTAGCTATTTTATTTATAATAGCAAGTACTTTTTCTATCACTTTTAAGAATAATTTATCATCTATAACTTTATTTTTTATCTCAATATTTTTGAGAATTTTGTCTTTTTTTATAAAGTATATTTTTCTATAGGACGGATCTTTATTATCAAATGGATAAACTTCAGTATTATAAAAATAATTTAAATCCTCAATATCCTTGCTTAAATTTTCGTATTGATTAACATCAACTAAAAATTCAACTCCTATCAACATCTGCCATAAAAATAATCTATTGTTATATAATTTTTGGAATATTAATTTATTTTCTCCCAGAACTTTTTCGAAATCATTTATTTTTGGCAATCCATTTTCAATGTGTTCTTTTAGCCAAATATGATCCTTGCCACCCGACAAAATTTTATATTTTTCATTGGCATATATTTCAGCCTGAGCAACTTCTGGCGAATAAAATGGCGCAACTAAAATGACTCCTAATTTAGCAACTCTTAAATTTTCATTTAAAAAAAGCTTCCTTTTTTCATTTGGGATGTGCTCAAAAACATCAGTTGAGACAACCCAATCAAACGTCCTATCTTTTAGCGGAATAGCGCAACCATCACCTTTGATAAAATTTTTATCTGAAGAATCTATATTTGGTTCTAAATAAAAAACATCATCATTTGGGAAAAACTTTCTTGTCCAATTCCCTCTTCCGCCAACATCAAGAATACGAAGTGTTTCTTCTGCTTTACGATTTTTTTCAATAATATCTCTAATGGGAGCAAACCTCCCATAAAGATGAAAGGGCATCTCTTTTTTTAATTTTTCTTCTGCTAATTTTTCCATGATGTTTCTATTTTTATCAAACCATTCTGGTTTTCATCTTTAGATATTACCTTAAAACTATACGCTCTATCTTTAAAATCAAATGGAATTATACAATCCTGATTAAACATAGCTGACGTAAATTTATAGGTATTAGAAAAAAATTTATTTTGTAAAATTACAAAATCTAAAAAACCATCTCCTTCTATATTATCAATATTAAACTTCGAAGTTTTTGTATTTGGACCTGAAATAAACATTCCGTCTTGCGTATGTATCGCCACGCCAAACACAGGTTTTTCTATTTTCTTTTTTGTAATATAATATATCCGCGCCACAATATCGTCCCCTGTTTCAAAAACATTCTTCATGTTTCCGTCTTTGTCTAAAAATTCCACCTTGGTTATTTCCGCGACTTTGCTTTTTCTCTCCTCTTCCTGTTTCGCTTTTTCCAATTTGATTCTTTTCTTTTCAGCTTCCAATTCTCTGCCTTTTAGTTTT
>Ga0172371_10012973_pt1 | contig 10901 bp, 10 predicted proteins | sample Lak12m_FD_114543 | JGI IMG/M metagenome (GOLD analysis project Ga0172371, IMG submission 114543) | Freshwater microbial communities from Kabuno Bay, South-Kivu, Congo - kab_022012_12m | ecosystem: Environmental > Aquatic > Freshwater > Lake | place: Democratic Republic of the Congo: South-Kivu... | reverse complement strand
CGGGAGAAGGCTATAAAAGTGAGGTTCACGGCATTGAGCATCAGTTCCAGGGACATCAGGATCACGATGAGGTTTCGGCGGAACATGACCCCCATCACCCCGACCGTGAAAAGAATCGCCGACAAGACTAGATAGTGCTGTAAGGTAACCATCTTTGTTTATCCTAGGATCGGTAAAGAGCGGGCAAACCGCGCTCAGTAGTTCACTCTTTCTCCATCATCTTCTTCGGGCAAGCACCACGGCGCCGATCATGGCGGCCAGGAGCAGCACCGAAGCCAGCTCGAACGGCAGCAGATACGTGGTAAACAACTCCCGCGCAATGACCTGGGTGTTTGACAGCACAGTTGAACCTGGCTGCGTTAGAGTTCCGACCACATGGGGTACAAAAGCTTTGAATACGGGAAAGAGCAGGACCAGGAGCCCTACGGCAAGCACCATGCCTCCCCACCAGCGCACAGCCCTCGGATCGTCGGGGAACGACATGCGTTCCAAATTCAACAGCATGATGACGAAAAGGAAGAGCACCATGACCGCTCCCGCGTACACGATGAGCTGCACCATAGCCACAAACTCAGCCTGCAGAAGGATGAAAAGCCCCGCAAGACCGATCATCGTCATGATCATGAAGAGAACGTTATGAATGGGTCTGCGCAAAAGTACGACACACAAAGCGGAGACCAAAGTGACAGCGCTTAAGACGTAGAAAATGAGAGCTTCCATTTACGTTCCAAAACCTCCGGCAATGAACGGATCAAGCCGGTCTCTGCGCCCGTTCAGACGAACTCGAGGGGGTCTCCAGTCCGGCCACACGTGAGGGATCTTAGTTCCAAACCTTCGCTTCGCCGCCGGAAAGACGACCTGCAAATAACGAAAGCTCAGAGAATCAACCGAAAAGACCCTCTCCCTTATCTTCGGCTCGTCCCCTTCTGAGGGAAATACCTACCTACCGCTCAAGGATCAGCCGGCCTTCTTAACGGGCTCATACCGGGCCACAGGCGGCTCCAGCAACTGTTCCTTGTTCAGAATCAAATCGTCGCGACTGTATTCGGACAACTCGTAAGCTGTGCTCATTTCAATAGCTTCTCTGGGGCAGACTTCCACGCAATAGCCGCAGAAGATGCACCGCCCAAGGTCCAGCTCATACTTCTCAGGGTACTTTCTGTTGTCCGGTTCAGCCGCCGCTTCTATGCTTATGCACTCGGCGGGGCAGACCGTTGCGCAGAGCATGCATGCCACGCAGCGGATCTTGCCCGAGGCGTGCTTGGTCAGGATGTGGCGTCCCCTCCATCTCGGAGCAACATCCCATTTCTGGTCCGGGTATTGGAGGGTAACCTTCTTTGAAAAGAAATACTGGAGCGTCAGTTTCAATCCCTGCAGCAACGGGACAATCATCTTTGGACCTCGTAGAAAGTGTCGGACCGCCGTGCGGTCTTGGCTCGAATTTCCCTTTTTCCGTCAACGTGCAGCATACTGCAACCAAACCGTGTACACGAATGCTGTCGCCATCACGTTAAGAAGACCCGCAGGAAGCAGTACCTTCCAGCCGAAGCTCATGACCCTGTCATAACGGAGCCTGGGATAAGTCCCGCGAATCCAGACGAACAGGAACACGAAGAAAAAGGTCTTGGCCATGAACCAGAAGATAGGGGGCAACACCGGACCCTGCCACCCACCGAAATACAGAGTAGTCATGAGAGCGCTCAGGAAAAGCAAGTGCGCGTACTCGCCAAGATAAAACAGACCGAACTTCATGGAACTGTACTCGGTCTGATAGCCCGCTACCAACTCATTTTCGCATTCCATCAAATCAAAGGGGGTACGTGCTATCTCCGCGCTCCCTGCGATAAGAAACAGGATAAATCCAAGCGGTTGACGGAACACATACCACTTCCACACCGAATCCTGGGCCTCCACTATCCCTACCAGGCTCAGCGTCCCGGCGAGCATTAATACACCTACCACCGAAAGGCTCAGGCCCAGTTCATAACTGATCATCTGAGCGCCGGCTCTGACCGCTCCCAGAAGGGAGTACTTGCTGTTGGACGCCCAACCGCCCAGAACCACGCCGTAAACGCCCAGCGAAGAGACAGCGAATATGTAGAGTATTCCGACGTTGATATCAGCGACGACCCCTGTGTTGAGGTCGTACTTGTTTGCCACCGGCCCCAGAATGCTCTCCAAGCCTAGTCCTTTGGCAAACGGAATCACACCGAACGGGATCAACGCGCACACAACCACGATCAGGGGTGCGGCGAGGTAGATGATCCTGTTTGCGCCTGAAACGGTTATCTCCTCTTTGAGCAAAAGCTTGGCCCCATCCGCCAGGGGCTGCAGAAGGCCCCAGGGTCCTACACGATTCGGGCCTATTCTCACCTGGATCCATCCTAGGACCTTGCGTTCAATTAGTGTCAGGTACGCCACAAAGGTCAGCACAGCTCCGAGAACCAGCAGGACCTTGACGACTACCAGAATGATGGGGAACGCGAATTCCATTAGCGCTACCTCTTGAGACTCTTAAGCCTTTTCAACCTGGACCTTAACCGCAGTCTGATCCCAACGGGTGAAATTATTCAGTTTGAGTTGAGGGAAATGGTACGGAACAATCACCGAGCCTTCCAGTGCCCTGCGCGAGCGTTTCACCTTGAGTTGGACCGAAGCGCCGGACGCGGCCGTGATCTTGACCGAGTCCCCGTCGGTCAATCCCAGTTCCTTAAGGTCCTTATAGTTCATCTCAGCCGACCCGTTGGGACAGACTTCCATCATCGCAGGACTCCAGCCGGAGAGCGAGCCGGAATGAAACTTGAGGATTCCCGGAATCAGGTACATGGGGAGTCCGTCATCAGCGTAAACGTCTCCAATGGACGCCGCCGGCAAAAGGCGGGCCTTGCCCGTCGGGAAGCCACCCTCGTACAAGAGTGCCTTTCCCGGATCCTCCGCATCAACACAGGGCCACGGTAATCCACCTTTGGCCAGCCGCTCGTACGAGATGCCGGCATATGCAGGCACGAGTTCCGAGATTTCCTCCATGATTCGCTCGGGACCGGCCGCGGTCAAAGAGGGGTTGCCCATGAGCGCAGCCAATGCCGTGAAGACCTCGAGGTCGCTCTTGGACAAACCAACCCTGGAGGAGGCTCTCACCCGCTGGACCAACCGGTCCGCGCTAGTGTAAGTGCCATTCTTTTCGGCAAAAGAGGCCACAGGCAAGACCGCATGAGCCTTTTGGGCCGTCGAAGTCAGGAACAGGTCCTGTACGACCAGAAATTCGAGATTATCTAATGCCTTTTCAACCTGAGCACGATTCGGATAGGTATCCAGAGGATTCTCGCCGACCACGTACAAACCTCTGATATCTCCCGCCTCTGCTTTTTCAAGGATCTGCCTTGCATCCAGACCGCTCTCCTTGGGTATTGGCGAGCCCCACGCCGCCTCAAACTTACTCCGAGCAGCATCGTCTGTAAGGCGATGGAAACCTGGAAGACGCTCCGGCGCAAGGCCCATGTCCACAGCGCCCTGGAAATTCGCCTTCTCTCCGAATATGTGCACGCCGCAGGATTGTTTGCCGATCCTGCCCGTTACTAGCGCGAGGTTAACCGCTGCCTTAGCCGTTTCCACTCCATTCCCGAGGCGGTTCAAGCCCTGAGCCAGGATCATTGCTGCCGCCGGGGCTTCGGCATACATCTTTGCCGCTTCACGTATCAGTTCCGGTTCAACCCTGGTGAGTTTGGCCACGTTTTCTATTGTGTAGTCGGCCAGTGAAGCGGACAACTCGTCCAGCCCGTCAGCTTTGAGCGCCAGAGCGGTCTTGTCGAAAAGCCTCTGGTCGATGACCCACTTCAAAATCGCGTTGACGATAAGATGTTCCGATCCGGGTGGAATAAAAAGATACAGCCCCGGCCTGTCAGTCAGCTTGGTCCTTACCGAGTCAACCACAATGACCTGCGCTCGGTGGCGGGCTGTAGCAATGATAACTTCGTTCTTGGCTACAGGATGTGTCTCAGTGAGATCGGCCCCCAGCAATAGGATGACGTTGGCGTTCCTGATCTCGCGGATGGAGTTGGTCCCCGCGGGATAGCCCAGAGCAGCTTCGAAGGCATCGGTCAATGCCCTATAAGCATATCCGCCCGCATGATCCAGGTGCGGGGTTTCCAAAACGGTTCTCACGAATCGGTTGAATATATAGGCATCCTCGTTGGTGAGCCTTTCTGAGCCAAGCGCGGCCAAGCTCGTTGGTCCTGCGGCTGTCTTGATCCTGTTGAATCCTTCGGCCACAAAGCTTAACGCCTCGTTCCATTCAACCTCTCGGAGAGCGCCGTCCTTTCGTATCAACGGTTTGTTGAGCCTGTCCTGGGCGTAAACATAGGGCCAACCATAACGCCCTTTCACGCAAAGGTTCCCTTCGTTGGGGCTGTTCGGAGGTGAACTTACCCAGACGATTTTCTTGTCTTTTTCACCCAGAGTCAACGTGCACCCGAGGCTGCAAAAAGAGCACGTGGTCTCGGTCTTCTTGAGTTCAAATTCCCGGCCAGTACCCACCAGCCACTTGGAGCAAATGGCCCCTACAGGACATATCTGAGCGCACTGCCCACAGAATTCACAGTTAAGCGGACGGCCGAAGTCCGTTGATACTTCGCACTCTTTCCCTCTATGGATGAAGCTGAGTTCGTTTTCGCCTTGAACCTCGTCACAGACTCTAACGCACATCCCGCACTTGATACACAGGTTCATGTTGAACCGGATGAAGTGCGATTCGTTGTCCACGTGGAAGAATCTGGATTCCCTTGAGAAAGGTAATTCAGGAACCTCGTATTCATGCACGAGGTCCTGCAAAGCGCACCTGCCTGCCGCATCGCAACTCGGGCAAAGAAGTGGATGACTCCTGAGCAAGAGTTGAAGCTGGACGCGGCGGCCCGCTATCAGCTTGGGAGTATGAGTGGCCACTTCCATGCCGTCACGTGCAGGATTAAAGCAGGCCGGCATTGTCCGCGTTCGGCCCCTGGCAGTCACCTCCACCATGCACAACCGACAGGCCCCATAAGGCACCAGACGCTTGTCGTTGCAGAGGGTTGGAATGCGGACCCCCGCTTTTTGAGCGGCTTCCAGAATGCTGGCTCCGCGCTCCACAGAAACTTCAACGCCGTCAATGGTCAGGGTAACCATAGAAACTTACTCACACGAAAGATTATGTATGGACATCCACGACCCTTTAGCACTGCCCCGGGTCTCCCGATGTCGAGAGTTATCTGATCGCCTCGAACTTGCAGTTCATGATGCAGGTTCGGCACTTGGTGCACTTTTCCGTATCGATACGAGCGACTTTCTTTTTCTCCCAAATGATCGCGTCGGAGGGACAGTTTCTGAAGCACATACCGCACATCTTGCACTTCTCTTCAATGACCACGAAGTCTATAAGACTCGGGCACACCAGCGCGGGGCAATGCTTGTCGCGTATGTGCGCGTCGTACTCGTGCCGGAAGTGGTGAATGGTTGACAAAACAGGATTTGCAGCGCTCTTTCCCAGACCGCAATGAGACGTGCTATTAATGTGATGTCCCAACTCAACGAGGAACTCCACGTCACCTTCTTGCCCTCTTCCTTCCACGATGTCGGTCAGCTTGTCGCACATGACCTTGAGGCCTTCACGGCACGGCACGCACTTTCCGCACGATTCCTCCACGCAAAAGTCGGTGAAGAACCTTGCTGTGTCAACCATGCAGGTGAGGCTGTCCATGATCACAACGCCACCTGACCCCATCATGGCGCCGGCGCTCTGAAGGGATTCGTAGTCGATTTCCACGCCTTCGCTGCCGGAAGGAATACAACCGCCCGACGGGCCGCCTATCTGAGCGGCCTTGAACTTACGTTTCTTCGGAATTCCTCCACCTATATCGAAAATGAGGGTTTTCAAGGATGTGCCCATAGGGACTTCGACGAGACCCACATTGTTCACGGCCCCAGTAAGGGCGAACACCTTGGTGCCCTTGCTGCCTTCCGTGCCTATTGAGGCGTACCATTCCGCTCCGTTCAGGATGATGGGATTGATGTTGGCAAAGGTCTCAACGTTGTTCAGGTTGGTGGGTTGATTCCAGAGCCCCGCTTCTGCGCTTCGGGGCGGCTTGATTCGGGGCATGCCTCGCTTGCCCTCGATGGAATACATCAGGGCCGTGGATTCACCGCAAACAAATGCGCCTGCTCCGGGGTAGATCCCGATGTCAAAGTTGAATCCTTTTCCCAGTATGTCTTTCCCCAGGAGTCCGTAGTCGCGGGCGTCGCTGATGGCCTTCTGGAGACGTTGAATCGCAAGAGGATATTCAGCACGAACGTAAATGTAGCCTTGTTCTGCACCTATGGCGTATCCGGAAATGGCCATCCCTTCAAGAACCGAGTGGGGGTCTCCCTCCATGACGGACCGGTCCATAAATGCGCCAGGGTCGCCTTCGTCTCCGTTACAGATGGTAAATTTGGGGAAACTCTCGTACCTGCGGCACTCTTCCCATTTCAGGCCGGTAGGGAATCCGCCACCGCCTCGGCCTCTGAGTCCTGATTTCTTAATCTCTTCAATTACATCTTCCGGGGTCATCTCCGTCAGGACTTTACCCAGAGCCGCATAACCGTCCCGGGCGATGTACTCGTCGACGTTTTCCGCATCAATGAGGCCCCGGTTGCGCAGCACAATAAGCCTCTGAAGGCTGAAGAAGCCGATGTCCCTCATCAAGGGGACACGGTCCTTGGCTGCCTCTTCCTTGAAAAGCAGTTTTTCGACGACCCTGCCCTTGAGCACGTGTTCCTCCACTATCAAGGGGGCGTGCTCGGGCTTGACCTGGTTGTAGAACACTCCGTCAGGGTAGACCACCACAAGCGGGCCCATGGCGCAGAAGCCATTGCATCCGGTCATGATAATCTGCACTTCATCTTGCAGGTTCCTTTTGGCCAACTCTCTGAGCAGGGCTTCCTTCACTTCTATCGAGCCGCTGGCCATACATCCTGTGCCTGCGCACATCATGAACTGCATTCTGGAAAGGGGGCTGGCGCTCATCTACTATTCTCCAACGGGCTCTCATCAAGCTCTCGGAACCCGGACTATATTTCCTCTTGGACAGAGTTCTACGTGGCCTGTGTTTCGCTTCCTTTGGCCAGAGCGTAATCTTCGACAGGGTTTCCTCCGACGACGTGTTCATCGAATATTCGGAGGGCCTTTTCTCTATCGACGCGGATATACTTGACGGGGGCCTGATCCACAACTTCGACGGTGATCATCGGTTCTTTGGCGCACAATCCGGCACAACCGGAGTTCGTAAGCATCACATCCATCATGTTGCGCTGAGCCAGAAGATCCCGAAAAGTTGTCATAACATCCCGAGCTCCTGCGGCTATGCCGCAGGTTCCCATGTGCACCGTGATCTTCGCCCTGAAATCACCCTCTCTGAGAACCATCTTCGAGCGCTCACGCTCCTTGATTCTCTTGAGATCTTCAATGGAAATCTTAGCCAAGATGCTTCCTCCTGCTGGATCATTTCGTCCAGACCTGAGAGTATCTCCCCTTCCATGGCCGGCGTGCAGTATTCATAACGGGGTCGAATTCTTGTCCCGTCTCGTTTCGACCTACTGGTAGCCGTCAAGGATTTTTACAACATCCGGTGGGTGGATGTTGCCATGCGTGTCTTCGCCGACCAGCATGACCGGAGCCAGACCACAAGCGCCCAAACACCTCACCGCTTCCAGAGTGAACCGGCCGTCTTCTGAGGTCTCTCCCACGTTGATCCCGACCTCCCTGACAATCTTTTCCAGCATCTCCTTGGAACCCTTGACGTAACAAGCCGTGCCAAGACAGAGTCTAATGGTGTGCCTCCCGCGCGGGGTTATCGTGAAGAAGGAATAGAAAGTCACCACACCGTAAATGTGTGACGCCGGAACATGCAGACCTTCGGCCAGCGCGCGCTGGACCTCCATCGGCAGGTATCCGAACAGGTCCTGGGCTTCCTTGAGGGCAGGAATCAAGTAACCCGCTCGCCCGCCATATCTGTCAATGATTGCGCCAAGCTTGTCAAGCTCCTCCGGAGGAATGACTTCCACCGCGGATTCAACTTTCTTCTTCAGTATTGCGTCCCGCTCTTTCATAGGTGACTCGTTCACTTTATCAACACCCCGTGAATAATCTCAGCTTTGTTATGCGGCCTCTAATTCGTGCAGGCCCGAAGCAAGGTTTTCTCGAATGAGGCGTATCACCTCGGGATTGTTCAGTGGGATTTCCTCCAACTCTGATCGAATCTCCCTGGTGTCGAGCTGATATTCTTTTCCGTCTTTTTTGTGCTTGAAACAGAAATCAACTTCCGGATTCCCTTCGATCAGAGTGATCATCGTTTCGGCCAGGCTTCCCAGAGGCTTGCGGTCTATGTGGCTGTGGACCATAACGACTCTCACTTTTGTTCCGGCACCAAGTGCGGAGTCTATGGTAAGATCGCCATCCGCTTCTCTTGCCGCTTGTTGGAATAGCGACAGCCCCAGCCCTACCTTGCGAGTGGTTCGGGTGGTAACGAACGGGTCAAGCGCCCGTACAAGAAAGTCTGACTCCATCCCGCGACCGTTGTCCTCGATTTCTATTATAAGCCGGTCCGAATTCAGGTCCTCCTCGATCGTAATGCAGATCAGGTTGGCCCCGGCGCTTATCCCGTTCTCCGCGACATCCAGAATGTGCAGTGAAAGATCCTGCATCGTATTGGTTCACCGGGCTTGAGGCAGCTCTACGCCCGGTGAGGATGGAGGGAAAGACCATCTCCCTCTACAAACCTCCCCCATCGTGATTCCAAGGGCTTGAGCTTGTCTCGGTGAACGGTTATCCTGCATCTCATGTTCGTCATTTGTCCAGAGGAATCTTCAAGCGCTAGACCTCTTGCGCGATGCTTCTAAGCTCCAGGATCCCTCTGCCCTCTTGGCCGGCGAGGGCTTTCCCAAGCTCCTTGAATGACCGTTCAGCCATCCTGACTATCGTATATGCCTTGCCCACGTCTTCCAGAAAGTGCGCATCCGAAGACGTTATGAGAGTGTAGTCCGTACACTGGCGATATTTCTTCAGCATCGTGTCGGAATCCGTCCGTCTGGAAATCTCCAACGCATCCAGCTCCAGACTACCGGGAATGAACCCCAGTTGACTGAAGATCCCATAAGAGTGCCGGTCCACATGTGACGCCACGGCCAGCCCGTTGCAATCGTGAATGAGTTTGACGACCTTTTCCGCACTCAAGGTGGTCGCGCTTATAAGAAGCCTCTGGTCGAGATCTTCCACCTCATCGTTTTCATTGACTACTGCCTGACAACCGAACACGTCTTCGTCATTTTCTCCCAAGAGGTGCCCATAAACTTCTTCCTGGGCGGTTGCGGCTTCCTCGTCTGACGGGAATAGCCCCACAAAATGGACTTCCTCGGATGAGGCGATCTCTATGCCTGCTATTACCACCAGTCCGCTGTCCGCCGCTGCACGTCTTGTGGCGGCCGTGTTTCGCGCGGAGTTGTGATCGCATACCGCGATCATGTCCAGTCCTCGCTCCAGAGCCACTCTGACAATCGCCCGAGGGGTCATGTCCGCTATCTCGGTGCACGGAGACAGGACCGTGTGAATGTGCAGGTCAACGTTGTAAATATTGAGATCGACCTGTCGACCTCTCTTCTTGAAATGGCCCATCGGGCTTCCACGTTTCGGCGTGCTGCGCCCGTTGAACGGTCCCCATTTCTTTCCCGAGCGGCCCCATGCTTCCGCTCTGAATTCGTTTTACGCGCGTCTGCGGACACCCTTCTCATACAGCATGCCGGCCAGCTCGTAAGAAGGCGCTTGGCTTACCATGATGGGAACTCCTTGCTCTTCAGCTTTCTTCAAAGTATCGGGTTCCGGCTCGCGGCCTCCCACTATGACAACGCCGGCCAAGTTGTTGAGAAAGGCCACAGCCACTATGTTCTGGTGGAGTTGTAAGGTAAGCCAGAGGTCTCCCTCCTTGGCATTGGCAATCACGTCACTGAGCAGATCGCTCACGTAGCCACCCTCGACCGTGCGATCCATCTCAGCACTGGCCGTGCGGACATCCAACTTCAGTTCTTCCACGAGTTCACCAAGCGTCATGCGGGCTCCCGGTATTTCCTTACCTGTATTGGTTCACCGGGCTTCCACGCCTCGGCGTGGTGTCCCCGGTGAGGATGGAGGGGGAGGCCATCTTCCTCCTCCGTGCCTACCCCATCGTAATTTCATAGGGTTGCGCTATCCCGGTGAACGCTTATCCTTATCTGTCCACCTCCGCCAGCACAATATCAATGCTGGACAGTATGGCTATCAGATCTGCAAAAAAATACCCTCTGCTCATCCTGGCCAAAGTCTCCAGATTCACGAACGCAGGCGCACGCCATTTCAGGCGATACGGTTTCGAGCCGCCGTCGCTGACTATATAGCAGCCCATTTCTCCACGAGCTGATTCTATGGTCTGATAGTACTCGCCCACCGGCGGCTTAAGACCTTCGACCACGAGCATGAAATGATGAATCAGGGACTCCATTTTGGTGTAAATCTCTTCCTGTGGCGGAAAAACCACACCCGGACTTGCGGCTCTAATGGGACCTTCCGGCAGCCTGTCTATGGCCTGCTTCAGAATGCGGTTACTTTGCCTCATCTCAGCCACGCGGACGAGGTACCGGGAATAAACATCACAACCGGTCTCCACTGGAACGTCGAACTGGTACTGCTCGTACCCGCTGTACGGCTCGGTCTTGCGAATGTCCCAGGCAAGGCCCGAACCCCGAATCATGGGACCGGAGGCGCCCAAAGCAATTGCCTCTTCAAGCGGCAGTACACCAATACCTTTGGTGCGGTCCATGTATATGGCGTTCTTGGTGAGAAGCGTCTCGTATTCGTCCACGCGGCG
>Ga0172371_10012972_pt1 | contig 10901 bp, 10 predicted proteins | sample Lak12m_FD_114543 | JGI IMG/M metagenome (GOLD analysis project Ga0172371, IMG submission 114543) | Freshwater microbial communities from Kabuno Bay, South-Kivu, Congo - kab_022012_12m | ecosystem: Environmental > Aquatic > Freshwater > Lake | place: Democratic Republic of the Congo: South-Kivu... | reverse complement strand
ATTCGTTCCTCATGCCCAGGTAGTCCTGGAAGAAGTCGGGGTCGACGGTGGATCCGGCGATGCCCATGGACACCGAGCCGACGGAGAGGTAGCTCTTGCCGCGCATCGTGGCCGCGGCGAGGCCCGCGCGGACGAACCTGAGGATTTTTCCGGAAACGTCGGTGGGAATCGTCCCTATGTCGGTGAGATCCTGCACGTCGTGGCCGTAGATGCCGAAAGCCGGCAGGCCTTTCTGGCTGTGGGCCGCGAGGACGGCGGCAAGATAGACGGCGCCGGGCCTGTCGGTGCCGTTGAAGCCCCACACCGCCTTGATGGTCCTGGGATCCATGTCCATGGTTTCGGAGCCGTAGCACCAGCAGGGGGTCACGGTGAGAGTGAGGGCGACGCCCTCGCGCTCGAACTTCTCCTGGGCGGCCGCCGCCTCGGCGACCCCGCCTATCGTCGTGTCGGCGATCACGCACTCCACCGTCTGGCCCGAGGGATGCCTCAGATTTTCAGAAATGAGTTTGGCCGCTGCAACCGCCATGCCCATGGTCACCTCTTCCAGGCTCTCGCGCACGCCGCGACGGCGGCCGTCGATCACCGGCCTGATCCCGACCTTTGGAAGGCCACCCTTCAGTCTCATCGATGGCGCGTGTACTTCAAAATCCGACATTTCTGTCCTCCTCAAAATAATTATCGTTTAAAGGGGCCAAGCCCCGAGTTGATGTTCATAATTTGTTGGCGTGCCGTATGAGGCGCGTCTTCAGCCGCAGGATCTGGGCGCCGCCCTCGCCTGGCTCCAATATCCTCTTGAGGATGAGCCTGGCGGCCGTCTTCCCCAGTTCGGCGATCGGCTGCTGCACCGAATATCGGCAGAAGCGCAGGAGGGGGGAGTAGGGCATCTCGTCGAATGCCGAGATGACGATCCGCTGAGCCCTGGTCTTGCCCTCGCTCGTCAGGTAATTCGTGGCGCCGATGTGGGTGAAGGCGTTCACCAGGAACCAGGCGTCGGGCGAATCCTCCCGCTTCATCATCTCTTCCATGGCGTGATAGCCGAAGGGCAGGGTCGGCGGCCCGAAGCGGACGAATTCCCGGTCGATCGCGATTCCGGCCGATTCCATGGCCCGCCGGTATCCCGAAAATCGTTCGATCGAGGTTGATATCTCTGGCTTGGCGCCGATGAAACCGATCCGCGCATAGCCGTCGTCGATGAGGGCTTTCGTCGCCTCGAAGGCGCCCTCCTCGTTTTCGGTGAGGACGCAGTCGGCCTCGATGTCGTTCACCCTGCGGTCCACGAAGACGAGGGGGATGTCGTAATCCTTGAGAAAGGCGAAATGCGCTCCCTTGTCGGTGGCCGGGATCATGACGATACCGTCCACCAGGCGCTCGGCCAGGTGTCTGAGGCGCTTTGCCTCCTCCTCGGCCGAATCGTGGGAGACGCTGACGACGAGGGAGTAGCCGTGGGCCGAAAGCTCCCTGTCCATGCTCTCCGCTATGTACATGAAAAAGTCGCCCGAGAGATCGGGGGCCATGATGCCGATCGTTTTGGTCTTCGAGGTCTTGAGGCTCCTGGCCACGAAGTTGACCTTGTAGCCGAGGGCTTTCATCGCCTCGCGTACCTTGTCCCTCGTCGCGTCCGTCACCTTGTCGTCGTTGTTGAGGACGCGGGAGACAGTGGCGGTCGAGACCATGGCGTACTTGGCAACGTCGCGGATCGTCACGCTGTGGTGGATCATGCTGCGCCTTATCTTATTTGACGGGAATAACACCCTTTTTGAGGATGATGTTCCCGTATTTGGCCGTTTCGCCCGTCATGACGACGGCGAAGGCCTTCTTTGTCCGCTCGTAGAAGGCGAAGCGTTCTATTCTGGCGATGGCCGGCGTGTCGGGCCAGTGGCGGTCGATCACTTCCCTGTAGCCTCGTTCTATCTCGGGATCGATGGTGTCGCCATGGGTGGGCTGCATCATGACGACGGGGGTGTCCACGAAGTCGTCGAGGTTGATGAGCCGCAGGATTCCGTCCAGGAGATCGGGTATCCTGATGCCGTCGGCGCGGACGACCCTCGGATTGAGGGCGTCGCCCGTGAAGAAGGCGTCGGCGAGGACGATCTCATCCCCATGCCCCATTCTGAAGAGGACGGAGAGGAGGTCGGGAGAGATGCAGGGTTTTATGCCGATCAGCATGATGGTCTCCTACTATAGAATTTCCGGCTCATAAGCCGCAACCCGGGTACGAGCGCTCCAGCTCTTCCATGCGGGGAGGGTCGGTTCCCTGTCTGGTGCAATTGATCGCGGCCGCGGCGGAGGCGAAGCGCAGCAGGGAGAGAAGTTCGCCCTCCTCGAGCGCCGAAAGCTCGGCCCTCGTCGCGACACCCTTCCTGTCCAGGGCGGCGAGGATCGCCGCGTGGAAGGTATCCCCCGCGCCGATCGTGTCGGCGATCGGGACGCGGAATGCCTCGATGGCAGCCTTTGCCCGCTTCGTGGCGGCCAGGCTGCCCTTTTCACCCAAGGTGGCGAACACGAGATCGGGCCCCAGCCCCAGGATATGCGATACTATATCGCCGATGGGGGAGGAACCGTACAGCCATTCGAGATCCGAGTCCGATGCCTTCACGATGGCGCAGGAGGCGCAAAGGCCCTCGAATTTTTCGAGGTAGGCCGCCCTGTCGGGGATGAGAGTGGGCCGTATGTTGGGATCGAAACTGACGAGAATCCGGCCGCCCTCCCTCTCCACGAGTCGGGAAATCGCGCTCGCCGAGGGTTCAAGCATGAGGGAGACCGATCCGACGAGGAGGAATCGCGCCTCCGGCGGAAGCGATGGTGGCAGCATGTCGGCGGTGAGCGAACGGTCGGCGGCGCCTTCGGCGTAGAAGGCGTAGCGGGCCTCGCCGGCCGCGTTCTTCTCCACGAAGGCCAGCAGGACAGGGCGCTGGGAACGGATCAAGAGCTCCGTTCCCACGCCATTCTCCACAAGCCTCGCGAAGAGCTTGTCGCCGAGAAAGTCGGATGACATGGCGCCCAGGAACCGCACGTCGGCGCCCAGGCGGGCGGCGGCGATGGCGCTGTTGTAGGGGCAGCCTCCGGGGGCTACGCGAAAGCCGCCATAGGGGGCCGGGCCCCCAGCGCCGCTCTTCGCGCTCTCGATGGGAACCATGTCAATGAGATTTTCTCCGCAGCAGATAATCACGATGCAGCGCTCCAGATTACTGAGTTCGATTTCAATCGGAAGAATTCCCCCGTCGCTTGGCGCGGCAGGGGAATTATCACCGAGTCACATTAAAGGAGAATGCTCACTGATACAATACCGCGGCGATCTTGGGATCGTCGATGTTGGTCTTGTCGTAGTAGTAGAAGCCGGTGTCGACGATTTTCGGGAGCTTCTCGCCCTTGAGGGCCTTCACCGCGCTCTCGACCGTCTTGTAGCCGATGCCGACCGGGTTCTGGGTGATGGCGCCGTTCATTTCGCCGGCCCTGATGGCCGCGATCTGCGCCGCGCCGGAGTCGTAGCCGATGACCACGATCTTGCCGACTTTCTTCATTTCCTTGACGCCGTTCATCACGCCGATGGCCGAGCCTTCGTTGGCGCCGAAGAATCCCTTGAGGTTCGGGTGGGACTGGATGATGGCCTTGGCGAGATCGGTGGACTTCAGGTGGTCGCCTTCGCCGTACTGGACGCTGACGATGGTGATCTTGGGATACTTGGCCTTGATCCTGTTGACGAATCCATCGCGGCGGTCGATCCCGGTGCGGCTGGTCTGGTCGTGGACGATGACGGCGACTTCGCCCTGGTTGCCGATGAGCTTGGCCATCATGTCGGCGGCGTAGGCGGCGGCGGCGACGTTATCGGTGGCGCAGGTCGTGAGGGGGATGTCGCTGTCGACGCCGGAGTCGAAGGCTATGACGGGGATGCCCGCGGCCTTGGCCTTCTGCAGGTAGGGCAGGGCGGCCTTGCTGTCGAGGGCGGCGAAGCCGATGGCCGCCGGTTTTTTGGCGAGGGCGGCGGACAGCATGTCGATCTGCTTGTCGACCATGGTCTCGGATTCCGGGCCTTCGAAGGTGATGTTCACCTTGTAGTCCTTGGCGGCCTGTTCGGCGCCCTGCTTGACGGCCTGCCAGAACTGATGCTGAAAACCTTTGGAAATCAGGGGGATGTACAGCGTCTGCTGGGCGAAGACCCCGGATACGGTGATCAAAAGCATTGCTACGATCAGGCTCGCTACGAGCTTATGATTTTTCATAGCAACCTCCTTATGAAATCTCTCCGGTTCCCGAACGGGACCGGTGTGGCACAAAATGATAGCGACGCGCTATTTTCTGCGGCGCAGGATGTCGAGATAGACGGCGAAGATGATGATGATGCCCGTCGTGACGATCTGCCATTCCTGGGGCACCGAGAGGATGCGCAGGCCGTTCGTCAGCGTGCTTATGATGAAGGCTCCGATCACCGTCCCGATGATGGTTCCCTCGCCGCCCGACATCGAGGTTCCCCCGATGACAACCGCAGCTATTGCGTCGAGCTCGTAGCCCTGGCCGAGGGCCGGCTGCGCCGAGTTGAGACGCGAGGCGATGAGGATGCCGGCGATGCCGCAAATGGCGCCCGAGAAGGCGTAGGCGGCTATCTTCCAGCGGTCCGTATTGATGCCCGAAAGCCTGACAGCCTCCTCGTTCGAGCCGATCGCGAAGGTGTAGCGGCCGAAGGTTGTCTTGTTCAGGATCACCCCGGCTATGATCGCCACGAGGATGAAGATGATGACGGCGTTCGGTATCTGGAATTCCTCGCTGAAGTTAAGGACCGAGCCCATGGAGATCTGGCTGAAGGTGGGGGCGTCGGTGAAATAGATGGGCTTCGAGTGGGCGAGGATGAGCGAGAGGCCCTTGGTGAACATGTTCATGCCCAAGGTCGCGATAAAGGGGGGCAGCTTGAGCTTCGCCACCATGAAGCCCGAAGTGCCACCGCAGAGTATGCCGGTCAGTATGGCCACGATCAGGCCGACGAAGATCGGCAGATGCCAGTTGGCCACCATCTGGGCGGCCATGACCGCCGTGAAGGTCATCAAGGTGCCGATGGAGAGATCGATGCCACCCGTGATGATGACGAAACTCACGCCGACAGCCAGCACGCCGTTGACCGCCGTCGCCAGCATGATGGCGATGAGGTTGCTGGCCTGGAAGAAGTTGGGCGAGGCGAGCGAGAAGCCCACGATCAAGAGCACGAGGCTCGAGAAGGCGAGGATTTTCTGCTTCGCTTGGGAGGAGGAAATCGCGTCCTTGGGTTTGACGGCTGTCTTGCTGATCGTCTCTGACATATTCTTTCCTTGGGTTTATTGGTTGGCCGCGGCCACGACCATGGTTTCGCGCTGGGTGGCCAGTTTCATGATTTTTTCCTGCGTCGCCTCCGAGGCCGGAAGTTCCCCGGTAACGCGCCCCTCGCACATGACGACGATCCTGTGGCTCAATTTCAGGATTTCCGGCAGTTCCGAGGAAATCATGATGATCGTCTTGCCCGCCTGGGCGAGCTCGTTGAGAAGGGCGTAGATTTCCTGTTTGGCGCCTATGTCGATGCCCCTCGTCGGCTCGTCGAAGATGAGAATGTCGCAATTGCGGATGAGCCATTTGGCGACGACAACCTTCTGCTGGTTGCCTCCCGAGAGGAACTTCAGTTTTTGCTGGAGGCTGGGTGTCCTTATGGAGAGCTTTTTGACGGAATCGGCGGCGGCGGCGCGGATTTCCTTGTTCTTCACGAAGCCAGCGAAGCCGGTGAAGCGCCTCATCGAGGCCATGGCGGCGTTTTCCTCGACCGTCATGCCGATCGCTATGCCGAAGCGCTTCCTGTCCTCGGAAAGATAGCCGATACCATGTCGCACCGCGTCGCAGGGGCGCTTGATCGTCACCCTCGTCCCCTTGACCCAGATTTCGCCCGAATCGATGGGATCGGCGCCGAAAATCGCTCGCGCCGCCTCGGTCCGCCCCGCGCCCATGAGGCCGGCGAACCCCAGGATCTCGCCCTTTTTCGCCTCGAAGCTTATGTCCTTGAGCACTCTCCCCTGGGAAAGACCCTTTACCTTGAGCATGATGGGCTTCCCCGCGGATAGATCGATCTGGGGAGCGCTCGCGTCGATCTTTCGCCCGACCATAAGGGCGATGACATGGTCGAGGCTGGTGTCGCCTATGCCGAGCGTGTCGACATATTGGCCGTCCCTCATCACCGTGATGCGGTCGGAAATCTTGAAAAGCTCATCCATGCGGTGCGAAATGTAGATTATGCCGACCCCCTGACCGCGCAGGTGGCGGATGATGGAGAACAGTTCCTCGATCTCGGCCTCGTTGAGGGCGGCCGTCGGCTCGTCCATGATGAGGACCCGGGCGTCGTAGGAAAGGGCTTTCACGATCTCGACCATCTGCTGTTTGGCTATGGTAAGCTCGCCGATCTTCACGCGGGGGTCGATCTCCATTTTGAGCATCGAGAAGAGCTCGCTCGCTTTTTGGTTGAGAGCTTTTTCGTCCAGAAAGAGACCAAGGCCCTTTTTCGGCTCCCTGCCGATGAAGATATTCTGGGCCGCGGTCAGGTGGTTCATCAGGTTGAGTTCCTGATGGATGATGGAGATGCCGAGGCGCTGGGCCGCTTTCGGGTTGGGAATCGCGACCGGTTTGCCCTCGATGAGCACCTCGCCGGAATCTTTCTGGTAAACGCCCGAGAGCACCTTCATGAGGGTGGATTTGCCCGCCCCGTTCTCCCCGACGAGAGTGTGGACTTCGCCGGGGTAGAGATCGAATTTGACGTCCTTCAGCGCGTGGACGCCGGGGAAGGATTTATTGAGGTTTCTGACAACGATCAGCGGTTCTGCCAAGGATATACTCCTTGAATTAGGGTTTTCCCGCGAATGTACACGTTTACCATACATTATTGATCAATGTATACGTTTACATTCAGCGATTGTATTGTCAGGCAGGTTTTCAAATCTGTCAATGAAAAATCGTAGGAGAAAACGATTAAGTTCTATGAGGGAGAGCTTCTAAAAGCTTGATGCCGAATCTCTTCGCTATGTCGCGGCCCTCGGCCAGATTGGCGGCGGTATCGATCGGCCGATGGGCGTCGGAATTGACGACGCAGGATACCCCGTACTCGGAAGCAAGGCGCCAGAATTCCTCATGGGGATAGGGGCGGCGCCTCCCCTCGGGGGCGGAAACGCGCGCCTTTCGCATTCCGTAGCCATTGATCTCGATGGGGACGCCCGTCTTGGCCGAGGTAGAGAGAATGTCGCGCGCGCAGGAGATCGCGCTCTCATCCCAGGGCATCCAGTTATAGCAGAAAACGTCGGGGTGGGCGAGAAAGGAGAAAAGCCCGCTTTCCATGGCCCTGCAGGATGTCTCGGCGAAGGAAGCGAGCTCGGCCGCCCGGGAAATTTGATAGGTGTCGCGCCATTCCCCTTTGTGCAGAAACATGTGGATGCCGACGACGAGGTAGTCCAGGCTCCAGCGTCCCAGGAACTCGTCCCGGAAAAAGGCTTCGTATTCGGGCGCCCATTCGCACTCGAGCCCCGCGTGGATTTTCGGGCTGGCCCGGCTGGTCGCCGCGGACTTCATCGCCTCGGCGGCTGAAGCCTTCGCCGCCTCGACGGCCACGACATAGCCGGGCAAATCCGCCATGTCCATACGGTTTTCGCTCCATCGGCCGTCGGGATAGGGACAGTGGTCGCTGAAGCCCAGCTCGGAGAGTCCCCCAGCCGCGGCTGCCGCCACATAGTCGGCGACATCGCCTTGCGCGTGGCGGCAGCGGTAGGTATGCGTGTGGTAATTGTTCATGGTCGCGAAGCAGTAGACACCGGGGAGGGAAACAAGTCAAGGAGATCGGAGAACTTCCCCAGGTGAAGCCTCATCCTGATTTCCGGGCCGCAATTGAAGGATATGGGCAGCATCCCGGCTTCCCTGGCTCCGCGCAATTCCGGCGCCTCGTGGCCGACGAAGGCGATTTCCTCAGGCTCCAGTCCCACCCTGCACGCGAATTCGAGGTAAATGCCCTTGTCGGGCTTGGAAACGCCGGCATCGATGGACGACACGACCCTTTCGGCTATGCAGTCGAGCCCCAAGGCGCGGAACCACGAGGCCTTTTCCGCCGCCGACTGGTAGGAATTGGTGATCATCCCCAAGAGAAATCCCCGGCGCGCGAGCTCGAGAAGGGTTTCCTTTTCCGTGGGAAACAGACTGATCGCCTTCGAATATTCGATTTCCTTTCGGGAAATATCGGCGCGTGCCTCGGGATCGGCGATCCCCGCCGAGTCCAGGAAAAGACGCATGGCTTCCGCCTTGTTGATCGCCCCGTCGAAGGACTGATGCATGAAGCGCAGGTGATTGGCCGCTCCCATCCTGGTATCGAAGCCGGGGACGTGCCGGTCCCTGATATATTCCATGAGGGCTTCGGTAAAATCCTTCCCTCGGTAGTAGAGTACGCCGTTTCCGTCGAAGGCGATCGCGGTGATCATAACTGTCCTTTCCTTGTTTTCGCGGTTTTCGCGGGAATGGGGAGCGGTCGCTTGGCGGCCGTTCCCCTGGTCCAGCCTATCGGCTATTTCTTGAGCGAAAGCCAGAAGGATATGACTTTTTCCGAATTGTAGAAGTTGAAATCGGAATCCTCGTTCCAGAGATTGATGTCAGCCAACTGAGTCTTGTTGAAGTTCGGCACGCCGGGACGGGTGGGCCAGCCTCCCTCGACGTTGAAGGGCGCGAAGCCGGGGCCCTTGCCGTCGGAATCGCCCGCCATGAACCTGATCAGAAGCTTGGCGGCGTTGATGTGGGGAGCCCCGCCGACGATGTTGAGATAGGCGGGGTTTTTCGTGCTGGTTTTCGGCTTGAGCGAGGTGATCATGTCGAGCTTCAGGCCCTTGCTCTTTTCCCTGATCTTGCTCGATGTGGCGATGCCGATGGGGGGACTTTTCTGGCCCGCGGCGCCGAGAGCCTCCACGACTTCCTGGTCGGAGTTCGTCAGGACGAGATCGTTGGCGGCGAAACGCTTTATGAACTCGTACCCGGCGTTTTCGACGCCCGGCGAAAGCTTGATGGCCTCGCCGAATTCCTGCTTGTAGGCCGCCGCCATTTCATCGGCGTGGAGAGCGAAACTGCAGAAGAGCCCCAGCGTTTCGATGGCCGCCATCGGGTTCGTCAGCATTATCTTGCCTTTCCACTCCGGGCGGGTGAGATCCCACCAGCTGTCGATGGGGGCTTTCTGCCAGGCTTCGGTGTTGTAGAAGACCAACTTCATCTCGATATAGGTCGCGAATCCCGGGGTCTTGAACTCATCGCTGAGGGTCGCGCCCATGTCTTTGGGAACATAGCTGAACACGACGCCGGTCTTGAAAAAGTTGTTGGCCATGGTGCCGTCCGAATCCTTGGCGAAGATGACATCGGCGTTGAAGATGCCCGCGGCGTGCTCGCGCTCGACCTTCTCGAAAATCTCCGTGTTGCGCATGTCATAGGCTTCCACGATCACGCCCGGATACTTTTTCTCGAAGTCCGCCTTCACGCTCTTTATGCGGCTGGACATCGAGTAAATGACGACCTTGCCTTCCTTCTTCGCGGCCGCGTACAGCTGGTCCACCGTGTCGGGCGAATCGAGGGCCGCCGCGGCGATCCATGCCGCCTGGGTTTTCGGCTTGTCGGCCGCGTACAGGTTGACCGAGAACATCGACAGGGCGATCGCTGCCGATACCGCGAGTACAATGATACGATTCGATCTTTTCATCCCGTGCCTCCATGGGACCCGGATTTCAATCCAGGTATATGATCGTGGCCTTTGGCTCAGGCCGTTGCTCCCAATGTCAATTTTCCCGAGCTTTTTCCATAGACGTTAATTTTGTCGGTCTGCAGGCTGATCCAAATCTTCTGATCGGCGGCGAATTCTTCTTGGCCGATAGCCTTGGCCAAGATCGTGCAGCCGCGCACGGCGCAGTGGATCAGCGTCTCGGAGCCGGCGGGCATCGCCGAATACACCCTGGCCTCGATGGCGCCCGGCACATGGGTCCTGTGCACCGCGACATGCTCCGGCCGTATGGCGAGCGTCGACTCTCCGGATAGCGCCGATGCCGATGGCCCGGCCGCCTCGCGCGCGGCGCCTGCAAGGCCGGCCTCGAAGAGCCCGGCGTTCCTCGCCCCGATCCCCGCCAGGGCGAGGCGGCCGAGTTCGGAGTCCGTCACCATGGTGTCGCCCTCGACGCTCGCCAGGCAGGGCACGAAATTGATTGAGGGGTTGCCGATGAAATCGGCCACGCGCATGTCGGCCGGGTTGCCGTAGATTTGTTTGGGGCTTCCGCATTGGACAAGCCTCCCCGCGAAGAAGACGGCGATCTTCGTCGACATGGTGAGGGCCTCGACCTGGTCGTGCGTTACATAGACAACCGTGGTCTTCAATTCGCTGTGGAGCCGCTTCAGCTCGGAGCGCATCTCCACCCGAAGCTTCGCGTCGAGGTTGGAGAGTGGCTCATCCAGGAGGAGGATGCGCGGCTTCGACACGATGGACCGGGCGATCGCGACGCGCTGCTGCTGCCCGCCCGACAGTTCGGAGGGATAGCGTTCGGCGAATTCGTCGATGCGCATTCGTTTCAGGGCACCCGCGACGAGTTCGGCCATCTCCGCCTTGGGCGTCTTTCTGATGGCGAGACCGAAGGCCACGTTTTCGGCCACCGTCATGTGAGGCCACAGCGCGTAGCTCTGGAAGACCAGATTCACGCCGCGCTTGGCGGGAGGCATGTTGTAGAGGGCTTCCCCGTCCGCCGCCTTGATCCCGTCGATGATCAACGTGCCTCGCCGCGGCGCTTCGAGGCCGGCGATCACGCGAAGGGTCATGTACTCAAGGTCATGAAGTCCCCGTCTTCCACGACGAGATCGAGATCCTTGAGTACATGGACATCGCCGTAATATTTGTTGAT